>OQVS01000539.1_pt1 | contig 25944 bp, 19 predicted proteins | sample 1691601 | NCBI WGS metagenome assembly OQVS01 (sample SAMN03418268, study PRJEB22391) | human gut metagenome | biome: human-gut; feature: organic feature; material: feces | host: Homo sapiens | place: Tanzania | collected 2013-01 | reverse complement strand
TGCTTTACGAAATATTTTCCGCTCAGTCCCGCTACTTTACCGGTGACAAACATCATCAGAGCCACCATGATCAGGCTGACTGCTGTCAGCGGGATACTCAGTACTAACATACTTCCCAGCGTACCCACTACGGTAATAAAACTGGAAAATACCTGTGGGATACTCTGGCTGATCATCTGGCGCAGAGTATCAATATCATTGGTGTAGATGGACATGATATCACCATGGGAATGGGTATCAAAATACTTGATCGGCAGCTTCTCCATGTGTTCAAACAGATCATCACGGAGACTCTTCAAGGTTCCCTGCGTTATCGTGACCATGATACGGTTGTAAGCATACGTAGCCGCTACACCCACCAGGTAAAAGCATGCCACACGGACAATTTCCCGGAACAGATTGCCAAAGTCCGGAGTCTCCTGCCCGATCATGGGCAGGATATAGTCATCGATCAGCCTCTGCATGAACAGAGTACCCTGAATGCTTGCCAAAACGCTCAGTAGGATACAGATCAATACAAAAATGAAGTGAATGGCATAGTTTTTGAAAATATATGCCATCAATCGTTTAAATACTTTTCCCGGATTCTCAATACGTTTACCACCCTGCATTCTTCTGCCGGGTCCACGCATTCCGCCGCCCATAGGTCCTGGCATTATGACTCACCTCCATTCTCATCAAAATCGCCGCCACCCGTCTGGGTCTGGGCTTCATATACTTCTTTATAAATGTTATTGGTACGAAGCAGTTCTTCGTGAGGTGCGAATGCATCGATCCTGCCGTTATCCATTACGATGATGCGGTCCGCATCCTGAATACTGGAGATACGCTGCGCGATGATGATCTTCGTCGTACCGGGGATCTCCGTGGCAAATGCCTTGCGGATCTTCGCATCAGTAGCGGTATCCACGGCACTGGTGGAATCATCCAGAATCAGTACCTTCGGCTTTTTCAGCAATGCTCTGGCAATACACAGTCTCTGCTTCTGTCCGCCGGATACGTTACTTCCGCCCTGTTCAATATAGGTATTGTATTTCCCTGGCATCTTCTCAATAAATTCATCGGCGCAGGCCAGACGGCAGGCACGGATACATTCCTCTTCGGTGGCATTTTCATCACCCCAACGGAGATTTTCCAAGATTGTACCGGAGAACAGCACATTTTTCTGCAATACCACAGATACCTCGTTACGTAAGGTTTCCAGATCGTAGTTTCTGACGTCCTTGCCACCGACATAAACGGTACCCTCATTGACATCATACAGACGGCTGATGAGGTTCACCAGACTGGTCTTGGAGCTTCCGGTACCACCCAGGATACCGATGGTCTCACCGGCTTTGATCTCGAAATTCAGGTCATCTAACACCGGCTTTTCACTCTGCTTATTATAACGGAAGGTTACATGATCAAAACAGATGCTGCCGTCCGTCACATCATAATCAGGCTGTTCAGGATTCGTGATGTCTGCCTTCTCTTCCAGTACTTCCGCAATACGTTTGGCACTGGCAGCACTCATGGTCATCATAACGAAGATCATGGCTAACATCATCAGATTCATCAGGATCGTCATACAATAAGTCAACAGACTCATCAGTTCACCGGTAGTCAACTGACTGGCAACGATCATGTGTGCTCCCAGCCAGCTGATGCCCAGGATACAGCCATATACGGTAAACTGCATGACCGGCCATACATAAGTCATGGTACATTCTGCTTTTTTGAACATCTTGTAGATGTTGTAGCTGGCCTTATGGAACTTGTCGATCTCATAGTCCTCACGCACATAAGCCTTTACCACACGCTGTGCGGCTACGTTCTCCTGTACACTGGCATTCAGGTCATCGTATTTTTTGAACACTTCGCTGAAATATTTGGACACCGCCCGCATAATGAAGATCATGATAACTCCCAGAAATACGACAGCGAACAGATAGATGCTGGCTACCTTTGCGTTGATCAGAAATGCCATCAGCATGGCACAGATCAGGCTGACCGGTGCCCGGAAGCACATGCGTAAGAGCATCTGGTAAGCGTTCTGGATATTGGTAACATCCGTGGTCATACGGGTGACCAGTCCTGCCGTGGAGAACTTATCAATGTTGGAGAAAGAGAAGGTCTGAATGTTCTCATACATGGCTTCTCTTAAGTTTCTGGCAAATCCGGTGGATGCCTTCGCACCATATTTACCACCCATGACACCGGCGAACAATCCGACAATAGCTGCCAGGACCATATAACAACCGATGACAAAAATATGTTTCATATCTCCCGCCTGTACACCGTCATCAATGATCGATGCCATCATGAGCGGAATCACCATTTCCATGGCTACTTCCAGGATCATGAATATGGGTGTGACAAGGGATGCACGCTTATATTCCTTGATCTGTCTGGCTAATGTTTTAATCATAGCTGGTTTCCTTTCTGCTTTTCTTCCTGTTATTTCTATATAATTTCCCTGTTATTTCTTTACTGTTATTTCTTTACTGTTATTTCTTTACTGCTTCTTTTTTATTTCTTGGTTGCTTCTTTGCTGTTTCTGCTTTTTCTACTCTGATAAATACTCGGTGATCTGCCTGTCAGGAATGAACTGCTGTCATCACTCATTTCGGCATGGTACGTTGGAACTTTCCATGCGCTCACCGTCCATTCCCAGATTCTGCATCATCTTATCCAGAATACGCAAAAATGTCTCCTTTTCCTCTTCTGTCAGCCCTGCTTCCAGTTCCCGGTTAAAAATCCGGATCTGCTCTTCGATCAGATCATGATGCCGGATTGCTTTCTCTGTTAAAAGAATTCGTTTCAATCTCGCATCTTCCGTCGAAGCCACCCGGACGAGATATCCCTTCTGTTCCAGGCTCTGCAGCATTACCGTCGCCGTGGATCTGCGGATCCGGAACTCCCGCTCCACATCCTTCTGATATACATCACCGTTCCTGCTCTTATGATACAGATATCCCAGAAGCGGTCCCTGCATTCCGTTAAGTTCATAACCATCCTGCTGGGCGAAGATCACTTCCATCTTCCGGCGGATCATGTTGTTGGCGGCCTTGAGTTCGAATCCAAGCTGGCGGTTCGACAATACATCTTCCTCGTTCATTCTGCCTCCTTTATTTCTATACACTGTACACTTCAACCCATAAACTGCTGAAATCAGCTTCTGCATTTTAGCATAGCATGAAAAGACGTTCATTCAATGCTATTTCGCAAAAATGTTAGATAGCTAACTATTTTTGTTAGCCATCTAACATTATAACGCAATCTATTCTCTTTGCAATAAAAAAAATATAAACTTTATATAAATTGCTGTTAGTCCTTTACAATTCTCGATTTATCTGTTTTAATCTGATTATGTATCTGTCTTCTATAACTATTTCTTTTATTTTCTATATTTTCTCAAAGGAGGAGTTTCTTATGTCTTTATTTTTTTCCGATTTTATTCATACCAAAACTGATCTTACACAGAAAATCTCTGATATTCAACAGCAATTGAAGCAATTACCTCAGGGGAAACTGATCATTTCACATAATGGAGAAAATATCAAATGGTATGCCAGTGATGGTCATTCTAAAAAATATATTCCTAAATCTGATCGTGCACTTGCTGAGCAATTAGCGCTACGCAAATATCTCACTTCCCTGCTGGAAGAATTACTTCAGGAGAAAAAGGCTATCAACTTTTATGACCGACATCGTCCAAAGGCAATAAAAAGTTCCATGTTATTGCAGGAGACTTACGACCGCAATTCCAAAAATCCGGAAAATCTCATCTATAAAGCTGTCAACGGCATCAACGTACGTTCAAAATCAGAAGCTATCATTGCCATGCTTCTTTATACAAACAAAATTCCATTTCGTTATGAATGTGCCCTGAACCTCGGCGATATTAAAATATATCCTGATTTCACAATTCTTCATCCAAAAACGGAACAATTGTATTATTGGGAACACTTTGGTCTGATGGATTCTCCCGGATATTGTCAAAATGCCTTTTCCAAACAACAGCTTTATGCTGCACATGGCATTCTTCCTTCCGTTCACTTGCTTACAACCTATGAGAATCAGGCATATCCGTTGAATACGGAGCTTGTGGAAAAAATGATCTATTACTATTTCCTGCGATAACTTCCTTACCTGTTTTGTTCAAATGTCATTGTTTCAATTTTCTTGGGTCTATACAGAATTTTTCTCTTCTGAGTTCCATTTTTTTCGCTTTTTAATCGTCTTATTTTGTTAAATGGGTCTATACAGAAAAAATATTCCTCCAGATACTCATTTTTACAAAATCAAGTATCCCTGACAGCAATTTTTCTGTATAGACCCATATACATCAAATAATAAGATTTATTTACCCTCTTGAGTATCTCAGGGCTACGTTTTTCTGTATAGACCCACAATCGCCTTTTCTGCCCGGTTTACATGCCACTTCGTTCCTGATAGTTGCCCGTCATTGACAGTCAGCTTAGCTGCGTAACCTGTCTACCCGGAATTTTCACTTAATCCTCCAGTACCCGATTCAGTACTTCATCCTCCAACACCAGCTTTTTCGCGGCTTCGCGGTACTTTTCCTCATGGAGATAGGTGTGGCGGTGGGGCTTGATGGAGGGAGCCATGTCGATGGCTTTGAGGAAATCGGATCTCTTCATATGTAAAGTTGCCACATAATCCCAGAAGCCGGTCTCCTGAAGCACTGTGCTGACACGGATATAGCGGTGATCCTGCACCTTTGCCATGATATATGTGGCTATGCCTACCTGGATACCATGTAACTGCGGCACTTCCAGAATCTTATCCAGTGCATGAGAGATCAGATGCTCACTGCCGCTGGTGGGAGCACTGCTGCCGGCGATCTCGTTGGCAATACCGCTCATAGCCAGCGAATCCAGGAGTTCCTTCAGGAACAGCTCATCCTTGATGCTCTCGTAAGGGGTGCGGACAAAGCTGTTCACCGCTTTCTTCGCAATCATGACCGCAAAATCATTCACTTCACCGCAGCCTGCCTTCTCTTCAAAGATCCAGTCATAGAGCGCTGTGATCTTGGAAATCATATCACCGATGCCGGAATAGATGAACTTCTCCGGAGCAGTGCGGATCACCTGCGTATCCACGATGATGCCATATGCCAGTCTCGCAGGAACAGATGTCCTCTTCCCCTGCACCAGAAGGGATGCGCTGGCACTGGAAAAGCCGTCACTGGAGCTGGAGGTCGGCACACTGATGAACGGGAGATTCCGCAGGAACGCCGCATATTTCCCGGCATCGATGACCTTACCTCCGCCGATGGAGATCACGGCCTTTGCCTTATTGGGAATGGCAAAAGCCAGCGTAATAATATCATCAATATCTACTGTGTCCAGTTCATTATATTCCAGGACATTCACTTCTGCTTCCTTCAGGGAATTCATCACCAGTTCCCCAAACATATCAATCAGTCCGTTGCCGAAAAATAACACGACCTGGTCCAGATTCTCCGCCTTCAAATAACTGCCGATTTTGCCTAATGCGCCGTTTCCGATCTTCAAAATGGACGGAATCGCCATCTCTTTTCCTATCTGCATGGTAACCTCTCCTTATGAATGATGTATTTATTATGATGCCAGGGTGCTATGTGCCAGTGGCACATGTTTAGCACGGACCGAAGCGGAGCGTAGAAGTGCGAGTGCGTAGCACGGAACAATCCGTAGTCATCAAAGTCGGGGGCTTTTGACTTGCTGATAACTACTTTTTTAATATAGCATTACAATGTCAGATTGTAAATAAAATGTCAGAAACGTGTAACACCGGGTGCACTCTTTTTCTCAGCCGGCACTGATTCCAAACATCTGCAACACCCAGCATATCAGCCCCAACACCCAGCTGGAAAAAATCCCATACAATATCACCGGTCCTGCAATGGTAAATATCTTGCAGCCGATGCCGAATACCTGACCTTCCTTTTGGTATTCCACCGCCGGAGCCGTCACGGAATTGGCGAATCCGGTGATCGGTACCAATGCACCGGCGCCTCCCCATTTCGCAATCTTGGGGTAAATATGAAACGCGGTGAGTACTACGGATAAAAATACCAGAAGCAGGGAACACCAGCTTCCGGAAGTCTGCGGATCCATCCCCAGCACATTACCGGTATAATTCAGAATTCCCTGTCCGATACAACAGATGATTCCTCCGGTCAGAAATGCTTTCCCCATCTGCGTCCACAGATTGTGTGTCGGTGTGACTGACTTTACATACTGTTCGTATTCCTGCTTCTGCTGCGCATCCGGCTGTATCGAATCTGCCGGCATATGAGGAATTTCCTTCTGTTCCATATCCATCCTCCCATCCTTGCTCTGTCGGAACAATTACTTGGTCTCTATGATCACAGAATGCCCTGATCATTTCATTTTTATGCTTTTTTTTCGAAAAAATCTTCCTTCGTATTTTTTTCGACTGTAAGAGATTACAGTGTTTGACGCTCCCTTTTTTTCATGTAATAATAAATTATGTAAGTTCAATTATGAGGAGATTCTTATGAAGGAAAAAACAAAGAGAAAGCTACGGACTTTTGTGTGTCTGCTGATGATCCCCGTCTTTTTGACAGGATGCCGGATCAAGACGACGCCACTCGGTGTCTTCGCCCAGATTCTGGAATACGCCAGTACTTCCGGAAGCAGCTCGTCACAATCGTCTCACCACGGCACTTATCATTCGGAACCGGCTTCCACGCCACAGCCGCAGATAGATTATGATTCTCTCGGAGACATTGGCACCGTGCAGACGATCATGATCTACATGGTAGGATCCGATCTGGAATCCTCTTACGGAAATGCCAGTCTGGATATGGACGAAATGGAAGCGGCCGGTGTCGATACCGCACATAATAATGTCATTGTCTATGCCGGAGGTGCTTCGCAATGGCAGGATCGCGGTCTGGATGGCGATGCCTGTACCACACTGCTCCTGACCGAAGACGGTTTTGCTCCGCTGGATACTTATCCTGCGGAAAATATGGGAGATCCCCTGACTTTAAGCAGCTTTATGAATTACTGCTTTGACTTTTTCCCCGCAGATTCCTACAGTCTGCTTCTGTGGGATCACGGCGGCGGCCCCGTACTGGGATATGGTGTGGATGAAAATTACAGAGATCTGCTGACTTTGGACGAACTGTCCGAAGCACTTGCAGATTCTGTGGGAGCCCACATGACGAAATTAGAATGGATCGGCTTCGATGCCTGTCTGATGAGTTCTCTGGAAGTGGCTTCCGTGCTGGCTCCCTATGCCAATTACATGATCGCTTCCCAGGAGACCGAACCCGGCTGGGGATGGAATTACGCATTTCTCTCCGTCCTGTCGGACAGAGCGATTCCCGGAGACGAGATGGGTGAATACATTGTAGATTCTTATATGGATTACGGTGAATATGTCTTTGACTATTATCCGAATCTATATTCCGATCTGACGCTGTCCTGTATTGACCTGAACGCTTACGCAGAAGCGGAAGACGCTCTGAATACCTATTTTGCGGAACTGGATACCTCTCTGGATGTGCAAAACTATCCGAAACTGGTTCGTAATCGTGCCAAAGTCAGAGACTTCGGAAGCTATTCCTCCGATATGAATTACGGCATGGTCGATGTACTGCATATGCTGGAGCTGTTGGGAGATAATTCGGACACTGCCAAAGCTGCCACCCGGGCAGTGGAAAGCTGTATTGCCTATTCCGATACCAATATGGAAAATGCCGGTGGTATCTCCATCTGTTATCCTTATCAGACAGACGAAGACTACCGGGATGCCTGCATTGAAATGCAGGAGTATCTTGGATTTGCTCCGAATTACACCCGGTTTTTGCAGGATTTCTATGCAATTCAGAACGGTGATACCCTGTTGGCAGATCGTGAGATTTCCAATGCACACACTACTGTCACTACAGAAAACGACGGCACCTATGATGAAAGCGACATCACGCTGCAGCTCACTCCCGAACAGCAGGCTAATTTTGCTTCCGGTGGCTATTACATTCTCTGCAAAGCCAAAGAAGAAGGTTACATTACTTCCGAAGAAGACCCCAGAGCTGATGAGATGTATCTGTTCATTCAGGGAAGTAAACGCGTAACACTGGATGAAAATGGGGTACTGCATGCGGCATATAAAAACAATGCGCTGTATATGGAGGATGACGAGGGGGTATCCGATATTCCTATGATCCTGACGGAATCGGATATCAGTGACGTGGAGAATCGTTATCTGTCATTTGTGGTACTGATGAATTTCGATAATTGGGAATCCCAGGCTGTGAAGCTGCAGATTGCGGTAAACGAAGATTATCCGGATGGTATTATCCGAAATGCGATTCCTTTAAGCGATGATGACGACGATGTGCAAAGCGCCAGCAAGCAGCTGATCAACCTGGATGATTATGCGAATATGTCCGTGGCAGCACGTTGTAGTTACGTGACCCGGGATGAGAATGGGGATCTGTTGGATTTCTTCGACTGGGAGACATCGAAATGGATGATGGGGTTTGAGGTGGATCTGACCTCCGACTATCGGACCGTGGTACAGCCGCTGGATCATCCGGAGAATTACGTGTGCATCTTCTTCATGAAGGATTCCCAGGGGAATGTGTCCTATTCGGATATGATACCCTTGAAATAAGTTTATTGCTTCAGAAGCCATAATTTTAAAAAATATTTCTTGAATTCTTTGATAAAAATACTGCCTGGATTTTTAAAAACATTTTCCAGGCAGTATTATATTGCTTTCTTTATTTTCCAAACAGCGTGCTCAGAATACCTCTCTTGATGACCTGGGCACCGGTGTTGATGAGCTGACGCTCGATCTGGGCCTGTCTGCGTTCTGCGGCTTTTTCCTTCTTTTTCTGAGCGGCTTCCCACTCCTTCTGTTTCTGCTTCACAGCAGATTCCTGAAGTTTTGCCTGCTGCTTCGCCAAAGCTTCCTTGTCCTTCTCCAGTTGGGCGCGCTCTGCGGCAAGCTGTTGTGCCTTTGCCTCATGTTCTATGGTGTCTGTCAGCACTTCGTAGGCGGAAATATTGTCCACTGCTTCATCGTAGCGTCCCATACCGTCCCGTGTCATCAGGTTCCGGCGCTCCGTCTCGTCCACCGGTCCCATAAAGCTCTGTGGGCAGATGATGGAGGTACGCTGGGCAATGCCGGGCACGCCGTTCTCGTCCAGGAACGAAGTCAGCGCTTCTCCCACACCTAACTCCATGATCACTTCCTCTGCCTTAAACGCCGGATTGGCCCGCAGAGACTGTGCTGCCGCCCGGACAGCCTTCTGCTCCGCCGGGGTATACGCCCGGAGGGCATGCTGTACCCGGTTGCTTAACTGTGCCAGCACGGAATCAGGGATATCACTGGGACTCTGGGTCACGAAATAGATGCCCACACCCTTGGAGCGGATCAACTTTACCACCTGCTCAATCTTCTGTACCAGTACTTTCGGTGCATCGGCGAACAGCAGATGTGCCTCATCGAAGAAAAATACAAGCTTCGGCTTCTCCAGATCTCCCGCCTCGGGAAGCTTTTCGAACAGTTCCGACATCATCCATAACAGGAAGCTGGCATATAACGTAGGATTCTGCACCAGCTTTACACAATTCAGCACATTGACGATACCCTTGCCGTACACATCCGTACGCACCCAGTCATAAATATCCAGATCCGGTTCTCCGAAAAAGAGGTCTCCGCCCTGATTCTCCAGAGGCAGTAACGCCCGCAGGATACCGCCCACGGACTGCTTGGAGATACTTCCGTAGGTGGTCAGATAATCATCCTTGTGTTCTGCCACATAATTCAGCAGAATACGCAGATCTTTTAAGTCGATCAATAAAAGTCCCTTGTCATCCGCGATCCGGAAGACAATATTCAATACTCCTTCCTGCGCGGCGGTGAGCCCCAGGATACGGGATAACAGCTCCGGTCCCATATCGGAGATGGTGGCTCTCACAGGATGTCCGCCCTCCTGATAGATATCCCAAAAGCAGACCGGATAAGCCTTATAGGAAAAGCTGTCGCGGATACCGAATTTATCGATCCTCTTGTCCATGGACTCCGAAGCCACACCCGCCGTGGCAATGCCGGAGACATCACCCTTAACATCACATAAAAATACCGGAACTCCCGCATCGGAAAAGGATTCCGCCATAGCTTTCATCGTAATGGTCTTGCCGGTGCCGCTGGCTCCCGCGATCAGTCCATGGCGGTTACTCATATTCAGCTGCATATTCACACGCTGGCCATCTGCCCGGCCCATATAGATCTGTCCGTCTGTATACATTATTTCATTCCTGTCCTTTCCTGTTTATGGATTTATATGACGAATTATGATCATCTTTACTATAGCGCATAAACAAGATATAATGCAACTATATCCTTCCGTAAGGAATTTTGAAAGGAGTTTTATTTTGCAAAACAAAGTATCCCATTGTTCTATTTTCCCACCGGATCTCAGTGCTCTGACGCTGCATATCCTCGCTATGGCGTTCATGTTCTGTGATCACCTGTGGGCCACCCTCGCCGGAGATGCCTGGTGGCTGACCGGCATCGGCAGACTGGCATTTCCCATGTTCGCCTTTTTCCTGGTGGAAGGCTTCTTCCATACCCATGATAAGAAAAAATATTGCATGCGCCTGCTTCTTCTGGCCATTCTGTCTGAGCTTCCCATTAACCTGATGTACAGTGGGCTGCTATTCTACCCGTTTCATCAGAACGTGATCTGGACATTGCTCACAGGTTTCCTGTGTATCTGGGCAATGGATGCCCTCCGGAAAAAATGTCCGGTCTGGCTGTGGATTCCGGCGGTCCTGCTGCTGTCTGCAGTGGGCTATGTGCTGGCAACCCTCCTCATGTTCGACTATTACGGGGAAGGCGTTCTGACTGTTATCGTATTCTATCTCTTCCATGGGAAAAAATGGTGGCAGCTTGCCGGACAGTTTGCAGGACTCTACTGGATCAATGTCATGCTGTTGGCAGGAATGCAGATTCCATTGCAGCTTTTCGGTCATGCCTTCGAGATTTCAGAACAGGGGCTGGCGCTGTTGTGTCTGCCGCTTCTGTGGTGCTACCACGGACGCCAGGGTGCGCATAACCGCAAGATCCAGCTTGCCTGCTATGCCTTTTATCCGGTACACATGCTGGTACTGGGGATTCTGTCAAAGCTGATTTTCAGCTAAAATATAGTGCTGACAGAAAGTCTATTCCTAAAGAAAAAAACTCCCGATGGAATCATTCCACCGGGAGTTCTGTATTTTACTCTAAATTAGTACTGCTTCACCTGTTCTTCGCCGTTCATGACACGCAGAGCGCCCTGAGCCAAAGCTAACAGCTCGTCCTCACCGGGATATACGGTCACAGGAGCGATCCAGCCGCATCTCTCTTTCAGCTTAGCCACTACATCCTCACCATATGCAATGCCTCCGGTGATAACGATCTGGTCTACCTTGCCGTTCAGCACACAGGCCATAGCACCGATGTCTTTGGCTACCTGTAACAGGAATGCCTGCTTCACCTCCGCTGCCTTGGCATCGCCTTCATTGGCACGCTTGGTAACTTCACGCATATCATTGGTACCCAGGTAAGAATTCAGGCCGCCCTTGCCGATCAGCTTTGCACTGATCTCCTTCTCGGTATATTTTCCGGAGAAGCACATTTTAACCAGTGCTGCACAGGGCACACCGCCTGCACGCTCCGGAGAGAATGCACCGTCGCCGTCGAATGCACTGAATACATCTACGACCTTGCCGTCCTCATGTGCGCCTACGGATACACCGCCACCCATGTGTACGACTATCAGGCGTAAGGACTCATAAGGCTTGCCGGCCTCTTTTGCATATCTCTTTGCAACAGCCTTCTGGTTCAGGGCATGGAAGATACTTCCTCTGGGGATCTCTTCCAGACCGGAATATCTTGCGATGGGCATCAGTTCATCTACTACAACGGGGTCTACGATGTAAGAGGGAACGCCGATCTCATCACCGATCTCTCTTGCCAGAATACCGCCTAAATTAGAAGCATGCTGACCCTGTACACCTACTTTTAAATCCTCCAGCAGATCATCGGTTACCGCATAGGTACCACTGGGGATAGGCTTTAACAGACCTCCACGTCCTACGATCACGTTGAAGCTCTTCAGATCACAATTCTTCTCTGCCAGCAGATCGGTAATGATCTTCTTACGGAAATCCTTCTGTTCGAAAATAGTATCGTATTTGGAGATCTCCTCGGTAGAATGTCTCAGAGTTTCTTCAAATAATAAGTTCTCATCCTCAAATACACCGATCTTGGTGGAGGTGGAACCGGGGTTGATGATCAGACTCTTGATTGCCATTGTGTTTTTCCTCCTATATTCACTCTTATGCTTTACCGCTTTGTCCACTACAGTATCTATACCTGCCGACAGCAGTTCGCCCGCAGCTTCCACAGCGGCTTCTATCATGATATCCATAGCTTATTTCTGATTCTTTTTCATCTCTTCTGCTACAACTGCAGCCAGTGCCAGAGAGTATACCTTGGTCTCGAAGGTATCGGAACGGCTGGTCAGGACAACAGGCACCTTGGTACCGGTCAGGATGCATCCGTTCTTTACTTTTACCATATGTACGATTGCCTTGTATACCAGGTTGCCGGCATGGATATCCGGGAACAGCAATACATCTGCATCACCCTGGATCTTACGGTCGGTTGCGCCCTTATGCTTGGCTGCCTCGGGATCGATCGCCAGGTCAAGAGACAGCGGTCCGTCTACGATACAGCCGGGGATCTGTCCTTCTTCGCACATCTTAGTCAGTTCTGCCGCATCTACGGTAACAGGCATCTTGGGATTTACCACCTCAACTGCTGCTAAAGGTGCTACCTTAGGCTCTGCAACGCCACAGGCATTACATACGGGAATAGTATTCTTGATGATCTGTACCTTCTCCTCCAGTGTAGGATAGGTCATGAATGCAACATCGGTCAGGAACAGAAGTCTGTCAATGCCGGGAATTTCGAATACACATACATGAGACAGGGTTCCACCGGTACGAAGACCTACTTCCTTATTCAGTACACTCTTTAAGAAATTCTTGGAGTCGATCAGGCCCTTCATATACATATCTGCACGGCCGTCATGGGCCAGCTTTACAGCTTTCAGGGAGGCTTCGATCATATCCGGCTCATTGATGATCTCATAATCAGACAGGTCCATGTTGAGTCCTGCTGCGATCTCACGGATCTTCGCCTCATCCCCTACCAGGATTGCATCTGCAATGCCCAGTCTCTTGGCTTCATGTACAGCTTCCAGTACTGCACTGTCCTGTGCAACGGAGACTGCAACGGTCTTCTTCCCACACTCTTTTACTTTTGCTACGATGTCGTCAAAATTCATTTTCTTCCATTCCTTTCCGCCCCTCGTGGGCTCCAAGTGTGAATACATTCCACAAGCAAAACTGCTTTTTACATGCAAGCATGACAAAGCAGTCCCGCTTGATTTCATTGTCTTCCGAATAGTCACTCTAATCGTTAAAATAATAACACACTGGAATACAAAAATCAAGCTACTATGACAAATATAGCCACCTCTAAATGAGGTGGCTGATATCTGCCAGGGTCGGTACGCAGGCGTACAGACATTTTTTTAAGTTTTCATCGGGGTCTGTCTGATCCGGTACCATGACGACTTTACAGCCAGCACGGTAAGCACTTAAGACTCCGTTGGGAGAATCCTCCACAGCCATGCACTCTTCCGGTGCCAGTCCCAGCTGTTCGCAGGCATAGCGGTAAATATCCGGGGACGGCTTACCTTCTGCTACCATAGTGGCCGAAATCAATTTCTCAAAATACGGCCGAAGTCCTGTCAGTGCCAGATATTTTTCCGTCCGCTCCAGATCCGTCGCTGTGGCAACCGCTACAGTGATGTGTCTTTTTTTCAGATCTTCCAGAAGCTCCACAGCACCGGGCTTGCATTTGATGCCATCCCGGTTCAGTGCTTCCTCCATCAATTCTTTTCGTTTATTCCGCACGGCATAATAATCAAACTCCTCGCCGTACCAGTCCTTGAGCTGTCTGGGGGCAAAAGGCCGCCCCAGACTGCGCATCGTCAGCGCCTGCTCATCCGTCATCGTATAGCCGCAAGCCTCCAGTGCCTTCGGCCAGAAAATGCGGTAATATTTTTCGGTATCGATCAGCGTACCGTCCATGTCAAATATAACTGCCTGAATCATTGCTATTCCTCTGCGTCAGCCGTCTGTCCGGCATCTTCTGCTGCGTCTGTTGTGCTGCTCCGGTCCTCGTCAGCTTTTCCGGCTTTCCGGTCACGTTTTGCTGTCTTGCGCATTTTCCGGCGCTTTGCCGCTTTTTTCGCAAGCAATACGATCAACAGGATCACAACTGCGCCACCAGCGATGCAAAGTACGATCATCAGGGTATGGCTGCCTTCTGTCTCCACCATGCGGAAGCTGCCGGGCACCTCCATGTTGAACTGCCTGTAGCTGCCGATCACAGTGGATTCCACCTCAGTGTACTCTCCATCCTGCGCCACCTCTATGACAGTGTTATCTACATCCTCACAGTAGACACGCAAGGTTACGGCTCCGGTATAGTCCGGTGCATCCTCTTCTATGGAGTTGGTCAGAGACACTGTGTAAGTATCCCCATCTACCTGCAGATGCAATGCCGCATTGGGATAGAAGTTCCCTTCCGCCATGACCAAAGCCTTATTTTCATCATTTTTCTCTGTAGAGGCAATGGATGCAGTCCATTCCTGATATTCTGCTTCCAATACCTTATTGCCGGTAATATAGCTGAAATCATAATCCGGCCATACACCGTAACAGCCATCCTTCTCCGGTACTTCCGGAATCTGGTCGGCAGACAGGTAATCTCCGTAACTGCATTTATAGGAAGCTACTTCTACACCATCTGCCTGGAAGGTAATGGTAAACTGTGAGAAAGTATCGGGAACGCCGTCTTTGCTGCAGAATTCCTGATAATCCAACGGGGTGGCTCCTCCCTCATAGCCGATGCCGTCTACACCACCGACGCCGCCTTCCACATAATAGTTGCCATACAGCGTGCCGTCATCGCTGACTTTTCCGGCAATGCTGCCCTGTCCTTCGCCGGACAGATCCAGTTCATTGTACGCATAGCTGTAGAAAATATCGCAGCCTTCTCCAGCAATACCGCCGATATTATTTTTGCCTGTGATCTTACCCATGCTGTAGCAGCTGCGGATCGCATAGCTTGCAGATCCCGCAACACCGCCCACATAGCTGCCTCCGGTACTCTCTATGGGCGCATAGGATTCACAGGAAATCACTGCACCATATTCGGCTTTACCGACAACACCACCAACACAATCTTTTTTACCGGTCACATCTCCGAGGTTACGACTGTCTCTGATAACTGCCTTGATAGTCTGTTCCACGTCGAAGCTCTCCGCTCCGGTTAAGGTAATGTCATCCTCCGGGTCAAAATCATACTCCGTTGCCACCTGTCCGGCAATACCGCCCACATTGGTGTCGGCTTCTACCGTACCTCGATTTACACATAAAGTAACTTTTCCTTTCTGGAAACTGGAAGTGTCATAACGGGCTTCTTCGGTTCCTTCAGGCTCTGAGGTGCCATCCTCTGCATCCGGATCTCCGGGATTCACCTCGCCTTTGCTGGCGGATTCGTCCGAAGTATCCTCTATGGACATTCCTTCGTAGCGGAAGAGATCATCACGGATCTCGCTGACCAGTTTCCGCAGGACTCTGGCCTGATCCATCAGTGCATCTACATGGGCACTGGTGGTATCTGTTCCGGCTTCCAGCACATCACCCAGCTGACCCAGCTGGTCAAAAGCCTTATCCAGACTGTTATTCAACGTATCCAGATTGTTCTTGATTCCGCCGCTTCTGTCTGTGGAGGCATTGGTCATATTATCCAGATGCTTCGTGGCACTCTCACCGAATTTCTTCAAAGCAGCTTTATAGCTCTCTGTATCATCCGGTACCGTAATCGTAAAATTGCCGCCACTTACACTGCCGTTGTTATTGTTATTATGATTGCTGCTATTTCCGATATCGCCCCAGTCAATGCCATTCCAGATGTCATTTCCGCTGATGGTAACGTCATGGCTGTTGCCATTATTCTTGTCACTGTCTGCCTGTTTGTTCAGATCATCGTTCAGAGTTTTTAAGTCATTGCTGACACCGTTCAATTCCTGATTATAAATGTACCACAGATCATGTGCGGTTCCTGTCAGAGAACTTCCCGCACTGTTGGCATCTTTCAGATTGGTGCTGATGTACCTGGCAATATCGGATGCCTGCCTGCTGTAGCTGCTGACGTCCCTTTGCGTTGCATCCAGCAGATCCAGGAATTTGTCGGTCTCCGTATCCAGTTCCTTGAGTTTGTCGCTGAGATATTGGATCTCCAGGAAGGGCTCCATCTGGCCAACGATACCGCCCACATCTTTTCTGCCCTGCACATAACCGGTGTTAGTACAATTCTGCAGATAGCCCTGATGCAGTCTGCCGACGATACCACCGGTATTATAGCCTACATGCTGGTAACCGATGGCTCCGGAGTTGGAGCAATAATAAATCTTGCCGTCGGAGATACCTGCAATACCACCGGTATCTGTATGGGCCGCCATATTAGAGGTGCTGTTGATCTGTTCGAGATTATCCATGGTAATATCGTCCAGATCGTAGGTTACTTCTGTGCTGTACGTATTGATATTGCCGCTGTTGCTGCAATTGTTCAGGATACCATGGTTGCTTCCTGTAATACCGCCTGCGGAATGATTGCCGATGACATTTCCGGAAGATTCACACCTGCGGATTTCTCCGCTTTCTGCGTTGACTCCGGCAATACCGCCGACCTCCGTGTCACCAACGACATTTCCGGCAAATTTACAATTTTCGATGCTGCCGTAATTCACACCGGCGATGCCGCCGACCTGATCCTGGCTTCCGGAGGGTGAGACTTCTCCTGTCACTGTAAGGTTCCGGACTTTCGCTCCCTCCTGCACGTACCGGAACAATCCCACGGCCGAGCCGTTTCCGGTCAGTTTTACATTGGAGATTGTATGCCCGTCACCATCGAAGATCCCCGCAAATACAGGAATGTTGAATTCACTTGCCATGCTCAGAACAATATCATTCTGCAGCACTACTTTTTTATCTCTGGACCAACTGTCCAGTACACAATTCTCCGCCAGCGTACGCAGATCTTCCTCCGTGTTAATCTCTATGACTGCATAATCCTGCTCCTTTAACGTACTGCTATAACCGCTGCCGCCTCTGTACTGCTCATAGGTCAAAGTTTCTGATGCATAGGCAGTTGCCGGTGTCTGCAGGATCAATGCTGCTCCCAGCAGGAAACATAATAATCTCTTACTGTTCATCTTCTGTTCCCTCGCTTTCTGCTGTGTTCTCTGTTGTCTCGTTCTCACTGTTGTCCGAAGCTTCCCCGCCTTTTTCTGTTGCTTCCACGGTATTTTCTCCGGCCGGTACTTCCTGTCCGGATGCTTCGTGCTCCGGAAGCTCCTGTGCTTCCAGTCTTGGATATTTTTCCTCCGGCGCATCCTCCCGTTCCATTGTCACGGTATCCTTGGGACGCACCACTGCGCCTATCTCACCATCGATGACACCGACAAAGTCACCCTCCAGCACACCATTGACATAACCCTTAATGTGACCGTTCATGCGGATCCTTCCGGCGGAAGGCAACGGCTTTGCCAGATCCCGTTTCAGTGTAAATGCTGTCTTCTGAATAATGATATCTCCTATCAGCAATGTCTGGGGTAATGCCAGCAGTACCAGTAAAATAGAAGTCAGGGTACCACGTCCCAGTGCCAGTCCGATGGCCGCTACCGCTGCATTAGAAGATACATAGCTGATAATAAATCCCGCAGATACCAGCATGGAACCACTGGTAACAATAGTGGGGAACGCCTGGTTCAGCGCCTCGATGGCAGCTTCTTTGATCGGCATGTACGTCTTCAGATCCATATAACGACTGGTGATAACGATAGCGTAGTCAATCGTCGCACCCATCTGGATCGCAGATACCACCAGATATCCCAGGAAATAAACATTTTCGTTCAACAGATACGGCAGTGAGAAGTTCATCCAGATACTACCCTGAATCGTTACTACCAGCAGTACCGGCAAGCCGGCGGACTGGAACGTAAACAGCAGGATGATCATAACGAACAATGCTGTCAGTACAGTGATGATGGTATTATCTGTCGCAAAGGAATCACCCAGATCCTTATCACTGGTGGCATTTCCGACTAACAGAATATCATCTATATTATAAAACTTCGCTACGGTATTGCGTATCTGATCCAGTGCTGCAGTCGTCTCTTCTCCTTCATATGGAACATTTAATTCCAATACGAAACGGGAATTGTCTTCGCCCAGCAGCTGATCCTTTGCGATCATGATCTTAGAATGTGCATCCGACAGCGTCTCCTCCAGATCGTCATCTAAAGTGATATTGCCGCTTTCCTTCTGCTCATAGATAAACAGGAACATATCAATAAACGGTACTTCGTATTCACTCACACCACTGACCAGGGCACCATAATCACTCTGATCCAGGGCATACGCTGAATACAGCATATCCGCCACTTCCACATCCAGATCGATCAGCTCCGCAAATTGTCTGGGATTCAGCTTATCCGTCAGCATGTAGCCGTCCATCGCTTCGATATTGCCAAGTCCCTGGACGGATTTTACGACATCCAGTTTTTCCAACGCATTTAAGGTCTGTGCTTCCTTTTCATAATCCCCGTTTGGTACGATGACCGCCAGCTGATTCACCATGCCAAATTCCTTATTTACCATGCTGACAGAGAATTTATTGTCACTCATAGTGCTGGATTCCAGTGTATTTACATCATATACATAATTCGCCCTGTTGGACAGAAAAAATGCTGCAATAACACCTACGATCAGGATCGGCGGTATGATGTAGCGGGTAGCCACACAGAATTTTCCCACTGCCGTGATCTTCGGCACGAAACTCTTGTGGTGGGTATTGTCGATTGCCTTGGAAAAAGTAAGCAGCAGTCCGGGCATCAGGAAGAATACAGCTACCATACTGAAAATAATGGATTTTGCCAGAATGATACCCATGTCATAACCGATTCTGAACTGCATGAACATCATGGCTACCATACCTGAGATGGTGGTCAGGGAGCTGGAGGAAATCTCCGGGATTGCCTTACTCAAAGCCACGATCACAGCCTCTCTGGCATCCTTGTCCTCATGCTCTTCCATAAAACGGTGAGCGAGAATGATAGCATAGTCTACTGCCAGACCTAACTGCAACACCACCGCAATAGAGTTCGTTACAAAACTGATGGTTCCGAACCAGTAGTTTGTACCTTTATTCAAAATAGCCGCCACGATAAATGTAGTCAGATAAACCGGAATCTCTGCATAGGTTGTTGACGTAAATAACAGCACAGCCACAATAACCACTGCTGCCAACAGCAGGATGACAATCATATCATTATTCAGGTCATCCGCATCACGCTCCTCCTGACCGATATCAGAGGAATAATAGACATCATAATCAGACAGCGCATCCAGTACTTCATTCAGATGCTGCTGTGTGGCTTCCGTGTCCGCTTCCTCATCAAAAGTGACAGACAATAAAGCCTCCATGTCATGGTAATGATCCTCGGTGTCATCGAAATCCAGCATACTGACCCCATCCATTTTTTCCACCTGATCCGCCAGCTTCTGTGCCTCATCAAAAGTCACATTACAGATCAGGATCCGGGCGGAACCATAAGTCGTAAATTCCGAATCCATCAGATCCAGTCCCCTCCTGGTCTCTGTGGTATCCGGCAAATAAGTAGTCAGGTCATTATTGACCTTAACCCTGTTCATGGATAATACGCAAAATACGCATAAGACAATGAAGATCAGATAAAAACCTTTTCGCTTGTCTACGATGAGCGTGGCAAGCTTCATCATAAAGGAGTTATCTTTTTTGTCTTTTTCTGTGTTGTCTGCCATAGTTTCCTCCTGATGTTTCTCTCTTTGTACCCTTATTATTTATGTATCTGATTTTGTACATCTCTAGTTTAAAATGTTTTCCCACATCTGTAAAGACTTACTACAAAGATGAGAAATTGTATTAATGTCATTTAATGAACTTGTGTTGATTTTCTGCCACAAGCAAAATATAATAATGGGAGCGAAAAAGCAAGCTACAGATTTTTTGTGGTTGTTTATTTTTAGACATTTTATTTTGTTGTGTTTATTATTTTAGAAAAAATTCAGATTTGCATTAGATATAGGTAATGATTACCTGTTGTAGGATTCTTTTCTTTGGAAAGGCTGGTGTATTGTCTTATGGAAAAAATGGATCGCCGCATACGCAAGACGCGGGCTCTTTTATTGCAGGGGCTGGTAAAGATGATGGAAACTCACGATATTCAGGATATTTCCGTCAAGGAGCTGACTGAGTTGGTGGATATCAACCGTGGGACCTTTTATCTGCATTATGATGATATCTATGATATGCTTCATAAAGTCGAAGATGAAATGTTCCTGGAGTTTAACGAAATCATGGAGCAGGAACCGGCAGGGACACAGCCTCTGTCCTCCCACGGATCGTTGCTGGAATTCTTCCGTTTTCTGGACCGGCACAGGGATCTGGCCAAGGTCATGATCGGCCCTCACGGTGATCTGGCTTTTGTCAATCGTCTGAAAGATCAGATTAGAAAGCGCACCCTCCAGTTTCTGGAAAGTGCGCAATCCGATGCTAATTATGAATATCTCTGTTCTTTCATCATTACCGGCTGTGTCGGTGTCGTAGAGACCTGGCTGAAAGAATCCGATCCCCAGTCCCCGGAAGAAATGGCAGAAATTCTCGGTACCATGCTCTTACGTCAGCTTACTTTTGCTCCGGGGCCTGCATAGACTGCTTAGGCTGTGTCGGCTCAGGCATACCAACGCTTAACGAGGTCACTGTATCACCGTCCAGGAAGAAAGATACGGTGTCGCCTACCTGGAGATCATCCAGTGTGGCATCCGTTCCGTCAATCGTGATGATCGTATCATCATTGACCGTGATAGTCATAGTATCACCGCTGAGGGTCAAGGTCATTTCGTCCAACATGTCTTTCTCGGGTTTCTGTCCGTTAGGCGCTTCGCCATTGGGCGCAGCGCCGTTGCTGTCAGGGGCCTGGCCGTTCGGTGCTTCTCCGTTGGGTGCACCACCGTTACCATCAGGAGCCTGGCCATCCGGTTTCTCACCGCTGGGAGCCTGACCATCCGGCTTTTCTCCGCTGGGTGCCTCACCAACATCACCAACAGGTGCTTCACCCTCCGGAGCTTCCGGCTTCTCTGCCAGTGCGATGGAGATCACATCCCCATCAATGGCTGTGATCTGACCGAGATAAGATTCCACCTTCTCTTCACCGCTCTCCGTGCTCTCTGGCGTACTCTCCGGTGCGATCGTCTCTTTATTTTCCGATGCTTCCGTGCTTGCTGCACTTGCGGTGGTCGATCCGCCACAGGCTGTAAATCCTGTCATCACCATAGCAGCTGTCAACACTGCACACATTACTTTTGTATTCACCTGGGGTAAATTCCATCTTCTCATATTCTCATTCCTCCTGTTCCATTAAAAATCTTGTGAACATTTCTTTCCCCTTATCTGCCTCTTATGATAAAGGGCATCTGCGAAGGAATTGTGAGAAAAATGTGGTGATTCTGTGAACTTTTCACGCATGACATATTTGTCATATGTACAGTATTGGCAGTGTCAGATCATGTGTCGATTTTGCTATTTTGTTGTAAATATTTAAGGAATGCGGTACAGCCTTCCAGAACGTCATCGTAGGTCGTTCCAAAATCTCCCGTATACCATGGATCCGAAATATCCCGTTCCGATCCCGCATAGGAAAGTAGCTTCGCTACTTTCCCCTCCGGATCTCCCCCGAATATCCGCAGCATGTTGCGGATATTCGCACTGTCCATACCGATCAGATAATCGTATTCCGCATAATCCGCCCTCGTCACCTGCCGGGCCCGCTTCCCCTCACAAGAGATTCCATGCCGTGCAAGCTCCGCCTTCGCCGGCGGATACACCGGATTCCCGATACCATTCCAGATTTCCTCCGTGCTTGTGGCCGCGGAAGCGATCTGGAAGCGGGCGGTGAGTCCGGCATCGGATACTAATTTTTTCATTACGAATTCCGCCATGGGGGAACGACAGATGTTGCCGTGGCAGATGAAAAGGACTTTTATCATAGTTATTTTTTACTCCTTTTTGTCCGGAAACACCCTGTTTTGCGAGGTTTTCTGGGGTTATGGTAAAATGCTCTGAAATTACAAATTGTGGCAAATCAGGGCAAAACTTAGCAAGTTGTTACTACCTGTTAGTAGTAAAATTGGTAGTAAAATGAAAATTCTTACTACTAAGGATTTTCTCCTTATTTCACCTCCGCAGATTTAAGTTTTACGAATTTAACCCTCTCACTACCAGTCTGTTCAATTACAAAGTCTTTACCAAACATTTCTATCAATGAAATAACCAACTGTTCATACGCATACTGGCTATGATAGAAAATAGTAATTTCTGAAACATATTTTTCAAGAAAGAAATCCTTCAATATTTCTTTGTCTGTCATTCCCAAAGAATGTCCCATAATATATACTTTAATCGGAGTATCTTCCAAAGTGGTAAATTCTTTTGGAATCCATGTTTTATAATATGCTCCTGTTTTCTTTTGGATTCGTTGGAAATACTTCTGAAAATAAACATAATCTAAATTATCGAATGCATTATCGCTTACGCCTAATACAATATCATCGTTTGCTAAGGAACCATGCACTTGATGATTTGAATTTGCGCTACCATAAACACTTTTATATGTATATGTGTAATTAAAATTAAGCAAATTTATATTTTTCAATTCTTTAATTTGTTGTGAAAAACAAGATACCTTTATATTACCAACAAATTCTCTCATATAAATTGTTAATGCTCTTATCAAATCATTCAACTCAATTTTTAATTCAGCAAGTAATTGGATTTTCACATCTCCATACACAATTTTCTCTATATCACTTTTTGAATATAATCCCACATTTAAAGCCATCGCCTTTGAATGTGTCATCACACACTTTATCACCTTATACATTGTTGGATTAATCACCTGTGACATTACTTTTCCTTCACACTTATAAATCTCACACGTACAGAACTTCTCTACCAAAACAAGTAATTTTTCTATCTCCGCCTCAAAATCAATCCATCCCTCAGAGGAATATCCAATTTCTATAAAATATTTTATCCATACATTTCGTGAAATAATGTCCCCTAAAATTGATATACTTTCATTATCCAAACATATTGCATGATTAGCAAAATCCTCTAACGCTTCCTCTGTCAGTTTTCCATATTCGTTTACAGATACACTAAATTGCTCATGCTCTGCTTCACTTCTCACCTTATGACTTTTTATAAGTTGTTCAGTGTACAAAGCGTAAAACTTTTCCCAATTTCTTACCAAAAACAGAAAGTCTGTATATCTTGTTGGTAGTTTATGATACAAATCGAATCCATTTCCTATAATCAATACATTATTATTCATCATAATTACCTTTCTCTTCTAATTGCTTTTCTTTATTATTGTCTTTCAGCCTTAACAAATATAGTAACGCATATGCCCGATTATACAAATATTCAATGAACTGTGAATCATTTAATGCCTCTCTCTGCTGCTTGGCTGCGTTTAAATAATCATTGTGTCTAATATCAAAATATTCATTAGAAATCTTCATCAAATCGTCAATTTCTCGTTTAACCACCGCATATACTTTACTATTACCATCATCTTTTACAGACTTTGCCAAGGCACCATATTGCTTATCTCGATTTCCTTTCTGCGTAGAAATCATGTACTGCAAGGCATCTATTATAAAATCCAATGCACTTTTCTTTTCCATTATATCATGACTATTTATCATATCCTCGGAGAATCTGATTTTTCTTTCGAACATCCTATAATTAATAATCTTATCAATTCCATACGTAGTCTTATATCCTTGTTTTAATAAAATACCATTTTGTAATCGGTAAGGGAGTTTAAATATTTTTAATCTTTCATTTACTTCTATGGTAAATGCATAGTGTGATTTTCCATCATTGATAATCCAGTACTTATATGCTAATTCAATGAAAGTTTTAATATCTTCCATGCTACCAGTGTTTTCCTTTAATGAATCTGGATAATTCACACCTCTATGGAGCCGAAATTCATAGTCATAATCAATTTCCAAAAACCACATCCCACCATCCCAATTATCCCATCGTAGGTACTGTGATTTTAGCAATTCCATACTAACCAATTCTGTTTCAAACCACAAAATGAATGATGACCAAAATCTTTTTATTTCAGCATTTTCCTCTTTTTTCTTTCCTGTATATTGGATTCCATTATTGGCTAAATACATTACTAACATTGCACTAACCGTATTTGCATCTCTTATCTCTGTTCCAGCTCTTAGTAATATTGAATTTTGTATTTCGGGTAGTTCATTCTGCATAACATTTGATATTTCAATAATTAAATCAAATATTTCATCAGCCGTATTATCTATAACATCATAGTTTTCTACTACATTATCTATTTTTTCTATGTAACTTATAATTAATTGAACCTTAATATTATTGATTTTTTCTTCCATAATTACCCTTCACTTATTGTATTGACAACTCTACATAATATACACATATATTATATCCTCCTAATCGACTTTTTTCCACAGAAAAAAACGCCCCAGCCTAAACCAGAGCGTTTCCTATCTTCCATATTACACTACCTTAAACATCTTCTGCGACATCGTTTTCTCTTTCTTCTGCTCAACCTCCGCCTGTACCTTCCTGAACTCTTCCATCCTTTTCAATTCCTCCTCTGCATCATCAAATCCGATATGCGTGTACACATTCATTGTGACCGATATATCTGAATGTCCCATGAGGTACTGTAGTGTAGTGTCTTGGGATTCATTCCCGATTTTGTCATATTCGAGCAATAGGTGTGTCGGTATCCTGCAATATCGTATGCACAGCTTGGTACCCGTTCATAATGCGGTGCTGTTCCAAGCATGTTTCCGATCTCCTGTGCCAGCTTCGGTCTCTGCTTCGATTCCAATGTAAATCAGACCAACCGAAAGCAAGTATAATGGATATCAACTATACTTCCGGACGCAGGCTGAACAAGGAGCTGATAAACAGACTTGCCACCTGCGAATATATATCTGAACACCGGAATCTTTTTATTACCGGTGCAACAGGCTGTGGTAAAACATACATGGCATGTGCCTTTGGTATGGAAGCCTGCAAGCAGTATTACAACACCAGGTATGTCCCCGGACTTACTCATGGATCTAGACATTGCACGAACTGAAGGGAACTACCGTAAAGTTATGGCAAAATATTCCAATCCGGTGCTTCTCATTCTGGATGAATGGATGCTTCTCAAACCAACTGATACAGAGCAGAAAGATATCTTTGAACTTCTTCATCGGAGACGCAAGAAATCATCCACCATCTTCTGCTCTCAGTATGTATTCGAGGAATGGTACGATCAGCTTGGAGGAGAAGCAAGTCCTCTGGCTGATGCAATCATTGACCGGATTGCCCATGACAGCTATCAGACCAACATCACAAGCATTGATGCTGAACATGACAGATCAATGCGAGAGGTATACGGTCTAGATAAAACATTACGCGAGTAAACTCGCATAGATGATTTCCCCTTCCGGACATCTGATTTCCAATTTTCCGGAAGTGCGATTTCATCGCACAAGAATATTCACCAGATTCTTTCGTTCCTCACCTTTAACCTTAAAATCAATCTCTGTAATCATTGCACATACCACCTTTCTTTTTGGTATGTACATATATCACTCTGGATGCAGATAAAGTCAACACATTATTTTT
>OQVS01000538.1_pt1 | contig 25960 bp, 22 predicted proteins | sample 1691601 | NCBI WGS metagenome assembly OQVS01 (sample SAMN03418268, study PRJEB22391) | human gut metagenome | biome: human-gut; feature: organic feature; material: feces | host: Homo sapiens | place: Tanzania | collected 2013-01 | reverse complement strand
AGCGGAAACAATACGGAAACAATACGGAAACAATATGAGGTCGATATATGCTGGAGGGGAGGACGATACGTGGTGGGTACATGGTCTGCTCCATGAGGATGATGACTTGTTTGACAAAGAACAAAACAATAAATCAGAATAAAATATGGGAATAGCATTACTGGCACTCTGCTTCTGTGCATTGTCACTCGTCCTTGCCTTGTTTGTGGGCATATTATGCCTAGTTTTTGGATAAAGAGATAATAGAATAACTATAGCAAAAGCCTATGAGGATTTACACTTCGTTGTACATTCCTTTGTCATTTTCTGCGGATTTGCCTATCTTTGCAGTCTAAATCAAAAAGTAAGATGATGGAAAACAAAGAACAGAAGACTTTTGAACCGCAGTCTGCCTCTGGCGTGGCAGAGAAGTATGCTGAGATCCTGCTGCAGGTGAAAGGATTGATGGAGGGAGTGGACAACCCCGTAGGCGTGCTTGCCAATGTGGCGGCGCTGCTCAAGGAGGCTTTCGACTATTATTTTTGGGTGGGATTCTATGTGGTGCGCCACGGCGAACTGCAGCTCGGTCCGTTTCAGGGATCTTTGGCCTGTTTCAGCATCAAGCATGGGCGTGGTGTCTGTGGCACATCCTGGGCCGAGGCGCGGACGCTGATGGTGTCCGACGTGCATGCGTTCCCAGGCCATATCGCCTGCTCCTCGCGGTCGCAATCGGAGATCGTCGTGCCCGTCATGAAAGATGGCGTGGTCGTAGCCGTCATCGATGTCGATAGCAGCGAGTTGGATTCCTTTCATGAGGCTGATCAGCAAGGTCTTGAGGCCATCGCGCAGGTTCTTGGCAGTTTGTTTCCTATCGACTAAGACGGTCTTCAGGCTGGCTCTTGTCCCGATTGTTGGGCCGACCGTTGTCGCGATTACCCGACTATTTGTTGCCACCGTTATTAGGCTGTTCACTACCGCGTTGCTCGGGCTCTGCTGCCATTCCCGTCATTTCTTCCTCCTCCCTCAGTCTGTAGTGGGTCGGCCCTTTGGGTCGACTGTGGTCCTGTAGGAAGATGTGGTTGAGCGTGTGTGCCAATGCTTCCAGCGTTTGCTGGCGCCGAGCAGTTTTGAGTTCGCATTCCCACACCGTGATGCAATGCCAGCCCATCTGTGCGAGCTTTCTTTGCTCCTCGCAGTCGCGCTCCTTGTTTCGTTCTATCTTCCTTTGCCAAAACGCCACGTTGGTCTTGGGCAGGCGGAATCCTCCACAGTCGGCGTGCCCATGCCAGAAGCAGCCGTTGACGAAGATGCAGGTACGATATTTGCGGAGCACGAGGTCGGGGTGGCCAGGCAGGCGCGGACTGTTCAGCCGGTAGCGAAAGCCTCTGCGCCACAGGTATTGGCGCACGATGCGCTCGGGCTTTGTTCCGCTGGAGCGAATGGCCGCCATGTTGTTGTGTCGCTGCGTCGCTTTGTCCATAACTTCTGAGGGTGAAGAAACGTTGGTGATGAAATATTGCTGACGAAACATTAGTGATGTAACGTCGGTGATAAAATGTGGAGAGGGGAATGTGGGGGAAGGTGCATAATATGAAAAGGGGTATCAACCTCGCTGGATGATACCCCCTCATTCTATGAAGTTGTAAACAAAAAAGCTTATTTACAATCCCGAACGGATTAGAGGTTCGGGTTCATCTTCGTCCATTCAGAGACCTCGGGGATGATGCCGAGAGCGATGATCTCGTCGCGCATCTTGCAGAGGTGCTCGTAAGACTTGTTGAGGGCAGCCAGCTCCTCTTCCGTGCCCGTGGGAGCGCAGAAGTGAACACCCGTCTTGTCGATGGTAGAAGGCATAGCCATCATCACGTTCTTGAAGCCACACTTATCGCAGTTGACATAGCAGCCAGCGGGGAGCGTAAACTCCTTGCCGCCCATAGCAGCCTCGATCATCTTCACAGCGTTGTAGGCAGGGCTCTGGAAAGAGCTGCGGCCACGAAGCTTGATGATGTTGGAACCACCCTGGATGGTGTGGTGCTTGATCTCCTCCCAGCGCTCCTCAGAGAGACCCATCTCAGAGAGGGGCTTGCCGTCGATCTTCACCTTGGAAGCGAAGACAGCCATCTGCTCGCCGTGGCCACCATAGGTGTGAGCACCCGTGACCTTGTCCTGCTGCACGCCAAACTCGAGGGCGAGAGCCTGCTGCAGACGCGTAGAGTCGAGAGCAGCGAGAGAAGTCAGCTGGTTGGGCTTCAAGCCAGAGTGGATGAGAGCGGTGAGGGCAGTCACGTCGGCCGGGTTGAAGATGACGACCACGTGCTCCACCTCGGGGCAATACTTCTTGATGTTGTCGCCGAAGTCGGCAGCGATCTGGCAGTTGCCCTTGAGCAGGTCCTCGCGGGTCATACCGTCCTTGCGGGGAGCACCACCAGAGGAGATGATGTACTTAGCACCCGTGAAGGCCTCCTTAGCATCAACGGTGTAGGTGATGTTGGCACCCTCGAAAGCACACTGCTGGATCTCGTCGAACACGCCATGAACGCCCGGCTCATAGATATCGTAGAGGCAAATGTTAGGAGTGAGGCCGAGCATCAGAACGCTCTGTACCATGTTAGAACCAATCATACCGCCTGCGCCGACGATAACGAGCTTGTCATTTGTTAAATACTGCATTGTTTTATCTTTTAAAAGTTTTATGCTATTTGTTTTATCCCTTTGTGCAACCTGTTTCTGATTTGCACCGCAAAGTTACGCAAAAAAGTAGAGAGCAGAAAATATTTAACCATACTTTTACACTTTTTGTTTTATGAAAGGATGGAATGGGTTTTTTAGAACCATTCGAAAACGATTTGTCCCGTCCGAAACGATGGGATGGCAAAGACGGGGGGACATAAAAACCGCGGCAGGATCCCGACTTTTTTTGATCCGTCTCTCAAAATATATCAACCCTCATGGCAATAAAAGGGGAAGTGGTGCGTTATTGGAATGTGTTTAAACGCATTATTGTCATATCCCTCACGCTGTTGGCCGTCATCGGCGCACATGCGCAATACGACCCAGTCTTTAGCCACTACTGGCTGATGGAGACTTCGTATAACCCGGCTGCAGCGGGAAAGGGTAACAAACTCAATGCCGTGGGCGCCTACTCAATGGGTTTCACGGGCTACGAGGGCAGTCCCAAGACGTTCTATGTGAGCGCGGACCTGCCCCTCTACCTTCTGCGACAGTATCATGGCGTGGGCGCCTCGATGCTCAACGACCAGATAGGCGCGTTCACCCACCAGCGTCTTTCCGCCCAGTATGCCTTTCGCAAAAGCCTCTTCGGGGGTATGGTTTCGGCAGGTCTGCAGCTCGGCCTCGTCATGGAGAAGTTTGACGGTACGAAGATTGATCTGGAAGATAGCAGCGATCCTGCTTTCTCCAAGTCGCAGCTCAGCGGCAACGCCCTTGACATGGGCTTCGGCCTCTACTACGTCCACCGCCAGTGGTACGTCGGCGTGAGCGGACAGCACCTCACCGGCCCGACCGTGGGGCTCGGCGAAACCAATGAGATGAAGGTCGATCCCACCTTCTACCTCACGGGAGGTTACAACATCAAGTTGCGCAGTCCCTACATCAGCGTTCCCACCTCGATGTTGGCTCGCTACGACGGCACGGCCTATCGTGCGGACATCACTGCCCGCGTGGTCTATCAGAACGAGAAGAAGCGTATGTACGCTGGTCTCGGCTACAGTCCTACCAACTCCGTCACGGGCTATATCGGCGGAAGCTTTCAGGGCATCAACGTCGGCTATAGCTACGAGATGTTCACCGGTGGCGCCGGTATGGGCAACGGCTACCACGAACTGGTGGTGAGCTATCAGATGGATATCAACCTTCAGAAGAAGGGGCGCAACCTCCACAAGAGTGCGCGGATATTGTAGCGAGTGGGCGAGAGTAGATAGCAGTGAGAGTAGATGGATATGGGTGAGTGTAGATAGACAAAAGAAGAGTTGATCGATAAATTAAGATAAATAAATAAGGATAAATAAAAATAGAAAGAAGCGCCGCCCTTTTTCCCCAGACGGGGTAGGGCGGGTGCTCCAAACCAGTAAGATATGAGAAAAGGAACGTACATATTGGCTATTTGCGCGAGTATGATGGCCACCATGTTGCTCTCGAGCTGCTTCGGTGGCAAGAGCGCGTCGTCGTCAGGAAGAGGCGGCGAGGTGGTCGGCGTGAGCGGACGTGGCTTCAAGGAGCCCACGCCCTACGGTATGACGCTCGTGAAGCGCGGTTCGCTGCGGATGGGCGTTGAGAAACAGGACAGCCTGTGGGGCAAGTCAATGCCCGTGAAGGACATTAGTGTTGATGGCTTCTGGATGGACGAGACAGAGGTGACCAACTCGCAGTATAAGCAGTTTGTCCACTGGGTGCGCGACTCCATTCTCCGTACCCGACTGGCAGACCCGTCCTACGGTGGCGACGAGAGCTACATGATCACCGAGGATAAGAACGGCGACCCCGTCACTCCTCATCTCAACTGGAACAAGCGTTTGCCTCGCAAGCCGACGGAGGACGAGCTGAGAGCCTTCGAGAGCCTCTACGTCACCAATCCTGCCACGGGAGAGAAGATGCTCGACGCGCGCCAGCTCAACTACCGCTACGAGATCTACGACTACACGGCAGCAGCCTTGCGCCGCAATCGTCTCAACCCGCAGGAGCGCAACCTCAACACCGACATTACGGTCGATCCCAACGAGGTGGTGATGATCAGCAAGGACACGGCCTATGTCGATGACGAGGGCGTGATCCACAGCGAGACCATTAACCGTCCGCTCTCCGGACCGTGGGATTTCCTCAATACCTATATTGTCAACGTCTATCCCGACACGACGTGCTGGGTCAACGACTTCCGCAACTCTGACAATGAGACCTACCTGCGTTCCTACTTCAGCAATCCGTCGTTCAACGACTACCCCGTGGTCGGCGTGTCGTGGGAGCAGGCCAACGCCTTCTGCGCCTGGCGCACCGACTATCTGCTCAAGGGACTGGGCGGCGAGGCACGCTATGTGCAGCGCTACCGTCTGCCGACCGAAGCAGAGTGGGAGTTTGCAGCCCGTGGCAAGGATCAGAATGAGTTCCCTTGGAACAACCAAGACGTGAAGAGCGGCAACGGCTGCTTCTATGCCAACTTCAAGCCCGACCGTGGCAACTACACCAAGGACGGCAACCTCATCACCAGCAAGGTGGGTATCTACTCGGCCAATAGCAACGGACTCTTTGATATGGCTGGCAACGTGGCAGAATGGACCAGCACGGTCTATACCGAGGCGGGTGTCGATGCAATGAACGACCTCAATCCGCAGCTCGAATACAAGGCGGCGCTCGAAGATCCCTACCGACTGAAAAAGAAGAGCGTGCGCGGCGGCTCGTGGAAGGATCCTGAGAGCTACATCCGTGCAGCCTGGCGCACTTGGGAGTATCAGAACCAGCCGCGTTCCTACATCGGCTTCCGTTGCGTGCGATCGTTGGCAAGCAGCGCGAGCGAGGCAGCGAGAATGAGTAAGAAAAGTCAAAAACGAAGCAAGAAAAGATAATGTCGAACTACAGTAAATATAATGTCATCTACCGACTGCAGAAGTGGATGGACAGCGTCCCTGGACAGACCTTTCTCAACTACGGATATAGCTGGGGCGCCTCAATCGTGATCCTTGGCGCACTCTTCAAGCTCACCCACCTGCCGGGAGCCAACTTCTGGTTGTTCTTCGGTATGGGTACGGAGGTTGTTGTCTTCTTCCTCTCGGCCTTCGACCGTCCTTTCGACAAGACCGACGATGGTCGCGAACTTCCCACCCGTGTCACCTTCTCGGGCGAGCAGGTCTTTGCCGACGATGAGGCTGGTGACTATGCTGACGAGTCTGGCGACGATACTGACGAGTCTGGCGACTATGAGCATAGCGATGAGGCCGACGAGGCCAACATCGCTGGTGGGGCTCAACCCCGCGTGGTCTATGGCCGTTCGGGCCAGCGTCGCACGGCGGCTCGCTCAACGGCTCCTTCAGCGGGTCCCGCTGTTCACCACGGCGCTCAGCAGACTGCTGCTGACGAGGCCTTCGATGCAGTCCATGCTGCCGCAGGCGCACAGCCAGTCGCAGCTACCATGCCTACGGCAGAGCAGGTGGCTATGGCTATGCTCAACTATCAGCGCGGCGATGTGGAGGGTGCACAGCAGCAGGCTCCCGAGATGGTCGAGGCACAGACGAAATATGTAGATGCGCTGAAGAGCCTCACCGACATGCTGGGCAAGGTCAACGAGCAGAGCCAGCGTCTCGCCCGCGACAGCGAGGAGATGGAGAACCTCAACCGTACGCTCACGGGCATTGCCAAGATCTACGAGATGCAGCTTAAGGGCGCGAGCCAGCAGGTGGGCACCATCGACCAGATCAACGACCAGACGCGCAAGATGGCACAGCAGATTGCCGACCTCAATGCTATCTACGCCCGTATGATAGAGGCCATGACGGTCAACATGCGGGCCGCAGCCCCTGGCGCAGCAGCCCCCACGGCTCCTGCTGCCGAGTAGTTTACAGCATACAGTAGGGGAGAGCCAGGGCTTACGGCTCCGCCCCCTGCATTATCACAACGCAAAATATGGCTATCAAGAAAATCAAGATATCGCCCCGCCAGAAGATGATCAACCTCATGTATGTCGTCCTCATGGCCATGCTCGCGCTGAACATCTCCACCGAGGTGCTCAACGGATTCTCCATTGTGGAGGAGAGCTTGAACCGGACGACGGGCAACTCCACGAAGGAGAACGAGGCCATCTATCGCGAGCTGGAGCAGATCATGCGCAAGAATCCTGCCAAGGCGCGCGTGTGGTTTCAGCGTGCCACCACGGTGAGGGCTATGAGCGACTCGCTCTTCAACTACGCCCAAGAGCTGAAGACGCTCATCGTCCGTGAGGCCGACGGACCGGAGGGCGATCCGCTTCACATCAAGAACAAAGACAACCTCGAAGCAGCAGGCGTCGTCATGCTGAGCCCGGGCACGGGACAGGGACGCAAGCTCTTCGACGCTATCAATCGCTACCGTGAGCGGATACTCCGTCTCATCGACGACCCATTGCAGAAGCAGATCATCAGCAGCAACCTCTCCACGACCGTTCCCTCGGCGGCGCTCAACAAAAACTGGGAGGAGTATATGTTTGAGGATATGCCTACGGCGGCCGCCGTCACGCTGCTTTCCAAGTTACAGAGCGACATACGCTACGCGGAAGGCGAGGTGCTTCACACGCTTGTGGCCAACGTGGGACTCAAGGACATTCGGGTCAACAAGCTCGAAGCCATCGTTGTCCCCGACCAGACGCGCCTCTATCCGGGCGAGACCATCACGGCCCGTATGATGCTGGCTGCTGTTGACTCCACCCAGTCGCCGGAGGTCTATGTCAACGGACAGAAGATCAAGGGCAACACGATCCAGGTCAAGGCAGGAGCGCCAGGCAAGCACACCATCCAGGGCTACATGCTCGTGCGCGACTTGATGGGCAATGTGCTGCGTCGCGACTTCAAGCAGGACTACATGGTCATTGGCGGTCCGAAGCCAGAAAACTACATTTCGCCCGACGGAATGCAGCAGATACCGCCCTTCGACGGAATGGCGACGATTGCTGCCGACCTGATGAACGTGCTCTATGCGGGCTTCGACAACCCCATCACCATCTCCATCCCCAACACCTCGCAGAGCGACGTGCAGGCGACGATGACAGGTGGTACGCTGACGGCCCGTGGTGGCGGCCACTTCATCGCACGACCCACCACGCCCGGCAATCCCGTCACGCTCCGCGTCTCTGCCAAGGGCCGACTGGTTGGCGAGTATAAGTTTAGGGTGCGCAAACTGCCCGATCCTGCTCCCTACATCGCTATGGGCGCTGACCGCTTCAAGGGAGGCAGTTTCTCCAAGGCCAACCTGATGGCAGCCTCGGGCATTCATGCAGCCATTGACGACGGACTGCTCGACATCCCGTTCCAGGTGACGAGTTTCCAGACCGTCTTCTTCGACAACATGGGCAATGCCGTTCCCTTGTCCTCCAACGGATCGCATTTTACGGCCCAGCAGAAGGAGCAGTTCCGCCACTTGAGCCGCAACCGTCGCTTCTACATCACTAACGTGGTAGTCCACGGTCCTGATGGCACCACTCGCAGCCTGGGTGGAGGCAATGCCATGCAGGTGATCGTGAGGTAGCGAATGATATTAGATCTCGAACAGAATAGACAATACTTAGAATAGGAAATATACGATGAAACGGATATTCTTCATCCTTTGCATGACTCTCTCGGTGGTCTCGGTCGTAGCCCAGCCCGCCAAGCGAAGAGTCGAACAACAGAAACAACAGACGCAGACGGGAGCCAACGCGCTCACCACGCGCGCCCTCATCTCCTTCCCCACCGTACAGGAGATGCCGGAGGACGTCGTGTGGCGCCGCGACCTTTACCGCGAGGTGAAGTTGACGGACGACGCCAATGCTGGTCTCTATTATCCGACGGAGCCCATTGGCAGCCAGATGAACCTCTTCACCTACATCTTCAAACTGATGCTCCACCGCGACATCTACTGCTACGAGTATAGGCTGGACGGCAACGAGCTCTTCACCGACTCGGCCCGTATCAAGCCGATCCAATTTCTCGACAACTACAAGATCTACTACGAGCGGCGCGGCAAGGGCATTTATCTCGATAATAGCGACATTCCCTCGGGCGAGGTGAAGGGCTACTACCTCAAGGAGAGCGCCTACTACGACCAAGGCACGTCCACGTTCCGTCGCAAGGTCATCGCCCTCTGTCCGATACTCTATCGCGAGGACGATTTCGGCGACGGCGAGACGAAGTATCCTTTGTTCTGGGTGAAGTACGACGACCTGGCTCCCTATCTCTCGAAGCAGACGATGATGACCTCCAATCTCAACAATGCGGCGGTCATGAGTGTTGACGACTATTTTACGCGCAATATGTATGAGGGTAAGATCTACAAGACGACGAACATGCTTGGACGCACGCTCGCGCAGTATTGTCCTACCGATTCGGCCATGAGCGCGGAGCAAAAGAAGATCGAGAAGGAGCTCCAGGACTTCGAGAAGAATATCTTCGGCAACCCGGAGAAGCGTGATAGTCTGGATAGCGTACAGACCGCACAGGAGAAGGTCGGCAGAAAGCCGAAGCGTAGTGCCCGCACGCGCCGTTCGGGTGACAAGGAGCCTTCTGTCAAGCGCAGTCGCAGACCTTCGGGCGGTAGTGGCTCGGGCAGTGCAGCACGCGTCTCCGTGCGCCGCCAGCGCCATTGATGAGAGAGTGTGTGGGTCCTTTGGCGTGTAAACGCCAAAGGACCTGATGGTTATAATTTTTCTAACAATTTAAAACAGAAACCGTATGAAAAAGTTTTTTACTACTTTATTGGTTGCCGTTGGCCTGATGAGTGCCACCACGGCGAGTGCTCAGGTGCAGTTTGGTGTCAAAGCTGGTGTCAACGTGACGAACATGTCGCTCGACAAGGAGGTTCTCGACGCTTCCAACCGTGTTGGCTTCTTCGTCGGTCCGACCGTGAAGTTCACCCTGCCCGTAGTCGGTCTCGGTATTGATGCTTCCGCCCTCTATGACCAGCGCGAGGCCAAGGTCAGCGTGGATGGAGTGCAGGGTGTTGTCGATACGGAGCAGACGCTCAAGCAGCGCCAGATTGCTATCCCCATCAACCTTCGCTACGGCATTGGACTGGGCTCTACGGCCAGCATCTTCCTCTTCGCAGGTCCGCAGTTTGGCTTCAACGTGGGCGACAAGGAGCAGAGCCTCTGGAATGAGGCAGCCGAGTGGAAGTTGAAGACTTCCAACTTCAGCGTCAACGTGGGTCTTGGCGCCATGGTGCTCAACCACCTGCAGGTCACGGCCAACTACAACATTGCTTGTGGCAGCACGGGTGACATCCGCGCCAATAGCATTGTCGGCAATGTTCTTGACTTAAGCAAGTATGCTACCAAGGGCAAGAACAACTCTTGGCAGATTGGTGTGGCCTATTTCTTCTAAAGCGTAATTAGGCCAGAATAAACTGTTCTGATAGTAGGGTCGTGGCGTTTTCTGAAAAAGCTCAGAAGTTGCCACGGCCTTTTTTGTGCTTCATCTGGAAAATGGAGTGATAGGCTTGTTTGTGTTGTTTCCTATACGACTTGCTGATTTGGAAAAACAACTTGAACAACTTTTACAACAAGTAACAACGCTTCGCGGGGACATCGCCTCTTCGAGGCCCATGCAAACCAAGGGTCGCTTGTATGGAAACAACAAAATACAACGCTTCGCCTTGGGTACATTTATATTATACATTATCCGGCAAAGGTAGCTTCTTTGGATGAGTCAACAATAAAAAAGAATTGCATTTTTTTTGTATTGTCTTCGATTTGCATTATCTTTGCATTCGAATAAGAGAGCGAATTGAGAATCCCCCCTGGACAAGAAGCCTGTGACGAGGGTAGTGCAGCGGGTGGAATGAACCAATCAATTATCAACAACCAAACGAATCTCATGGCGACAACGGTACTTCTTCTTGAGCTCGCAGTCGTGCTGGCGATGATTTTTATTGGCGCACGAATGGGAGGAATCGGATTGGGTATTTTCGGTATGCTCGGCGTCTTTGTGCTGGTTTATGGCTTCGGACTGAAGCCGGGCAGCGCACCTATTGATGTGATGATGATCATCCTTGCCGTAGTGACTGCCGCTGCGGCCCTACAGGCTGCGGGCGGACTGGAATATCTTGTCGGACAAGCGGCGATCTTCCTGCGCAAGCATCCTCACCATATCACCTATTATGGTCCGCTCTGCACCTGGCTTTTTTGCTTGGTGGCGGGTACGGCCCACACTTGCTATTCGCTGCTGCCCATCATCAGCGAGATAGCCCAGGCCAATAAGATTCGGCCCGAGCGTCCTTTGAGTTTGGCTGTCATTTCGGCCTCGCTGGGCATTACGGGTTCCCCTGTCTCTGCAGCCACGGCAGCTATCATCTCCCAGGACCTCTTGGGCGGCGCGGGAGTGGAGCTGGGTACGATCCTTATGGTCTGTGTACCCGCCTCGCTGGTGGCCATCCTTGTGGCCGCCTTCATCCAAAACCGTGTCGGCAAGGCGTTGGAGGACGATCCGGAGTATCAGCGCCGCGTCAGAGAGGGGTTGATCTGTCCTGAGAAGGATACGGAGAGCTTGCGACAAGCCGAGACGATGGCGCGCCCCGAGGCCAAATACTCCGTCTGGGTTTTCCTCTTCGGTGTGGCCTTGGTCGTGTTGTTCGGTTTCCAACCGCAGTTGCGCCCCGAGGGAGTCACGATGTCCGAGACCATCGAGATGATCATGATGGCCGACGTGATCCTCATCATGCTGGTGGGCAAAGTCAAGGTGGGCGACGTGACGAAGGGCAGTGTGTTTGCCGCAGGCATCAATGCCGTCATTGCCATTTTCGGAATCGCATGGATGGGCAGCACTTTCTATACGGGCAACGCCGAGGCCATCAACCAGTCTTTGTCCGGGATGGTAGTCGAAGCGCCGTTCACGTTTGCCGTGGCCCTGTTTGTGATGAGCGTCATGCTCTTCTCCCAGGCTGCCACCGTCACCACCCTCTATCCCTTGGGCCTTGCCCTGGGCATCAGTCCGCTGCTTCTGGTGGCCATGTTTCCCGCCGTCAATGGCTATTTCTTCCTCCCCAACTATCCTACGGAGGTAGCTGCCATCAACTTCGACCGCACGGGGACCACGCGCGTGGGACGCTGGGTCATCAACCATTCGTTTCAACTGCCAGGCTTCGTCACCACGTTTGTGGCTATCGGCGTGGGCTATCTCATCACGCTTTTCCTCTGAGCCCTCTCTAATGGCAGGAGGACCAGCCAGCAGAACAGCACTAAAGATGAACAAGTCTAAAGCAGAACGGCTCTAAGCAGGACGGCCCTTACGACCGAACGACAGAACGGCAGACCGGATCTAACGGGAAAATGGCTCTGTCAGCAGACGGAAAGTTGGCGCGCTATGTGGCAAGAGCACGACCATAGAGGGCGACCATACGGACAACAAAAAATAAGAGAGAAAAAACAGATAGAATAATATCAATACAATCATATCGACATGAAGAAAATCTTTGTAACAGCCGCCGCGCTGACCCTCACCTTGGGAGCAAGCGCACAGGGCAACAACACAGGTATGGGCGGCGACCATGAGGGATGCACCAGCCTGGCTGAGCGCGTTTTGAAGTTGGAGAAGAAAAACGACGCCTTCAACGTTTACATCAACTACGCAGCCAGTTTTCAGGAGACGGACAACGGCACGGAGTGGGGTTCGGCCTTTAAGAACCGCCAGGCGCGCCTGGAGTTTATGGGCCATCTGACGGACAAGATCTCCTACCGCTTCCGCCATCGTCTGAACAGTGGCAACAACGCGCAGTCGGAGGACAATTTCGCTGCTGCCACGGACGTGCTCTGGGTAGGCTACCAGTTTAACGAGAAGCTGGGCGTCCATGCGGGTAAGGTGTGTCAGTACTGGGGAGGATTCGAGTATGACGAGAACCCCATGTATATCTATCAGTTTAGCGACATGGGCAACAATATCGACATCTTCAAGGCGGGTGTGAATGTTTCCTATCGTCCCGTGGCCAGTCAGGAACTCACCCTCAGCATCACCGACGCTTATAGCAACAAGTTTGCCGAGGAGTATGGCGAAGGAGCCTACTCCTTGGAGGCCGACGGAACGAAGCGCATCCTGGAGGCTTCCAACCATCCGCTGACCTACATCTTCGGCTGGAACGGCAATTTCTTCGGCGACAAGCTCCAGACGCGCTGGTCTTGGGGTATTCAGACCGAGGCCAAGCATAAGTATAGCCGGATGCTCTTCCTCGGCCAGAAACTCAACCTGCCGCGCGTGCAGTGGTATTTCGACTACATGGGCGCCTTCGAGGGCCTCGACCGTCTGCGCATTGCAAGCCGCGAGGGAGCAGCGCTGCTGGCGGATGCTGACCATCCCGATGCAGGCCCAGGCTATTTCAGCGACGTCCACTACCATTCGTTCGTCACGAAACTCAACTGGCAGTTTGTGCCGCAGTGGAACCTGATGGTCAAGGGAATGTACGAAATGGCCAGCGTGGACAATGTCGCTGCCATGAAGGACTTCCGCAAGAGCTATGGCTACCTGGCCAGCGTGGAGTATTTCCCCGTCAAGGGCGAGGACTTCCGCGTCTTCCTGGCCTACACGGGTCGCAAGTTTGATTATAGCAAGGAGTGCGGGCTGCAGGACTACAATACCAACCGCATTGAGCTCGGCCTCATGTACCGCCTCAAAATGTTCTAAATCACTGCCTCTTAGGGTAGAAAGCAAGAAAATATGAGAAATCCGCAGTCTTTGTCTATGAGGCTGCGGATTTTTTTCTTTTTTGGGGGGCTCCCAGGGGTAAATGCCTGCTGAGGAGGGAAAACAACCAATACAACATTTACAAGAAAATACAACGCTTCGCGGGGACAAGACGCTACGCGTCAAACAAGCCTTCTGCATGGTAAACAACAAGATACAACAGCTTCGCGTGGAGATGTGCAGAGCCGAATATCCTGCTGAGTAGGGAAAACGACCAATACAACATTTACAACAAAATACAACGCTTCGCGGGGATATGGAGTTATTTCCTGATTTCGAAATGCTGGTAGTCCTTCACGGTCCGCCAGTTGCCGCCCCACACAAATCCGCGGGCGGTGAAGAGGCGATAGCAGAGGTCTCCCTTGGCGATCTTGTAGGGGAATTTGGCTTCGCGCTGCAGGTATTTCCGCCCTTGGCGCGGCTCCACCACTACCTTGCCGCCTACCGTCCGCCGACACGGGTTGTAGAGCGGGTTGATGTCCACGGCCAGTCCTCGGGCGTGGGCCGAGAGTTTGGTGCTGCCCGTCGTGATGCGGTAGTTGAACGCCGAGGAGTTGTTGGCCGCCATCGACCGCTGGTCGTCTGCGTCGTAGTCGTCGATGAGGCGCATGCGCTCGATGGGGTAGTGGGCGTCGTAGAGCTTGCGCAGGATCTCCAGGACGTCGTTGGCAATGGCCCGATTGACTACCATCTCGCCGACGATGCTCCTGCCCTGCGCGTCTTTGTGGAGACAGAGCAGGTAGCGCAGGTCCTCTCTCGCCACGCGGCAACCCTCCTTGTAGGACCGCCCCCGCATCCTTTCAAACACCGAGTTGCTGATCTTGGAAACCGAGAAAAAACTGCCCACGCCCCTTCGGGCCACAACCTCCTCGCCGACGATGTCGCCCGGGCGGAATGTTGCCCCAGTCTGCGCCGCCATCTTGCCTGGCAGCTTCTGTGGTGGGACAACGCCCCCGACTCCCACAGGCAGCAAAATCAGGCCCACGGGCAGCAGGAGGAAGCCCACGAGGGCGAGGCGAGGGAGCGGGCGGATCGCCTTCATGGAACGGAGTGCTTTCGTAGAATGGAGTGCCTTCGTAGAATAGAGTGCCTTCGTAGCATGGAGCACCTTCATAGAGCGGGCGAGGCGGGCGATTCGCATGGAAACCATCAGGTGAGCGATTCGAGATGCTTCTTGATGTCCTTGAGTTCGTCGCGCACGTTGATGAGGCTTTCCAGCACCTGCTGCGTGCGTTCCGATCCGTCGCGGTTCTGCTGGAGCATCTTCTTGGCTGCGGCGATCTTGAATCCCCTTACCTTCACTAAATTGTAGATAAGGCGCACCTGCTCTATGTCCTTCTTCGTGTATTGTCTGACGCGGTTTTGGTTGGTTTTCGGTTTCAGACTGGGGAAAACCGTTTCCCAATAGCGCAGCAGGCTCTCCGCGACGTTCATCATCTGAGCCACCTCTTTGATGGAGTAGTAGAGCTTATTGGGGCGCTCTGCATTGATCTGTTCCATGTTTTTTCCTTCTTTAATTCAATCGGTTTCCTTTGGATTTGCAAAAATACTCAAAAGTCATTACCTTTGCAACTGTTTAGGATGAATTTTAGGAATTAAAAACATAAGACGATGATGACAGCAAATGAAATCCGCGACTCGTTCAAGAAATATTTCGAGTCGAAAGGTCACGCCATAGTGCCCTCAGCCCCTATGGTCATCAAGGACGACCCCACGCTGATGTTTACCAACGCGGGCATGAATCAGTGGAAAGACATCATACTCGGCACGAAGGATCCGGAGCCGCGCCGCCGCGCCGACTCGCAGAAGTGTCTTCGTGTGAGCGGCAAGCACAACGACCTGGACGTAGTCGGCCACGACACCTACCACCACACGATGTTTGAGATGCTGGGCAACTGGTCTTTTGGCGACTACTTCAAGGAGGGCGCCATCGACGCGGCCTGGGAGTATCTCGTTGATATTCTCCACCTCAACCCCGAGGACCTCTACGTCACGGTCTTCGAGGGCGACGAGAAGGAAGGCCTGGCCCGCGACGAAGAGGCGGCCAAGTTCTGGCGGAAGCACGTGCCCGAGGACCATATCATCAACGGCAACAAGCACGACAACTTCTGGGAGATGGGCGACACGGGCCCCTGCGGTCCCTGCTCTGAGATCCATATCGACAATCGCCCCGACGAGCTGAAGGCGCTGACGCCGGGCCGCGAACTGGTCAACAAGGACAATCCCCAGGTCATCGAGATCTGGAACCTCGTCTTCATGCAGTACAACCGCCGCAGCGACGGGTCGCTGGAGAAGCTCGGCATGAACGTGATTGATACGGGTATGGGCTTCGAGCGCCTCGTCCGCATCCTCCAGGGCAAGCACTCCAACTACGATACCGACATTTTCCAGCCCATCATCAAGGAGATCGAGAACCTCTCGGGCCTGAAGTACGGATTCACCACGCCCAGCAGCACCGAGGATGAGGGCGCGACCGACCAGGAGAAGGTCGATATCGCCATGCGTGTGGTGGCCGACCATCTGCGCGCCGTGGCTTTCTCCATCGCCGACGGCCAGTTGCCGGGCAATGCCAAGGCTGGCTACGTCATCCGCCGCATCCTGCGCCGTGCCGTCCGCTACGCCTACACCTTCCTCGGTCAGAAAGAAGCCTTTATGTTCCGCCTCGTCAATGTCCTGATCCAGGAGATGGGCGCTGCCTATCCCGAGTTGCCAGCCCAGCGCGAGCTCATCGCCCGCGTGATCAAGGAGGAGGAGGACAGTTTCCTCCGCACCCTCGACAAGGGCATCAACCTCCTCAACGGCGAGATGGACGAGCTCAAGGCCCACGGCGAGAAGGAGCTGCGTGGCGCCCAGGCTTTCCGCCTCTTCGACACCTATGGCTTCCCCCTCGACCTGACGGAGCTGATCTGCCGCGAAAACGGCTATACCGTCAACGAGCAGGAGTTTGACGAGGAGATGGCCAAGCAGAAGGCCCGCGCCCGCAATGCGGCCCAGGTGGAGAACGGCGACTGGGTCGTGCTGCGCGAGGGCGAGCAGGAGTTTGTGGGCTACGACCACACGGAGTATCCCTGCCACATCCTGCGCTACCGCGAGGTGAAGCAGAAGAAGAGTACGTTCTTCGAGGTCGTGCTCGACTATACGCCGTTCTATGGCGAGATGGGCGGCCAGGTCGGCGACCAGGGCAAGCTCGTCAGCAGCGACGAGACCGTGGTCGTGAGCGACACGAAGCGCGAGAACAACCAGAGCATCCATATCCTCAAGCGTATGCCGAAGGACCCCACGGAGGAGTTTACGGCCTGCGTCGATGTGCCGCTGCGCGAGGCTTCCGCCCGCAACCACACCGCCACCCACCTCTTGGACTACGCCTTGAAGCAGGTGCTCGGCGACCATGTGGAGCAGAAGGGATCCTACGTCAGCGCCGACACGCTGCGCTTCGACTTCTCCCACTTCCAGAAGGTCACTGACGAGGAGCTGCGCCGTGTGGAGCAGTTGGTCAACAGCCTGATCCGCCAGGACATCCAGCTCGACGAGCATCGCAACATGCCGATGGAGGAGGCCAAGAAACTGGGCGCCGTCGCCCTCTTCGGCGAGAAGTATGGCGACCGCGTGCGCGTGGTCCGCTTCGGTCCCTCTTGTGAGTTCTGCGGCGGTATCCACGTGGCTGCCACGGGCCGCATCGGCTTCTTCAAGATCGTCAGCGAGAGCAGCGTGGCCGCTGGCGTGCGCCGCATCGAGGCCATGACGGGCGAGGTCTGCGAGAACGCCATCTATCTGCTCGAGGACACGCTCCGCGACCTGAAGTCGCTCTTCAACAACGCCAAGGACCTCAAGGCCGTCGTCACGAAGTATATCGACGAGCACGACCACATGAAGAAAGAGATCGACCAGTTCCGTGCCCAGGCCGTGGAGCGCATGACCCAGGAGCTGGTGCGCAGGGCCGAGGAGGTCGATGGTCTGCGCGTCGTCAAGGCCGTCGTTCCCCTCGATCCCGCCGCCGCCAAGGACCTGGTCTTCAAGGTGCGCCAGGCCATTCCCGACAACCTGGTCTGCGTCGTCGGTTCCGTCCACGAGGACAAGCCGCTGCTGAGCGTGATGTTCTCCGACGATCTCGTGGCCAGCCATGAGCTCAACGCGGGCAAGATCATCCGCGAGGCGGCCAAGCTCATCAAGGGTGGTGGTGGCGGCCAGCCCCACTATGCCCAGGCCGGCGGCAAGGACCGCGATGGTCTCGCGGCAGCCGTCGACAAGGTGCTCGAGCTGGTGAGGAAGTAAGTCGGCCCTCGTTTTCCGCATTTTTTCTATAGCGTCAGCCCGGGGACAGTCCACGTCCTGGGGCTGACGCTTTCCTTTTCCTTTGGTTATCCGATATTTGGAGTGACGCACGGAGTTGAGTAATATAAAAATCATTGAAAACAACGCTTTTCAAGCAAAAATTCCTGCTGAGTAGGGGAAAACAACAAATACAACATTTACAACAAGTTACAACTTTTCACGCTTCGCGTGTTGCAATCCTGCTGCAAAGGTAAACAACAAAATACAACACGGGTTCCATGAATGGAACCTTCGCGGGGACAAATCCTGCTGAATAGGGGAAAACAACAAATACAACATTTACAATAAGTTTACAACTTTGCACGCTTCGCGTGTTGCAATCCTGCTGCAGGGGAAACAACAAAATACAACAAGGGTTCCATGAATGGAACCTTCGCGGGGACATAACGCCAGGAGAAATCAACTGGAAATGTGTCCAAGGCGAAGCGTTGTGTTTTGTTGTTTCGCAACAAGCAAGCCTTGATCTGCATGGGCCTCGAAAAGACAATGTCCCCGCGAAGCGTTGTTCAAAGTTGTAAAAGTTGTTCAAGTTGTTTTCCCATTTCAGCAGGCCGTATTGGAAACGCAAGTGCCCTGTCGCTCCAAATATCGGATGCCCCCTTTTCCGCCCCTTTTTCCGCCTCGCGGGCGCCCTTGTCGTGCGATTGTTGGACGATTGTCGGGTGATTGTCGGAGAAAATAAGGATAACTTAACGCTCCATTGTCGGAAATGGAGAGAAAACATCGTACCTTTGCACCTTCATAGTAGGTAAAACAAAAAAGCGAAGCATTGAGAACCATCTATCTTCAAAAGGAGTGCCCGACCGACCTGGCCGCGAGCGTGGCCACTATCGGCTTCTTCGACGGCGTACACCGGGGCCATCAGTTTCTCATCTCCCATGTGGTGCAGACCGCGCGGGAGGAGGGCCGCCAGTCGATGATCATCACCTTCGACCAGCATCCCCGTGAGGTGCTCCATGCCGACTATCAGCCCCGCCTGCTCACCAATCTGCAGGAGAAACTCTATCTCCTGGAGCGCACGGGCGTGGACGTGGTGGCCGTGCTCCATTTCGACGCGGCCCTGTCGCAGCTCTCCGCCCGCGAGTTTATGCACGACCTGCTGCTGGAGCAGCTCCACGTGGTCAAACTCTTCATCGGCTACGACCACCGCTTCGGCCACAACCGAGCCGAGGGCTTCGCCGACTATGTGGCCTATGGCCGCGAGATGGGGATGGAGGTGGTGCAGAATCCCGTCTTTGAGCTGGAGGGCGTCAACGTCAGTTCCACGATCTGTCGGCGTCATGTGGCGGCGGGCGAGATGGAGGCGGCCTCGCGCTGCCTGGGCCATCCCTACATGATGGGCGGCCGCGTGGTGGCTGGATTCCAGGAGGGCCGCAAGCTCGGCTTCCCTACGGCCAATATCGACCTTGCCGACCAGCGCCGTCTCGTGCCCGCCTCGGGCGTCTATGCGGTGAGGGTCAAGATCGGCGGCGAGGCGACGTGGCGACTGGGCATGATGAACATCGGCACGCGCCCCACCTTTGGCGGCGAGAAGGTCTCGCTGGAGGTCCATATCTTCGACTTTGCGGGCGATCTCTATGGACAGGAGGTCGAGGTGGCGTTTCTCCGCCGCGTCCGCGAGGAGCGCAAGTTTGCCTCGCCCGAGGAGCTGGCCGCCCAACTGGCCCGCGACAAGCAGGCGATCCTCGACGCGTGTTGTTTATCATAATCGCTTACAGTAGTTATTTATCATAATCGCTTGTAGTTATTTATCATAATCGCTTGCAGTAGTTATTTATCATAATCGTTTAAGAAAAAATAAAGAAAAAAATAGAACAACAGATGAAAGAGAATAGAAAGCCAGGAAGAATGGCGGTGGACCTCCTATTGATCTTCATCGTCTTTCTCGTCATTCAGATGGTGGTCAACGGACTTGTCACCCTCGTCTATGTGTATCTGAACCACGTCGATGCTGCCCAGTTTGCGCAGCAGGTGGCCAGCGGTCAGCAGGGGCAGTTTGTCGCCGCCACGTCGGTGCTCTCCAGCCTGCTCACGATCATGGTCTATCCGCGCCTACGGTGGACTCCCCTCGACCGCACCTACCTCCGCTCCCGCCCCTGGGCCACGCTCGTGTGGTGCGGCCTGCTCACGCTGGGCACGATCCTGCCCTTCGAGTGGGTCTATGAGCAACTGCAGATACAGATGGCCGACTCCCACCAGGCCCTCTTCGAGAGCGTCATGCGCGAGCCCTGGGGCTATGTGGCCCTGGGCATCCTGGCGCCCGTGGCCGAGGAGTTTGTGTTTCGCGGCGGCATCCTGCGCACGGTGCTCTCGATGATGCGCGTGAGTGGATGGGAGAGCGGACGCTACGTTGCTCCCACGGCGTCGAGCGCCTCCGTTGCCCCCTCGGGATCCAGCGCCTCCGGGGAGCGTACGGGCCGCGCCTGGGCTCCCTGGGCAGCCATCGCCTTTTCGGCCTTGCTCTTCGGCGTGGTCCACATGAACTGGGCGCAGGGCACGCATGGCTTCATCATGGGCCTCCTCCTCGGTTGGCTCTACTACCGCACGGGCAGCATGATGCCAGGCATCATCGTCCACTGGGTCAACAACTCTGTGGCCTACCTAATGTTCAAGCTCCTGCCCGGTATGGCCGACGGCCAGCTCATCGACTTCTTCCACGGTTCGGAGCGCCTGATGGTCGTGGGCCTGCTCTGCTCGCTCTCGATCCTCGTCCCGAGTCTTTTCCAAATCATCTTGCGAACGAAGAAATAGTATGGCCTTCGGCCTCCGGGCCAAGGTTTTTCTCTGAAACAGGCAGAGAAGATTTTCCCGACACAGACAGGGAGATTTTCTCGACACAGATAGAAAAGATTTTCCCGACACAGACAGAAAAGATTTTCCCGACACAGACAGAGAGTTTTTCTCTGACACAAAACAGAAAAGGGGGGTTCCCCGACACAGACAGAACATGAACTACCAAGACAGTAAACAATACGAGATCATGGCCCCCGTGGGCAGCTACGAGTCGCTCGCCGCGGCCATCGAGGCGGGTGCCGACTCCGTCTATTTCGGCGTGGGCCGACTCAACATGCGGTCCCACTCGGCCAATCATTTTGACATTGGCGACCTGCGGCAGATCGTCGCCATCTGTAGCGAGCACGAGATCAAGACCTACCTCACCGTCAACACGATCATCTACGACAACGACCTCGCCACGATGCGCGAGATACTCGATGCGGCGCGCGAGGCAGGCGTCTCGGCGATCATTGCCTCCGACGTGGCCGTGATGAGCTACTGCCGTCAGGTCGGCCTGGAGGTCCACCTCTCCACCCAGCTCAACATCTCCAACGTCGAGGCCCTGCGCTTCTACGCCCAGTTTGCCGACGTCGCCGTCCTGGCCCGCGAGCTCAACATGGACCAGGTCAGCCACATCTACGAGGCCATCCACGGTCCGGAGCCCATCCTCGGTCCTGCTGGCCAGCCCGTCCGCATCGAGATGTTCTGCCATGGTGCGCTCTGCATGGCCGTCTCGGGCAAGTGCTACATGAGCCTGATGGCCCAGGACCGCAGCGCCAACCGCGGCGAGTGTGTGCAGATCTGCCGCCGTTCCTACCTGCTCACCGACCGCGAGACGGGCAACGCCATCGAGGCCGACCATGAGTATCTGATGAGCCCGAAGGACCTCAAGACCATCCGCTTCATCGACAAGATGATGAAGGCGGGCGTGCGCGTCTTCAAGATCGAGGGCCGCGCCCGCGGAGCGGAGTATGTGCTCAACGTGGTGCGCTGCTACAAGGAGGCGATACAGAGCGTGCTCGACGGCACCTACACCGAGGAGAAGAAGGACGCCTGGGACGAGCGCCTGGCGGCCGTCTTCAACCGTGGATTCTGGGACGGCTACTACCAGGGACGGAAGATGGGCGAATGGAACAAGCACTATGGTTCCATGGCCACGGAGCAGAAGGTCTTGGTGGGCAAACTGACCAACTATTTCTCGCGTATCGGCGTGGCCGAGGCCGCCGTCGAGGCTTCCACCTTCAAGGTGGGCGACAAGCTCCTCGTCACGGGCAACACCACGGGCGCCATGTATGTGGAGGTGAAGGAGCTCCATGGCGACAATGGCGACCCCATCACCGAGGCCGAGCAGGGAACGCGCGTCGCCTTCTCCGTCCCGGGCAAGGTGCGGCCCAACGACAAGCTCTTCCGCATCGACCGCCGCGTGGTGGAATAATCCGCGCTGGGGGAGGGTAGTCTCCCACCTTTTTCCTACTATATAGGACACAGAATATATAGGAATAGAATATATAGTGGGAGTAGAATATAGAGAAAAAGTAGTATATAGGAATAATATATATAGGCATTTAGCATATATAGGAAAAATAAAACGTAAGGCAATGAATACGATCAACCAATTACAGGACGAGGTCATTGAGGATTTCTACGAGTTTGACGACTGGATGGATAAGTATCAGCTGCTTATCGACCTGGGCAACAACCTCCAACCGCTGGAGGAGAAGTATAAGAACGAGCAAAACCTCATCGAGGGTTGCCAAAGCCGCGTGTGGCTGCAGTGCGACTACGTCGAGGGCAAACTCGTCTTCACCGCCGATAGCGATGCGCTCATCACCAAGGGCATCATCGCGCTGCTCATCCGCGTCCTCAGCGGCCACACGCCCCAGGAGATTCTCGACGCCGACCTCTACTTCATCGAGGAGATCGGCCTGCGCCAGCACCTCTCGCCGACGCGATCCAACGGCCTGCTCTCGATGGTGAAGCAGATCAAGAGCTACGCCCTCGCCTACAAAGCCAAGGAGGACATGGCCTGATGCGCAAGCTCACGACCCCCGAGATGCACCGCCTCACGATCCAGGAGTTTCGCGAGGCCGAGAAGTTGCCGCTGGTCGTCGTGCTCGACGACGTGCGGTCGATGTACAATGTGGGCAGCGTCTTCCGCACCTGCGACGCTTTCCGCATCGAGGAGCTGTGGCTCTGCGGCATTACGGGCACGCCGCCCCACGCCGAGATCCACAAGACGGCCCTGGGCGCCGAGGACAGTGTGGCTTGGCGCCATTGCGCCAGTGCGCTGGAGGCCGTGCGCTCGCTGCAGCAGCGTGGCTTCCGCGTCTATGCCGTCGAGCAGGCCGAGGGATCCACGAAGCTCCAAAACCTGCCGCGTCAGACCGTCCCCACGGCCGTCGTTTTCGGCAACGAGGTGAAGGGCGTCCACCAGGAGGTGGTCGATGCGTGCGACGGTTGCCTCGAAATACCGCAGTTTGGCACGAAGCACTCCCTCAACGTCAGCGTCACGGCGGGCATGGTGATATGGGAGCTGGCCCGCCAGGCCATTGCTCCTGAGGCGGAGGCAGAAGTGGGGGAGGCCTTAACGTAACATGTAACATGTAACAATGGTGGCGTGTGTCCAAACACACGCGCTTGCCCAGCAATATCCTGGCGAAGCGTTGTATCTTGTTGTAAAAGTTGTTCAAGTTGTTTTCCCAAATTCAGCAGGAATTGTGTCCACGTCGAATCACTCCATTTTCCGGAAGAACCTACAGACTGTTCGTCAATGGCGTGGTCGATGGGTGGGCGTTCCAGCGGAGCATGAAATCTTTCACATACTCCTCGTTGACGGAGTATTCCGCTCTGTGGTTGTCTTTGAACCAGCTTCCGACAATAAGCCCATCGCTATTCTTGCGAGATGCTTCAATCATATCGATGGCCACGCCAGCGCCGATGATGACAGGGAAATCGCCCAGAATTTGCTTGAATTTCTCCACCTTCTCCATCGGGGTGGCCAAGCCAGTCCCTTCTCCCGTGCATACAATCGCGTCGCAGCGCCCCATGCCGATCTTTAAGTCTTCGGCCAGCGTGCGTCCCGACTTGACAGGCTGGTATTTGAAGCGCACTCCGCCCAATACAGTACAGTCGGAATTGCTGCGCAAAAGTTTGAGCGCCGATTCATATTCCTCGTCAAGGGCAGGCTTCAAATGCCCACACACCGAGTCTATCTGTATAAAGCTCGCCCCATATTTTTCAGCCAGTTCAAACGAACGGTAGAAATTGCCCAAGATGTTCAGCCCATAGATTTCTCCCGGATGCTTTTGCTGCATCCATCTCAACACGTCCTCGCAATCGTCATCGTCGCCGAAATAGTTCTCTATCAGAGGATACACCCCGTGTTTCAGATAGATCTCTATCTCCCTTTGAGCGAGTTGCAATGTCGATTCTTTGTCTGTACGATTGGTATGGATCATGCCTATGACAGGCTTTCCATTGGCGAATAATCGATCTGTTTTCATGTTTTGTTCTTATCCTAATTTCGGTTGATGTTGTACGAAAAAGGCTCGTCTCAAGTGGTAAGCCTTGACAAGACGCCCACGTTGAGGCGAGCCTTTTGCTGTCTGTGCCTATTCGAGGCGTTGACTATCAGTCCTGCTCCTCGTTGATATCAATCTCCACGCTTGAGTCGTAGCTGCAAGTGGCCTTGAGGTTGATGACCGGCTTGATGAAATAGTCCACCTCCACCGTGTCGGCGATCAGCTGGAGAATCTCCTTGGGATCCTTGTATGCCATCGGACTCTCGTCTATGGTGCCCGTGCCAACACTCGTGGAGTAAATGCCCTTCATCGACTTCTTGTACTCCTCCAAGTCAATCAATTCCTTGGCATCGGCACGCGACAGGAGTCGGCCTGCACCATGAGGCGCACTCTGGTTCCAGTCCTCGTTGCCCTTGCCATGGCAGATGATGAGTCCGTCGCGCATGTTGAACGGTATGACGAGCTTGCGGCCCTCCGGCGCTGCCACGGCACCCTTGCGCAGCATCTTCATCGAGAAGTCGATGTAGTTGTGGGTGGTGTATATCTGCTCCACGATCTTCGCCGTCTTGCCGCTTGCCTCGGCGATGGCCTCCATCACCAGGCGGTCGATCACCTTGTGGTTGTACTCAGCGTACGCCTGCGACACCACCATGTCGGTGATGTATCCCTTCATGGCGTCGCCGGTGAGGTAGCCGTTCGACGCGTCCGTCAGTTTGGCAGACTCCATCTTCCAGTATTTCCATACCTTCTGTCCGAGATTGCGGCTGCCACAGTGGGCGGTGAAGGCATAATTGCCATCGGGCGTGATGCCCACCTCCACAAAGTGGTTGCCGCCGCCCACGGTGCCAATGCTATGGTAGAACATGTGCTCCGACTGGTCAATACGCTTGAGAAACGCCGTGATGCCCCGTTCGCTCACGTCCATGTTGTTGACCATCTCCGGCCACTGCTGGCGCGCCTTCTGCACCGCCAGCTGGAGGTACTTGTAGAGCTCCCTGTAGTCATATACGGCTTTCTGATGGATGGTCATGCCAAACTTCACCTTCTCGCGTATAGCCTTCTCTATGGCGGGATAGTCCTCCGGGTTGCAGGGCAGGTCGGTCGTCGCAGTACTTACCGAGCAACCGATGTCGCCACCCACATGGTCGGGGTTGACATGGTCGGTGAATGGCACGGTGAAACCCACCACAATGTCCTTTCCTGCATGTACATCAGGCATGATGCGGATCTTTGAGCCTTCAAACATAGGATGGTCGAGGAAGCGGTAAATCATCGACAATGCATCCTGGTCTATATTGTCTGTAAATATCTTGCAGTCCTTGCAGTATTTACCTTTCAGTTCTAACATTTTCTTACTTCTTGTTTTTTTAGTATGGCCTGTGCCGTTCTCGCTCTCTATTGCAAGTCTCGCTCTATATATTGCAAGTTTCGCTCTATTGCAAGTCGCTCTCTATAGCAAGTCAGCACAAACGCCATTGCTTGTTGTTATTCTGTCGGGCATATCTGTGAGGACCCTTTGTCTCACTGCCCCTGGTATTGTTTTCGCTGGGTCATTTTTCTATTACATTTTCTTTAGTGGGCCTGCTTGCCCTTGTCTGTTTTTTGTGGAACTTGTCTCGTTATAGTCTTTGGCGGCCAATTCCAAACGAACCACCATCGGCTTAGTTTTCTGCTTGTTTCAAGTATAGAGGGCGCAAAGGTAGCCATTCTATCGCAATGGAGCAAACTTTTTTGCATTTTATTCTTGATTATTGACAGTTTGCCTTCCTTTAGCAGGTCCTGTATAGCGATCAGCTTCAGTACAAATACCATCCGATAACCTGCTCCTTGGGAAGAAATAGATTGAACATTTTGAGCTATTTTTCGCGTCTCGCCGTCATGTCATCATGTCATTATGTCATCATGTCATCATGCCGATAAGGATTTGGGAAAAATGGGGGGAAGTGGGACCAA
>OQVS01000536.1_pt1 | contig 25972 bp, 19 predicted proteins | sample 1691601 | NCBI WGS metagenome assembly OQVS01 (sample SAMN03418268, study PRJEB22391) | human gut metagenome | biome: human-gut; feature: organic feature; material: feces | host: Homo sapiens | place: Tanzania | collected 2013-01 | reverse complement strand
TCAATGGGAACAGACGTAATGTGTAAGAGTAGTCAACTCGTATATAATTACCTTTTTTTATCTTTCTGGATGGAGGCTTCAGCATACCCTTTACCGACCCTCTCAGCATACTGGGCAGGTCGTTCTCCGTCTAACGGGGTGATATGAGCAGTCTCCATAGCCATGGCCATTTACTCTGACAGACTACAAATTTACTTATAATTTTCAGATCCTTTGCTGAGATTACCAGGAAAAGGTTAATCTCTTTTTCTCAGTCTACTACAATCCACTACGCTCCAACGGGGTTTGCCCGTCCTTTGTAGCCATTGTACAGGTGATTGATTTTCTGTAACTTACATACAGGAATCCAAGGCATGCATGTAATATGTCAATCCTTATCGATAATGGTCACAGCTACGACACGCCGTGGAAGCGCCGTACATCGGTTCCTCGATTCGCCATCCGCCAAGCCCTATCTCGAACGGATGGCTTTCTCAAAAGGCCATAAACTGCTCTAGTGCATTGCCTTGGCTACACGGACGAAACACCGGAGGCCAAACCAATACGCGGGGGCATGATCAGGTCGCTACTCTTTGACGCAGCGTACCGAATAGGCGTCGGCGCGTCCGGCGGAAGCGGTGGCTGAGACGGATGTGCCGGCGGCCTCGTTCATGAACGCGAGCACACAGAATCCGAAACCTGTGGTCGCTCCATAGGACTTGGCAGGAGAGTTTCCCCAATAGGATCCCCAAAGTCCGCTCTTGGAGCCCATAAGCATGGCGTAGGAGCCATCGTAGCGGGCCGCGGCAGGGAAAAACAGAGAGCCTTCCTTCATATTGAAAGACCATCCATAGTTGTAGTCTCTGGTGTCGATCACTCCGTCACCATTCAAATCCACAACATCAAATGAAGACGGATCCTGAGTATATCCACCAGTGGTAGTGAATGTCCTGAACACATCTGCCGGCGGGACACGGTAGCCGACAGGGCAAGGGTCATAGAAAGACTTGGAGCCTTTGTTGACGTAATTGTTGTCCGAATTTCTCTCGTCCCCTTTAGGATTGCCCCACAACGCGTCATTGCTGTCGGTAGCCTTCAGCCAATCCCTGCTGGTGTTGTACTGGGCATAGTTTGAAAGACATTTTGTCGGGTTTGCGATTGAATATTCAATGGTGTTGTTCTCAACCGAACTCCAAAGGGAATAGGTGATCTTCACCTCGGTTCCATCAGGTCCATACACGGGAACCGGTTGGGTCTTTTCATCCCCGGTGATGGTCGGTGCGGCCGGAAGCGGGTCCTTACGTCCCCACTGGTACAGCAGCCCGTAAGGCTTCACGTCAGGTGTCGCACCGAAAACGGAGGTCATGGCGCCGAGGTTCATATTCATGACCTCGTAGCCAGTCTTGGTTTCTACAGTCTTGACTTCCTCCTCAGGAAACCAGATGTGCCAACTCCAGACAATGGCCTTGTCGGCGGAATAGGCGGCGATCAAGGCGTTGCCGTTCTGCGCGGAAGCATTGAACGTGATCTTGCCGTCTTTGAAGGCCACGTCTGTGATCATTCCCTTTGAGGTCTCCCAGACAAGAGCCGCGGAATCAGGAGTCATCTTCTCCGGAGCGGCAAGACCTTCCGTGGCCGCACCATTGCCTTTTACCGTGGCGTCAAAGGAATAGCCGCCTTCTTTCACGATGATGTAGCAGTTGGACGATCCATTCTTGCTCAAATCCTCGGCGACAACCGGTGACGGCTCCGGCTCTGGTTCCGGAGTTGGAGTTGGTTCCTTTGCCGGATCAGTGCCGGTCTTGCCACAAGCAGTGGCAATCAGGAGCAATGTGCCCCCGACAAATCTTCTCAGATTCTTTTTCATAACAGTTCGTTTTTATATACAATGCGATTATACGCAATTTTCTTTGAAAAACTTCATGTCTCCGACAAAAATAACCTACCTCTCACCATGACCTCCAGTGTCAATTATTCTTTCCGAACCTCATTTTGTGACCAATCATCTTTGTAATATCTTTATATTTCCATATTTTTGTAATCATTATCAATGACAATAGCACAAGACTATAATTTTAATCTCTGCATAATGAAAAAGATCATTTATGGATTGGCGATCGCAGGCATCGCGGTGTCAATGACATCATGCGCACAGAAGCAGAACACCCTCACATCCGCTGAAAAGGCTGACGGTTGGGTACTGTTGTTCAATGGTGAGAACCTTGACGGTTGGCGTGACTACAACGGCGACTCTCTGACCAACGGCTGGAAAGTTGTGGATGGCTGCATCCAGGCTTCCGGCAACGGAGCCGATGAGTCCGGCTACATCGTCACGGACAAGAAGTACGAGAATTTCGAACTGTCCTGGGACTGGAAACTCACCCACGGAGGCAACAGCGGAATGCTTTACCACGTTGTCGAGAATCCGAAATTCAAGGTGCCTTACGTCACAGGCCCTGAATATCAGCTCATTGACAACGAGGGTTGGGAAGAGGTTAACGCTCCGGCGAAACTTGAGGAATGGCAGAAGCTTGGCGTTGACTACGCAATGCATCTTCCTGACTCAAGCAAGATGAAAGTCAATCCTCAAGGTGAATGGAACAACTCAAAGATTGTCTTTGACAACGGTCATGTGGAGCATTGGCTGAACGGAGAGAAGATTCTTGAGTTCGAGGCATGGACAGACGACTGGTTCGAGAAGAAGGCCAGCGGCAAATGGGGCAACGCAACCGAATATGGTCTCGCCCACGAGGGTGTGATCTGCCTTCAGGACCACGGCGATCCCGCTTCATTCAGGAATATCAAGATCAAGGAACTGCCACGCAAGGCCGGTCAGGAGGTCGAACTCTTCAACGGAAAGGATCTTCACGGATGGGAGTTGTTCGGAAGCATGCGCACAGGTGTTGACGAGGAAGGCAATCTCGTGACTGAGAACGGAGAGGATCTCCGCTACGGCTATCTCGGAACCCGTGAATATTACAAGGATTTTGATCTGACAGTCGAGTTCAAGCAGTGCTCGAACGGCAATTCCGGTCTGTTCTTCCATTCATTTGTGGAGGGTGGCTACCAAAACAACATCGTGAACGGATGGCAGTGCGAGGTCGCACCTAAGGGACAGGACACAGCCGGAATCTACGAGTCATACGGCCGTGGCTGGTTGGTTCAGATTCCGGACGAGAAAGAGGATATTCTTAAGGAAGGCGAATGGAACACTCTTCGTCTGCGTGTCGAAGGTGACAACGTCAAGACTTGGCTGAACGGCGAGCCTATGGTTGACATAAACGATGAGTTGATCGGTTCCAAGTCCGGCCGCATCATGCTCCAGATCCACGACGGCAACAACATCAAGGTTCTCTGGCGCAACTTCCACTTGACCACACTTTAATCTTAAAGGCTCCTCCCGTATCAATACGGCAATGAACAGACAGATTTCTTACACAATAGGGGTCGATTTCGGCTCAGACTCGGTGAGGGCATTGCTTGTCAATGCCCTCACTGGGGAATATATCCACTCAGCTGAGTCCCACTACTCAAGATGGGCCAAGGGACTTTATACGGACAAGACAAAGGCGATGTTCCGCCAAAGCCCTCTCGACTATCTCGAAGGCCTTGAAAAAGTGCTGACCGATGTCGTTTCGCATTGTCCGGCCCCTGAAGCTGTACGCTGCATTTCCGTGGACACCACAGGCAGCACCCCATGTCTTGTGGACAGACACTGCAAGCCTCTCTCTCTGTCAGAAAAGTATAAAGAGAATCCAGACGCGATGTTCGTCCTTTGGAAAGACCACACGGCGGAACACGAGGCAGCGGAGATCAATAATGCCGACAGGTTATCCGGCAAGGGATACAGCCGCCATTCGGGAGGACATTATTCAGCGGAATGTTTCTGGGCGAAAGTCCTCAGAGTGCTCCGTCATTCACCTGAGCTTCAGAATGAAGCATCTACAGCCATTGAACTGTGCGACTGGATTCCCGCGGTTCTGACAGGTGTGGATGACATCACAAAGATGAGAGTGGGATTGTGTGCCGCCGGAGCGAAGAGGATGTGGGCGGAAGAATGGGGCGGATATCCCCCTGAAGAATTCTTCAATGGTATTGACGGCAAGCTTGTGCCTATTCTTAGGAATATGCCAGACAAGGTATATGGCTGCGACAAGGAGGCCGGCAGGATAACAGCGGAGTGGGCGGACAAACTTGGACTTTCCCGTGATGTACTTATAGGTATAGGGAATATTGATTCTCACTCCGGTGCCGTAGGGGCAGGAATAACATTAGGGACAATGGCCATGAATCTCGGCACTTCAGCCTGCTTCATGGCTATCACGCCAAAGAATCCTCATGTCATCGAGGGGATATTCGGGCAAGTGGACGGATCAATCCTTCCGGAAATGACTGGGTATGAAGTCGGGATGTCCGCGTTCGGGGATATATTCGCATGGCTGAAGCGAATCCTCGGATGGGCGTTGGAAAGCAACCATACGAACCAGAAGGACAATATTCTTCAGAAACTTTCAGAAGAAGCCGGAAAATTGAGAATCAGCGCATCCAGTCCCATCTCCACAGGTTATCTCAATGGAAGGCGTTCTCCTGCCCCTGACAGCTCACTGACCTGCACCATCACCGGATTGACGTTAGGGACATCCCCCGCGGAAATCTATTACGCACTTGCCGAATCAGCGGCGTTCGGCGCGAAAGCCGCTATTGACCATCTGATCAACAACGGAGTATTCATCGAACATCTTGTCGCGATTGGCGGCATCGCGTTCAAGTCCCCTTTCATCATGCAACTCATGGCCGACGCCAATATGAAAAAGATCGAAGTGCTTGACTGCAAGCAGTCCTGTGCTCTGGGAGCGGCGGTCAACGCCTCTGTTGTCGCAGGTTTGTACCCTGATGTTCCGACTGCCCAAAAAGCATTGTGCCCACCATCGTCGCACACCTATTCCCCATCTCCTGAAAGACATGATCTTTTGGAAAGCCGTTACCAAAAATACTTGGAACTAAGCAAATAAATGGAGAATCATTCTTTCGGGAAACGGCGAATATTCATTGTCGCCACTCTCTTCGTAGCGATCATCTGCAACTATCTTGACCGCCAGCTGCTGTCAATATTAAAACCGGAAATTCTGGAATATTTCGGCATCGGAGATATTCAGTACGCATGGATAGTGAACGTGTTCCTGATCTGCTACGCGATAATGTATCCTATCTCCGGAATCCTCGTGGACAAATTCGGCCCCAAACCGGTGATTTCTGTAGGAATAGTCGTGTGGTCCTTGGCATGCATCGGAGGCGGACTGTCCACAAACGCTGTGCTTTTCGCCACATTCAGAGGCATCCTCGGACTTGCCGAACCGACCATCATAGCCGGTCAGATCGTCGCGGTTACAGTATGGTTCGAGAAACGTCACAGAGCCACAGCCAACAGCCTGTGTACAGCAGGTGGGGCTTTGGGAACAGTCATCGCGCCTCTTGTGATCGCTTGGATGGCGAGGATACTGCCTTGGCATGAAGTGTTCATCCTTGCAGGAGGAATCGGACTTGTCATCGCCGTTGTCTGGGCGTTTGTCTATCGTAATCCTGACAAGGATGTTCTCGCAAGGACAATGGATGCGGAAGAGGACGCCGACAGCTCACAAAAATCCATTGAAGGATCTTCGGCGTTCACATGGACTGGCCTATGGAACACCCGCTCACTTTGGGGGATCCTACTGATAAGGCTTATAAGCGACCCGGTATGGTATTTCTGTTGCTTCTGGCTGCCGGGTTATCTGAGGAGCATGGGTGAAGCCCAAGGGCTTAGCCAGCAGGCCACTTTGGACATGATCCAGTATATGGGTGGTGTACCGTTCTTCTTCAGCGCGATCGGAGGAATATTATCATCCATATTCTCCGACCATCTCGTCAAGAAAGGGATTCCAGCTCTCAAGGCAAGAAAAATAATGATGATAGGAATATCCTTTGTTGCACCGATATGCGCGCTTACACCGCTCGTGAGCGGATGCGAGTCCATAGCGTTCGGGGCACGGGCTTGGATGGTCGTTGGAATATTCAGTGTGATCGCCGTGATGTGCTCAAGCTGGCTCTACACCATCTGCGTGGTGGTCGCGGAGGCGTTCCCTGTAAGAAACGTGGCAAGCGTGGTCGGCATCACCGCTGGAGCCGGAGCCGTCGGAGGAGCCATATTCAATGTCTTCGTGGGCTCGTTGCTCTCGTCTATGGGAAATATTCTGTTCGCCGTGATGGGTGTGCTTCACCTCATTGCCTCTGTTGTACTGTGGAAGATGGTGCGGCCTGAACGTCCGGGACTGTACGTGAAGAATGTTTAAAATCAAATAACAATGGAAACAAAAAGAACTTACACCGAGCCGGCGAGGGAGATTCCGATAAGAGACAATGTGGACATTCTCGTTGTCGGAGGTGGACCTTCGGGCATTATGGCCGCACGCGCCGCTGCCGGCAAAGGTCTTAAAGTGATGCTCATCGAAAGCCGTGGCTATGTCGGAGGCAACCTGACCCTCGGTCTGCCGATCCTCGGATTTCTCGGCCGGAAAGGCAATCAAGTCATCGAAGGCCTGCCTCAGATGCTCATCAGCAGACTCAGAGCCAAGGGCAAGGCTTCTGAACACAAACCGTGCAAGAACCACGTCAGCCTCACGATCATCGACCCGGAAGCCGTAAAGGACGAGGCTTTGGCCATGCTGGAGGAAGTCGGGGTGAAAATCCTGATGTACGTGTTCTGCTCTGGAGTAATCAAGGAGGGAGATGATGTCAAGGGTGTCTTCATAGAAAGCAAGGAAGGCCGTGAGGTGATCATGGCGAAAACAGTCATTGACTGCACCGGAGACGCTGATGTCGCGTTCAAGGCCGGAGTGGAATGCCACAAGGGCGACGCTGACGGAGGCATGCAGCCGCCGACATTGATGTTCTCCATGAGAGGGGTCAATATGCCTGAGCTCAGGGACGCGATCGTGAACCATTCGGAGGAATTCGACATGGATGTGATGCCGACCGAGCAGTTCAAGGACGGTCCGTTCATTGTGGTCGGTTTCAGGAAGAAGATCAACGAGGCCAGAGAGAAGGGCTATGAGATCCCAGTGGCAAGGACAATCCTCATCACAGGTCTTGCCGATGATGAGATCTGGGTGAATATGTCCAGAGTCTGCGGCGTGGACTCAACCAATCCAGGAAGCTACACCGAAGGGGAAATCAAGGCCCGCTTCCAGAATGATGAGGTGGAAAGATACCTCAGGGATTTCATACCAGGATTCGAGAACGCGTGGAGAGACAGGGTGGCTCCGTTCATGGGTATCCGCGAAAGCCGTGTCATCAAGGGAGAATATGTCCTGACTGCGGACGACATCCTGAACTGCCACAAGTTCGAGGACGCGATAGGAGTTGGAAGTTATCCTGTGGACATTCATCACAGCCACGGAGATGACTGCACGATGATGTGGTGCCCAGACTGCTACGATCTGCCATACCGCATGCTGGTTCCGGAAAAGGTCGGAAACCTGCTCGTAGCCGGACGGTGCGCCTCCATGACTCACGAGGCGATGGCCTCGGCCAGAGTGATGTCCACTTGCATGGCAATGGGTGAGGCTGCCGGAAGGGCTGCAAGGATCGCCTTGTCGGAAGGCGTGCCTGTCGCCAAGGTCAATGTGGCCGAAGTGCGCAAGGAGCTCAAAGAAACCGGAGCCTACCTCAGGGACTAATGAATATGACCGTTCAACCAACATTCGTTCTCTTATGAATATATTGAAAAACAAGATCGTAATCCTGATTGCGTTTCTCGCTGCCGTGAGCATCACTCCGGCAATGGCCGCCGGGAAAGGTCTCAGCCGTGACCCTCAGGAAAAAGGCACGCACAGGATAATGACATGCAACATCCGCATAACCGGACTGCCGGAAGACGCCAAGAAGCCGGGCTGCACCTGGGAAGAAAGACGTGAGGTCTGCCGGGACGTCATATTGGCCCAGAAACCCGACATCATCTGCTTGCAGGAGGTCATCTATGACTCTAATGAGTACATGAAGAAAGAGTTGAAAGGCTACACCTCGTTCGGATTCGCCGGTCCTGAAATGGACCCGTTTACGGAGGGCTACCATTTCATTGGAAAGAACGTGATCTTCTTCAAGACATCCAAGTACGAGACGCTCGGCGCAGGTTGTTACTGGCTGTCTGAAGAACCTCTCATCGGAGGTACTGTCTCATGGGGAACAACTCGTGCAAGGCATTGTAACTACCTAAGACTCCGTGACAAGAAAACCGGTGAGGAGTTCCGTATAATCGACACCCACCTTGACCACAAGTCGGACAATGCAAGACGGGAACAGGCCAGGATGCTTGCCGAGGAAGCCGGGCAATATGCTGATGATTTTCCGCAGATCATCTGTGGAGATTTCAATTCAAGCATCTCTGACGGCGCGGCCCAGACGCTGCACGTGGCAGGATGGAAAGACGCCTACGAATGGATGGGATTCCCGGACCGTTTCTCCTTTCACGGGTTCAAAGGCGAGAAGTACTCCAAGAAGAACACCCGCATCGATTTCATCTACCTGCACGGCAAGGTCAAGCCGGTTCACTGCCGCATGATTACGGAAGGGGTCAAGGGCATACTGCCGAGCGACCACTACTTTGTTATGGCTGACGTCAAGGTTGGAGACTGAAGTTGCATTGACAACTTCGCATTAGGCCACCAGGCGGACTATGCAAATCTAAATAGTTCGGTTGCGTGAAGCAACATTTTCCGCTCAGTGCGGTATGAAAAAAACGAAAATCCCGGTTGTCAATCAAACTTGAGCAGGGTGTTGTCCAGCCACTTGGTTCCTACAAGAGATTGATAGTTGCCGGTGTCTTTGCCTGAGCGGAAATTACGGAAATATTGGTTCTGCGAAAGGACTTTCCCGTCAGCGGAGGTCAGTTTGAGGGTCACGATGCAGAGGCCGTCCGGTACGTCAGCGATATCAATAACCTGAGTCGTCGTGTCTTCCGCGGGACTTACTTGAGCTGTTTTTGAATATACTTCCTCACCATTCGGATTGACTACGGAAACGCTGGCGGTAAGGTTTTTCTGATCACCACAGCTGGCGTTGACAACCTCAATCTGACATGTGGCCGGATTCATCTGAATGTGCAGAGGCTCACAGGCTTTCTTCACGGCGGCACAGGCGGCTGTAGGACGGAACCAATAGTCGTAGGTCTGCCAGGCAAGGCTTGGCCAGGCGCTGTGAGACATCCAGATCAGAAGTCCCTTGTGCCCAACATTGTTGGCCTCGTACATCGCACGGTAGCCGTCATAGTTGACCCACTGGGCATATTTCGCGAAAGTCTCGGCGGATTCCATAGCCTGCTCGCCGAAACGCCTTCTGACCATTCCGACAAATGCGGTGTCACCCTGAGCGCCGGTGAGGGTGAAATCGTGCTGTCCCCAGACATCGTTCGTTGGCCAAAGATGGTCTGAAGTAAGCATCCGAGACAGGCTCTCATATTCCATAATCGCAGGCATTCCCCTCTCGCTGTGAAACTTGGAGGTCGGGTTCTCGAAGTAGAACGAAGGCTCGACCGCACGGTACGGGCCGTGGCCGCTTACTCCATCATCAGCCGAACTTGGAATATAGACGATGTCGGAATGCAGGGTGTTGACGGTCTCAATCAGGCCAGCGTTCAAAACAGCCGGAGGATAGCCCTCGTTACGTCCGCAGTATAGTCCGATGCTTGGATGCTTGCGGATAAGGCTGACATAATCCCTGGCATTGTCAAGGAACATCTCATTGTCATCCGGATCAGGACCGTCAGCCGGATTCGCAAGCCAGAAGTCCTGCCAAACCACGATTCCATACTTGTCGCAGGCATCGTAGAACTCCTCATCGCCTGTCTGGCCAACCCAGTTACGGATCATATTCAGGTTCATACCCCTGTGCATACGCGCCGCGGTGTCATATTCCTCAGCACGGTAGCGGAGATTATATTCACTGAAGCCCCAGTTGCCGCCTTTCGGGAAGAAGCGGCGGCCGTTGATGAACATTTTCAGGTCGCTCATCACATCGCTGTATGTGAATTCCCTGATGCCCGCCTGCCATTTGATTGAGGTCATCGCCTCGGCCGCACCGTCAGGTATGAAGGAGAACGAGGCTTCGTGAAGCGTCGGCTCACCATAGCCATTCGGCCACCAAAGGTCGATCTTCTGATCTTTCAGTTGTGAATATTCCTCCGGTGTGAATATGACCGCGCCGCTCTCCCCTGCCTTCAATGAGACAGGCTTCGCGAATTCAATATTTCCGACAGAACCGCGCAAGATTCCGCTGATGTCCTTGGAAGAGATGTCCTCGACTTTCACAGAGAATGTCATCGAGGCAAGGCCGTCTGTCACTTTGCTTTGGACAAGCGGATCGCTTAATCTTACAGCCTCAACTTTTTCTATCCGGACATCGTTCCAGATTCCCATATCACGGCCTCTGACTGTCGGCATCCAATCCCAGCCTACCGTGGCGTGGAACGTCGGGTTATCAGCACCAAGCTGACCTCCATTGAAGTCAGGACTCTCTGCGTTCTTTTCCTTGACAGCGGCAAAGTGGGCTGGTTTTATGATGTGCACGGCTATGACATTGTTCTCGTTTTGAATCAGATCCGTGATGTCGAAACTTGCGCGCTTGAACGCTCCCGCAATGTTTCCGACATAACTCCCGTTTAGATAGACTTCGGCTTTCCAATTGATTCCGTCAAAGGATAGGAAAAGCCGCTCGCCTTCCTGACGCTTTGTCGCTTCGACAAGCCCAGCGACAGAACTTGGTGTCCATCTGTACCAGAAATCAGAATTGAAATACGACTCCGAAATCTGAAGGTTATTGTCAGCGATTCCCGGATCCGGAACTGCCCCGGCGGCTATATAGCTGTAAAGAACTGTTCCCGGCACGACAGCAGGCAGCCAGGACGAATCGTCATATTCATTGGAGGAGACAGCCTCTCCGCTCCCGGCGACAGCGGAAGCACGTTGAAGTCGCCATTCAGGTTTGGTATCTTCTTTCGCCTGAGGTCCAAAGACTTCCATCTCGCCCAATGCGAAATGGCCGCTCTCATCAGCGCCTTCCATCGAAAGACGGACATAACGGGCGTCACCTACCGCTTTGAATGAATATGTCAGCGAATCTGTCTGTGGAAGATCCGCGACCTTTTTCCAGTTCTCCGCGTCGTCCGAGATCTCAACACTACCATTTTTAGCCTTATGGATCCAATGAAGGCGTAATTCATTGAATCTCTTTTTAGAACCAAGATCAACATAGACCCACTGCGGTTTGTCGTCAGCACTCATCCACGCGCTTGAGTAGACTTCGGATGGCAGAACATTGAAACCACGGGACTCTTTTGAATCATAAGGCCCGGTGTCAGAACTCTTCCCGAATGATGGTTCCGTTGAGAAATCCACAGCATATACCACCCAAAAAAGAGCCCCTTCCATATTGAACTCAATCTTGAAATGATTGAAATCAACAGCGTCATTCAAAGGTATTTCCAAATCCAACTCACGGACAGGGCATGTGATCGTCTCAGTCTGCTTGTTCGGGTCAGTGATGACCTCCGGATAACGCTTGTTTCCCGGCAGTCCGGAATTTCCGATAAATCCGACCTGTCTCATTCCGACCTTCGAGTCCCCAGCAAGACAAGAAATCGACCACCCTTTCGCAGGTTCCTCATAAACCACATATCCCCGGACACGCACGCAGGCAGCTGAAAACTTCTGGGCACTCCATTCATATTCAATGAAATCAGACGCACCTTCCAACCTGTTGCTTGAATATGGTCCCGCATCCAGCGTCCATTCCTTCTCGCGCCGTGGCAGTTCCCCCTCAGCCGTGCAGACTTTCAGCCAAGCCGGCTCTGAAGCCGACACACCCCCATCCGTGACCAGCTGTGCCGTAAGGTTATAATCATAAGAAGACGAAGCGTATGCAGCCTTGTTCAAGGCGATATTAACAGTCGTGTCGTTCGGTGAGCAACCAACCATAGCCGCGACAACCATCATCGCGGCGGCATCGGACAATTTCTTGATAGACATAACTTATTATTAATCAGTGAAAGCGGAGGATACAGGATTCGAACCTGTGGGGCCTTTCAGCCGACTTGTTTTCGAGACAAGCACCATAAACCACTCGGACAATCCTCCGTGTTTTGCGATGCAAAATTAATAAATTTCGGAATAATTATCAATTCGCGGACGCATTTATCATAAGATGTTTCCGGATTTCCTCCTTGGTCAGCGAAACGGCGATGAGGAACTGGGCGAGAATATACGTCAGCATCACCAGGAAGCCATGCAACGGAAGGCGTATGCCGGTGAACATGCCGGCGGCAAGGATCGCATCAGAGATGACAAACAGGACATAGCCTACGAGGGTCATGATGTAGAGGCGGTTTTTGGTCTCGACGGCTGCCAAAATCACCGCGTTGATGACATATGCGAACACACCTGCGTACACCACGACGCAGCCTCCCAAGAATCCCTTGACATCGAATGCGTGGGCGGGGATGGTCGTGACAGCGAGCAGGATGGCCAGAATCATGAACCTCATCAGCACCTCCTTGGTGCCTGTAACTTTTCGCGGCTCAGGAATCGTCAGGAAATAGAATATGTGACCGACGAGAAAGGCCAGAAGCCCAGCGAGGAAGAAGGTCTGCCCGTTGAACATCAGCAGGATGTCCCCCAACGCACCGAACGCCATAGCCAGCATTAAAGTGGCGACCTTGCGCCCACGGACATCATTCTCCTTCAAAAGCAGCCAACAAAACAACGCCAGCGACGGCACGATCAAAGGCTTGGTGCACATCGCAAGAATATGTCCGCCAACGAATTTGCCGGCGAGATTCCCGACCGACGAAAAGATGAAAATACAGAGCGTCAACTGACGCGGCATCTTTAAAGACTTCATATTCATTGAATATTTCCGTGAATATACGCAATAATATTCCCGTTTGCAACCTATTCCTTCAAGGATAGTTTCCGCACAGACAATGGAATAGGATGAATTGACTCCGGCTCGATATTCCGTCTCACCGCATCCACCAAATTTCGCAGTGTCAAATCTCTGGCCCGCCTGGACAGCTCACAATCCCAAACCACAATCACATTCCATCCCAACGCCTCAAGAGCCGCCACTTCCTGCGCGTCCCTCTCCTTGTTCCGCCGGATCTTCTCCTGCCAGAACTCCACATTCGACCGAGGCATCCTGAACTTGTCGCATCCTGGATGCCCGTGCCAGAAACACCCGTTTATGAATATCACAGTATGGTACCTCCTCAGCACGATGTCCGGACATCCCGGCAGCCTTCTGGAATGCAACGAATATCTGAACCCTTCCGAGTGCAGCCACCTCCGCACGACCATCTCCGGCCGTGTGTCCTTTCCCCTGATCCGCGACATGCAGTAATGCCGCTGCTCCTTAGTCATCGTGTCCGGCATGGCTGACCATCGATCTTACTCGACATCTAATCCGTCCTCTAAAATATTTCGGATATCAATAATTATTCCCTTGTTCATCAATTGATTGCAGACCATCTCAAACCATTTGTCACTGATAGTCCCTTCAAGTAATGAAGGGTTATATTCTTGAATAAAATCGCTAATGGAAGAATCTTCCTTAAGTAATGGAATGATTAATGGATACTTGTCTGACAGTGTCTTTATGATTTTCGGCAAAGGGCTTAGCAATTCCTTGCCATCAATACGTCGAACTTTCCCTCCGGCGGAAAACGGATCTCTAATATTCGTACAAACAACTCCTTGAACTCCGGCAAGCCACATGGCGGCTCTATCGTAATTTCCGGAAATCACCTCTGGAAACAAGACGAGCATCTTCGCCACCATATCCGATTTTTCATCTGCAGAAAGACCTTTCCATACTCGAATGTTCATTCCGACAGACCGCTCTTCGTCATCACCAGAGATCCACCAAGGCATTTGATTGCCATTTGCTTCCGCTTTGGCTTTATAGTAACGCTTAATCTTGGCAATTGAATCTGAAGAAGACCTCAAGTCATCATACTTGATAGCCATCTTGTCAAATATTGTCTCTCCAGCATTTAATCCCATGTCGATTAAATATCGAGGTGAATGAGTAACCGCTATCTCACTAAGGACATCCTGGTATGGGCGGCACCTAAACTCTGCAGGAGTACCGCCTAATTTGCCGAAAAGCATATAGATACTTTCGACATCAGCGACTCTTGTTGTTTCTACTATACTACTTCCGGTTGATGTCCAGTGATTCTTATTGGTCGACTTGACTTCTACGCCATAGTACTGTTCTGCGATTATGTCGGGAAATTTCTGGCCAGAAATTAACTTAATTTCGTCATGACGGAAAGGGGTGCCTTCGCAACTTTGCTGAATGACTGACATTGACACCATCTCCAACTCCGAAGCCGTAAGACTCTTATATTCCTGAACATTCTCCCTCGCTTTCTCATTCAGGCAATCTTCCGTTTTCTGCATCAGAAATGCAAACGAGGAATCTGCGGCAGAAACATCTTCTTTTCGGATCGCTATAATGTTCTTATCTTCCATCATATCTATTCAAAATATAGAGGCCATAAATCCTGTAAGCGCTTGGCGATGTTATATGCCAGAACAGGTGGTACGGCATTGCCTATTACCTTATATGCACCTGATTGACTCACCTGAAAAAGCTTAGAATGACTTTTATATCTCACAAATGGATAGTCCGGAGGGAAAGTCTGTATCATAGCACATTCACGAGGTGTCAAACGTCGCTCCTGCAATCCATACTCCAACTCACGGATGTTTTTTCCACCATGCTCAGCAGACAAACGGCGGAATTCAATATTCCCGTGATGTTCCGAGCGGATTGTCGGTCCAAGACCATCCAAATGGACTTCTGTCTGCCCCTGGCAATGTTTTCCCATAAACTTGGCTTTCGAATAAAACCGCTGCGACAGATCGCTACTCTCTTCTGGTTCAAGGATTCCTTCAAAAACGTCCCTGCAAGAAACAGGAGCCAATAATCCTTTTGAGCCAGAAGTGTATTTGTGAGTCGGTTTAGGATAAGGGTTATATTCTTCCGGGATAATATCGCCCTCGAGAATATTCCTGGCTTTTTCATTTAAAGCGGAACGCCTGATCCCTATAAAAATAACACGCTCTCTGGTCTCCGGTACGCCATAGTCCCCAGCATGAAGCACTCTCGGATGTAAGACAATATAGCCATCTCCGTCAGCTTTCGAGAAATCTTTCTGAATAATATCCTTAACATTTCCCAAATTAGTCAATCCCTTGACATTCTCCGCCACAAATATCTTCGGCTTCGCTATCTCTATGACCTGTTTCATCCAAAAATAGAGTTTTCCTCTATTCTCTTCTGAAGCGACCTCATCAGGCAACCTACTACCATCATGTGACGTTATAGAATTAAACCCCAGGCGTTTCCCGGCAATACTGAAATCCTGACAAGGGAAACCTCCCGTTACTATGTCTACGCCTTCAGGGAATACTTTCTCGCCGCTCAGATGAAGTTTTACGAGATCCACAATACTATCAAGATGATAGATCGAAGGGTCTTTTCCATAGCGCTCCATATAGTTAGTCCATGTAAGATACGCTTCCTCTAAAATGTCATTTGCAAATATTGTAGCGAAACGATTTTTCTTCAATAGGACCCAATTCTTATTTACTTTTCTCTCAATCCATCCCAAGTCAGAAGGCACAGACTTGATATTGCAAATAAAATCCCCTTCAAAACCAAGATCCATTCCACCGCAACCAGAAAACAATGACAACATTTTTAGTTGTCCAGGTTCTATATCTCCGACAGAATGGAAAAGAGGAAGTTCATTCTCTTTAATCACATCTGAGAAATAATGAACTTCTTCCTTTGATTTATAGCCATTTACCAATTTAGCCATAGGGTCTAAACAATATAAGTGTTACAAATATACCATATTTTTTTGCTTTTTAGGGTATCAAAGAACATTTCAAAGGGTAAGACAACCTTAAATCATAAAGAAGACATAAAAGGCTAATGGTCTATTAATCCGAACTCAAAAGAATGTAATTAGAGAAGCAGACGGCATCGAGTTACTGTACAACGATAACGAAGATGACAGTGAAAGGCAGGAATGAAGCGGCGAAGTCTTCTAAAAGAGCAATAGTCGATACAGAGCCTAATACACAAAAAAGGCCGACTCATTTACATTAAGTCGACCTTAGGCGGCCGTCTGTCAGACGGCAGGTGGTGGTGCATTACTTTTTGGTTATGCGGGCGGTCCAGCCGCCGCCGGGAGCCATGTGGATCTTGACTTTGCGGTCAGCGGGAACCGAAACGAGTTCACGCTTGTAGTCACGGGCGGCGCGGTCGGCGTTGATGCCGTCACGGAATATCTCCATTGTCCAGTCGCCTTCTCCGAGGAAACCGAGATCCAAGGTGAGGTCACGGGCTTTCCAATCGTTGAGAGAACCGACGTACCAGACATCGCCGCTGCGGCGGGCAAGGGTGATGAAACGTCCGAGGACTCCGTTCACGGCCACGCTCTCATCCCAGACTGTCGGGCAGTCCGCGATGTACTTCGTGCACTCCGGCTCGGCCATATAGTTGGACGGAGAGTCACACAGCATATTCAAAGGAGAGTCGAAGACGACATATTCAGCGAGCTGGTGACAGCGGGTACCCTGGCTCATCGCCTCGGAATTCACAGGATGATAGTTCTTCTGAATGGCGTTGCGCATCGCACCCTGAGTGTAGTCCATCGGGCCGGCGGCCATTCTGATGAAAGGAACCGTGACATCGTAGGTCACCTGATCGACCGTAGGCTTGCTCCACTTCATCTGTTCCAGACCGAAAACTCCTTCATAATTGATGACGTTAGGGTACGTACGGTTGAGTCCGACAGGCTTGAACGCACCGTGGAAATCAATCAGAAGTCCGTATTTAGCCGCGGTCTCGGCGGTACGCCTGAAGAAATCAACCATATATTGGTCGTCACGATCCATAAAATCTACCTTGAAGCCCTTGATTCCCATCTCGGAGTAATGCTTGCAGACGTTCTCCATATCCCTGTCGAAAGCATAGTAGCCGGCCCAAAGGATGAGGCCTACGTTGTGCGCTTTGGCATATTCACAAAGCATCGGGAGATCGATCTCAGGGATGATCTGCATCAGATCGGCTTTCTTGTTGACAGCCCAGCCTTCATCGAGGATGACATATTCAATGCCATGCTTCTGAGCGAAGTCGATGTAGTACTTGTAGGTGTCGTTGTTGATGCCGGCGCGGAAGTCCACTCCGTAGAGGTTCCATGCGTTCCACCAGTCCCAAGCGACTTTTCCAGGCTTCACCCAGCTGAAATCCTGCGATGGATCGGCCGGCTTGCCAAGCTTCCAGACCATATCATTAACAGCCAGATCGGCATCATTCGTTGACACCATTATAATCCTCCAAGGGAAGGATTCAGCAGCTGTGCAGGCGGCAAGATATTCCTCACGCTCCTTGACAATGCCCTGAAGCATATTATGTCCGCCCTGCTCGACAGTCTTTGGGTACGGAGCGAAACGTCCTGAAAGAGTTGTCGCGTCACCTTCGTTGTAAAGGTACATTCCAGGATAGTCAACCAGATCGGACTCAGTGATCAGAACCTTCATTCCACCTTCCGCAGACACCGCGATCGGAAGAAACGCAAGCCTCTCCTTGTTCCACTGCGACAGGGCATGGATGGAATAAGTGTTCTCAAAGGAGTTCCAATACTGGCTCTCAAGGGTTTCGGTGTGCTGTTTCACATAAGGGACATAGGCATCCCAGTCCTTGGCGAAATTGAACTGCGCCTTCTCCGCCAAAACCTTTGAATCATTCTTCAAAGAGTTGGTGAAACGATAGGCCACACCTTCGTCATAGGCGCGGAACGTCAGCGTGAACTCTTTGAATATGATGGAGATCTCATTGTAATTGTCGCGGACCACAGCCTTCTTGTAGGCAATGGCAGGAAGAGTCTGGTCCACACTTGCCTTCCTCACTTTGCGGACCTTGTCATTCTCTCCGAACACGATGCCGCCGGACAGGGTCATGGAAATCTCTGACGGTTCGATGAGGCTGACGGCGTCCCTCGCCACCGAGTAAGAAACTGTCTTTCCGATGGAGACCGTGGCTGTGAGGTGTCCGTCCGGGGATGTGACTTTATAGGTCGCATCCTTGGCCGCGGATGGAAGAAGAGTTGCGGTAATAACCACAAATGATACCAGAATAACTTTGAAATTCATATTCAATATAAATAATGTGTTGTTTTTTTCGGTGATAAAGATACAAACTATCTTTTGAATATTCACGCGATGATTCAAAATCAGTTGAAAAATTGAAAAATATAACTATTTTTGCAAAAATGCGTGTTATGAGCAATCCACCAATGAACTCGAAATAATCACGGTCATTCCGTTTAACCTGATGATCAATAGCAATCAATAAATTAGCATTCAAGACCATGATGAGAAAATTACTCACTTTCCTCCAGGCTGTCGCCATCGCCACACTTATAGCTGGCTGTGACGGGACCGGAACAGAAACAGAACCGGAGATCACATTTGAGGACGCGAACTTCAAAGCCTACCTGGTCGCCAACTTCGACACAGACAGAGACGGTGAGATCAGTCAGATGGAGGCATTGGGAATCAAAGACATCAATGTCAGCACCGAGGACATCGCATCCGTCTCTGGAATTGAATATATGACCAATCTTGAGACCCTCATATGCCGTGGCACATTCAACAATGGAGATGCCAGCGGGTTGCTCACGTCTATTGATGTCACCCACAATAAGAAATTAACGTCCTTGGATGTCGGGTGCAATGTCCTGACCAGAATTGACATCAGCAACAACACTGAACTCACGGAATTGTCTTTTGAGAATAACAATCTTACCACCATTGACGCGGGGAATAACGTCTCGCTGATCAGAATTAACGGTGACAGCAATAAACTGGAAACAATAATTCTGCCGCAAAGCAAATCACTGGCCGTTCTCAGTGTTAGATACAACAAACTTACATCTCTGGACGTGACACGGAACGAAGGGCTCGACTCCTTGGATTGCGAATGGAACACATTGTCAGAGCTCGATCTGTCCCGCAACACGTCTCTTGTTTATCTTAATTGTGGGACAAACAAGCTGAACACATTGGATTTGTCCCACAACACTGAACTTGAGGAATTGGTTGCATATTTCAACCAGATGACCCTGCTGGATGTTTCCAAATGCAATAAGATTAAAGAATTGTATTGTGGATCAAACCACCTTGAAACGCTTGATATCAGACGATGCACAGAACTAAGGGTCCTCGATTGCGAATGGAACGGTCTTGATGAATTGACAATACCTCCGATCACCAGTTTGTACAAGTTATACTGCGGTGGCAACTATCTAAAGTCCTTAGACATCTCCGCAAACACTGGTTTAAGGACATTTGACTGCTCCGGCAATCAAATCAAATCATTGGATGTCTCCAATAACACTGCATTGAATGACCTGAATTGCTCTGATAATAAAATTGAGACTCTGGACATTTCCAAGCTGACGAATCTCAAGAACCTGTATTGCGATGATAACCCGCTGTCCACACTATACATATTCAAAGGCCAGCTGGATGGCCTGAAAAAAAAGGAGATTCCTGACGGAGTCAAGATAATAGACGGTTCAACCACAGGCGGCAACGGGCAGGACATCACGATGACCGGGACGGGTTCACACTCTTTACGACACGAACAGGAACCTATACAGGAGCCAGAATGTGGTCCATCTCCCGCAGTTGTTCGTCTATGACAGGAAAGGCAGACAGATCCACCCGAACCCCGGATACTCGGCCAGAGATGAACTAGTAGTCTATCAAGATAATTAAAAAATTAATATTCAAGACCATGATGAGAAAATTGCTCACTTTCCTCAAGGCTGTCGCCATCGCCACACTTATCGCTGGCTGTGGCGGGACCGGAACAGAGAACGAACCGGAGATCACGCCTGAAATCAAGTTTACCGAGGACATCGTCACCTCCGGCATTTCTGTCGAAAGCGCGGAGCAGTCAATCACACTGAGTTTCAGCACCAACGTGGCTTGGTCGGCGACAGTTTCGGCGGATTGGCTCACAATTTCCCCATCGTCCGGAGAGGCGGGAAAGAACTCGGTAAAAGTTGAAGTCGAGGAGAACAGGACCGGGCAGCCAAGAAGCGCGACCATTACAATCTCTGACAAGGAATCAACGCGGAAAGTGTCTGTCACTGTCCGTCAGGAGGCTCTTAAAGCATCGTTGACCGTCAGTCCAGAATCCTTGGAATTCTCCGCTAACAAAGGAGAGGAAATGCTTAGCATCACATCCAACACAGACTGGGTGATCACCAAGGGCGCGGAGTGGATCACCCTGGATTCAGACAAAGGAAAAGGGCTGGCCACAATCGCAGCCGGCGTCACAGAGAACACCTCGTTGACGTCAAGAACAGGCACCATCACTGTCTCCACCTCGGACGGCAGCGTCAAGAAGACCGTCTCTGTGCGGCAATCCGGCGCCGATGTAATATTCACCATCGACAAGAATGAGTTCAATGTGGCCGCGGTGGGAGAGTCTTTCTCCGTCAAGGTCACGCGCAACATCGGCTACAAGATCAACTCGCAGCCGGAATGGGTGAAGCAGCCGGACAAGGCAAACAGCGGAAACGTGGATACCTACACGTTCACTGCCGAGGCAAACACCTCCACCGAAGCCCGCGAGGGTGTCATCGTATTCTGCAACGACAACAACGAGTGCGTGCCAGTCACCGTCAAGCAGGCCGGGGCCAATGCAACGCTTTCCGTCTCGCCTGCCGAGCTGACGTTCACGGCGAATACCGAATCCAAGTCCCTGGACGTCACCTCCAACACGGCTTGGACCGCGGCTTCAGGCGCATCTTGGGCGAAGCTGAATAAAACCAACGGTAGCGGCAATGCTCAGATTGCTGTCACCGCCGAGGAGAACACTGCCATCACGCAGCGCTCCGCCACGATCACCATCAAGACCGCCGACGGAAAAGCCAGCGCAACCGTCAAGGTAACTCAGAGCGCCGCCAACGTCATCTTCTCCGTTGACAAGAACGAGCACAGTGTTGCCGCAGCCGGAGGAGACTTCACCGTCAAGGTCACGCGCAACATCGGCTACAAGATCAACTCGCAGCCGGAATGGGTGAAGCAGCCGGACAAGGCAAACAGCGGAAACGTGGATACCTACACGTTCACTGCCGAGGCAAACACCTCCACCGAAGCCCGCGAGGGTGTCATCGTATTCTGCAACGACAACAATGAGCGCATCCAAGTCACCGTCAAGCAGGCCGGAGCAAAAGCCTCACTTTCCGTCTCCCCTGCCGAACTGACATTCACAGCCAAGCCGGAAAGCAAGTCTTTCTCCGTAAGTTCAAACACCGATTGGAGCGTAGCCTCAAGTGCGGACTGGGTGAAGATTGGCACGACAAGTGGCAGCGGGAACGCACAGGTGACAGCCTCCGCAGAAGAAAACACAGCAACAACACAGCGCACCGCCACCATCACACTCAAGACAACCGACGGCAAAGCAACAGCCACGATCAAAGTTACACAGAACCCGGCCGATGTCGTTTTCAGCATAGACATCAAGGAATTCAGCATTGATGCGAAAGGAGAGGAGATTACGATCAAGATAAAACACAACACAGCCTATTCAGTCAAATCAATGCCTGATTGGGTCAATCAGGGAAAAAAGACTGTCAGCGGCGACACTGACAAGATCTCTTTCGCTGTTCAGCACAACCCAGGCTACAAGCGTCAGGGAGAAATCATATTCAACGGTGATGGAATCTACGGAACAGTCACGATCAAACAATTCGGAAGCAAGGCCGACGGCGGCAACGACGACACGACCACCGGCGGAAAGATCACTTTGGAATAACCAATTAAACATAGCTGAAAAATGAAGTTATTGAATATATTCACGAATATCCTGGTTCTGTCATCGATGGCGGTTTCTGTAGCCTGCAATGAGACAGAAGAGCGCGGCTCCGAGGCACGCACCATCAACGCGGTGATAGTGCAGCCAGACACAAGGACATCATTGAATGGTCCGGATGCGAACGGAGTCTACAAGACGGTCTGGTCATCCGGAGATCAGATAATGGTCTTTTCCGGAGATTTAGCATGTCGCTACATCCTCAAATCCGGAGAGAACACCAACAAAGGCGTATTCGAGGGGTATGGAAACTCGGAAGATCTTGTGGCCGTCTATCCTTTGTCAATCGGGATCAGCAGGACTGGAGCGACTATCGAAGTCGGACTGCCTGAAGTTCAGGAATATGTCAGCGGAAACATCCCGCTCGGCGCCTATCCTATGCTCGGAATCTACGGCGACGAGACATTTTCGTTCAGAAACCTGTGCTCGGTTCTGAAGGTTCCTATGTTTGGAGACGCGACAGTCAAGTCAATCACTTTCACCCCGAACAATGCCGGTGTCAAAGCCTCTGGCAAGGCTGTCATCAATGTCAATTCGACAAAACTGGAGATGGACGACAACTCCAAGCCATCCGTAAAACTTGATTGTCCGGACGTGAAACTGTCCGCTCAGCCGACCGATTTCCATTTTGTGGTTCCGGCGCAGATATATCCCGGCGGCTTCACGCTCACAATCGCCACAGACAAAGGAGACGTTGTCAAGACTCTCAAATCTGACATAACCCTTGACCGTTCGGTACTCTACCCTATCGAGGCCTTCGAATGCAAGATTGACAGTAAGGAGAACATCATCTTCGAGGACGCTAACTTCAAGGCTTATCTGGTCGCCAACTTCGACACTGACGGTGACGGTGAAATCAGCAAGGAGGAAGCGCTTGCCATCACGGAAATAATAGTCGGCACCAAGGACATCGAATCACTGGCAGGTATCGAGCACATGGCCAATCTTACAGAACTAAGATGCGAAGGACCGTGGAGTTTTTTTGAACCAGAGAAAGACCCGGAGGGAAAACTGAAAACCCTGGATGTGTCAAAAAACGTGAACTTGACAATACTTTACTGCGGTTTCAACCAGCTTACATCCCTGGATGTGACAAACAACCCTAAAATCGAGCAATTACGCTGTGCGGGTCGCCGTTATAGTTGTTTTCAGACACTTTGTCTATCTCGTCGAGCACAAAAAGCGGGTTGCTTGATTCCGCCTTCATGATACCCTTGACAATGCGTCCGGGCATGGCACCGATGTAGGTACGGCGGTGACCGCGAATTTCAGCCTCGTCATGCACACCGCCAAGCGATATGCGCACATATTTGCGTCCGAGAGCCTCGGCTATGCTGCGTCCGAGTGAGGTTTTGCCAACCCCGGGAGGGCCTACAAGGCACAATATGGGGGCTTTCTCGGCCTTTCGGTAGCGAAGCGTGGCCAGGTGCTCCAGTATGCGCTCTTTAACCTTCTCCATGCCATAGTGGTCGCGTTCGAGCACATGTTCGGCATTTTTGATGCTCAGATTGTCCTCAGTGTTGATGCCCCATGGCAGTGCCACAAGCGTTTGCAAGTAGTTGAGCTGCACATTGTAGTCGGGCGACTGCTGGTTGAGGCGCTTGAGCTTTTCAACCTCGCGTTTGAACAGTTCCTTTACTTTGTCGGGGAAAGTCAGTCTCTCGGCCTTGTGTTCAATCTCGGCCACATCACTATTGCCATCCTCACCAAGTTCAGTTTGTATGTTCTTGATTTGCTGGTGAAGGAAGTATTCGCGTTGCTGCTGGTCAAGCTCCTCACGTGTTTGGTTTTGAATATCATGCTTTATTTGTGCAAACTGGCATTCGCGGTTAAGCATTTGCAGCAGTTTGAAAGCACGCTCGCGCATGTCGTGCAGTTGAAACAGAGTGTAACGGTCCTCCTGCGACAGTTGCATGTTCGAACAAATAAAGTTTACCAAAAATGCAGGGTGGCTGATGTTGCGCACGGCAAAGGCTGCCTCTTCAGAGCGCATGCCCTCGTTCAGCTTCAAAAAGCGGATAACGGCATCGCGGCAAGCATCGGCCAACACGGCAAACTCCTTGTCGTCCTTGTTGTAGGTAACTTCGGGTATAGACGAAACCTCCACACGCATGGTGGGCTTGCGTCGCTTGATATGCTCAAGCTTTATGGCCCCGTAAGTCTGCAGTATGGCCATGCTGTTGCCGTTGGGCAGATCGATCATGCGCATGACGCGGGCCGCAACCCCTTCGTCAAAGAGGTCCTTGCGGTCGGGATCTTCCACATCGCCATTCTTTTGTGCCAACACGGCTATGATGGCGCCTTTTTTCAGTGATTGGCTCACCACTTTCAAACTCATCGGACGTCCGATGGTGACAGAGCCCACCACGCCGGGAAACAACATCATGTTACGCAGGGCAAGTGCAGGCAGGGTGTCTTCGTGTTGGGTTTGAAGCAGAGCATTCATGTCGCCGTCAAAGTCGGCAACAAGTGAAAAGGCTGTTTGTGGATTATCGTCTCGTATGTTCATGTTTAGTATATATTCAGAATATGGAACGTGCAAAATTACTAAAAATCAGTGTATTCGCAAAATGTGCGTGCCCTACTTTGCGCTAATTAAGGCAAATGTCGTACTTTTGTGGCACAATAATCAGAAGCGTGCCGGAGCATGCAACTTGAAGTATCACACGCAATATATATAGGCAAAGCAATGAGTTTCAGTTTCAAACAGTTTCATATAGACGACGCGCACTGCGCCATGAAGGTGGGCACGGACGGCGTATTGCTCGGCGCATGGGCCAATGTGCGTGAGGCTGATCGCATACTTGATGTTGGGTGCGGCTGTGGTTTGATAGCCTTAATGGCAGCTCAGCGCAACAGGGCTGCACAGGTTGTTGGCGTAGAGCTTGACGCGGCAGCGGCCGCTGATGCCTTGGCCAATGTGCAGCATTCCCCTTTTGCGTCAAATGTCGAAATCGTCTGTGCCGACGTTCTGCAATATGCAGCAGATTGTGGCTTGGCATTCGACAGCATATTGAGCAACCCGCCTTATCATGAAGAATCGTTGCTGCCGCCCGCGTCGCAGCGGGCCAAAGCGCGCCACACACAGGGTGGGGGACTGACTTTTGCTGCCTTGTTGCGAGTTGTTGAGCATTTGTTGAACCCCGCTAACCCAAAGGCCACTTTTTCGGCCATACTGCCCATGTCGGCAGTTGCGGGGTTTGTAGCAATGGCTGCTGTACACGGGTTGCAATTAACGCGTCGAACTGATGTGGTCACCCGCAAGGGCAGACCTTGTAAACGGGTGTTGCTTGAGTTCTGTCGCACTCCCCAATCGCTTGTGCATACAACGCTCAGCCTTGTGGGTGATGATGGAGCAAGGGCCGAAGCCTATGCTGATTTGTGCAAGGACTTTTATCTGTGATATATCTCCCGAGACAAACTGTTATGCTATAATACATGTAAGAGAAAAATAATTTTCTCCCCCCCTCCTCCCTCCCCATCAACCTACTTGTAAAAGAGTGTGTGTGCTTTTACTGTCATCTTACACTTTTTGTGCGAAACAAGTTGATATACAGATGTTTCAAGAGTGTAGGATAAGCTCAAACTATCCTACACTCCCCTGCATACATCTTACACATTACACCCCGCTGTCGCGTAGTCGGTTTTGTCGTATGCGGTGGATTTTACGGCACAGGGACGTAGAGAAATCTGTCGGAGCAACAGACTTTTTGCTCCCCCTATGCCGTGATATCACCCTCCCGTGCTTGTGCCGTGTGGCTGCATGTGGGCTGTGCAGGTTGCGTGCAGGTTGTGTGCAAGTGGAATTGGTAGTATCTTACACAGAGTAAGGCTTTGATAGCCAATGGGTTGTGATGTGTTAGTGTAAGATGTAAGATACTCGGTGTGTAAAGTATTTGTAGTATGGTAAAAGTCCCAGGTGCAACTTTCTCGTCTTGGCCCTTTAACGTAACCATGCTAACAGCACTCATAGCACAGAACAAGGTTTATTACTTCATGT
>OQVS01000535.1_pt1 | contig 25991 bp, 25 predicted proteins | sample 1691601 | NCBI WGS metagenome assembly OQVS01 (sample SAMN03418268, study PRJEB22391) | human gut metagenome | biome: human-gut; feature: organic feature; material: feces | host: Homo sapiens | place: Tanzania | collected 2013-01 | reverse complement strand
ATGCGCCATGGTGGCCACCACCTGCGGGATCTTTCCGCTTTCATCGGATTCCGCAAAACGCAGCAGAATGGCAATATAATACGAAAACACCAAAAGCCCCATATCCGTTGCCAGAAGCAGCAGTTTACGGGGCAAACCTTTCACCTGAAACTGTTTGGGCATATAAAAACGCCTCTCCTATACCATAGGGCTTTTCCGAAACGAAAAAAGCCTGATTTTATGATTCCATATTTTGTAAGCGCCACCAGTTTCTCCGTGTGCATCTGCTTGTTCAGCTCATGCTGGCAGCACGGCACCGAAAATATCATCTTTGCCTTCCACTGAATCGCATTGAAAAGCGCAAAGTCCGTGGCTGTGTCGCATGCGTGAAGTGTAATTACCATGTCGACATCGAACGGAGCCTTATACCCGTTGATATCCCCAAGCTCAAAATGAAGCTTGTCGTAATGATATTTCTCCGCTGCCCTGTTGCACTTTTCTATGACATCTGCCTTCAAATCGAGCCCTATCATGTTGACCTCAAGCCCCATAACCTCGGTGAGATAGTAGTAGACAACAAATGTGAGATACGACTTACCGCAGCCAAAATCAATGACATTTAACTTCTTCACCTTTAGATTTGAGATTTCATCGTTGAGAATCTCGACAAAACGATTAATCTGCTTGTACTTGTCATACATCGAATTGACAACTCTGCCGTCCTTGGTGAACACTCCCATGTCGACGAGCGGCTCAATGCTCATGCCCTCGCTCAGAATGTAGTTCTTTCTGCGGTTGTGCCCATTATCCAAGGTCATTCCCCCTGCCGCGTCAATCATATTTCCCGCCGCAGTTCCTTTTACACTGCCTGCGCCAACACCTTTTGACGCCTTTATCGCCTCGGTCGCAAGTCTCTTGACCTTATAATTGCACTTTCCGTTCTTGGAAATGAGTATTATATGTTCAGCGTCGGCTGTCATCGCGTTCACCTGTCTGTAATGTCCTGCGATAAGCTCCACACATCTGTCCGCAAGCTGCTCTTTTTTCACATTCTCATGGAAAACCTGCTTCTGCGTGTACTTGGAAATCTGACAGAAATCCTTCCTGCGTTCAATCACGAGCTTCTGGTACTCCTCCGACTTGCTGGCAGGATTGCTTATTATTATCTTGTTAAAATCAGTCTCCCAATGCTGCCGAATACATTGAATGTCAAAACATTAAGGTGCCAAGTGGCAAATGTGGTGGACATGCATATCTAATAATTGTTCTTCTTCAATTAGGATTTCCGCACAACCAGTGCATGAAGCAGTCCGATTAAAAGAAATTAACATAAAAACAAGTTCTAATTGTTAAAAACAAGAGAGTGATTCGTTCTGAGAATCGATTATTTTCGAGAATCTGAAATTTTGTCCGCAAAAATCGCATTTTTGAGCAATCATCGTAACGCTCTGTCATTCAACAACATATAAAGTCCACACATTCTACAAACACCAATTTTTTACGTCATTCCTATCGAACGGTTTAAACGTTCAATATGAACTGTTCAAGAGTTTGTGATGAAAAACTGGAGATGCAATGCGTTTTGAAGCCAGTATTGACGTGTTTGTGCAATCAGACCGGTTACATTCTACAATTTTCCATACAAGCAAAACCTGCGGCATCGGGCGCAATTGCATGCAACAGGAAATAACAGTAAATTACGATGTAAGCAATTTTTATTTCCGTATGTTAAATCCAACCCCACCAAAAGTAAAGGACTGTTAACGGTAATTTTGACCGAAAACGTTGCTATCTCGCAGGCTATACTTCATCAGATAAAAATTCCCCCAGTGCTGAGCTATCCCTGTATCAATCAGCCTATCTTACAATAATAGATTATACAGAAGGCATCTACATACTTGGCATCCCCAATTATGCGGTTCGCAAAGCTCTATATAAGAATGTATTGCCTGCATTGGCACTGAAAACGAACGACCAACGTAATAAATACTCAAAATATGTTGCAGCATTGCCTGAAACCTGGCAATCTGCCCGAAGCAATGAAAAGCCTGAAAGCTCTCATTACGGATGTCCATACAGCAACAAGAAATTTGCCAGCATGGATATGGAGGAGCGATACCGCCTTATAACGAGCACAATATTCAATACTATCGGTTGCCGGACGGAGACAGAGAAGATGATTGCTACGGGCAGAATAGACATAGTGGCGGAAACGAGCAACATCATCTATGTAATGGAACTGAAGATGAGTCTCTCCGAACTATCGCATTTCTTTAAAGTTTTTTACATGATTAACGCCGTGTTGCTTGTCAATTCAAAAGAAAGACTGTAACTTTGCAGACAAAATTAATGAATATTCTTAAATCTAAACACAACCCAACTTACGTATGAATAAGATTATCGAGAAAAAGCAATTCTCAGAGAAAGTGTACCTATTCAGAATCGAGGCTCCGCTTATCGCCAAAAGCAGAAAGGCTGGAAACTTTGTTATCGTGAGAGTAGACAAGAACGGAGAAAGAATGCCGCTCACCATTGCCGATGCCGACATAAAGCAGGGCACGATCACCCTGGTGGTGCAGGAAGTGGGACTCTCATCCACAAAGCTCTGCCAACTGAACGAGGGTGACTACATCGAGGATGTGGTGGGACCGCTTGGCAGCCCCACGAAAATCGAAAACTTCGGCACCGTAATCTGTGCCGGAGGAGGCGTGGGAACAGCCCCTATGCTGCCTATCATAAAGGCACTGAAGGCAGCCGGAAACAGGGTACTGTCGGTGATTGCCGGAAGAAACAAGGACCTCGTGATTCTCGTTGACGAAGTGCGCGAGAGCAGCGACGAGCTTATCATCATGACCGACGACGGCTCTATGGGCGAGAAAGGCGTAGTGACCGTGGGAATGGAAAAATTCATCGAACAGGAACATATAGACAAGGTGTTTGCCATCGGACCTCCAATAATGATGAAGTTCTGCTGCAAGCTGACTGAGAAATACAACATACCGACCGACGTGTCGCTCAACACCATCATGGTGGACGGCACGGGAATGTGCGGAGCATGCCGACTCACCATCGGCGGAAAGACAAAGTTCGTGTGCATAGACGGACCGGAATTCGACGGGGCACTCGTTGACTGGGACGAGATGTTCAAGCGTATGGGCACATTCAAGAAGGCCGAGCGCGAGGAGATGGAACACTTTGAGGAGCACATCTGCAAGATAGAACAGAAGGCTGCCGAAAAGGAGTGTGCACAGACAGGTGAAAGCTGCGGACAGGAGTTTGCAGACGAGACTATAGAACAACTGAAAGACCGCGACGCACAATGGCGTGCCGACATGCGCAAGGCAATGAAGCCGAAGGAGCGCATGGCGATAGAACGCGTGAAGATGCCGGAGCTGAGCGCAGAATACAGAGTGGCACACCGCAAGGAAGAGGTGAACCAGGGCATCACGTTGGAGATGGCACAGAAGGAGGCACACAGATGTCTCGACTGCCTGAAGCCGTCGTGTATGGAGGGATGCCCGGTAAGCATCGACATTCCGTCGTTCATAAAGAACATCGAGCGTGGCAACGTGATGGGAGCTGCAAGGGTGCTGAAGAACACATCATCGCTGCCTGCCGTATGTGGAAGAGTTTGTCCGCAGGAAAAGCAGTGCGAAAGCCGCTGTGTGCACATGAAAGCCGGCGGAGAAGCTGTGGCAATCGGCTATCTGGAGCGATTCGCTGCCGACTACGAGAGGCTACACGGAGGAGCAAAGGTGGAACAGGCTAAGAAGAACGGCACGAAAGTGGCTGTAATAGGTTCCGGACCATCGGGACTGAGCTTCGCCGGAGATATGGCAAAACGCGGCTTCGACGTGCACGTGTTCGAGGCGCTGCACGAGATTGGCGGAGTGCTGAAATACGGTATTCCGGAGTTCCGTCTGCCGAACGGCATCGTGGATGTGGAAATCGAGAATCTGCGCAAGATGGGAGTGGAATTCCATACCGACTGCATCGTGGGCAAGACTATCAGCGTGGAGGAACTGAAGAACGACGGCTTCAAAGGATTCTTCGTGGGAAGCGGTGCCGGACTGCCTAACTTCATGAACATACCGGGAGAGAACGCTATAAACATCATGTCGTCGAACGAGTATCTGACGCGCGTGAACCTTATGGATGCTGCCAACCCGACCACCGACACGCCTATCAACTTTGCAAAGAAGGTACTCGTGATTGGCGGTGGAAACACGGCTATGGACTCCTGCCGCACGGCTCGACGCCTGGGAGCTGAAGTAACTCTGGTATACCGCCGCTCGGAGGCTGAGATGCCGGCACGTCTGGAGGAAGTGCGCCACGCCAAGGAGGAGGGAGTGGAATTCCTCACCCTGCACAATCCTATAGAATATATCGCCGACGAGGACGGATGCGTGAAGCAGGCTGTACTGCAGGTGATGGAACTCGGAGAGCCGGACGCAAGCGGCAGACGCTCGCCACAGCCCATCGAGGGCAAGACGCTCACCGTGGATGCCGACCAGGTAATCGTGGCTGTAGGCGTTTCGCCGAACCCACTCGTTCCGAAATCCATCGAAGGACTGGAACTGGGCAGAAAGAACACCATCGCCGTGAACGAGCAGATGTGCAGTTCACGTTCGGAGATATACGCCGGAGGCGACATCGTGCGCGGTGGAGCTACCGTTATCCTTGCCATGGGCGACGGCCGCAAGGCTGCCGAGAATATGGCAAAGGAACTTGAATAAGAAAAACAAAAAGGCAAAAAGAAGGTTCATCCTGCATGCTTCAGTTGAAAGTCTGCGGGATGAACATTTATTGTTTCCACGAATCGCCAGCTGAGGATTCCCCCGGGGAATCATTCTATCGTGAGGCGCTTCAGATCGTAGAAGCTACCGTTGTAGACATTGAAATCCACATAGCCCTTTATGCCCGGCAATTTGCCGGCATCTGTGTGCTGCCAGAATTTCCATTCGCCCTTGTATTCGATCTTGTCCACATAATAGTGGGCTATCCAATAAGGATAATCATCGAACACCGGACTGTTCAGATATCTGGTACGGAACTTGTAATAGGTGTAGATTATCGGTTTCACGTGATACCTGTCTTCCACGATGTGAAGCCATGTGAGCACGTCGCGCTGGAAATCCTCCACACTCCTGTCGGCAGGCTTGTGCTCCACATCGAGCACTGGCGGAAGGTCGCCGCTTTCGAGCGGCACATTCTTAAGGAAAAAATACGCCTGGGCACGCGCCGACGACTTGTTGCTCCAGAAATGGTAGGCACCACGTATGTATCCGTATTCGCGGGCCTGTTCGAAGTTGTCACGAAACGATGGGTCGATACGCGTGGAACCCTCGGTTGCCTTCATCACGATGAAGCGTAGCGGACTGCGGTCTATCATGGCGTTCTGCAACTTGTCCCATTCTATCTTTCCCTGATAATGGCTGATGTCAATGCCGTGAATCTCATAGCCGCCGGGATAGTTGGCATCGCCATAGAGAGCACGCCAGCGGAAGCCGAACGGACCGACAAAGAAATAATAGAAAGCCCAGATGTAGGCAACGACAACCAGTGTGCCGCCCACCCACAAAGCCACACGGCCACGTGAGCCGAAGAGGAAATCAAGGATAGCATTCCTGCTGCCACGCCTTCTCCCCGACTGCATTTTCCGCCGCGAAGGTTTCCGCTTTCTTGTATTACCTACCATCTATATCAGCCTCGTTTTTTCTGTTTCTGAAACTGTTTTCATTTAAACCGACAAACAGAGGCATGGAGAATTCCGGGGTTCTCCATACCTCTGCATTTATATATATGACGTTGCTGCACAGCGTGTGTGCATGCAAGCTATCATCTCTCCCCCTCTGCCTTATTTCAGATGCTCAAGGGCAAGTGTCTTGGTTGTGCAGTCGCACACCTCCGACGGTCCCCAATACTGGATAGGACCAGGATAGAGGAACGAAGTTTCCTTCGACCACTCGTCGCGGTGCATCATAAGCTCCTTGAACGGTCTGCCGTTGAGGTCGACGAGAGCCTTGCGGATTACAGGCTTCATCTCACCGTTGCGGCGCTCCATATTGAGCAGCGAAGTGATGGGCACACCGCCTGCTGTCCACTCGTCGATTGAGGATGCGGTATTGCGCACGATTGCCATATATCCCGTCTTGCCGTTGTCGATAAGGTGGGCGGCACTGGCACCAAGAGCGTAGCAATAGTTGGCGTCGAAGTTCGACGGAGCTGCACAGCGTCCTTCGTAGCCAAAGAAATGGTGCAATGCGGAGAATTTGCCCACGAACTTGCCCTCTTTCTTCCACTGGGCAAGTCTTGCCTCGCACATCTGTGAAATGAGTTTCTCGGTCTCGATGAGCGATACCTGCACATTTCCATGGGGGTCGCGGTCGAGCGAGAGCTGGTGTGCGACCTCAGTTGGCAGAGTCTCGAATGTGGCACGGTTCTCTTCGCTGAGATGATTCAGGATGTACTCGCGCTGCTCTTCATCACTGAGGTAGCGGTATTCGTCGCCATGGAAGGCGAGCAGGTCGTTCAGCTCGTCGATGAGGCGTCCGATTGCCGGGATGAACTCGATGAGTCCCTCAGGTATGAGTGCCACACCGTAGTTCATTCCGCGCGCTGCACGGTAAGCCACGATGCTGCATATATTGTCAATGATATCGTTAAGACTCATGTCCTTCTGCTCCACCTCCTCGGAGACAAGGCAGATGTTCGGATGGCATTGCAGCGCGCACTCAAGCGCGATATGGCTTGCCGAACGCCCCATAAGCTTCACGAAATGCCAGTACTTGCGCGCCGAGTTGCAGTCGCGCTCAATGTTTCCGATAAGCTCCGAGTATACCTTTGTTGCTGTATCGAATCCGAAAGATGTCTCGATATCAGCACATTTCAAGTCGCCGTCGATGGTCTTCGGGCATCCGATAACCTGCACATCGTAGTTCTTAGCCTTGAAATACTCTGCAAGCACACATGAGTTGGTGTTCGAATCGTCACCACCGATGATTACGAGAGCCTTGATATTGAGATACTTGAGAATCTCATACCCCTTCTCAAACTGCTCCACTGTTTCAAGCTTCGTTCTGCCGGAGCCAATCATATCGAAGCCTCCGGTATTGCGGAAGTCGTTGATATATGTCTCGCTGATTTCTATGTATTTATGGTCAACCAAACCGCCGGGACCCAACAGGAATCCGAACAGACGGTTGTGAGGGTTCATCTTCTTCAGGGTGTCGAACAGACCTGTAATCACGTTGTGTCCGCCCGGTGCCTGGCCTCCGCTGAGGATTACACCTACATTTAGCTGCTCATGGAACTTCTCTTTGCCCTCGATGAATTCCACGGTGGGCAAACCGTATGTGTTGGGAAACATTTTCTGTATCTCTTCCTGATCTGCAACACTTGCCGTAGCTTTGCCTTCCTTGAGGCTTACCGCTTTTCTAAGTCCCTGTGGGAGGACCGGCTTGTAGGAGTCTCTCGCTTTCTGAAATGCGCTCTTTTCCATAAAATCTTTATACTGTTAATCGTTAACTATAAACTTTCCACTAATACCTGACTAAATATTAATTCTTCAAGGCTGCAAACCAGCCTTTGTAAAAATAAACTGTGCAAATTTAACGCTTTTATCTGGAAATAAAAAAGAAAAAGGCAATTTATCGCATAAATAATGATTTTTATTAAGAAAGACTTCGCGATAATAAAAAAAAGTCATACATTTGTAATGCAATAAAACCGAAAATTCATTTAATTTCAGATTTTAACAATTATGGCAAGTAAAAGAGAACTCAAGAAGACTATAAACTATGTCTGCAGCGAACTGTTCGCTGAATGTGTGGCTAATTCTATATACAGTACCAAACGCGACGAGAAAGACACCAACGCGCTGCTCCACTCCATCGTGGCTATGCACAACAACTACGTATGCCGCATATCGCATCCGGAGCCGGGAATGCCGACAAAGAAATACTACGCCGACCTGAAAGAGAAACTCAACGGGGAAATAAGTGAGATTATCGACCAGATAACAAACCAGGCGTAACAACGCGGACATTATACCTATATATATTATAACGCACAAACAAAATGTTAGGAAAATTATGCCACTGGCTGCTCTACTCACGTCTCGGATGGAAAAAAAACGTGACGGTGGAGCATCCAGACAAATATATTATATGCCTCGCGCCACACACGAGCAACTGGGACTTCGTGTACGGGCAGCTATATATGCACGCCGAAGGATTCCATATAAATTTCCTTATGAAAAAAGAATGGTTCTTCTGGCCGCTCGGACCGATATTCAAGCGAATGGGAGGCATACCCGTATGGCGCTCGAAACATACAAGCATGACGGACAACCTCGCAGCAACGGCAAGAGGCAGAAAGACTTTCAGACTCTGCATCACGCCTGAAGGCACAAGAAAGAGAGTGGAAGAATGGAAAAAAGGATTCTACTACATCGCACAGAAGGCAGAACTGCCGATTCTGCTGTATGGGGTGGACTATGAAAAAAAACTTATCGTATGCACGGAATGTCTCAAGCCATCTGGCAACATCGATGAGGATATGAAAAAAATCAAAACGTATTTCAAAGGGTTCAAAGGAAAGAAACCGGAGAACTTCAGCGTTGGAAGCATCTGAGAATGAAAGGGAAAATAGCAACAGCCGTAGTGCTCGCGCTCCTGTGCTCATGCGGTAGCCACAAAGAACTACGAAAAGACAACGTGGCACCACCGACAACCGTAACAGGAACGGCAACGAAAAAGCCGAAACCCGCCACAAGGGAAACGGAGTACAAGGGGGCACAATGGGTGAGGAACGTTTCTTCGCTCTCGCAGCCGACAAAAGGACTGCAGAACAGGCACATATCGGTGTGGGCAAGTCACGGAAGATTCTTCAACATAGCGAAGGACAGATGGGAATGGCAACGGCCCAATCTGTTCGGAACTAACGAGGACTTGTTCACGCAGACTATTGTTGTACCCTATCTCATACCCATGCTTGAAAAAGCAGGAGCCACAGTATTCACGCCACGGGAAAGAGATTGGCAGGAGAACGAAATCATCGTGGACAACGACGATGAAGTCCGACTGCCATACTATTCGGAACAGAATATACTGCAGAAATGGACCGATGGCGGCTGCAGCGGTTTTGCAAACCCGACAGGAGGCATCGTATATGCCAACGGAAACCCATTCAACTGGGGAACGACAAGAAAAGCAAAAGCTTCGAAAGAAGACGAATGCTCCATATCATACCAGCCAAGTATTAAGGAAAGCGGAAAATATGCCGTATACGTAAGCTACCCCACCGTGAAACAGAGCGTAAGCGATGCTGAATACACGGTGTGGCACAAGGGGGAACGTACTGTATTCAACGTGAACCAGCGCATCGGAGGCGGAACATGGGTATACCTCGGAAGCTTCGACTTCGGCGCAGGATGCTCGCCCGACAACCGGGTGGTGCTCACGAACAGAAGCGAAGATAAGGGATTCGTCACTGCTGATGCCGTGAGATTCGGCGGCGGAATGGGAAACATTAACAGGCATGGGACTACAAGCGGACTGCCGCGATGCCTCGAAGGAGCAAGATACTACGCGCAATGGGCTGGAGCACCGGACAGCGTCTACAATTCGAAGGACGGAACGGATGATTACAAGGATGACATAAACACGAGGTCGCTCATGACAAACTGGCTCGCCGGAGGATCATGCTACGTGCCTGACCAAAACGGGAAAGGGGTGCCGTTTGAACTTTCGCTTGCTGTACACAGTGATGCCGGATATGCAGAGGACCTGAAATCAATATACGGTTCGCTTGCCATCTGCACCACTAACACAAACAACGGAATGCTCAGTTCCGGCAAATCAAGACTCTGCTCCAAAGAATTTGCGACACAACTGCTCAACGGCATGCAGAAAGACTTGAGCAGACTGTACGGAAAATGGGCAACAAGGGATTTATACGACCGCAACTACTCGGAAACACGCTGTCCGAAAGTTCCGTCGGCCATTATAGAAACACTGTCGCACCAAAGCTTTCCAGATATGATTATGGCACAGGACCCGAACGTGAAATTCAACATAGCGAGGAGTCTGTACAAAACCATACTGCGATTCATCGCCAAGCAACACAACAAGCAATACACGGTTTCGCCACTTGCTCCACTGAACCTTAATGCAAGATTCACAGACGAAGGTACGGTGGAACTGAAATGGGACCAGCAGGTTGACATCATTGAGGAATCTGCAAGGCCAACAGGATTCATCCTGTATACAGCAAAGGGCGACGGGGGATTCGACAACGGCAGACTCGTGAAAGACTGTCACACGAAGGTAATGCTCATACCTGGAGAGGTATACAGTTTCAAGGTGACGGCAATAAACAAGGGAGGCGAGAGTTTCCCTTCGGAAACAGCCACGGCTGTATATCAGCCCGAAGCAACAAAAACCATTCTGGTGGTGAACGGCTTCCATCGCCTTTCGTCGCCGGCAATAAGGGAAACGGCAACGGAACAGGGTTTTGACTTCGATGCTGACCCGGGAGTTTCGTACGGCGCGACATACGGATGGAGCGGCAAGCAGATTGCCTTCGACAAGACAAAGGCAGGATTGCTGAACGAGGCTGGACTCGGCTTCAGCGGCAACGAAATGGAAGGCTCAATCATTATGGGCAACACTTTCGACTATGCTGTTGAACATGCAAAGGCTATTGCATCGGCTAAGAAATACAATGTGGTGAGCTGTTCGAGCAAGAACATCGAAAACGGAAGCGTAGATATGGGTATGTATGCCTGTGTAGACTATATCCTCGGACTCGAAAGGTATCTCGCTATGACTCCCACCTCATATAAGGCACTGACAGGAAAAGAGACAGCAGCCATTGAACGATACGCGAACAACGGCGGAAGACTGCTCGTAAGCGGTGCCTATATAGTAACTGATATGCGGAGCGAAGGTGAAAGAGAGTTCCTAAGGAGAGTGTTGCACGTGGGAAACAGCAATACATCCATATCAAGTCCGACAGTCAGAGGTATGGGAACTGATTTCTTCATATACAACGAGCAGAACAAGCAACATTATGCTGCAACGAGCTGCGATGTGCTCTCGCCGGAAAAACCTGCATTCTGCGCTCTAACATACGGAAACGGTATGTCGGCATGCGTGGCTTACAAAGACAACAGGAAACGCACAATCACAATGGGATTCCCATTTGAATGCATTACATCGGAGAAGAAACAGGGAACGATAATGAGAGGACTGCTGCGGTTCCTGCTCGACTGACATTGCTTTTAAAGCGATATCATCTACTGATTATAAATCATTATTGGACTGACATTATTTGAATTGGATAATAAAAAACAAAATAGATTATGTATAAAATACAAGCAAATTCTTCTGGAACAAGAAGTATAAACGTGAGCGACGAACATCTGGAAACGGTAAAGAAGTACTCTTTGCTGAAAAATCTTATCGACAGCACTGGCTTTATCGATGAAACGGTGCTCGACAAGCTAAAACTCAATATGCGCTCAATGCTGGAGTCGAATAAGGGTACCGACAAGGGGCTCATAGACCTATGCCTCGACGTTATCTACAACAAAAACATGAAGGCTTTCGGCCTGCACCAGCTCGTACTGCTCTATATTGAATGGGACGAAAAAAATCACGGTGAGGAGATTGAGGATTGATGAGTGAGCACAGACTTACCGATTGGTTGCCTACAACCAAAAAAGAACTGGAACTAAGAGGATGGGATGAACTTGACGTCATTCTGTTCTCCGGCGACGCATACGTTGACCATCCGTCGTTCGGAGCTGCAGTCATAGGACGCGTGCTGGAATCAAACGGACTACGTGTGGCTATAGTTCCGCAGCCCGACTGGCACGGCGACTTTCGCGATTTCAAGAAACTGGGCAAGCCAAGGCTCTTCTTCGGCATCTCGCCAGGATGTATGGACTCGATGGTAAACAAATACACCGCCAACAAACGTCTGCGCTCAGAAGATGCATACAGTCCTGACGGCAGACACGACTGCCGACCGGAATACCCAACAATCGTATACACAAGGATTCTGAAGGAACTCTATCCTGACGTACCCGTGGTACTGGGCGGAATCGAGGCTTCGCTGAGAAGACTGACGCACTATGACTACTGGCAAGACAAGCTTATGCCATGCATACTGAAAGATTCTGGAGCTGACCTTATAATATATGGTATGGGAGAAAAGCCCATCATGGAACTGACAAGGCAGATGCTCGACGGCAAGAAGATAAATGAAATCAAAGACGTTCCACAAACTGTATACATCGCCAATGAAAACAGTATATGTGGGGGGATAAAGGATGATGACATCATTATCCACTCGCACGAGGAATGCCTGCAAAACAAAAAAGCTCAAGCTGAGAATTTCAGATTCATCGAGGAGGAGTCAAACAAAATACACGCTCAAAGAATCCTGCAAAAGCTTGGAGGAAAATACGTAGTGGTAAACCCGCCATACGCACCGATGAGCACAAAGGAGCTTGATGACATATACGACCTGCCATACACACGACTGCCACATCCGAAATACAAGAACAAGCGGATTCCGGCATTCGAGATGATAAAATTCTCGGTGAACATCCATCGAGGATGCTTCGGCGGATGCGCTTTCTGCACCATCAGTGCACATCAGGGCAAATTCATCGTATGCAGAAGCAAAGAGAGTATACTAAAAGAGGTAAGACAAGTGGTGGAGATGGATGGTTTCAAGGGATATCTGAGCGATTTGGGCGGTCCGTCGGCAAATATGTACGGTTTGAGTGGCAGGAACAAGAATATATGTGAGAAATGCAAACGACCATCATGCATAAATCCGCAAATATGCCCGAATCTGAACACTGACCACTCTGCATTGCTCGACATATACAGATCTGTTGACGCGCTGCCAGGAGTGAAAAAAAGCTTCATAGGCAGTGGCGTGCGCTACGATCTCCTGCTATACAAAAGCAAAGATGAAAAAGCCAATGCTGCCGCAAAGGAATATACAAGAGAACTCATCTGCCGCCATGTGAGCGGAAGACTAAAGGTGGCTCCGGAGCATACCTCCAACAAAGTACTAAACCTTATGCGCAAACCGCCATTTTCACAGTTCGGCGAATTCAAGCGAATCTTCGACAAAATAAACACAGAGGAACACTTGAACCAACAGATTATACCATATTTCATAAGCAGCCATCCCGGATGCCACGAAGAGGATATGGCAGAGCTTGCCGTGCAAACAAAACGCCTTGACTTTCATCTGGAACAGGTGCAGGACTTCACACCTACCCCTATGACCATCAGTACGGAAGCCTGGTATACCGGATATCACCCATATACGCTTGAACCTGTTTTCTCGGCAAAGACACAGAAAGACAAGCTTGCGCAACGTATGTTCTTCTTCTGGTATAAGCCGGAAGAACGCCGCAACATCGAAAGGGAGCTGAAACGCATAGGTAGGGCTGACCTCATCACCCAACTATATGCCAATGCTTACCGACCTGATTACAAAAGCGGAAAAAAGGAAAACGAAAGCAACAGATACACAGGTGCGAATAGAGGCAACAGACATTCTGACGCTAACGAGAACAACAGGCATACCGGTAGGAACGGAAGCAACAGATATTATGGCGCCAATGACGAACAAACGGAACGGCTGATAAATACGAGGAAACGGCAGGAGACAAAATACGACCGAAATGAAAATAATAGAACAAAGAGTCACAGGGAAAGCGGGACAAGAGCTGTGCGAGGACGGAATCGCCGTTAACGAACATTTCATTGCTGTAATCGATGGCAGCACAAGCAAGACCGAGCGGCAAATAATAAACGATATGCCGAATGGGAAAGCCTGTATGAAAGCTGTTATAGACTATATAAACAGCATTCCGTATGACACGGACTTAGATGAATTCTGTATTGGTGCAACGGCATACATAAAGAATATCTACGACAAGGCTGGCATAGACGCTCAAACACTCAAGGATGAACCAGAACAGAGAATGGCAGCAAGTGCTATTGTCTATAGCCGACACTTCAGACAGATATGGATGGTGGGCGACTGCCAATGCCTGATAAACGGAAAGCTCCACACTAATCCCAAGCCAAAAGAAAAGTTTGTTGCGGCAAAAAGGGCGGAAGCTATACGCAAGGCACTTACCGACGGTGTCACAGAGGAAGAAATTCGAAAAGATGACATTGGCAGGAAGGCAATCGGACAGGAACTGAAGATGGCATGCAAACAGCAAAACATCACATACGCAGTGATTGACGGTTTCTGCATACCGATGGAAAAGATTGTTACAATCCAATTAAAGTACAGCCATAACGAAATCGTATTGGCATCCGACGGCTATCCTATCCTTGAGTCGACACTCGACAAGAGCGAAGAGCAATTGCATAGACTTATCATCGAAGACCCTCTGTGCATAAGCGAGAACCTTGCCACAAAAGGACTCACAAACGGACGTACATCCTTCGACGACCGATCCTATATCAGATTTGAGGACTAAATAATTTTATTCATATGAAATTTGCAGGAATAATACCGGCACGATACGCATCACAGCGTTTCCCCGGAAAACCGCTTGCCATTCTTGGCGGCAAAACTGTCATTCAGAGAGTTTACGAACAGGTGAGCAAGGTGCTCGACAATGTGTATGTTGCCACTGACGATGACAGGATTTTCAAAACAGTTGAGAAATTCGGCGGACGAGCCGTGATGACCTCGCCAAACCACAAGAGTGGGACTGACCGCATTGAGGAAGCGGTTGAGAAAATCGGCGGCGACTTCGATGTTGTCATAAACATACAGGGTGACGAGCCATTCATACAGGAATCACAGATAAAGGAACTGTGTGCCTGCTTTAATGACGAGAATACTCAAATTGCGACACTCGGAAAACCATTCACTACAGACCAGGATATGGAGGCTTTGGAGAATCCTAATTCCCCAAAGATTGTTGTGGACAACAACAGCTATGCCATGTATTTCAGCCGTAGCGTTATTCCTTTTCTGCGCAATGTGCCTCGCGACCAATGGCTCGGCAATTTTCCTTACCTCAAGCATATCGGACTATATGCCTACCGCCGCAACGTACTGCACGAGGTTACGCAGCTGTCACAGTCAAGCCTGGAACTTGCAGAAAGTCTCGAACAACTACGTTGGCTACAGAATGGCTATAAGATAAAGGTTGGACTTACGAATGTTGAAACCGTAGGCATAGACACACCAGCCGACCTGCACCGCGCCGAGAAATTCTTGACAGAACACAGCCTTTAAAGTAACGAAAGGCAATCAGTAATAGCACCCATACCTCCATACGCAAATAGGCGTATCTATAACAATTGATGCATCAAATCCGGAAAAGAACTATATACCAGAATTTGATGCATCATTTATTTTTGCGGAACTCTGATGAAGTATGAGTTTCAAACGGCATCAGGGATAAAACGTTTCCATTAAAAGAATATTTGGATGATATCCGTCCTCCTTTCACCATTCATTTAAAGAGTATGGAACGACGCAATATCGCGCACCCCATTTATGAAATCACGTGCCTCCATACGCTTCTTGCCACTAAGCTGTATGACAAGCAACTGAAGCAGTTCGTCGGAAGTATTGACATACAACTTGTCCTTATCTACAAAAAACATTCCTACTTCGCCCTTTTTATTTATTCCTGTCTTTGCTGTCTTGAACACCTTAAGCACAGATTTTTTCCCCTTTCCATCAATTATTTCCGTCCTCGCCCCAGGATATGGCGACAATCCACGAACAAAGTCATATACCTTCTTTGCGGTCCGGTCCCAGTCTATCCTGCATGTATCCTTGAAAATCTTTGGAGCATCATACAGCACATCACCAATCTTTATCATTTCTTCCTGCGGCAAGCTATCTACATATCCGTTACCGGCAATAATTCTGTCAACTGTTTCAATAGCGATTTCAGCCCCAAGATTCATCAGTCCGTCATACACGTTCTCCACATCATAGTCGTCCTCCACCTTAAACGACTTCTGCATAATAATCCTGCCTGTATCGATGTCGTGGTCAAGGAAGAATGTGGTAACACCCGTCTCCTTCTCGCCATTTATTACCGCCCAATTTATCGGTGCAGCCCCACGATACTGCGGCAGCAATGCTGCATGGACATTGAACGTGCCGAAGCGCGGCATTGCCCATACCACCTCCGGCAACATACGGAAAGCTACGACAACCTGAAGGTCGGCATCATAACCACGGAGCTGCTCCAAGAACTCCGCATCTTTCATCTTTACAGGTTGGAGAACAGGCAACCCATGCTCCAAGGCATACTGCTTCACGAGTGATGGCTGGAGCGTATCCTGATGCCTGCCTACGGGTTTGTCGGGCTGAGTGACTACAGCCACTACATTGTATCCACCTTCCACAAGTGCCCTGAGTGTACCGACAGCAAACTCGGGCGTTCCCATAAATATTATTTTCAGTTCCTTTTTTGTCATATTCTAAACTCTTATTTTCGTCCTTACACAAAACTTACTTAAATTAGAACTACATTTCCACATCGAACAATCCTCTACTTTCTGCTGAATACAAAGCGCACGACAAGGAAATTGACAGGAATGGAAATGCAATACACCGGTATAGGCGCAAACACCCGTCCCACGCCAAGCCAAACAAACACGTTGAGCAACGACACCTGCAAAAGATAGTTGAACAGATGCGCGAGGCAAAAGCCTGCTCCGTTTTTCTTTGAAGTCTTCTTGCGGAAGGTGAAACGCGCCGACATAAAATAGTTAAGCACGAAGCTCACCAGATAACCGACAGAAAACGCCACGGAAATGTTTATCACATTCATAAGAAGATAATAGACACCGTAATGCACCACTGTCGCCGTAGCGCCTGTTATACCGAAGCGCAACATCTGGAATACTGTATCCTTGTTTAACATAACACTTATAAATAAACGATAAAAAACGTTTTGCCCCATGAATCCACACGAGGCAAAACGTCCATATCAAGTATTAAACCGTTTCAGAAATCATATTGACCACCAGTGTTTCTTCTTTGGCGGAGCCTGATCGATGCTGTTCATAACACTCTCTTTGAGCACCTGCTTGTAGCTCTTGCCCGTTTTCACCATCTGGTAGATGAGTCCCCATTCCGGCAGCCCGCCGATGTTGCGGTCGTCGATAAACAGGTCAGCCTTGATTTTTCTGCTGAAATGCTCATTGTTCAACGTGCCTTTTTCCTCAGGAAAATCCTTGTTCACGGCATAGAATTCAACACCGCGCCTACGACACCATTCCACGGCATCATCAAGGAGTTTCCCTTCTCTCACCGACCACAATATCAACTGGTGCCTATCGGCAATGAGAGCCTTCAGCGTTTCGGTGGCAAAAGGCACTTCATCGCCAATCTCCGGGTATCTGTGCTCAACAATTGTTCCGTCGAAATCTACTGCTATAACCATTTTTTTTACTTCATTTTCAACGAGTTATCGTCTACATTGCCATACTTGTTACCGTATGTGCCGTAAGATGTAGTGTAGCTTCCGTACTTGCTGTAGTTGCCGTAACGCGAATACGTGCTGTAGTTTCTGTACTTGCCGTATTTGCCTACTCCATAGTAGTAGCCATACTTCTTCTTCGACATGTCGATACCGTTGAGCACGATACACATGTTAGGCAGCTTCTTCTCATCGCTCAGCTGGTTAATCATTGCGAAGCTTGCCTTTGGTGTATAGTCGGCACGGCACATATAAACAGTGGCATCACACCACTTGCCGATCTGCAGTGTATCTGTAACAAGACCCACAGGTGCTGTGTCGATAAGCACATAGTCGTACTGTTCTCTGAGGATATCGATAACCTTCTTGAGCGACGGACGCGAAACGATTTCGCCCGGGTTTGGTGGAATCGGTCCAGCCAAAAGGATGTCAAGATTATCATTGATTTCCGAAGACTGGATTTCCTTCTGTACATCTGCCGTTTCCACATTATCCTTAGCCAACAGCTTGGTGATACCGTTATGATGATTGTCGAGTTGGAACAACTCTGACAGACGAGGCTTTCTGATGTCGAGACCCACAAGCACAACTTTCTTTCCAAGCAGCGCAAAACTGATTGCAAGGTTGGCGGCGTTGAAGGTTTTACCCTCACCGGATGTGGTAGAGGTAAACATGATTACCTTCTGGTTTTCCTTCATCATAAACTGCAGGTTCGTACGCATAGAACGGAATATCTCCTCCATCTGGTTGTTCTTGTTCTCGTGAACCACGATGTCTGCACGTGTCTTCACTGCATCGCTTGCGATAGCCACATCGGCAATGATAGGCAGAGCCGTGAGGCTCTCCACATCATCGTGTCCCTCGATACGATAGCGCAGGAGCTGTATCAGATAGAGGAAGAGCGAAGGAATGGCGAAACCGAGCACCAAACCGATAAGCAATATCATGCCGCTCTTCGGACTGACCTTGCCTGCATACTGCGGCAATTCGATGAGCTTTCCCTTGTCGGCTGTAGCAGCAAGAGAGATGGAGTTCTCTTCGCGCTTCTGCAGCAGCATCAGGTAAAGTCCCGATTTCACTTCCTGCTGGCGACCGATCTGTGTGAGGATGCGCTCCTGCTCCGGTGTGCGCGAAATCTCGCTGTTATACTGTCCGTACTGTGATGCCACGGCGCTACGCTGAATTTCAAGGTTGCGCTTTGCCTGTCCCAATGCCATACGGATGCTCGAGTTCATATCGTTCAACTGCGAGGTGAGTTCCTCTACAACAGGGCTGCTTTCCGAAGCCGTGCGCAGCAAGCGGTTGCGCTCAAGTGCCACCTTATTATAATCGCTGATGAGAGATATTGATGCCTCATCGCGCAGACCGATGTTCGACGGCAGCACCTGGTATCTGTTTCCAGGACGCTCGGCGAACTGAATAAGGCTGTTGATAAGTTCAATCTGTGTACCGGCATCATTGAGTTTCTGCTCATAGGCAGAAAGATTGGACACACTCTCCTTTGCATCAACCTTCAGCTCTACAAGTCTGTTGCTACGTTTGAAGTTCTCAAGTTTGCCCTCGGTAGAGTTCAGCTCCGTATTGATTTTCTCCAGACGATCGTTGATGAACGCTTCTGTGCGCACAGCCGTCTCGTTCTTGTCTTCGTTTGCCTGGCGGTTATACCACATAGCAAGATTGCGCATATAGTCGAGACCTCTCTGCACGTTCTCGTCGTTGAGCTGCAGGTTCAGTGTTGATGAAGTCTTGCTCGTCTGTGCTACCGACAGGGCGTTGCTGTATTTTGCCGCCATAGCCATCGGCGAAACGATTACGACCTTCATCACGTCACCGTCCTTCATCCTATAGTTTCCGTTGTTTGTCAAGAAGAGACGTCCAGCCTTAGTGTTTATTGAAGCCGGAATTGTCGACAGCGTTTTCTCTATTTCATACGGTCCCTGATACATGGTCTCGTCAACAGGCACATAATACTTTCCCGTGATGACATACTGACTGCCGTCTTTCTTTATCTTGAGTACAATCGGCATATTGAGCTTTTCAAGATGTTCGGCATCCAGATCCACACTCACCGGCTGGTTCTTGTAGAGAATAACGCTCTTCACGCGCCCCTTCATCCAATACGACGTGTAGAGCTTCATGTCGCGCACCACCTGCGATGCAAGCGTTCTCGTCTTCAGAATCTCCATCTCGTTGTCCACACCGTACGAATTGCTGATTATACCGAAATCCGCCATACCGTTAAGGAAGTCGCCGGCACGTTTACCACTCGAATTTCCGTTGTCGTCCTTCACGAGGAGCTTTGCTGTAGTTGAATACACCGGGGTCTTGTATCTCAGATACAGATACGACATTCCCAGACAAATTACAACTGAAAGAACGAACCATTTCCAGTTTAGAATGAAAATAGTATAAAGTTTCTGGAAGTTAAACGACGACTGCGCGTTTTCTTCCTCCGTTGCATAAAGACTTTTCTGTTGTTGTACTTCAGCCATATTATATAATGTATTTTTATTTTGTTTCCACTAAGTTCATCAAATACCTGCCGTAGTTGTTCTTCACCATCGGGCGCGCCACTTCCATCAGCTTTTCCTTGTCTATCCATCCCTTCTTGTAGGCAATCTCCTCCAGGCATGCCACCTTCAGCCCCTGGCGCTTCTCTATCACCTCGATAAATGTGCTCGCCTCCGACAAGCTGTCGTGCGTGCCGGTATCAAGCCATGCGAATCCCCGCTGCAGGGTCTGCACCTTCAGGTCGCCGCGCTTCAGATACTCCTGGTTCACGGTCGTTATCTCCAGCTCTCCCCTCGCGCTCGGCTTGATATTCTTCGCTATCTTCACCACGTCGTTCGGATAGAAATACAAGCCCACCACCGCATAGTTGCTTTTCGGATGCTCCGGTTTTTCCTCTATGCTCAGGCATACGCCGTTCTCGTCGAACTCCGCAACACCGTATCTCTCGGGGTCGTTCACGTAATACCCGAACACCGTGGCTTTGCACTCCTCGGCTGCCGTCTTCACGCTCTCCTTCAGCATTCCTGTGAATCCGGAGCCATAGAAAATGTTGTCGCCAAGCACAAGGCAGGCATCATCGTCGCCGATAAACTCTTCTCCTATTATAAATGCCTGTGCCAGACCATCGGGCGAGGGCTGCTCTGCATACTCGAACTTCACGCCATAGTCGGACCCGTCGCCCAGAAGCCGTTTGAAGCCCGGCAGGTCATGCGGCGTGGAAATCACGAGAATCTCCCTTATGCCTGCGAGCATAAGCACGGACACAGGGTAATATATCATTGGTTTGTCGAAAATCGGGATAAGCTGCTTACTTATGCCTTTCGTAATCGGATAGAGACGAGTGCCTGACCCGCCTGCAAGAACAATTCCCTTCATTTTATTCGCGAATTCTAAATTAATTTTCGTTTAGTCAATACTTTTTGCTGCAACAGCCGTAAGCCTTCACATACAAATCGCTGCAAAGGTAACAATAAAAATTACATTATTCACTTTTTATTTTGATTTTTAATCTAAAACAAGTACTTTTGCATTACAAATATAAAAAATCAATCATTAAACAGCTAAATATAATATAAAAATTAGAATTACATGGGAATTTTCAACAAGCTCTTTGGGCGTAAAGATAACGAGGAGACAAAAACAGGAGGAATGGAAGACTACATGACCCTTATCAGGGTTTATTTCCAGGCGGCAATAGCCGAGAGAGTCGGCATTACGAACCTTGCGGCGCTGCCGGACCTACGCCAGTTCAAGACATCGCTCCATGTTCCTACCGTGAACAACAAGCTGGGCATCGGCGAGAAGGCAAAATGCAAGAAGATGCTACGCGAGCTGTACGGCACAGAGGACACCTTCTTTAAGGAAATCGACCAGAGCATACGCAAAAACTGCTCAAAGATGCAGGATGTGCAGGTGTATCTGATACAGTTCCAGAACTACACACAGAACCTGATGATGCTGACGGGAAACCTGATGAAATTCAAGCTCCGTCTGCCATCATTCTTCAAGAAGGCCCTCTACACGATGACGGAAAAGACAATCTCCGACATCTTCAACAAGAATGATTTCAGCGACGCAAGCGTGATGAAATCCATTGTCGCCATACGCCAGTACGACAAGCGCCTCGGGTTCAGCCAGAAGTGGACAACAGACTTCGTTTATCAAGTGGTAATGCTCGCAAAGAAAGAAAAAGCACCCAAAAACGAAGACTAAATCTGCGTTTTAGCCCCGTAACATTTGGAGTTTTAAGAGAAAAGGACTAAATTTGTCGGCAAAATTATTTCTGATGACTGAAACCGATAAGATATTAACACTGTTTACGACCAGGGTAAGACAGATGATTCTCCGTTACAAAGAGGTAAAAGCGGAGAACGAGGAACTGTACGCTATGGTCGACGCTCGCGACAACGAGATCAAACAGCTGAAATCGAAACTCGAGCAGGCGCAGAATGATTACCAGAGTTTAAAAACGGCACGTATCGTTGAGGTGAGCAACGGCGACATCGAAGCTTCAAAGAAAAAAATTGCCGCCCTGATACGCGACGTGAACAAATGTATCACACTGTTGAGCGGAAAATAACAAAAGTGATGGCTGGAGAAAACGAAAAGCTACATATAAGGCTGCATATTTACGACACAGATATGCCGGTTGTAATCGACCGGCAAGAGGAATTCCTGTATCGTGAGGCGGCAAAAGACATCAATGAGGCCGTGAACGCTTATTCTGAAGTTTTCAAGGGGAAGAAGAGCGAAAAGGAGATTCTGTATATGGCACTCATTGATATCGCATACAATTATGAAACGGAAAAGTCGAGAAACGACACGGCTCCCATTAGCAAGACTCTCTCTCAAATCACTGCTGAAATAGAAGATGTGCTACACAGTAGTGGACAACCGAAAAACAAGAGAGAGTGAATATTAACAATTTAAAACAGTATTATTAAATGATAGAAAGTGTAATCGCAGTAGTCGCACTCGTAATCGGCGGACTATGCGGATATTTCGTTTTCCGATACGTGATAAACGGAAAATACAAAGCCTTAATGGATACCGCTCAGAAAGACGCGGAAGTGTTGAAAGAGAAAAAGATGCTCGAAGTGAAGGAGAAATTCCTGAACAAGAAAGCTGAACTCGAAAAGGAAATCCAAAGCCGGAACCAGAAAATCCAGCAGAACGAAAACAAGCTGAAACAGCGCGAGATAAGCCTGAACCAGCGACAGGAAGAGATGGGACGCCGCAAACAGGACGTGGACCAGCAGCAGCAGCGCATCGACAACGAGAAGAAACTGCTGCAGATAAAGGCTGAGGAACTGGAGAAAATGCAGCAGAAAGAGCGCGAGAAACTGGAGGAACTCTCCGGACTCAGTGCCGATGAAGCCAAGACACGCCTCGTGGAAAGCATGAAAGACGAAGCGCGCACGGCTGCTGCAAGCTACATCAACGAGATTATGGACGAGGCAAAGCTGAACGCCAACTCGCAGGCTAAAAAAATCGTGATCCAGACCATACAGCGCGTAGCAACGGAAACGGCTATAGAGAACTCGGTGAGCGTGTTCCACATCGACAACGACGAGGTGAAGGGACGCATCATCGGACGCGAGGGACGAAACATCAGAGCACTCGAAGCTGCAACGGGAGTGGAAATCGTGGTTGACGACACACCGGAGGCTATCGTAATCTCCGCCTTCGACCCGATACGCCGCGAAGTATGCCGCCTTGCACTGCACCAGCTCGTTGCCGACGGCCGTATCCACCCGGCACGCATCGAGGAGGTTGTGGCAAAGGTGAAGAAGCAGCTCGACAACGAGGTGATCGAAACCGGCAAGCGTACAGCCATCGACCTTGGCATCCACGGATTGCACCCGGAACTGATAAGAATCGTGGGAAAGATGAAATACCGCTCTTCTTACGGACAGAACCTGCTGCAGCACGCACGCGAAACAGCAAACCTCTGTGCGGTGATGGCTGCAGAACTCGGACTGAACCCGAAAAAGGCAAAACGCGCCGGACTGCTGCATGACATCGGCAAGGTGCCCGACGAGGAAAGCGAACTGCCGCACGCACTCTATGGTGCAAAGATCGCCGAGAAATACAAGGAGAAGCCGGACATCTGCAATGCTATCGGTGCACACCACGACGAAATGGACATGAACACCCTGCTCGCTCCTATCGTGCAGGTTTGTGACGCCATTTCTGGAGCGCGCCCTGGTGCACGCCGCGAAATTGTTGAGGCATACATCAAGCGTCTGAACGACCTTGAAGCCATCGCTATGAGCTACCCCGGCGTTACCAAGACCTATGCTATCCAGGCCGGCAGGGAACTCCGCGTTATCGTTGGTGCCGACAAAATGGACGACAAGGAGTCGGAGGCTCTGTCGAACGAGATTGCAACAAAGATTCAGAACGAGATGACATATCCGGGACAGGTGAAGATTACTGTTATCCGCGAAACTCGTTCTATCGCATACGCAAAGTAAGAATCCCCAAACAGAATATAAATATGATTCAAAGGCAAGCCCATTTCACAGGCTTGCCTTTTTTATTACAAGGCAACAGACACAAAAAAACAAGCCGTACAAACAGCTTAAAAACGAAAGTCACCGATTTATTTCAAGGAAGTCACCGAATTATGTTTTGAAATAAAACAAGTCCAAAAACAAAAAAAGATATGCTGTACAACACATGTTTATTATAATTTTAGTTAAATAAAGAATAAAAACACAATAAAAATTGACCTGTATTGTATTATCCCATATCTTTGTCAACAAATTATTATACTATGGATTCATCGAAATTTGCCATACGGCTACACGAAGCCCGTCTGATGATGGGACTGAGCATGGAAAAACTTGCAGAGCTTACTAGCGGCATCATTACCAAGCAGAGCATTTCTCGCTACGAGAAAGGTCTCATGCTTCCCAAACGTGCTGCTAAATTAGCTATGGCCAAGGCGCTAAACATTAGCTACAGCTATTTCGATGGCACCAATATCTCTATCGACATGCCTATGCTTAGAACAACAGCTGGTGGCAATCTATCAGACGATGTTCTACACTCTTTAGAAGCCAAGCTGTCCTTCTGGGCAGAGCAATATCTTGCCAAAGAACAGAAAGCGCAAATCCGAAACACTTTCACCAATCCTCTCTCTGGCATGTCTGTTTTCACCAAAGAAGACACCATCCTGGCAGCCCAGCATTTGCGCCAATGCTGGCATTGCGGCGACGGACCTATCCCCAGTATCCTTCGTCTATTGGAGCGTAAGGGCATCAAGATACTCTCAACGCCACTTCCCGACAATGTATACGGACTAAGCACATGGGCAGACAACACCCATCCGCTGATGGTTATAGATATTCGTGAAGACAAGACGACAGTAGAGCGCCTTCGCTTCACCGCAGGACATGAGTTAGCCCACCTTCTCCTCACCTTCCCGGAAGAGTCAAAGTATAACGTAGAGAAGCGTTGTGATTTCTTTGCCAGTTTCTTTCTCATTCCCAAGCATACGTTTATCGAAGAATTGGGAGCTGAAAAACGTGAGAAGATTACACTGGAAGAGATGATAGACATTAAGGAGCTATATGGTCAATCCCTTACCGCTTCCATCATCGAAGCCCGAGATTACGGCATCATCACCACAGAGTATAAGCGAGCATGGTATGCCGAACATATAGACCCAAACCCACGAGAAATCGGAAACGGCCACTATGCGTTTCCGGAGACCTTGGGAAAGGAGAAGAGAATCAATTCCATAATCAAAAGCATGGAGGAATGAAATATGCAGAATGAAAGTCAAAATATAGAATATAAGGAATCATTGGGACATGGTTTTAAGAAGATTACCGAGGAGTTTAATTCGATAATCGTAAATGAAATATGGCAGAATTGATATCACATATATACCAGAATCATGTAGGACATTGGATTTTACAATCCAATGAGGAACATACTGTTGGTGTTGCTGGACTTGCATCTCGTTTCGCTGGTGAATTTGGTATGAGTGAATGGGGGAAAGTTTTGGGGCAGCTTCATGACAAGGGTAAGGAATCACATGCTTTTCAGCAGCATATTAAAAAAGAGAGTGGATATGAGCCTGATATTAAAGTTTGTGGTAATTATAACCATGCTTTTATTGGTGGAATTTTGGCGCGAAGACTTTATGGTAAATCTGCTGATAATTTCTTTGTTAATCAAATCGTGTCTCACCATACAGGTTTACATGATTATGATGAGATAGAAGGAATTCTTAATCAGGATATTCCAGCAGAAGTTAATGCCAATATAGGAAAGGAAAAATTAAATGCGACTGTTTTCAAAATGCAGGCAAATGATTTTCATCATTTAGCTCGTATGATGTTTTCATGTTTGGTGGATGCTGACTTTCTTGACACTGAAGCTTTTATGGACAAAGAGTCTTCTATGTTAAGACGGAATAAGGCTACATTACCAGATTTGCTGCCTTTACTCGAAAATAAACTGAAGGATTTGAAAGCAAAAG
>OQVS01000533.1_pt1 | contig 26026 bp, 16 predicted proteins | sample 1691601 | NCBI WGS metagenome assembly OQVS01 (sample SAMN03418268, study PRJEB22391) | human gut metagenome | biome: human-gut; feature: organic feature; material: feces | host: Homo sapiens | place: Tanzania | collected 2013-01 | reverse complement strand
ACTTTATCCACTGCTTTAGCAAATTCGCACTCGGAGACCGATCTCTGCCTGAGGGCCTTCTGCTGCTCCGGGAGTTCGTCCGGTTTAAATTCACTAACTTTCCTTTTAACAAAATCTCCATTCCATATTGTTGAAAGTATAAGGCAAGACGGAAACAGTAGTTATATATGACCGGAAAAGGAAGCTACTCCGTCTCCGAACGATAATAGTTCCGATACTTTAATGGTGTCATATTCCGATATTTTTTAAACACCCGCTCAAAATAGGTAATATTTTCATAGCCCAGCTGTTCTGCAATGGAAGTGATGCTGTCATTCGTTTCCAGGAGGAGCCGATGGGCTTTTTTAATGCGGTTGACATTCAGATAGTCATTGATGGTGAAACTGGTAACTTCCTTGAAAATACGGCTTAGGTAAAATTTGTTGATATAGAACCGTCCGGCGAGATCTTCCAGAGAGATCCGCTCGGTGCAATGCTCTACGATATAGTGGGCCACTTCGTCGACCTTCTGGTATTTCGGATTTGGATGTTTTGCCGGAGTGGGTACGGCGGGACCGGAAGGCTGCAGGCGAAGCACTGCAATGAAAAATTCCACCAGCTTCGTCATGGCGGACAGAAGATAGCCTGGCTTTTTTTCGATGAGTTCTGAAGCAATGTCCTGCAGCAGGGACTGGATATAGGGGCGCATTTCTTCCGGCAGCGTCAGAATGCTGCCCTGCTCTGTAAAAAAGCTTTGCAGCTGCAGACCTCCGAAAGATGCCAGAAAAGAAGAAAAAGGCTCCTCCAAGATTCCCAGAACGATCCTGTCATGATGCGGTCCGGCGGAAGCCATACCGGTGCGGTGGACCTGTTCCTTGTCGATAAAGACGAGAGTGCCCGGCGTGACCAGATAGGTCTGCTGGTTGATAAAATAATACCGTTCCCCTTCAATGAGATAATAGATTTCGTATTCTTCGTGGATATGACGGATATCCATGGTATAGTTATAGTCCCGCACCACCCGGTCGATGTGGAAACTATCTACGATCTCGTTGTACAGCCAGTGATCCTGTGGCAGGGCAGGCGTTGCAGCACTGCCTGTGGCATCCAGCATGTTCCGTTCTGCGTCTGGCGCTTTGGAGACATCTGTGGCATCCGGCACATTCCGTTCTGTGTCTGGCGCTTTGGAGACGTCTGTGGCATCCGGCACGCCTTGTGTTGTGGATACATTTCTGCTTTTACTCATAACCCAAAGTTTCTCCATTCCTATTTCCGATCACGAAAGATTTCCATCCCTCGAGTCTATTCATATATAGCAGATCTGCCTGAATGCAAGCATTCGCAGAACGTAGTTTTGCAGGGCTCTCAATAGTTACACAGATTTATTAAACAAAAGTCAATATAGTACGAAAACAACGAAAAATACACAAATAATAGCAAGATTATTATACACACATCCGCTATAATGTGCAATATAGAGAAGAGGAATCCGGTACTTCCGGGGTGTGGAAAAAAGCATCGGAAAATCCCAAAGGAAAAGAACCAATTCAAAAAATCAGTAACAGGAGGATACAAAAATGGAGTATGCAAACGGAAAAGTAAAAGATTTACAGATTGCCTATATTGGAGGAGGGTCCAGAGGATGGGCATGGACCTTTATGACAGATCTGGCCATGGATGAGGAATTGTCCGGAACCATTCGTCTGTATGATATTGATGCGGAGGCAGCAAAACACAATGAGATCATTGGTAACAGACTCTCCGCCAGGGAGGACGTGGTTGGTAAATGGAACTATACCGTTTCCGACAGCCTGCAGTCCGCATTGACCGGCGCAGATTTTATCGTGATCTCTATTCTGCCGGGAACCTTTGACGAAATGGCAGTGGATGTCCACATGCCGGAGCGACTGGGAATCTATCAGTCCGTAGGAGACACTGCAGGACCGGGAGGAACAATGAGAGCATTGCGTACAATCCCCATGTATGTGGAGATCGCACAGGCCATCAATGCATATGCACCGAAAGCCTGGGTCATCAATTATACCAATCCCATGTCTCTGTGCGTGAAGACATTGTACTACGTTTTTCCGGAGATCAAGGCCTTCGGATGCTGCCATGAAGTGTTCGGTACACAGAAGGTGCTGAAAGGCATTCTGGAAGAAACCATGGGACTTGAGGATGTGAAGCGTGAGGACATTCAGGTCAATGTATTGGGCATCAATCATTTCACATGGTTTGACTATGCGTCCTATAAGGGAATCGATCTGTTCCCCATTTACCGGAAATATACGGAGGAGCATAAGGAAGACGGCTACAAAGAAGCAGATAAAAACTGGGCAAACTCTACGTTCGAGTGTGCACATATTGTAAAATTTGATCTGTTCCGCAAATATGGCCTGATCGCAGCAGCAGGAGACAGACATCTGGTGGAATTCATGCCCGGTGTGGGTGACAGTTATCTGAAAGATCCTAAGACAGTGGAGAGATGGAAATTCGGCCTGACTACCGTTGACTGGAGAAAGAAGGATCTGCAGGAGCGTCTGGCGAAAAGTGCAAGACTGGCAGCCGGTGAGGAAGAGATTGAACTGAAGCCTACCGGTGAGGAAGGTATCCAGCTGATCAAGGCTCTCTGTGGACTGACCCGCAAGATCAGTAACGTCAACATTCCCAATACCGGACATCAGATCGCAAACCTGCCGGAAAGTGCAGTAGTAGAGACGAATGCAGTATTTGAGAGAGATGCCATCCGTCCGTTGTATGCCGGGGAGCTTCCGGAACAGATCAAGGAGCTGGTAGATCCTCATGTGGCAAACCATGAGCGGATTCTGAAAGCAGCTATTTTGTGTGATTTCAATCTGGTGGTGGAAGCATTCCTGGAGGATCCTCAGGTGAAAGGACGTGCGGACAGAGAACAGGTGGAGGAACTGGTAAAGGATATGCTGCGCGGAACGAGCAAATATCTGCCGGAGGGCTGGAAAAAATATCTGTAAAAATAAAATAGAAAAAAGAACCCGGGAGGTGCTGCAGAAGAATGAGACAGCACCTCCTTTTTTAGTTCGCAAATTATCATTTTTATGAGAAGTTTCGGTGGTCAGAGAATAAAAACGGCATAAAAAACACAAAATTATTGTGAAAATACACAAAAACAAGCACACTGTTTTTGCGAAAATGTACAAACTTCCAAGTGCACGTAGAAAATGTCTTGCAACCGGTTTGTGAATGTGCTATCTTTTAATTACAGCAACGGAAACGTTACCGGTAACAATACCGAAACCGTTTCCAACAACTCGGCGGGAGAATCACATACCAGGTGACAATTCAGTCAGGAACATATGTGAATGGCATGAACGGAACCGTTAGAAATATGAAGGATCCCGCTTCCATAAAAAAGGAGAGGTAAGATTATGAAGAAGAAACTGGCAAGTGTATTACTTTGTGCAGTCATGGCAGCTTCCATGCTGACCGGTTGCGGAAGCTCTGACAATGCAGGAGCAACCACCCCTGCTACCGAAAGCAAGACGGATGCAGCAGCCACCACCACCGAGGCAGCAGAGAAGACCGCAGAAGCAGCAGGCTCTGTATACTATCTGAACTTCAAACCCGAAGTTGATGAAGTATGGCAGAAGCTGGCTAAGGAATATACCGAGGAGACCGGTGTTCCTGTAAAGGTTGTAACCGCAGCAAGTGGTACCTATGAGCAGACCCTGATGTCTGAGATCGCTAACAAGGAAGCACCTACCCTGTTCCAGATCAACGGACCTATCGGTTATCAGAACTGGAAAGATTACTGTGCAGACTTAAAGGATACAGACCTGTACAGCTGGTTAATGGATAAGAGCCTGGCAATCACCGGCGAAGACGGTGGCGTATACGGAATCCCTTACGTAGTAGAGGGTTACGGTATCATTTACAACGACGCTATCATGCAGAAGTACTTCGCACTGGATGGCGCTAAGGCAGCAAGCATGGATGAGATCAACAACTTCGCTAAGTTAAAAGAGGTTGTAGAAGATATGCAGGCTAAGAAAGATGAGCTGGGTATTGAAGGCGTATTCGCTTCCACATCCCTGACTCCCGGTGAAGACTGGAGATGGCAGACTCATCTGGCTAACATCCCTGTATACTACGAGTTCAAGGACAAGGGTATCACTGATACCGACACTCTGGAGTTCACTTACTCCGATAACTTCAAGAACATTTTCGATCTGTACATCAACAACTCCTGCACAGCACCCGGCCTGCTGGGAAGCAAGTCTGTAGACGATTCCATGGCTGAGTTCGCTCTGGGTCAGGCAGCAATGGTACAGAATGGTAACTGGGGATGGGGTCAGATCTCTGGCGTAGACGGCAACACCGTTAAGGCTGAAGATGTTAAGTTCCTTCCTATCTATACCGGAGTTGAAGGTGAAGAGAACCAGGGACTGTGCACCGGTACTGAGAACTTCTTCTGCATCAACAAGGAAGCTTCTGCTGAGGATCAGGCAGCATCTATCGCATTCGTTGAATGGCTGTTCTCTTCTGAGACCGGTAAGGCAGCAGTAACCAATGACCTTGGATTCATCGCTCCTTTCGATACCTTCAGCGATGACGAAAAGCCTACCGATCCTCTGGCACAGGAAGTTCTTCGTTACATGGCAGATAGCTCCAAGACATCTGTAGCATGGAACTTCACTTCTTTCCCCAGCCAGCAGTTCAAGGATGACTTCGGTGCAGCTCTTCTGGAGTATGCTTCCGGTTCCATCGACTGGGACGCTGTAAAGACAAAAGTAGTTGACGAATGGGCAGCTGAAAAGGCCGCAACCGCAGCTAACTAATTGATCTCAACTTATAACTATTCTGAATAGTTATCCATCTTATATAACTTCAGACACAGGGGGCGGTGGTGGTACCACGGCCCCCGTGTTTGTAAAACCCGGAATATCATGTAAAAAGGAATTAATAGGAGAAGGCTTATGCAAAAGACATTAAAACGATATTTTCCCATTTTTGTACTGCCTACGTTGATCGCATTTTCCTTTGCATTTATCATACCGTTTGTTATGGGCGTATATCTGTCCTTTTGCAAATTTAAAACGATCACAAATGCACAATTTGTAGGCTTGGAAAATTATATCAAAATTTTTGCGGACAAAGATTTTGTCAACGCATTCGGTTTTACCTTAAAGTTTTCTGTTGTATCTATCATTACCATTAACGTGTTTGCGTTCATTCTTGCACTGGCACTGACCAGAAAGATCAAAGGAACCAACCTGTTCCGTACCGTATTCTTCATGCCGAACCTGATCGGTGGTATCATCCTGGGTTATATCTGGCAGCAGATGATCAATGCGGTATTGTTGAAATATGAGACCACACTGGTAGCTAATCCTACCTATGGTTTCTGGGGACTGGTCATCCTGATGAACTGGCAGATGATCGGTTATATGATGATCATTTATGTAGCCGGACTACAGAATGTACCTACAGACCTGATCGAAGCAGCACAGATTGACGGAGCTACTTCGTTACAGACTTTATTCAAAGTGAAAATTCCGATGGTTATGCCATCTATTACTATATGTTTGTTCCTTACTGTATCCAACAGTTTCAAACTCTTTGACCAGAACCTGGCGCTGACTGCCGGTGCTCCCAGCAAAAAGACCGCAATGCTGGCTCTGGATATTTACAATACTTTCTACGGCAGAAACGGTTACGAAGGTGTCGGTCAGGCAAAAGCAGTACTGTTCTTCATCGTTGTGGCAGTCATTGCCCTGGGACAGCTGGTACTTACCAGACGTAAGGAGGTAGAACAATAATGACTAAGAAAAAAACTTCCAATGTGATCATATTTTGTATCCTGTGTCTGCTGGTAGTTGCATTTTTAACACCTATTTTCTTCGTGCTGATCAACTCCTTTAAGGGAAAACTGTTCATCAGCAACAATCCGTTTGCACTGCCTACTGCAGAGACCTTTGCGGGATTGACCAACTATGTGAACGGTATTGAAAAAACCGGCTTTTTCACAGCGTTCGGGTGGTCTGCATTTATCACTGTATTTTCCGTGGCAGCGATCATTCTGTTCACTTCCATGACTGCGTACTATCTGACCAGAGTGAAAACCGGCGTGACTAACGTGCTGTATTACATGTTCGTATTTTCCATGATCGTGCCTTTCCAGATGGTAATGTTCACCATGTCTAAGCTGGCAAATATGACCCACCTGAACAACCCTCCCGGAATGGTGCTGCTGTATCTGGGATTTGGTTCCGGCCTGTCCGTGTTCATGTTCTGTGGATTCATCAAATCGATTCCGCTGGACATCGAAGAGGCAGCCATGATCGACGGATGCAACCCTTTGCAGACATTCTTCGGTGTCGTAATGCCGATCCTGAAGCCCACAGCCATCACAGTAGCCATTCTGAATGCCATGTGGATCTGGAACGACTATCTGCTGCCTTATCTGGTGATCGGTCTGAGTACTAATTACAAAACCATCCCGGTTGTAGTACAATACCTGGTAGGTTCCTACGGTGCAAAGGATCTGGGTGCCATGATGGCGCTGCTGGTACTGTCCGTGATCCCTATTATCGTCTTCTATCTGACCTGTCAGAAGTACATTATCGAGGGCGTGGTAGCCGGTGCGGTTAAGGGCTAAAAAAATAGAAAGATATGGTTATTAATATGAGAAAAAGCGGAATATTGCTGCCGGTGAGCAGTCTGCCGTCCCGCTACGGAATCGGCTGCTTTTCCAAAGAAGCATATAAATTTATTGACAGATTAAAAGAAGCCGGTCAGGCCTATTGGCAGATCCTGCCATTAGGACCCACCAGCTACGGAGATTCTCCGTACCAGTCATTTTCTACTTTTGCGGGAAACCCTTACTTTATCGATCCGGAGGATCTGGTGGCGAGAGGCTATGTAACCGCAGAACAGTGCAATGCCTATGATTTCGGTACGGACATTCATTCTGTGGACTATGGTAAAATCTACAAAAGCCGCTTCTGTCTGCTGCGGGAGGCTTTCGGAAACAGTCATATTGAAGAAGATGCCGGATTTCAGGCATTTGTAGAGAAAAATGCATATTGGCTGGATGATTATGCACTCTATATGGCGATCAAGGATGGCTTCCGCGGTATCTGTTGGGCAGCATGGGAAGAGGATATCAAGCTGAGAACTCCTGCGGCCATGGACAAATATCGCAGAAAATATGCGAAAGAAATCGTATTTTATCAGTTCCAGCAGTATCTGTTCCAGGTGCAGTGGGAAAAATTAAAGACCTATGCCAACGACAATGGGATCAAGATCATCGGGGATATTCCCATTTATGTGGCATTTGACAGTTCAGATGCCTGGGCGAATCCGGAGCTGTTCCAGTTCGATGAGGACTGTGAGCCGGTGGCGGTAGCGGGATGTCCTCCCGATGCCTTTTCCGCTACCGGACAGCTGTGGGGGAATCCGCTGTACAACTGGGAACACCACAGGGAGACCGGTTATGCCTGGTGGATGCAGCGTCTGGCAGCCTGCTTTGAACGCTATGATGTGGTGCGAATCGATCATTTCCGTGGATTTGATGCTTACTATGCGATTCCATATGGAGAACCGACAGCAGAGCACGGTCACTGGGAGCAGGGTCCCGGATATGATATTTTCCGTACCATGAAGGAGAAACTGGGCGAAAAAGAAGTTATTGCAGAAGACCTTGGATTTTTGACTCCTTCTGTGATAGAATTAGTGAAGAAATCCGGTTATCCAGGTATGAAGATTCTGCAGTTTGCATTTGATTCCCGTGAGGAAAGTGATTATCTGCCGCATAATTATACACATAATTGCGTGGTATATACGGGAACCCATGATAATGATACAGTGATGGGATGGTATGATACACTGAAAGGAGCGGATAAAAAGCTCTGTGATGATTACCTACGTCTGAAAAATGCGGACGGAGAGCCCATACCCAGAGAACAGATTCCCTGGGAGTTCGTACGTGCGGCAATGTCCAGCGTAGCGGATCTGGCAGTTATTCCTATGCAGGATTATCTTGGACTGGGATCGGAGACCCGCATCAACATTCCTTCCACACTGGGAATCAACTGGAAGTGGAGAATGGGGAACGGAGATTTTACAAAGGAGCTTGCAGGGCGGATCCGCAGTATGACAAAGCTGTACGGCAGGTAAGCATGTAGGCTTGGAAAGGTTTGCGCTCCATGGAGGAAATCACGATCAAGGACATCGCCAGAATCTGCGGTGTCGGCGTTAGCACGGTGTCCCGTGCGATAAATAATCATCCGGATATCAATCCTGAGACCAAGGAAACGATCATGCGGGTGATCAAGGAAAATAATTATGTGCCCAACAACAGCGCCCGGAACCTGAAACGTCAGGATGCCAAGGCAATCGCGGTACTGGTCAAGGGTATTAATAACTCTTTCTTCAGTCAGATGATCAAGGTACTGGAGGAGGAAATCAAGGAAAAATCTTATTCCATGGTTCTGCAGCATGTAGACTATGACGAGGACGAGGTGGAAGTGGCCTTGAAGCTGGTGAAGGAAAAAAGGCTTCGCGGCATCATCTTCCTCGGCGGTTATCTGGTGCACAGTGAGGAAAAACTGGCACAGCTTCATGTGCCGTTTATCCTGAGTACCACAGGAATGCTGCCCAAGGGCTTCAGCCGCAATACCTATTCCTCCGTAGCGGTGGATGACACCAAGGAAAGCTACAAGATGGTGGACTATCTGTGCAAGAACGGACATAAGGACATTGCGATCCTCTGTGCCCGCAAGACTGATGCTTCCATCGGTAAGCTGCGTCTGGAAGGCTATAAGAAAGCACTGAAGGACAATGGCATTGAAGTCCGGGAGGAACTGATCCTGCCCATGAGGAGTGACCTGGAGGATTACTCTCTGGAGAATGCCTATATGGTGACGAAGGAATTTCTGGAGAAGCAGATTCCCTGCACTGCGATCTTTGCTATTTCCGATATGCTGGCCATCGGTGCCGGAAAAGCATTGTCTGATGCGGGATACAAGGTGCCGGAGGATATTTCTCTGGCAGGCTTTGATGGTGTGGAGATCGGCAAATATGTCATTCCATCTCTGACTACCTTGAAACAGCCGGTGGACAGCATGGCGAGAGAGACTGCCCGGATCCTGTTTGGCATTATTGGGAAAAAAGCGAAGCACCAGCACTGTGTATTCGACGGAGAACTGGTGGTGCGAGATTCCACGATGCCGCGGATGTAAAGAAAGATCATACAGTTCCTACGGGGACAAAGGAGTGCTGTATGGAAATACATGGTTTCAACAAGACAACTTTATTAGATTATCCGGAACATATTGCAGCCACTGTTTTTACAGGGGGCTGCAATTTTCGCTGTCCGTTTTGCCACAACGGGGAACTGGTGTTGGATCCCGGCTGCCAGCCGCTCATCCCGGAGGAAGAGGTGCTGACTTACCTGAGAAAAAGACAGGGGATCCTCCAGGGCGTCTGCGTCACCGGTGGGGAACCGGCCCTGCAAAAGGATCTGAAGGAGTTCCTGCAGAAGATCAAGGCACTGGGATATCCCATCAAGCTGGATACCAATGGCTATATGCCTGCGGTGCTGTGGGATTTATTACAGAATGGACTCGTGGACTACGTCGCCATGGATATCAAGGCTTCCCGGGAAAACTATGCGGCAGCCGTAGGACTGAAACACATGGATCTCTCCCGGATCGAGGAGAGTATCAGTATTTTGAAAAGCAGCGGGATTCCGTATGAATTCCGCACGACCGTGGTGAAGGGGATTCATACGGTGGAAGAATTTGAGGATATCGGCAGGTGGATCGCCGGATGCCCGGCTTACTATCTCCAGAGTTATGAAGAAAATGAGAACTGCCTGTACCGGATGTTACAGACAGCGGGGGATACCATGGATGGCAACAGCGGCCTGTTCGGTGCCTTTTCCCGGGAAGAACTGGAACAGATGGCGGAACTGGTGCGGAAATACGTGAGGAAAGTGGTGCTGCGGGGCGTGGAATAAGCCCCCACACCGGTCACATAAGCTGCTGTACTTTGACAAACTCGTCAAAGCGGGGCAGGGCTAATGAGACTTTTCCGTATTCCCTGGATATAATGACGCCCTTTCTCTTCAGACGTTCCCGATACACGGAAAAAAGTTCAGATTTCATATCTAATCGCTCACGAATGGCTTTTACCTGTGTCTCTCCACTGAGAGACATTTCGGTTACAATCTTTTTATCCAGATCGGATAATTCTGACCAGATTTTACTGTACACATATTCTTCCAGATATTGGTCATACTCCGGTAAAATCTGTGCCAGAGTCTTCTTATCACGGTTTTCCCAATAAAGATATCCAAGTACCTGGAAAGCAAAAGGATAGCCTTTGGTCAGAGAAGTTAATTCTCCGGCAGAATCCATGTCTAAAGAAAAAATATCCATATATTGCTTACGGATAGCTGTATAATTCAAGGGTTCCAGGATCAGCTTGGGAGCACGGTACAAAAAGGTCAGGGCTTTATCATTCTGCAAATTATAAATATTCTCATACAAACCGGTCATCAACAAAAAAATAGGATAGTCATTTCGTAAAAAAATTTGAAAGGAACTGGCGAAGATCCGGATATATTCGGAATTTGTCACTTCATCAACAGTAATCAGCAATCGCTTCCCGCTTTTCTGGATATATTTCAGCATAAGTTCCAAAGCATTTTCAATATCCGTGACCGGAGCAGCGTTTTCTACGGAAACGCCCAGACCGAAAGCGGAAAAATCCAGCTTTGCATTGATAAACAATGTATGCAGTTCCGGAATGCTGTATATTTTTGCAGCAAGACTTTGGAGCAGATCTCTGGTAGGATTCAGTTCTACAACGATCCAATCGGCATTTTTTCGTAATTCTGCGGCAATATTTGTCATCATTACAGTTTTGCCGGATCCGCGGACACCTGTGATCATATAAATCTGGTTGGAAGGAATCTCAGCACAAAAACTGTCCAGAATCTGATTTGTCTCTGTGAGACGAGAGATATATTGTAACGGTTTTTTCCCAAAAGATAATGTAAATGGATTTGCGCGCATGAGTTATTCCTCCTTCTTATATAAGCTTTTATAACTTTTAAATCCTTATATAACTGTATATAAGTTTATATAACTTTTTATTTATTATATAAGTTTATATAACTTTTGGCAAGAGAAATTGCAAAGATATTGAAAATGAAAACGCTTACTTCAAATTATGCATGATGCAATCTGCCAAACTGTGCATTTTTGCGAAACAAAATGATTTGCGCAAAAATAGTAACTAAAAATTGCTCAAAATTTCTATGAATAACTCCCAAAAATATTCAAAATGTACAAAAACAGTTTACTAATGTGAAGCGACAGTGCTAATATATAGTACATAGCGCTGTAAGAGCTTACAAATGTAACTGTTTACAGCAAGGCGTAAAACAAAAAACGCAAACACATTGCTGCAGCGGAAGGCTACGGCAGGAGGATTGGGAGGATTGTATGAGTCGATGTAAGAAAAAGAGATTTTTGGCATTTATGTTGACCGTGGCTATGCTGCTGGGTGTCATGCCGGTGGATCTGCTGGGTGGAATCGCCAGAGTGAAGGCTGCGGAAATGTCACAAGCTAGCTATGTAAATACGACCTATGGTACAAGTCAATGGGTTAAAAATGGTGATGTAGAAAGACGTACAACAAGTTGGGACTTTGTTACCAATGCTAGTGAACTTCAAAATGACGCTAAGATTACGACAGGAAATACATTATGCGGAATTTCCAATGTAGATTCTAATAAAGTGTCTTTGAAGAAAAGCGGAGGAGGTCTTTCGCTCGGAGTAACAGGATCCGGAGTTTATATTCCGGTAGATTCGCATGCAACATCTGTGGAAATCAGTATCACTATGGCGAGTGTGTCATCAACAAGATATTTAGTGTTAGGTGAAAAAGGAACAAAGGTATACCATAAACAGGCGGATACAATTAATGATGCGGATGCGTATTTTTCTGATAGTAAAACATATACAGGAACTTTCACTAAAGAAGATATAGGGACTGCTGGTTTTAAGATTATTACTAAGGACGAGAGCAAAATTGCAAATATATCAATTGTAGAGACACGGGTTGCTTCCGAGCCAAGTGGAATCACCACTGTCTCCGGAAATATCATAGTAGAGGATAAGACTTCCGGACTTGTCAATGCGGGTGAGCAGGTAAAATTGACAGCTGATAACAAAGAAGATATTTTGCTTAATGTAGGCACAAATGAAAAAAAGACTATGAGTGCCAATACCACCTACAATATCGTGGCTCCGAACGAAAACGTGCGTGCTGTCACGGAAGATGGTAAGACATTGATTACCACCGGTACGGAAGAATTCAGCGCTACTATTACCTTAGGCAAGGCAAAAGTAGAAGCACAGGTGAAAATGTCAGAAGGTTCTGTATTGGCTGATGGAAAAACTCTGACATTGACCAATCAGGCAGACTCGAACGACAAGGTTAATGTTACACCTAACGATAAAGTTACTCTTAAAGTAGGTGCAAGCTATAAAATTTCTACAGATATGGAATTGACCGATGTAACGGTCAATGACAAAGAGACCATCGAGGTTACAGAGGATACAACGGAATTAACAATTTCCTTGGATTCTACACTGGCAGCAACGATGATTACTGTAAAAGATGCAGACAACTTACTGGGTGATGGAACAGTAACGCTGACTAACATCAAAGATGCAGCAGATGTACATAGCTTTAAGAGCCAAGATGTAGTACCCCTGAAGAGCGGAGAAGTATATAAAGTAAGCTGTGCGGTAAATAACGCAACTGTCAAGATCAACAACAGCACGATATATAAAGCTTCCAAAGAAACTACAAGTGCAAGCGTGGTAGTCAGTGCTAAAGATGCAGATTTACATGAACTGGATCTGACAAAGGGACTGAATGCAGGTGTGAATTATGATGGCGGCGTTTCTGTTTTGACTGACATGAAATATTCCGCATCTTCTACAACGATTGATGGCATACTGTATGAAGGATCTGTGAAGGGGAGCAAAAACCCCAGTCCAAACGCAGGTGCGATTCCTACTGTAGGATCTGTTGTAAAACTGCAGGCTGAGAAGGACGGAAGAATCCGTATTGCTTTCAAGGCAAATAACAAAGCATTTTATTTTATAAATGACAATAATGGAACGGTGGAAGTGTTAGATACTTTTACACCGAATGCACCTTTGACAAAGATATATTCTGTAAAAGCAGGAGCTACTTATTATCTTTATGCCAGTGGTTCAAATATTCAGATTTATAATCTGACGGTAGATTACAGAACTTCTCTTGACTGGAACAAGATTGAAACTCCCGTACTTGGAACCCCTTCCGTAAAGGGCGGCACGATTTCTGTTCCCTATACCGCACAGGTGGGTGGTATCTATGGAGAGTCTTTGGATGTAACGATGTATGATGCAAATGGTAAGGAAGTAATGAAACAGTCAATTACCGCAGAGGGTGAGTCCGGTGTAGCAGAATTCACACCGACAGCATCCGGTACTTACAGCTTTAAAGCAGAGTTGATCCGTACCGGCGAAGCCTCTAAGGTAAGTAATACGACAACCGGTGTTAATTTTGTCCTTCCCATGGCAACTCCCGCAGGCTTAAACGCCGAGAACAAGGGCCACGGCAACGTGAAGCTGACCTGGCAGGCTGTTCCGGAAGCGGAGAGCTACACGGTATATGTGGATGGCAAGGTGTATGCAGAGGGTGTGACAAAGTTATTACAGAAAATTTCAGGACTGACCGTAGGACAGGAATATACATTTGGAGTTGCGGCAGTCAGAGGAAATGACATTTCCAAACCGGCAGAGGTGAAATTGACGATCACAGAAGATGCAGTAAAGACCTGGAATTATTCCGCATTCGGTTCCGGCGTAGATACCATGTCAGAAGGCGGCAGGAACAATGGCTTCAGCGGAAGCTATGATACACAGGATCTGAAAGTATGGAGTATGAACAGCAAGGGTAAGCTGGTACCGAACTCCACCGATGGTGTGGCATTCTACTATACCACCATTGATCCTGAGACAGAGAACTTTACGCTGTCCGCAGATGTAACCGTAGATAGTTGGAAGTTTACCAATGGTCAGGAAGGCTTCGGCCTGATGGCAGCAGACCGTGTGGGAGAGAACGGTTCCGGTAATTCCTTCTGGAACAACTCTTATATGGTAAGTGCGACCAAGGTGGAATATTTCTGGGATGCAGAGGCTGGTCAGGTATCTGATGCCGGAGATAAGTACACCATGAAGCTGGGTGTCGGATCTCAGGAGAAGATCGGTGTAACACCGGAGAATCTTGCGGCAGACACTGTAGTAGATGATTTCCAGACGGCCATGAGAACGCTTGAGACCAGTGCCGTAGCAAGCGGGCAGGGTGCTGGAACTTATAATATGGTAGGTGGATATGAGGCAGCATTAAAGGATATCACAGATGTCAATCCTCAGACAACCTTCCATATGACGATCCAGAGAAACAATACCGGATATTTCTTAAGCTATACCAATGTAGCTACCGGAGAGACCGTGACCAACAAATATTACCACGGTGACAACGGTGATGAATTGACCAGACTGGATGAAAACAATATTTATGTAGGCTTCTATGCTTCCAGAAGTGCTAAAGTAAGCTTCAGCAATATGAGCCTGACCACAGTGGCTCCGGAAAACGATGCACCTGCAGAAGCAAGACCGATTACTTATGTAACCCCGAACTTCAGCATTGAGTCTGCCAAGGTTGCCAACAATGCAAACTATGAGATGGTATACTACGGCAATGCCGATGGCGTTCTGAGTATTACGAACAGCAAGGGAGAGGCAGTGGTATCCGGACAGCATGTGGATGCCAAGACCAAGTTCCGTGTCAATACGGTTCTGGAGCAGGGCAGCAATACTTTTGCAGTGGAGTTCACACCGGATGCAGATTACAAGCCTGCAAAGTATTCTCTTTTAAGCAGTTATGATACTGTGAAATTTGATTTCACCGTAACCTATAATGTAAAAGACAGAAGTTATATTTATGTAAGTCCCGACGGCAGAAGCTATGGAAGCGGTGCCAAGGATGATCCTGTAGATATTTATACCGCAGTGAAGAGTGCTGCTCCCGGACGGACGATCCTGTTAAAGGGCGGAACTTATGCACTGGACAAGACAGTCATTGTAGAAAGAGGCGTTAACGGAACTGCAGATGCGAAGATTTACATGATCGCAGATCCGGAAGCTGCCACACGCCCGGTACTGGATTTCCAGGGAAGATGTGCAGGCATGATCCTGGCAGGCGATTATTGGTATTTCCAGGGATTTGATGTTACGAGATCCGCAAATGCGCAGAAGGGTATTCAGGTATCCGGAAGCTACAACACTGTGGACAACGTAATGACCTACAAAAATGGTAATACCGGTCTTCAGATCAGCAGATATAAGAGCACAGATAACTGGGAAGACTGGCCGTCCCACAACCTGATCCTGAACTGTACTTCTTATCTGAATGCAGATGCGGGATATGAGGATGCGGATGGATTTGCAGCAAAACTGACGGTAGCAGACGGCAACGTATTTGACGGATGTATCGCAGCTTACAATGCCGATGACGGATGGGATCTGTTCGCAAAGGTAGAGACCGGTGCCATCGGACAGGTAACGATTCAGAACAGTGTGGCATTTAAGAACGGTTATGTACTGGATGAGAATGGACAGGAAGTAGATGCGGGTAACGGTAACGGCTTCAAGATGGGTGGTTCCAGCATCAGTGGACAGCATATCCTGCGCAACAGCGTATCCTTCGGCAATAAGGCAAAGGGTATCGATTCCAACAGCTGCCCGGACATTCAGGTATATGCTTCTACCAGCTACAATAATGAATCCTATAACGTAGCTCTCTACACGAACGACGCAAAGAACACAGCATTTACCGCACAGGGAATCCTGTCCTTCAAGGACAGCACCAATGCGGCAGAAGAACTGATCGCAGAGCAGTTCAAACCCAAGGGGACACAGGAGACAAGTGCTTACGAAAATGCAGCGAACTACTACTGGAGAGGTGAAAACTCTACCAACAGTGAAGGAATTGCAGCGGCAGCAGACTGGTTCCGTAACCTGGATATGAACAGCGCAATTCATAGCGGCATTCACAGAAATGCCAACGGTATCATCAATATGAATGGCTTCCTTGAGGTGACCGGCAAGGTACCTGAAGGTGTGGGAGCCAGAATGACAGGAACTGCTTCCGGTGTGATCGCAGTAAATACGGATGTTGACAGAGAGGACGACGATGATAACAACAGCGGTGCTTCTTCCGCAGCAGCATCTACCGTAGACTGGAACGCTGTCAGCAGCTCTGTACAGAATAAGGTGGCAGAGATGTTACAGAATCCTGCCATTGCAAGTGTCAACATGAACTTCGTATGCAGTGGTGAGGTTCAGGTACCTCAGAATCTGCTGAATATGATCAAGGGCACGAAAATAACACTTGCTTTCCACAGCGGAAACGGTGTGGCACTGAGCATCAGCGGACAGGATCTGAAGAACAGGAATCTGTCCAGGCTTCAGATGATTGACCTGACCGTAGATCCGGACAGTAATGCAATTCCGACAAATGTAGTATCTGCAAAATCCGGAGCTGTGAACAAGCAGATTAGTATCAGAGATACCGGCAGCTTCGGTGTACCTGTCAATATTCATGTGAATGTAGGCAAGGATAACGCCGGTAAGAGTGCAAACCTGTATCGTTACAACGCAGAAAAGGGACGTCTGGAGTATTGTGGATCCTTTACCGTAACTTCCAACGGACAGTCCATGTTCGCCCTGAAGCGTGGTGGCAACTATCTGGTAACGGTAACAGACCGCAGGCCTTCTGAGAGTATCTGGTATGCGGATGGTGATTATATGGTTAAGAGAGGAGATACACTTTCCGGGATCGCTAAGAGAAATCACATGACGCTGGCAGAGCTGCTTAGCAGAAATGCACAGATCACGAATCAGAATGTGATCAGAGTCGGCCAGAAGCTGAATCTGAACTGATCTGAAAACGAGTTGTAAGAAATCAGAGAAAAGTATAAGACAGGAAACTGAAAACGAGAAAACGGATGGCTTGGGAGGGCCATCCGTTTTTGGTGAATACGAATCGATCGGAAATGCTTTATTGTACCTGATTAGGGTTCGATCTGCCATTCGTGAAGTCCAGTGCGTTCTGCAAGGTAGTCTCTGCGATGGCCTCCAATGCTTCTTTGGTGAAAAATCCCTGATGGGAGGTGATCATGACATTGGGGAAGGACAGGAGTCTGGCAGTGGTGGAATGTTCCAGAATCTCGTCAGAACGGTCCTCGAAGACGTTGTTCGTCTCTTCCTCGTAGACATCCAGACCAACTCCGGCGAATTTATGCAGGCGGATCCCCTCAATCAGGTCCTGGGTCTTGACCAGAGCACCTCTGGAGGTGTTGACGAGAATCACGCCGTCCTTCATCTTCTTGATGGTGTCGAGCTGGATCAGGTGGTAGGTGGAATCCATCAGCGGGCAGTGAAGAGAGATCAGATCGCTTTTCGCCAGTAATTCGTCTAAAGTCACATAGGTGACAAAGTCTTTCAGATCGGGATTTTCATAGACATCGTAGGCGATGACTTTCATGCCGAAACCGTTACAGATCCGGCACATGGCAGCACCGATCCGGCCGGTACCGATGATCCCGGCAATCTTACCATAGAAATTGAAGCCCATGAGCCCGGTGAGGCTGAAATCATTTTCCCGGACTTTATTATAGGCTTTATACAGACGACGGTTGCATGCCAGCGCCAGAGCCATGGCGTGTTCTGCCACGGCTTCCGGGGAATAACCGGGAACACGCATGACACATATGTCATATGCGGAAGCCATTTCGAGATCCACATTGTTGTATCCGGCACAACGTAACAGGACCAGACGGACGCCTTTTTCGTGGAGAATTTTAAGCGTGTCCTCACCCACGTTGGAGCTGACGAAAGCGCAGACAGCATCGAAGCCGTCCGCCAGAGCGGCGGTGCGGGGATCCAGGTCCGGACGGATATATTCCATCTGAATGTCGGGATATTTTTTCAGAGTCGCCTCAAAAGATTCTTTATCATAGCTTTTGGTATCATAAAATAATATTTTCACACTAGTCCTCCTTGGATTGATTTATATAGTATGTGTATTGTTTGTTTTAATCATGCCCAGATTTGCCTTTGCTATAGCTCAAAATATCAAACTTTGCTATAATAATGGAAAAGTCTCATTGAGAAAAATTATGAAAATGATGTGGATATGATGCAAGGCGCAGATATACGGGCGTCAGGAGGTACAGATTATGAAAAAAATATTTTTTGCAGCGGTATTCGCAGGGGCTTTGCTGGGTCTTGCAGCTTGCGGAAACCGGGAGACAGTGGCTGATCCAGAGACTGTTGTAGAGAGTATCGGAGAGGCACAGAGCAGTGATACGGCAGGAGAGACAGTGAATGAGACAGCCGAGAATGCAGAATTGCCCACACAGGCAGGAATAACAGAAGACCAAAGCAGCACACAGGAAGGTGATCAGGTGGAGTTTGTCATAGAAGATCATGAGGGCAGCAGTGATCCCGAGGATAAGACAAGAGATTACAAGTATTCCTACCAGACTGCCACGATTACGATTCCGGGCAATGAGGCAGCACAGGAGAAGATCCAGAAGGAGCTGGATGAATATGTAAATGATTTTGTGGAAGGAATTCAGGCCGGAGATTTTGGTACACTTTATGAGGATATGCCGGTATGTGTGCAGAGCTATGAGGATCTTACTTTCCATGTGATACGTGCGGATGACAAGGTGATCAGCTTGTCGTGGGGACTGGAAGGGTATGACCAGGGGGCTCATGGATGGTATACTTTGTATTATATGAACTATTATACCCAGACCGGCGATAGAATCACTTTTGACAGTCTGGGAAGCGGTTTCCGTGAGAAGGCACTGGAACTGGTGACAGCCAAAGCGGCGGAAATGCAGGCAAAAGAAGATTGTTTCTTTGACGATTACGAGAAGAGTATAAAACTGGTGGTACTGGACGGTACGGAAGATCTGGATGCTATCTATCAGGAAATCTACGGAGCGGATATTGCAGGTACGGATAATGGCGCTGCAACACCTACTTTCAACATTACGGAAGATGGATTTGTTTTCGAATCTGGCCAGTATGTATTACAGTCCTATGCGGTCGGGATCGTTGATTTTGAGATTCCGGCAGAGGATTTCGGGGATGATCTCACAGCAGATATTTTTTAATGGAGTACAGGATGCTGGCGGACATATTTGTGAAATATAGGACTTTACACGGGCGGGCACCGTGTATATAATAAGAACATTGGGAATGAGGTTCTCCCGGAAGCGTAAGCTTCGAACCGCCAGAATAGGAACATACGAATTCGATTTGGCTGATGACTTCTGCAGAATATGCAGGGGACACCAGCCTTTTTTGTTGGAATGAAAACGTCCTGCTGCGAGAAAACGGAGGAATTTTTATGCTTACATCATTGGGACTGATCTTTTTATTGGGACTGCTTATGGCGGCAATCTGTCAGAAGATCCACCTGCCCCGCATCATCGGAATGCTGTTTACGGGCATCATTTTAGGACCCTATGTGTTGAATCTGCTGGATGTGTCGATCCTGAATATTTCGTCGGAGCTGCGGCAGATCGCACTGATTATTATATTATTGAAGGCCGGGCTGTCATTGGATCTGAAGGACTTGAAAAAAGTGGGACGTTCCGCAGTCATGTTATCCTGCGTCCCGGCCACCTGTGAATTGTTGGCTTTCGTAGCCTTCGCACCGATGATTCTGCATATCAGCAGGGTGGATGCTGCAGTTATGGGAGCGGTGCTGGCAGCAGTGTCACCTGCAGTTGTGGTGCCGCGGATGGTACATCTTATGGAAAATAGCTATGGCACGGAGAAAAGTATCCCGCAGATGATCCTGGCGGGAGCTTCCTGTGATGACATTTATGTCATTGTGCTGTTTTCTACCTTTGTGGGAATGGCACAGGGTGGACAGGTCAATGCCCTGGACTTCGTGAACATCCCGGTGTCCATCCTGACCGGTGTGTTGTTCGGAGCAGTTGTGGGATGGCTGTTGGGACAGTTTTTTGAACTGCAGTACCGGAAGGGCAGCTATGTGCGCAACAGTATGAAAGTCATTATTATCATGGGATTGTCTTTTTTATTAATGGCTTTGGAAACTATGTTAAAGGGAACCGTGGCCTTTTCCGGTCTGCTGGCGGTGGTGAGCATGGCCTGTGCACTGAAAATGCGGGCACCGAAAGAAGTGACCGGCAGATTGTCTGAGAAGTTCGGCAAGCTGTGGCTGGCAGCAGAGGTAGTGCTGTTTGTGTTGGTGGGCGCTGCAGTGGATATCCGTTACACTATGGAAGCCGGACCGGCAGCGGTGGCAATGATCCTGCTGGCACTGGCGGCCCGTTCCATCGGGGTGTCATTGTGCCTGTTGGGAACGGAACTAGGTAAGAAGGAGCGCCTGTTTTGCATGATCTCCTATCTGCCCAAAGCCACAGTGCAGGCTGCCATCGGTTCCGTACCTCTGGCCATGGGATTGTCCTGCGGCAAGATCGTTCTGTCCGTGGCGGTGCTGGCGATTCTGATTACGGCACCCCTGGGAGCACTGGGAATGGATGCCACATACCGGAAGCTGCTTCAGAAAAATGGAGAAAATAATATCATTTGACAGTCATCCGGCATGTGATCGAGTCCCGGAAGGAAGCCGCAAAAACGTCCACAACATCCACACCATAAGAACCGCAGGCACGCTCTCGCTCTGGCGCAGAACGTAGCGGTACATAATTGACCCCCAATACGGTCAATAAGTACCGACGTCTGCTTACGGCCAGCTTGTCCTTATGGTGCAGATGTTGCAACACAAATTACGAATACCCAATACAAAACCCCGGCAGCTACCATAACTGCCGGGGTTTTAAGGAGGATAGAAATCGTTTTAAACTATGTACATCAGGTTTATTAACCCATGGTAATAACTACGTTGTACTCTTCTTTGCCCTTTTCGTAAGGAATGATGTGTCCGTCAACAGCCTTGCCGTCTACGGTCAGGGATACCACGCCCTTCTCCACATTCTGAGGGTTCTTCACCTGAATGTGATAGGTGCCCTCACGGAACTTACGGGTGATAGAGAAATCACCGAAGCCCTTGGGAATACAAGGATCTACGGACAATCCCTGATGGGTAGGATATACACCCAGTATGTACTGGGAGATATTTACGAAGGTCCATGCTGCGGTACCGGTCAGCCAGCTGTTCTTGGCTTCGCCGTGGAATTTTGCATCCTTACCGGCTACCATCTGGGAGTATACATAAGGCTCGGTACGATGAATTTCACTGATATCCTCGATGTATGCGGGACAGGTCTTGCGGTAGATCTCGAAAGCTCTGTCACCTCTGCCCAGAACGGTCTCTGCGATGGATACCCAGGGGTTGTTATGGCAGAAGATACCGGCATTTTCCTTGTATCCGGGGGGATAAGAGGATACTTCGCCAAGTTCGAGGTGATACTCCGTGTATGCAGGCTGCAAGATCATGACACCGTACTTGGTATCCAGTCTTTCTTTTACGGAATTCAGTGCCTTCTCGGCAAGCCCTTCCTTCACACCGACACCGGCGAGTACACAGAAGCCCTGAGGCTCGATGTAGATCTGACCTTCGCGGCATTCCTTGGAACCTACCTTGTGGCTGTAAGCATCGTAAGCACGGACGAACCAGTCGCCGTCCCAGCCATCCTTCAGGATCGCATCGTACATTGCCTGTACTTCCTTACGTGCACGGGCAGCTTCGTCAGCATCGCCCATCAGCTCGCACAGCTGTGCATATTCTTCACCGTATTTTACGAACATGCCGGCGATGAATACGGATTCTGCCACAGGCCCTTCACTGGGGCCGAAGGTCTGGAAGGATTCTCCGGGATGAGCGGAGAAGCAGTTCAGGTTCAGACAGTCATTCCAGTCGGCACGGCCGATCAGAGGCAGAGCGTGAGGACCTTTGTGGTTGATGATATAGTCTAAGGAGCGCTTTAGGTGATCCATCAGAGGAGCAGCCACGCTCATATCGTTGTCAAAAGGAACCATCTGGGTCAGGATGGAGGTATCACCGGTCTCTCTGACATAAGCACTGGTACCTGCAATAAGCCACAGAGGATCATCGTTGAATCCACTGCCGATATCGGAGTTGCCTTTCTTGGTCAGAGGCTGATACTGATGGTAAGCACTGCCGTCCTGGAATTGGGTGGAAGCGATATCAATGATACGCTCTCTTGCACGGTCCGGGATCAGATGTACGAAACCGAGCAGATCCTGGCAGGAATCACGGAAGCCCATACCACGGCCGATTCCGGACTCGTAATAAGAAGCGGAACGGGACATGTTGAAGGTTACCATGCACTGATACTGGTTCCAGGTGTTGACCATACGGTTTACCTTTTCGTCCTCGGACTGTACGGTGTAGCGTGCCAGCAGCTGCTTCCAGTAAGCCTGCAATGCTGCGAAAGCTTCTTCAACCTGAGCGTCGGTCTGATATTTGGCAATCATCTCTTTTGCACGTGTCTTGTTGATCACACCGTAGGATTCCCATTTTTCGTCTTCGGGATTCTCGATATAGCCAAGTACGAAAATGAAAGTCTTGGTCTCACCGGCTGCCAGATTCACATTGATCTGATGGGAGGCGATGGGAGACCAGCCGCTTGCCATGGAATTCGTGCATTTGCCGTTCTCAACCGCTTCAGGGGAATCCGCACCTCTGTACGCACCCAGGAAAGCGTCTCTGCTGGTATCGAAACCGTCGATCTTCGTATTTACAGAATAGATTGCGTAATGGTTACGACGCTCACGGTATTCGGTCTTATGGTAGATGGTGGAATCCTGTACCTCCACCTCGCCGGTGCTTAAATTACGCTGGAAGTTCTTCATATCATCATCGGCATTCCACAGACACCATTCTACATAAGAGAATACGGACAGTTTCTTGTCCTCGGAGCTTCCGTTGGTCAGAGTAAGCTGAGAGATCTCGCAGTTATCGTTCAGAGGAACGAAGGAGAGCACGGAAGCCTTGACACCGTTCCTGGAAGAGGTGAAACGGCTGTAACCGATACCGTGACGGCACTCGTAAGAATCCAGCTCAGTCTTCGTAGGCTGCCAGCCGGGATTCCATACGGTATCTCCGTCCTTAATATACAGATATTTGCCGTTGATGTCTGCGGGTACGTTATTATAACGATAACGGGTCAGACGCAGCAGCTTGGCATCCTTATAGAAGGTATATCCGCCACAGGTGTTGGATATCAGACTGAAAAACTCGTTGCAGCCCAGGTAGTTGATCCAGGGAAGCGGAGTCTTGGGAGTGGTGATGACATATTCCTGATGCACATCATCAAAATGACCATACTTCATAAGAAAATCTCCTTCTTTCATGTTGTTGTATGTTGAGTGTTTAGTTTTTCGCTGCGGAGTGCTTACTGCTAAGTAAACGATTAAGTACTCCGGATTTCTGATTTGTATTATACAGAAGCAATAGTGAAAATGCAATATGAATCTTGAAAAAGCCTGTAAAATGCGCAATGTATACAAAAACGTCAGAAAAAGATGGTCAGAAAACACAAAAGAAAATATATACCCATAAGCAGAGCCTACAAATAAAAAACATATCAAACGTTATCGCACACTTTGCCTTTATATGGAAGAAACACAATAGCCATACAAGCCAAATGTACAAAAGCACCCAACTGAAATTGTTAATTATAGACAAAATGGATACTTTTTTAAAAAAATAAGCAAAAAAGTATTGCAAAATGCTCAAATGTGTTATATATTAAAACTACGAAAACGATTAAGTTACAAAACAGGTCGGACGGAATGATGAAGACAAGGAACAGGAGAACGCTATGGCATCACTGAAAGACATTTCCAAGATTTGTGGAGTCTCCGTTGCAACTGTCAGCAAGGCGCTGAACGACCACAAGGACATTGGAGAAGAAACAAAAGCAAACATCAGACGGGTAGCTAAGGAGATGGGATATTCCCCGAATCTTTCCGCAAGAGCTCTGAAGACGAACCGGACTTATGGAATCGGCGTCCTCTTCGCAGATGAAGCAAGAAGCGGTCTTACCCACGATTATTTTTCCAGTGTGCTGGACAGCTTCAAGAGGACGGCAGAGAAAAGCGGTTATGATATTACCTTTATTAATAGCTGCAAGAACCGACCGGATCGGATGTCCTATTTGGAACACAGCAGATACAGAGGCTTTGACGGCGTGGTACTTGCCTGTATCGATTTCGGAGATCCCGAAGTCATCGAACTGGTACAGAGCTCCATCCCGGTAGTCACCATCGACTATCTGTTTAACAATCGTATCGCAATCATGTCGGATAACGTAACGGGCATGAAGGAACTGCTGGAATACATCTACAGCAGAGGACATAGGAAAATCGCTTATATCCACGGCGCAATGTCAGCAGTTACTTCGGGACGTCTGTCAAGCTTCTACCGCACGGCAGAGCGACTGGGACTGGAAATCCCCGATGAGTACATCAGGGAGGCAGCCTACAGAGACACGACGACGACCTACCGCGTGACCAATGAACTGTTGGATCTGCCGGATCCGCCGACATGCATCATCTTCCCGGATGATTTCGCTTCCTTCGGAGGCATCAACGCTATCAGACAGAGAGGATTACAGATCCCCGAAGATATCTCGGTAGCAGGCTATGATGGCATACAGGCAGCAAGGCAGTTGGAGCCCAGACTGACCACAGTCCAACAGGACACAGAACAGATCGGATGCCTGGCAGCCAGAGAACTGATCAGTCTCATTGAGAGACCCAAGACCACCATCATAGAACAGGTCATCGTACCCGGGAAAGTTGCTGAAGGCAAGTCGGTGGCCAGAATTCCGACAGACAATTAATCAGGCATTTATATGGAAGCGACGCAACCGCCGACATATGAATATAAATGCAACAAACACTTACAACAAACATTCAACAAAAAATGGGAGGAAACAAACATGAAGAAAAAAGTACTTAGTGCTTTACTTACAACTGCTATGCTTGCCAGCATGTTGGTAGGTTGTGGCAGCAGCAATGAAGCTCCTGCAGCATCCACCGATGCGGCACCCGCAGCTTCCACCGAAGCTAAGACCGAGGCGCCTGCATCCACCGAGGCAGCAGAGCCTGCAGCAGCAGAGGAAGGCAAAGTCTTCAACATCTACTGCTGGAACGAGGAGTTCAAGAGCCGTCTGACAGATCATTATCCCGGATATGAAGAAGTAGACGGAACCACCGGTAAGATCGGTGACATCACTGTAAAGTGGAACATCACTCCTTCTGATGACAACGCTTATCAGAACAATCTGGATGCAACACTGTTAAAGCAGGCTGATGCAGCAGCTGATGACAAGATCGACCTGTTCCTGGTTGAGGCTGACTACGCACTGAAATATGTTGATACCGACTACACAATGCCTGTTAAGGATCTGGGCATCACCGATGCAGATCTGGCTAACCAGTATCAGTACACCAAGGATGTTGTAACCGACTCCAACGGCAATCTGAAGGGTGTTTCATGGCAGGGCTGCCCCGGCGTTCTGATCTACAACCGTGAAGCTGCTAAGGCTGTTCTGGGAACCGATGATCCTGCAGAGGTTCAGAAGTCTGTATCTGATTGGGATACCTTCACCGCAACCGCTGAGAAGATGAAAGCAGCCGGTTACAACATGGTATCTTCCGTAAACGATACTTATCGTGTATACTCCAACAACGTATCCGGCAAATGGGTACAGGATGGCAAGATCGTAATCGATGACAACCTGATGAAGTGGGTTGATGACTCCAAGAAGATGGTTGACGCTAAGGAAACCGGTACCTTCGACCTGTGGTCTGATGACTGGAGCAAAGGCTTCTATCCCGATGGCAAAGTATTCTGCTACTTTGGACCCGCTTGGCTGATTAACTTCTCCATGGCAGCT
>OQVS01000530.1_pt1 | contig 26087 bp, 22 predicted proteins | sample 1691601 | NCBI WGS metagenome assembly OQVS01 (sample SAMN03418268, study PRJEB22391) | human gut metagenome | biome: human-gut; feature: organic feature; material: feces | host: Homo sapiens | place: Tanzania | collected 2013-01 | reverse complement strand
GCAACGCACGCGCGGGGGTGGATCACGGTCGTTTCAACCGTTTCGGCGGGATAGAACGCCGCCGCGATCAATCCGTAGGATTTGTACGGTTCTTTGGACAGCAAAACCGCCGTCCCCGCAGGCGCGGAAGCCTGAAAATCAGGGTGAACGATACAAGCGGCGGCGTGTGTTTTTTCCAGATCGCCGATGTACTTTTTGCTCAACAGGAAACTGATTTCGCCGTCACCGGCGTCATGCAGGGAATTGACGTCGCGAATGACTTTTTCGGCGTTTGCGGCGTCGGCGATTTCACAGCCGCCGATTTCCGCCAGTTGCCGCAACGTGAACGGTCCCGCAAGTTTGAAAAATTTTTTATCAGGCATGATCGGCTCCGGTTATTTGGATTTTTTCGTTTTTTCCAAAGAAACTTTTTTCAAGTCCAGCTTCGGCATTTTTTTATTGATGCGTTTAATCGCCTCGGCGGTCACATTCAACTTCTCGTCGATGTAAAAAGCGTCGGCGGCGTTCATCACGGCGTCGAAATCCTTTTCTTTCGCCAATTCCAGAACGACGGGATTGATGGCTTTTTCCTTAAAGGACAGCGCGGCTTCGACATAGTTTTTCTGCAATTCGGCGACGGCGGTCTGCGCGCGGATTTGCAGGTCTTTTTCCTCTTTGCCGATGGCGTCCAGACGTTTGCCCAATTCTTCATTGGACATTTTGTCCTTTTCCTCTTCCAGTTTTTGCTTTTGTTCAAAGATTTTTTTGGCTTCCTTATCCAAATCGGCTTTCAAAATGCCCAGCATTTTTTCGCGCTGCATCTGCAATCCCTGCAATGCCGTCGATTTTTGCGCCAATTCGGGATCGTTGATAAAACCGATTTCCCCCGCGAACGCCGCGTCGACAAATAAAACGCACGCCAAAGCGACTGAAAGGCAAAGTCCTTTTTTCATATTTTAAAATCCCCATCCAAAGTTCAAACGGAAGTACTCCGTTTCGTCAAAGTTTTCTTTCATAACGGGTCGCGCGTAATCAACGTTGATCGGACCCAACGGCGACGACCACACAAAACCGATACCGATACTACCACGCAATTTCGAAGAATACCACATTTCAGATTCATCAAAATTATCGGGTTTGCCGATCAAGCCGAAATCGGCGAAGATTTTACCCTTCATGCCGAATTCGCTCGGCAGTCCCAACGGGAACATCAGCTGAACGCCAGCCGTCGCCTGCCAGTTTCCGCCCAGCGAATCGTCGCCCGTTTTGGATCGCGCCGTAACGCCGCCGTCTTCAAATCCGCGCAGTGTTCCGCCACCCAGAAAATAGCGGTTGTTCAGCCTGACGTCCTGCCCGATGCCGAAAATATAGCCCGCCGAAGACGACAGCCCCAGCACCCATTTGTCTTTCAGCGGAATATAGTACGCCGCCGAAACGTCGGAACGCAGGTACTTCGAATCGCCGCCAAATCCCGCCAAATCGTTCGACACGGAAAAATAATAGCCGTCCGACGGGTTGTAGCGGTTGTCCAAATAGTCCCAGAACAGCGTTTGGCTGATCATGGACGTGATCGTCGTTCCCGCCTGTTCTTTGACGTAAATCGACGCGGAATCGCTGATATTGACGATTTTGTCCTGACGCAAAGTGTATTTGACGGTATGCGACAGTTCTTCGGTGTATTTCCAACTGAGCGACGCGGACGCGCCCGCCATTTCGGAATCGTAAGAACTCCGGCTGGAATAATTGCGCGTCAGATAGAACACGTCCAGCCCCAGCGACAGTTCGCGATCCAAAAACCACGGTTCGACAAAGCTGATGTCGAACAGGGTCTTTTCCTCGGCGACGGAAGCGGACACCCCGATCTTGCGTCCCGTTCCCAAAAAGTTGTTTTCCTGAACGGACACTTCCGCCATCGGACCGTCGTAAGACGACCAGCCGATGCCCAGTTTCAGCGATCCGGTCGATTTTTCGGAAACGTCCGTTTTCAGAACCGCACGGTCGGGCATGCCTTCGATCGGTTCGATGTCCATCATCACGCGGTCGAAATAATTCAGGTTTTCAATGCGCTGTTTCGACCGTTTGATTTTCGCCGCGCTGTACGCGTCGCCTTCCGCGAAACGGAATTCGCGGCGGATCACGTTGTCCAGCGTGCGGCTGTTACCCGATATCTTGATTTCGTCAATGAACAGATGCTGTCCCTCTTTGACCGTAAAAACGACGTCAACCTTGTTTTCGCCGTCGCGTTTTTTCAAATCGGACACGACATCGACGAACGGGAAACCTTTAGCCCCGACGGCGTCGACCAAAGCGACCTCGCTGTTTTCGACCTTGACGCCGTTAAACCATTTTTCCGACTTGACAGTCACGACATCGGCGACATAGGCGGCGTTCAACCCCTTCAATTCGGATTCGACTTTGACATTGCCGACTTGATAGCGTTCACCTTCGTCCAAAACCAGCGTCAGATAGAAATCCTCGCGGTTTTGGGACAATTCGGCGGACGACGACACGATATCGAAATCCATATAGCCGTGCCGCCGATAAAAACGGCGCAACAGTTCCTTGTCATAAGCGAAGCGGTCGGGATCGAACGAATCCATTGACGTGAACCACCGATACCAGCGTTTTTCCTTGGACAGCATTTCTTCTTCCAACGTGTCGGCGTCAAAGGCGTTGTTGCCGATGAAATCGATTTTACGGATAAAAGCGGGCTTGCCTTCGCTGATTTCAAACACGACATCCAGCCGATTTTGCGACCGTTCGACGATTTTCGGTTCTACCGTCGCCGAATACCGTCCCATGCGCTTATACAATTCCAAAATTCTTTGCGTGTCGCGGCGGGCTTTCGACCGCGTGAACACGGAACGCGGACGCAGGGAAATTTCGTCTTTCAGCTGTTGCGACTTGATTTTCTTGTTTCCTTCGAACGCGATCCGCCCGACAATCGGGTTTTCGACGACTTTGACTGTCAGCACACCGTTGTCCAGCGTCAAATTCACATCGGCGAACAATCCCGTCGAAAACAGGGATTTCAAGCCGGCGTCCAGTTTGTCGTCCGTCACCGCGTCGCCTTTATTGATGGTCAGATACGTCATCACCGTTTCGGGTTCGATGCGCAAAATGCCGTCAATGACGATTTCCGACACGACTTCCGCCTTTTGCGCGGCGCGCGCCGAACAAAAAGGCAAAAGCATTCCCAAAACGGCAAAAACAAAAAGCTTTTTCAAAAGATCACCTTAGTGAAACACACGCGTCAATATGCGAACGATATCATTCCACGACGTTACAATCAACAGGCACAACAGAACAGCGATCCCGATGTTCAGAGCGATCGTTTCGACGCGTTCGCCGATCGGACGGCGCACAACGGCTTCGATCGCGTAAAACAGCAAATGCCCGCCGTCCAGAACGGGAACGGGCAACAGATTGACCAGTCCGATCCCGATCGACACGTTAATCAAGAACAGCGTAAAGTTTAAAACCCCGCCGCGCGCGGCGTCGCCCGACGCTTCGGCGATGCCGAGCGGTCCGCGCATATCGTCGGCGGAACGCTGTCCCAAAACGATGCGTTTCAAAATCACCAGCGTATCCGCCGTAATTTCCCACGTTTCATTCAAAGCTTCGACGAAAGCTTGTCCGACGGTCAATTCCTTGTAATGTTCGCGCGTCAAAACAGCCTGCACGCCCAAAACCGCCCCACCCGTTTTATCGGACAAACGCGCGGTCAGGGAAATTTCATTCCCGTCGCGCAAGACGACCATGTTCAGCGTCCTATCCAGCTGAACCATGCGGCGCACGTCCGCAAAAGTTTCGATTTTTTCGCCGTTGATGCTTAAAATCCTGTCGTTTTTCAAAATCCCCGCGGCGGCGGCGGCGGAATCTCCGGCGACTTCGGACACGACGGGCGGGACGGCGACCATGCCGAACACGGACAGAAACGCCGTCAGCAAAACAATCGCAAAGACATAGTTCATCGCCGGTCCGGCAAACGAGATGATTGCTTTTTTCCACAGCGGCTGATGCGGAAAGGAAACGGCTCGCTCTTCCGCCGTAAATTCCTTGGCGGCATCGTCAGCTTTGGCGCTGGCGGCATCGGCGTCGCCGAACATTTTGACGTATCCGCCCAACGGAATCAGACAGACTTTCCATTCCGTTCCTTTTTTATCTTTGCGCGCCCACAGCGTTTTGCCAAATCCCATCGAAAATTCGTCGACCCGAACGCCGCATCGGCGCGCCGCCAGAAAATGACCGTATTCGTGAACGATGACGACCAGCGACAAGACGACCAGAAAAGACAGCGGATACAGCACGGTCAAAAAAGCGGACATCACGGCTTATTCTCCCTCGTCCAAATAGCGTTTTGTTTCCTCGCGCGCCAGCAAATCGACGGCGATAACGTCATGAATTGTCGCCACGGGGTTCGCCGGCAGACGTTCGACGATTTTTTCAACGACGCGGACGATGTCCAAAAATCCGATTTCGCGGCGCAGAAAAGCGCCGACAGCGACTTCGTTCGCCGCGTTCATGATCGCCGTCGCCGCCTGCCCTTTTTTCAGACATTCCTTTGCCAGACGCAAAGCGGGAAAGCGCGTTTCGTCGGGGGCGGAGAACGTCAGTCCGGACAGCGCCGTCAAATCCAGCTTCGCCGTCGGGGAAACCATGCGGTCGGGATACGCCAAAGCGTACGAAATCGGCGTGCGCATGTCGGGCATGCCCATGTGCGCCAAAACGGATCCGTCGACATAGCCGACCGCGCTGTGAACGATTGACTGCGGGTGAACCAGAACTTCGATTTTATCCGCACCGAATCCGAACAAATGGAAAGCTTCGATGATCTCCAACCCTTTGTTCATCATTGTGGCGGAATCGACGGAAATTTTCGCCCCCATGCTCCAATTCGGGTGGGCGACGGCTTGTTCCGGCGTGACTTTTTCCATAAAAGCCGAATCCTTTTCACGAAACGGTCCGCCCGACGCCGTCAGCAAAATCCGATCCACGGCGGCGCGATGTTCGCTTTCCAACGTTTGAAAAATTGCGCTGTGTTCGGAATCGACGGGAACCAGAGTCGTTTGCGCGTCTTTGATTGCTTTCATCACGATTTCGCCCGCGCAAACCAGTGTTTCCTTGTTCGCCAAAGCCAGCGTTTTACCGCGTTTTACGACCTCCATCGTCGGCAGCAGCCCCGCCGCTCCGACTATCGCCGACATCGTCCAGTCCGCGTCCAGCTTCGCCGCGTCAATCACGGCGTCAAAGCCCGCTTCAACGCGCACGGACGTTCCGGACAGCAAAGCTTTTAATTCGGAATACTTGTCCTTGTTCGCGGTGACGGCGACTTCGGCGCGCAACATTTTCGCCTGTTCGGCAAGCAACGGCACATTCTGATTTCCCGTCAGAGCGACGACGCGGTATTTGTCGGGATAACGGCGGATAATATCAACCGTGCTTTTGCCGATCGATCCCGTCGCCCCTAAAATCGTAACGGACTTTTCAAACATGTCATCACCCCCAGAAATCCAGCGTCGGGAACAAAACTAAAATCAAAACGACGATCGGCGCAACCGCCAGCAAAGCGTCCGTGCGGTCAAAGATGCCTCCGTGTCCGGGAATCAGATTACCCGAATCCTTGACGCCCAAATAGCGCTTAATCCATGATTCGAACAAATCCCCCCCCTGTGAAACGGCGCCCAAAACAGCGGAAACGCCCATCACAAAGCCGCTATCCGTCAATCCGTCGATTTTCGCGCACGCCAATCCCCACAAGGCTGACGTCAACATGCCGCCGAACAGTCCCGCCCATGTTTTCTTCGGGCTGATTTTCGGACACATTTTAGGTCCGCCGATTGTTTTTCCGAACACATACGCCCCCGTGTCCATCGCCCACACCGTTCCGATCAGCCACAGCGTGCAGACAAAACCGAAATTCGACAGCATATACGCCAGCGAAACCATCGGATAGACCGAATACGCCATGCCGAACGCGAACAGTTTTTGATGTTCCGTGTTCTGTTTTTTTACGGCGATATACAAAGCGATTGTCATCACCGCGGGCAACGTCCAAGCGATTTCGGGCGCGTCGTTCAACATAAAGACGCTCGCGACGCCCGTCACGGCGATCAGCATGCCCAAAACGGTAAAACGCTTCAGCACCAGATTTTCCCATTCCGCCCCCATCGCGGTTAACGCGGCGGCGCACAGCAGTTCGAACCACGGCGTTCCGTAATAAAGCGCCAGAACAGGCAAAGGCAACAACAGCAAAGCCGACAGAACACGTTGTTTTAACATAGAAACTCCTTTATTAAACTTTGCCGAATCGACGGTGACGGGCGGCGTATTCGTCCAAAGCCGCCTGAAAATCGCGTTCGCAAAAATCGGGCCATAAAGTATTCGTGAAAACATATTCCGAATACGCCGACTGCCACAACAAAAAATTACTGATTCGCTTTTCCCCGCTGGTGCGGATCACCAAATCAGGATCGGGAACGTCGGGCAGATACAGCGCCGAAGAAAACGCTTTTTCATCGATTTCGTCGGGTCGGATCTCGCCGTTTTGAACGCGTTTAGCCAAAGCGCGCGCGGCATCGACGATTTCCTCGCGTCCGCCGTAGCTGATCGCCAGAATCAGATGCAGCTTTTGATTTTCGGGGGACGGAACGACGTTTTCAACTTTTGCCATCATTTCGCGCGTTTTTTCCGGCAACAAATCCGTTCGCCCCGCAAACGACACCTTGACGCCTTTGTCCGTAACGGGTTGGATTTCCTTCGACAGGTATTCGTTCAGCATTGAAAACAGGGTATCGACCTCGTCTTTCGGACGATTCCAGTTTTCCGTCGAAAAACAGAACAGCGTAACGTAGCGCACTCCCGCGTTCAAACAGCATTCCAGCAGTTTTTCGACGACTTTCGCCCCCGCGCGATGCCCCGCCGTCCGCGGCAAGGATCTTTGTTTTGCCCAACGCCCGTTGCCGTCCATAATGACGGCAACGTGTCGGGGAAGAATGGATCGCGTGTTCATCAGACCTGCTTGATTTCCTGATCCTTGACTTTCAGCATTTCGTCCATCGTTTTAATGGTCGCGTCGGTCATATTCTGGATTTCCGTTTCGTATTTTTTCTGTTCGTCTTCGGAAATGTCGCCGTCCTTTTGCATTTTTTTAACGGCGTCCATCGCGTCGCGGCGAATGTTGCGCACGGCGATGCGCGCCTGTTCCGTGTATTTGGCGGCTATTTTCGTCAATTCAATGCGGCGTTCCTCGTTCAAAGGGGGAATGGGAATGCGAATCAGCTGTCCGTCGTTCATCGGATTCAGTCCCAATTCGGACGACCGGATCGCCTTTTCAACGGATTTGACCAAGGAACGATCCCATACCTGAACCGACAGCATGCGCGATTCGGGGACGCTGACCGTGCCGACCTGCGACAACGGCGTCATCGCGCCATACGCTTCAACCATCAATCCGTCCAGCAAAGCCGTCGACGCGCGTCCCGTGCGCAATCCCGAAAAATCCTTTTTCAAAGCCTCGACGGCTTTATCCATGCGGGTGCGGGTATCCTGCCGCACTTCGTTATAATCTGCCATATTCATTCTCCATCATTCGGCGTCGGTGATGACGGTGAAAGCCCCTTCGCCCGCCAAAGCGCGGTACAGAGCTTTTTCCCCGTGCATGGAAAAGACAACAATCGAAATTTTATTGTCCCTTGCCAAAGCGATTGCGGACGCGTCCATCACCTTCAAGTTTTTGACCAACACTTCATCATAGCTGACTTTTTCGTATCGTACAGCGTTTTTATCCGTTTTCGGATCGGCGGTGTACACGCCGTCGACCTGCGTGGCTTTGAAAATGGCTTCGCACCCCATTTCCGCGGCGCGCAAAGCCGCCCCCGTGTCCGTCGTAAAAAACGGATTTCCCGTTCCGGCGGCAAAAATGACGACACTGCCCTCTTCCAGTTTTTTCTTAACGCGCGGCTGAACGTACGGTTCGCAAATCGTCGGCATCACAACGCCCGACACGACGCGCGCGGGAACGCCGGCGCGATGCAAGGCGTCCTGCATCGCCAACGAATTGATAACGGTTGCCAGCATGCCCATATGGTCTGCGCGCACGCGATCCATACCGCCCGCCGCGCCTTTCAATCCGCGGAAAATATTTCCGCCGCCGATCACCAAAGCGATTTGAACGCCGGCGTCATGAACGATTTTGATTTCGCGCGCGATGTCGTTCAGCATGTTTTCGTCCAAACCGAAGCTTTTTTCGCCCATCAACCCTTCGCCCGACAGTTTCAGCAAAATCTTTTTGTATTTCATCAGTTCCACTTTGAAGTTTAAAAGTTTTCGACACAAAAACGGCGGGATTTTTTGATTTCCCGCCGTTTCATCAAATCGATTATTTACCGGCAGCAGCCGCGACTTCGGCAGCGAAGTCTTCTTCTTTCTTTTCGATGCCTTCACCCAAAGCGAAGCGGGCGAAAGCCTTCAATTCAACGGGTGCGCCGATTTCTTTGGCGGCTTCCGCGACGACGTCTTTGACTTTCTTTTTGTCGTCCATGATAAAGAACTGTTCGTTCAAAACGACTTCTTCATGGAATTTGCGGATACGACCCTCGACCATCTTTTTGATGATTTCATCGGGTTTCTTTTTACCCGTCTTGTTCTGTTCTTCCTTGATCTGCGCTTCAACGACGTTCTTTTCGCGTTCTTCCATTTCGGCGGGAACATCGGCGACGTTCAAACACACCGGAGCGGCGGCGGCGACGTGCATCGCCAAGTTTTTCGCCAATTTTTCCAAAGCGACCTTGTCGCCCGCGGATTCCAAAGCGACCAGCGTGCCGATTTTGCCCAAACCTTCGGCGATCGCACCGTGCATGTAGCCGACGACGACACCGTCGTTCACGGCGACTTTGGCGACGCGGCGCAGATTCATGTTTTCACCGATTTTGGCAATCAGATCGGTCAATGTCGACTGAACGTCTTTGCCGTTTTCATACGCGGCGGCTTTCAAAGATTCGATGTCGCCGTCGCCTTTCAGGGCGATATCGGCGGTTTTGGCGACGAACTGCTGGAACAAATCGTTTTTGGAAACGAAATCGGTTTCAGAGTTAACTTCGACGACGATCCCCTGTTTTCCGTCCGTTTTCATGGCGACCAAGCCTTGAGCGGCGACGCGTCCCGCTTTTTTCGCGGCGGTAGCCAAACCTTTTTCACGCAACCAGTCGACGGCTTTTTCGATGTCGCCGTCGGACGCGGTCAGGGCTTTTTTGCAATCCATCATGCCGGCGCCGGATTTTTCGCGCAATTCTTTAACGGCAGAGGCGGTAATTTCAGCCATTTGAGTATTTTCCTTTCTGAATGATAGAGTGATAAAGTAATGGCGGCAGAACAACGCCACCGCCATTACCAAAGCTTTCAAGCCTTATTCGGCTTTGTCTTCGTCCGCGGCGGATTCGACTTCCTCAACGACCGTTTCGCGCGCGCCCAAATCGACGCCGGCGGCGGTCATTTCAGCCTGAATGCCGTCCAAAACGGCGCCCGAAACCAGTTCGCAATACAGATTGATCGCGCGAATGGCATCGTCGTTGCCCGGAATCGGGAAATCGACGCCGTCGGGATCGGAATTCGTATCGCACACCGCGATGACGGGAATGCCCAAGCGGCGGGCTTCATGCAAAGCCAAACTTTCTTTGACCGTGTCGATGACGAAAATCAAATCGGGGCGACCGCCCATGTCTTTGATGCCGCCCAGCGACAAATCCAGCTTTTCACGTTCACGCGAAATGTTCAGCTTTTCTTTTTTGGTCAAGCCTTCGAATTCGCCTTTTTCCTGCTTCGCGTCGATTTCCTTCAAACGACGGATCGACTGGGAAACCGTTTTCCAGTTCGTCAGCGTGCCGCCCAGCCAACGGTGGTTGACATAGTACTGACCGCAACGTTCGGCGGCTTCGCGAACGGGCTGCTGAGCCTGCGTTTTCGTGCCGACGAACAGAATGCGTCCGCCCTGCGCCGCCGTATCGCGGACAACCTGCATCGCGCGGTACAGCATCGGAACCGTCTGCTGCAAATCGATAATGTGGACATTGTCGCGCGTGCCGAAAATGTACTGTTTCATTTTCGGATTCCAGCGGCGGGTGTTGTGACCGAAGTGAACGCCGGCTTCGATCAGCTGACGCATGGTAAATGTGGGAAGAGCCATTTTGTTTTTCCTCTTTTCCGGTTAAACCTCCGCAGGTCAAAGAGCCGGGAAACCATTTCCCGACACCGGAGCGAAACCGCCGCAAAGCGCCGTTTCCGCCGAACCTGCGTGTGAAATCACGTTGTTTCTAACCCGTTTTCCGCGCTTTTGCAAGACCTAATTCGTCCGGCGGCGCAAAAAGTTCAATTCCGCGCGACGACGGCGGCATACAGATACGCCAGATACGCGCTTTGCATGACACACGAGAACAATGCGGCGACGACGGAACAAAAGTTCATCAAGAAAATGATCGCGCTTTCGCCCAGAAAACCGCCCGCCAAAGACGCGATCACCGACGCCGCGAACAGCGGCGCGATCCAAATTCCGGCAAAAATCAGAACGGCTGAAGCGCCGACTTTTCGCGTCGCCCGCCACGCGCCGCCGTACGACAGGCTTTTTCCGGCGACGCGCGCAGGCAACAAAAAAATGAATCGAAGAAGAAAGTACGGTAAAACCATAACGCTTGCCAGTCCGGCATAAAGCCGCAAATTTCCGGGAATCGGATAGAAATAATTGACGCCGAACACCAGCGCCGTTCCCGCGACCGCCGCAAGCGGCGCGGCATAAAGGACGACAAAGAAAGCCTCCGCGATGAAACCGCGCAAGCCCCCGTCAAATACGGGGATATAGTATCCGCTTTCCTTGTCTTTTCCGAAAAAGACGATGCGCTGGGTTTCGTATGCCAGCGCCGCCGCCAGATAAAGAAGAAGCAGCACGAACACCGCCAGCATCGTGAAATTCATTCGCCACGTGAAATCGGCGGTTTCCGCGACGGAAACGACGGGGACGAACCGTTCCAGCGCGAAAATCGCCAAAACAGCCGAAAACGGATACAGCATCAGCCGTTTTACCAGACCGACATCGGCGATAAAGCGAAAAGTCGGTTTCAACAGCGCCAGCAAACTCAAAGAATCCATCGTCACAGCTCCTTCACTTCGGTCACGCCCCGAATTTTCGGCAAAGCGGACAACACGTCCGATGTCAGGGAACAACAGTTCTCGTATGCGATTTCCACGTTCCATTTATCGGTCAAAACGGACAAAATCACGCGACAACGCCCCGGTTTCAGCCCGTCAATCAGTTTTTTCACCTCTTCCACGGCGTCGATTTGTTCGATCGCGATCACCAGACACCCCGTCGTTTGAGAAATAACGTCGTCCAAAAAGTCGGCGTGTTGCAAAACCAGACGCGGCTCCTCTCCGCCCTCCTGCCGTTCGGCGTTGACCGTAATCAACAGCGGCTTGTCCGTTTTCAACAATTCCCTGTATCGGTTCAGACTTTCGGAAAAGACGGCGAATTCAAAACTGCCGGAGGTATCGGACGCCGCGACGAAAGCGTATTTTGTTCCTTTTTTACTGATACGTTCGCGTATCGACGTCACCGTCACCGCCATTTTCGCCCGCACGTTTCCCGCCTGCGCGACGCCGCGCGCGACTTCGACATACGTCATCGCGCGCATGCGATCCAAACTTTTGCCGTATCTGTCCAGCGGATGAGCCGACAGGAAAAAACCGATCACGGCGGATTCCATTTTCAGTTTTTCATCGGGCGACCAGTTCGGCGCGGGAACCAGCTCGATATCTTTTTCCGTGACGGATTGTCCGAACAGATTAATCTGCGAGCTGTTTTTTTCCTCGCCCGCGACGCGCGCGTGTTTCATCAGCAAATCAAGGTTTGCGTGCAGCAATCCCCTGTTTTTTTCCAGCGTGTCGAACGCCCCCGCTTTGATCCACGTTTCCAGACTTTTTCTATCCAGTTTGGACGCGTCCATGCGACGGATAAAATCGGAACCCGATTTGAACAAGCCGTTTTTCGCGCGTTCGTCGACCACCGCCTGCGCCGTGGATTCCCCCGACCCCTTGATCGCGGTCAAAGCGTAGCGCACCGCCCCGTTTTCAACCGAAAAGTGAACTTGCGACCGGTTGATGTCAGGCGGCAACAACGTGATTTTCAGACGTCCGAGCTCTTTTTTATACAAAGCGAGCTTGTCGGTGTTCTGCATATCGTAGGTCATGGTCGACGCCATAAACTCGACGGGGTGGTGCGCTTTCAGATACGCGGTCTGATACGTCACAAGCGCGTATGCCGCGGCGTGGGATTTATTGAACCCGTATTCCGCGAATTTCGCCATACGGTCGAAAATCGATTCCGCCAGCACCTTGTCAATGCCGTTTTTCACGGAACCCGAAACGAATTTTTCGCGTTCAAGGGGGATCTTTTCCTTGATCTTTTTCCCCATGACCTTGCGCAATCCGTCCGCGCCGCCCATCGTGTAGCCGCCCATTTTTTGGGCGATCTGCATGACCTGTTCCTGATAAATCATAATGCCGTAGGTTTCTTTGAGGATACCTTCCAGCATCGGGTGCATGTAGTCGGGTTCTTCCTTGCCGTGTTTGCGGTTGATGTAGCTGGGAATGTTGTCCATGGGACCGGGACGGTACAGAGAAATCACCGCGATGATTTCCTCGAACGTCGTCGGCGCCAAATCACGCAGAACCTTGCGCATGCCCCCGCTTTCCAGCTGGAACACGCCGTCCGTTTCCGCGTGTTGCAGCAAAGTGAACGTCGCCTGATCCGCCAGATCGATTTCCGAAATGTCCAAGGGCGGCTTTCCCGCGCGCTTCAGCCGTTCGTTCGCCATATCGACCGCCTCTTTGATGACGGTCAGCGTTTTCAGCCCCAAAAAGTCGAACTTGATCAGCCCCGTGGATTCGACGAATTTCATATTGTACTGCGTGACGGGCAGTTCCGATCCCGATCCGAAATCGCGAAACACGGGGACGATTTCGTTCAAAGGCTTTTGCCCGACAACAACGCCCGCCGCATGAGTCGACGCGTTGCGGTACAGCCCTTCCAGCTTTTCCGCCAACGACAAAAGTCGGTCGACGGGGGCGTCCGTTTTGCGCCAGCGTTCAAACTCCGGTTCGGATTCATACGCTTTCGCCAGCGTCATTTTCGGATCGGGCGGAACCATGCGCGCCAGCTTGTCGGCGACAAAGTCCAACTGCAAGACGCGTCCGACATCGCGAATGACGACTTTCGCCTGCATTTGACCGAACGTGATGATTTGCGCCACGCGATCATGTCCGTATTTGTTGCGGACGTATTCGATTGTTTCGCCGCGTCTGGTCTGACAAAAATCGACGTCGAAGTCGGGCATGTTCACGCGTTCGGGATTCAAAAAGCGTTCAAACAGCAAATTCAGCCGCAACGGATCCAAATCCGTGATTTTCAGCGACCACGCGACGACCGACCCCGCGCCCGAACCGCGCCCCGGTCCGACGGGAATCCCGTGATCCTTCGACCAGCCGATAAAGTCGGAAACGATCAGAAAGTAGCCCGAAAATTTCATTTTAACGATGACGGACAGTTCGTATTCCAAACGTTCGCGATATTTTTTTCCCGCCTGTTCCTTTTCATCGTCCGTCATACCGTCCGCATAGACGTGGGCTTTCAGTCGCGATTCCAGCCCTTCGCGCGCGCGTTTTTGAACGGTGATCGCTTCTTCCAATTCGCCGAAAGTGCGTGAATCCAACTGTTCTTGAACCGTCTTTCCGGTTTTCGGATCGTCCTTCAGATAGCCGCGGATCCGTTCATACATGATCTGACGCGCCGAATCCCCTTCGGCGTCGACGTGTTCGCAATCGGGATAGATCGGCAAAGCCGGCGGGTGAAATTTTACCATAAAGCCGCAGCGTTTGGCGATATTGACCGTATTTTGAACCGCCTCGGGCAAATCGTCGAACAAACGGATCATTTCCTCGGGCGATTTAAAATAGTATTCGGGGTTCAGACGGCGGCGGTCGTTGACGACGACGTGCGTCTTTTCCTTGATGCACAGCAACGCGTCATGCGCTTCGAACATGTCGGGATCGACGAAGTACACTTCGTTCGTCGCGACCAAAGGCACATTATGCTTGTACGCCAAATCCAGAAAAGCCTGTTCGGTCTTTTCCTCTTCTTCCGTACCGTGGCGCTGAATTTCCATATACAGGCGGTCGGGGAAAGCCCGCATCAACATTTTCAGAGCTTCTTCCGCCTTTTCGGTTTTACCTGCCAGCAACAGTTTGCCGACCGGACCGTTCACTCCGCCCGTCAGACAAATCAGCCCCGTCGAAAACTGTTTCAGTTTTTCATAGGGAACATGCGGTTTTTCGTCGGTCGGCGTGAACATGTACATCTGTTCGGATTGCAAACGCAGACTGTTATAGCCGTCCTCGTTCTGCGCCAACAAAACAATATCCGACAGCGCGGCGTCCGGATCTTTGACCGTAAAACGTTTTTCCTCCAGCCCCATGTCAATGCTGGTCTGGACGCCGATGATCGGCTGAATGCCGTGCGCCGCGCATTCCGTCGACATTTCGAACGCGCCGCACAGGTTGTTCGTGTCCGTCATCGCCACGGCGGGCATACGGTATTTTTCGCACAATCCCGTCAGTTTTTTAACTTTGACGGCACCTTCCAGCAGGGAATACGCCGTATGCACCCGCAGATGAATGAACTCCGCCAATGGCAGAGAAGAAAAAGCCGCCGCTGTCGTTTCCTGTTCAGCCATGCCGGTCACACTTCGACAAAGCGTTGTTTAAAAGCGACGCGTCCGCTCATGCCCAGCGTATCCATTTCTTCCAATTTTCCGTCGCGCAAAGCGATTTTGCGATCCATTTGATCCGCCAGTTCGGGATTGTGCGTCGCAATCAGGGCGGACAGCCCCGTTTCGCGCACGACATCGACCAGAACGGAAAAAACGGATTCCGACGTCATCGGATCAAGGTTGCCCGTCGGTTCGTCCGCCAGCAACAAATGCGGACCGTTCGCCAAAGCTCTGGCGATCGCGACGCGTTGCGCCTCGCCCCCCGACAGTTGCGCGGGACGATGCTTCATTCTGTTTTTCAGCCCCATTTTTTCCAGAAGCATTTCGGCGCGTTCGGCGGCGGCGCGTTTTTTCACGCCCGCGATCATTTGCGGAATCATCACGTTTTCCAACGCCGAAAATTCGGGTTGCAAATTATGGTTCTGATACACGAATCCCAAATATTCCCGCCGCATTTTCGTCCGCGTGTCGTCGTTCATGTCGGAACTGGGTATGCCGCTGACAAAAACCTCGCCTTCGTCGGGGGCTTCCAGCAATCCGGTGACGTACAGCAACGTCGACTTCCCCGCGCCGGACGGACCGACCAAAGCAACCGTTTCGCCTTTGGAAATCATCAAATCCACCCCGCGCAGAACGTCAATGATCGCCTTGCCCTGCACATAGTGCCGGCGCACGCCTTTCAGCGTCAAAACGGGGACGGCGGGGGAACGGTTCGTCAATTCGTCATTCATAGCGCAAAGCCTCCACGGGATCCAGACGCGCCGCGCGCCATGACGGATAAATCGTCGCGGCGAACGACAGGAACAAAGCCATAATCACGACGGCGGCGACTTCGACGGGATTGACTTCGGCAGGCAAACGCGACAGGAAATAAATTTCGGCGGAAAAAAGATCCGTGCCGGTCAGGCTTTCCAAAAAGCGGCGAATCGTTTCGATGTTGTCGCAAAACAGCAACCCGAACAAAACGCCGAACAGCGTTCCGAAAAAGCCGATGGACGCCCCGCTCATAAAGAAAATACGCATAATCATGCCGCGCGTCGCCCCCATCGTGCGCAAAACGGCGATGTCGCGCCCCTTGTCCTTGACCAGCATGATCAGTCCCGAAATCATATTGAACGACGCGACCAGAATAATCAGCGTCAAAATCAGAAACATCACGTTGCGTTCGACTTGGATCGCGTTGAAAAACGCGGCGTTCGACCGTTGCCAGTCGTAGACGCGCACACCGGAACCCAAACGCGCGGCGATTTGCGGCTGAACCGCCGCGACGTAATCAGCCTTGTCCAGATAAACTTCCAAATTCGTCACGGTGTCGTCCATGTCGAAAAACTTTTGCGCTTCCGTCATCGGCATAAAGATGAAATTCGCGTCGTATTCGTACATGCCGACGGAAAACGTCCCGCCGACCGTGTAAGAGCGCATGCGCGGCACGCTGCCGAACGCCGTCACCGTTCCTTTGGGCGAAATCAGAGTAATGTCTTCGCCGACATACACCCCCAGCTTTTGCGCCAGACGATCGCCGATAACGACCGTGTCCTTTTGCGAAAAAGCGTCAGCCGTTCCGCCGACGATGCTGTCGGACAACAATTTTCTTTTTGCAAAATCCCGCGGACGGACGCCGCGCACAATCGCGCCCTGCGCGTTACGCACGGAACTGACCATAACCTGTCCTTCGATCAGGGGGATCACCATGTCGACGCCGTTGATTTGCCCGATGCGTTCGGCGGTTTTTTCATAACCGCCCAGCACGGTGCCGTAAGCGGGATAAACCCCCAGATGACCGTTCAGTCCCAGCACGCGGGAAAGCAATTCCTGACGAAACCCGTTCATAACCGCCATGACGATAATCAGCGTCGCCACGCCCAGCACAATGCCCAAGAAAGAAAAAGCCGCTATGACAGAAACAAATCCCTCTTTACGCCGCGCCCGCAAATAGCGCATTGCAAGCATGCGTTCAAAAGCGGAAAAAACCATCTTCCCCCCGTTTTCCGGTGTTATTCTTACTTCGTCAGATATTCAACCGCCGCCTCGGGTGTCATTTCATGACGTTCGCCCGTTTTGCGGTTTTTGATTTCGACGACGCCGTTTGCCAGTCCGCGCGATCCGACAATCAGCTGATACGGCAAACCGATCAGATCCATGGTCGAAAATTTAACGCCCGCACGTTCGTCGCGATCGTCGAACAGCACTTCGACGCCCGCTTTTTGCAGTTGCGCGTACAGTTTTTCGCACGCTTCGTCCGTTTCGGCTTTTCCCGTTGTCAGGTTGACCAGTCCGACCTTGAACGGCGCGACGGATTCGGGCCAAATGATGCCGTTTTCATCATGGGACGCTTCAATGATCGCGCCCATCAGACGGGACACGCCGATACCGTAGCAGCCGCCTTCGATCAAAGCGGGCTTGCCGTCTTCTCCGGCGACCGAAACGTTCATCGGGATCGAATATTTTTTACCGTAATAAAACACCTGTCCGACTTCGATTCCGCGCGCGCTCAACAAATCGCCGCCGACTTCGCCGGCTTCGGCTTCGTCATATTTTTCCTCGGTCGCGGCGTACAAGGACGTCCATTTTTTGTACAACGGTTCCAAATCCGAATCATAATCGATGTTTTCGGACGGAATTTCCATATCCAAATAAGCCTTGTCGCAATAGACCTGTTCTTCGCCCGTTTCCGCCAGAACGATAAATTCATGGCTTAAATCCCCGCCGATGGGTCCCGTGGACGCCTTCATCGGAATGGCGCGGACGCCGCAACGCGCAAACGTGCGCAGATAAGCGACGAACATTTTGTTATAGGAATGCTTTGCGCCCTCGTACGTCAAATCGAACGAATAAGCGTCTTTCATCAAAAATTCGCGACCGCGCATCACGCCGAAACGGGGACGCACCTCGTCGCGGAACTTCCATTGAATGTTGTACAGGATCTTGGGCAGTTCCTTGTAGCTTTTCAGTTCGTTGCGCGCCAGATCGTTAATAACCTCCTCGGCGGTCGGACCATAGACCAAAACACGGTCGTGACGGTCGGTAACGCGCAACATTTCGGGACCGTAGGCGTCGTAACGCCCGCTGTCCTTCCACAAATCGGACGGTTGAAGCGTCGGCATCAGCAGTTCCTGCGCCCCCGCGCGATTCTGTTCTTCGCGCACGATGTTTTCGATTTTTTTCAAAACGCGCAATCCCAAAGGCAGCCAAGTGTAGATTCCCGCGCTGCTTTGACGGATCATGCCCGCGCGCAACATCAGGCGATGGGACACGATTTGGGCTTCGACCGGATTTTCTTTCAGGGTCGGCATAAGATAACGGGATAAACGCATAGTCACACTCTTTTGTTAAAAACACGAAAACAACGGGCGCACGGCACCCTTTGGATTGGACTTTAAGCAATCCGCGCACAATAATCAAAGCTTTTTTTGCAATTCGGCGTTCAAAGTTTTTTTATAACGATATCAACGGATAAAATCGTCACGACCTTTGTTTTCCGTCCGTCGGGCGACCTTTTGTTGCGGATGGAAAAAATCTGCCGGAGAAGTGCGTGCGCGGGTCTGTAGGTTTCACGAAATTCGCGGGATGCCAGCATTTTGAAATACGCGGCGGGTTTGTTTTCACAGTGGGAAACCATATAGTCCAGATAAGGACGGAACATCGCCAGCGGATCAAGACCGCCCGCCGCGTCCGATCTTTTCATTTCCCGAACAAAGGCGAAAAAGCTTGCAAAATCCACAGCGGAAAAACTTTTCTTTTCAAACACTTTTTCAGAAAAGCTCAATATTCCCCTCAATCGGGGCAATCTGTCGAACGCGTCAAGGTTGATTTTAGCCAAATAGCGCGCCATCAATTTCGGGTGGCGTTCCATAATCGACGTCTTGTTTTCCCGACTTTTAAACAAAACCTTGTCCACATTTTTAATGACGCACCCGTCCAGCAGCAGCCTGCGGAACAGCAGGCAGTCCTCGCACGGCTTGACGTGTTCGTATTCAATGTTCAGTTCGCGGCGGAACATCATGGCGGGGTGCAGGACGCCGCCCGTTTTGACGCAAGTGATGAAATCGACGTTTTCGGGAAATTCCGTGATGTACGGTTCAACGTCCCCGAACCTTTCCGCTTGGCACGAACACAAGCCGACCTGCGGGTTTTGTTCCAAAAAGCGAACCTGCTCCTCCAACCTTTGCGGCAGGGAAACGTCGTCGGAATCCATGCGCGCGATATAAACGCCCTTTGCCGTTTTCAGTCCCAGATTCAAGCAGTTGATATAGCCTTTCGCTTTGCGAAAGATGATTCTGGGATCGTCGAACTCTCCGATCACCCGCGAATTGGCGTCGGTCAAGCCGCCGTCGACGACGATCAGTTCGAAATCGGAATACGTTTGATTCAAGATGCTTTCCACCGCGCGGCGCAAACGGCGCGCCGGGTGGTTGAACACGGGCATGACCACGCTGACGATCGGACGCGTCACGCCCTCATCTCCGACAGCACCTGACGGATCAGAGGAACGGTCACTGCGTTTTTACGTTCCAAAGACAGTTCGTCCGCGCGCCGCGCGATAAAGGACAGCGCCTTGAACGACCGTTCCGCGTTTTTCAAAATATAGGCGACGACTTCCGGCGCGACCGACAACTGTCTGTCCGCAAATTGTTTAACCAGAACGGCGCGCATCAATGTTTCGTCCGGCGGGCTGATTTCCACGCACGGCAGAGATTTCAGCCGCGTCATCAAATCGGGCAGACGCAAATTCCACCCCGCGGGCGGACGTTCCGACGTCATCAGGACAAAGCCGTTCAGGCTTTTCGCCGCGTTCAGCAGGTGAAACAGCGCCGGCTCGTCCACGGGGGCGGCGACGTTTTCCAAAACCGGATACGGGCTTTTTCGCAACAAATCGTCGGACGCGGATGCGAAAAAATCCGCCGCGGACAAAATTTCCGCTTTTTTTCCCGTTCTGGCGAACACGGTTTCGCGGAACAAATGCGCCAGATGCGTTTTACCGCACCCTTTTTCGCCGAAAATGACCGCGCCGTAAAAACCGTTAGGAAAAGAATCGATCAGCGCCGCCGCCGCCGCATTTTCCGGCGCGACAAAAAAATCCCCCCGCCCCGTCAGGGAACGCACGGGCAAATCAAAAGCGGTCTGATGAAAAATGTCGGACATTTCAAGCGTTTTTTCCTAAATAAAGCGGGCTTTCCATGTATTTCTGAATACCGAAACGCACCAGCACGCCGATAATCGCGGCGGCGGGAACGGCGATCAACACTCCCAAAAATCCGAACAAAGCCGCGCCCGCCAGCAAAGCGAACATCACCCACACGGGGTGCAGTCCGACCTTTTCACCGACCAGCTTCGGCGTCAGGACGTTTCCTTCCAGCATTTGCCCCAAGAAGAACACGACCACGATCACGGCGACACGGCGCCAGTCGTCAAACTGAACCGCCGCAAGTCCGACGCTGACCGCGAAACCGACGGTCGACCCGACATACGGAATAAAGGACATCGCCCCGATGCCCAAACCGATCAGCAATCCCAAATCCAGTCCCGACAACGTCAGCCCGACGGCGTAGAACACGCCCAGACACAAGCAGACCGTCGCCTGTCCGCGCACAAAGCCCGAAATGATGTCGTTCATTTGCGATAAAAGAGATCGGATTGTCTTCGCCTCTTCGCGCGGCATCAAACGACGGATCGCCAAGCAGAACTTCGTCCAATCGCGCAACAGGTAGAAAGCGACGACGGGCGTAATCAGCAAAACGGACAGCAAATTGACCAGAGCCATACTGCCCGACAGCAGTTTTTGCGCCGTTCCCAGCAGAATTTTAACGCCGCCCGACAAATGCCCCGCCGCGTTTTGACGCAACGAATCCGCCTGTTTCGGCAACAAGTGCCTGACGTCGTTGACATACGGTTCGATTTTTTCCCATAAAAGGCTGATATACAGCGGCAAATTGGCGACAAACAGGCTCAGCTGTTTTTGAACGATCGGCACGATAATCAGCACGCACAGCAAAAACAGCAGGATTAAAACGGCGGACACGATGCAGACAGCCGCGATTCTGGAATGAATCCGTTTTTGCAGCTTCGACGTGACCGGATCAAGAAAATACGCGATCACGATTCCCGCCACGAACGGCAGCAAAACGTCGCGCAACACATAAACACCCGCCAGAAACAGGGCGAACGCCGCTGACCAGACGAACAATTTCTGCATATTCGACATTGACGTTTCCTTTTTAAATCGGAATCAGCGCGTTTGTTCAGCCGCCGACATCATGCCGTCGCCGGATTTTTTCACACCGCCCGCCAAATAGGAAACGGCTTCGGACGCGCCCAGTTTGAACACTCCGGACGGCAGGACGTCCAGCGTCAGCATTCTTTTGTTCATTTCCCTTTGCAGACGTTCCAGATTTTCGGCAAAGAAAACGGTCAGCTGCAACACACCCGCGCGCGCCGCCTGCAGATAAAACGAACTGACGATGGGAATGCGTTCCAGACGCGCTTTGATTTTTTCCCACTGCCGCAAATCGGAAACGGACACCAAAGCGACCAAAGACGCTTCTTCGTTAAACTGCACCATTTGTTCGTTTTTCCAGACGCTTTCCAGATGGGCGACGACTTTTTTAACGGCATAAGCCATTGTCGACGCGGTATTTTTGGAAAAAGCCACCGAAAAATCGAAATTCGGGATTTCGGACGCCGTCATTTCGTCCATGGCGCGCCCCTCAACGGAAAAGGTGTTGCCGCGGCGCACCAGTTTGACGATCAAAATCCCCTCCGCCTCATAGCGTTTTGCCAAAGCCTGCGCCGCCCCCAGATCGCCGCGCGCCACCTGTTCGGCGTTCAGCGTCTGCAAATCGGACAGTTCGCCCATCGGAACGAACAGCGGCACCATATAGCTTTCGGTCGTCCTGTTCAGCCATGCGCGCAACCAAGCGTTGTCTTCCGACCACAAGACGGGCGCGGCGGACGCGGAACGCTTGTACAGCGGCAGAATCAGCAAAGGTTTGCCGGACGTTCTGACATACGGGACGCCGTTATGACGCAACAATTCGCGCACGGCGTCGGGATTGAAGCGCACCTCCAGCGTCGCCATATAGCGCACGGAAGACGATTTTTCATTCATTACGCGCACGTCGCGGACATAGTTTTGGATATTGTCGGGCACCAATTCGGGCAACTGTTCGGCGACATAGGACGGCGTAACGCGTTCCATGACGACCATCAGCGCCTTTTTCTGCCCGTCCTGCATCGCCTGATCGCGGGCGACGGCGGCGTTCGCGGCGGTCACGTCAACCTGAATGCCGCCCGCGGAAAACATTTTCGAATCAACGGAAGCCGTCTGTGCGCGACCGACGGACGCACCGGACAAAACGGCGGTCAGGACGGCGGCTAAAAGGAGAATTTTCTTTTTCATCACAGGCGGCTCCGCATGTTCAAATCAAATCAACCGACGATGTCGCATTGCGAAAAGAAAAAGCCGATTTCGCGCGCGGCGTTTTCTTCGGAATCCGAACCGTGAACGGAATTTTCGCCCATGGAAACGGCGAACATCTTGCGAATCGTGCCTTCGGCGGCTTTTTCGGGATTGGTGGCGCCCATGACTTCGCGGTAATGCGCGACGGCGTTTTCACCTTCCAGCACCTGAACGACGACGGGTTCGGACGTCATGAACGCGACCAGTTCGTCATAAAAAGGCTTTCCCGCGTGAACGTCGTAAAACGCCTTTGCCTGATCCGTCGTCAGGCGAACGCGGCGCTGAGCGACGATACGCAGACCGTTTTCTTCGATAACGGCGTTGATTTTACCCGTCAGGTTGCGGCGGGTGGCATCGGGTTTGATGATGGAAAATGTGCGTTGTACGGTCATTTTATCCTCTGATTGTTAAAAAAGTTAAAAAGATTCCGCTTCTTTATACCCGTCCTTGCGCAACCTTTCAACACGCAATTTGTTTATTTTCGGGGAACGAAGCCCTTTATTTCGACGTCCAGCAGCCTCCGCTGATAGTCCGTCAGCTTTGACGCGGCGGTTTCCAGCGCCTTTTGCGCGCGTTCTGACGCGCCGCCCCCCGCCAGCGACAGCCAGAAATAAGCCTGTTCGAAATCGCCCGACATCAGGGAATAAACGCCCAAATCGTTTTGCGCGCGCTTGTATCCCCGATACGCGACCTGCATCAGCATCGCCGTCGCCCGACCTTTGGGCATCTGCTTTGTTTCGCCGCGAAAAGCCATTGACGCCGCCATGTATTTCGCGGGAACGGATCGATCCGCCGCGGCTTTGAAGTTTTCAAACGCACGTTTAGCGTCCTTTTCGACGCCCAGACCGTTATAATACATTTCGCCCAGCAGATAACGCGCGTCGGCGTATCCGTGTTCGGCGGGATAAATCAGGTATTTGAAAGCATCGGCGTAATTTTCCGTTTCGTACAGACGCCGCCCCGTTTTCATCGCCTCGACGAATTCGTGTTCCGTCTTGGGGACTTTCGGACCGCCCGCCAGCAGCATCGCCGCCAGAAACCCCGCGACGAACACAACCGCGCCGGGGATCAGCAACGATTTGTAGCGCAGAAAAAAAACCTTTGTGTAATACCAGCGATTGCTCATGCCGTCATCTTTGCCCAAAAATTGCGTTTTGTAAAGCGGACGTTTCAAAAGTCTTTTCTTTTTCCGCGTTATCGGATACAGTTCCGCCATTATGCTGGATATCAACGACATCACATTGCGCTTTGGCGGTCGCCTGCTGTTTGACAAGGCGTCCGCTCATATTTCCGACGGTCAGAAAGTCGGTTTGACGGGACGGAACGGAACGGGAAAAACAACGTTGTTTCGCCTGATTTTGGGCGAATTGTCCCCCGACGACGGCGACATTCGCACGACCAAGGGGCAAAGAATCGTCACCGTCAAACAAGAAATTTCGGACACAAGCACGTCCCTGCTGGATTGCGTGTTGCAAGCCGACACGGAACGAACAAAACTGTTGGCTGATCTGGAAAAGGCGGAAGCGTCAAGCGACGGTGTCGGAATCGGCGAACTGCACGAACGTCTGAACGTCATCGGCGCCAATTCCGCCGAAGCCCGCGCCGCCGCGATTTTGTACGGCTTGGGTTTTTCCGCCGAACAGCAACAGCGACCGCTGTCCGACTTTTCGGGCGGGTGGCGCATGCGCGTTTCGCTGGCATCGGCGTTGTTTGTTCCGTCCGACATTTTATTGTTGGACGAACCGACAAATCATCTGGATTTGGAAGCGACGCTATGGCTGGAAAACTATCTGGCGAAATATAACGGAACGCTTGTCGTCATCAGCCACGACCGTTCTTTGCTGAACCGCCTTTGCACCCGCATTCTGCACGTCGAGAACCTGAAAATAACCGGCTACGGCGGAAATTACGACGCGTTTGAGCAAACCCGCGCCCTGCAGCTGGAAAACGAACAGAAGCAAGCCGCGAAAACCGAAGAAACGCGCAAGCATTTGCAGTCTTTCGTCGACCGCTTCCGTTACAAGGCGAACAAAGCGAAACAGGCGCAAAGCCGTGTCAAAATGCTGGAAAAACTGCCGCCCAAAACCGTTTTTACAGCCGAATCGTCGTTGCGTTTCACGTTTCCGTCGCCGCAGGAACTGCCCTCGCCTTTGGTAAAAATCGAAGACGGCTGCGTCGGATACGGCGACCGCGTCGTTTTATCAAAGCTGAATTTGCGAATCGACGCCGACGACCGCATCGCGTTGCTGGGCGCGAACGGCAACGGAAAATCCACTTTTGCCAAACTGCTGGCGGGCAAACTGAAACTGATGAACGGAACGATGCAGGCGTCCGCGAAATTGCAGGTCGGCTACTACGCGCAACACCAGACCGAAGAACTGTCGCCCGTGCTGACCGCGTTTCAGCAGATGCAACTGTTTATGAAAGAATCGAACGAAACGCAAATCCGCGCGCATCTGGGCAACTTCGGACTGACGCAACAAAAGGCAGACACCCGCGTCGAACAACTGTCCGGCGGGGAAAAAGCGCGATTGCTGTTCGCCGCGATGACCAGAAACGCGCCGCATATCCTGCTGCTGGACGAGCCGACCAACCATTTGGACATTGACGCGCGCGACGCGCTGACGGACGCGATCAACTCTTATCGCGGAGCGGTCATTCTAATCACGCACGACCCGCGGCTGATTGAATTGACCGCCGACAGATTGTGGCTGATCGACGGCGGACGATGCCTGCCCTATGACGGCGATCTGGACGATTACCGCGAACTGCTGGCGCAAAAGGCGCGGGTGCAAATCGCGGGAAAAGCGACGGACAAAACAGGCAAAGCCCCCGCCGTTTCGCGCAGGGACGAACGCCGCGAAGCCGCCGAAAAACGTCAACTGCAAGCACCGCTTCGTAAAAAAATCAAAGAGCTGGAAGCCAAACTTGACAAACTGAATGAACAAAAAGAACAAATTGAAAATATGCTGGAAGACCCGACCTTGTACATGATCGGACTGAATGCGGCAAAGGTCAAAAACCTGCAAATATCGCTCGCTCAACTGAACGGTGAAATTGATGCGACGGAACAGGAATGGCTGGAACTGTCCGAAGAATTGGAAAAGACGCTTTAGTTTAGGTCTGAAACGCGTTTTCTTTACGCTTTACATTCGGGCGGATCTTCGGTTAATTTAGGCGGTATATCAACCTGTTGAATCGGAAAGTCCGCCGTGTCCGCGAAAATCATCACTTTCGGCTGTCGTCTGAACACTTTTGAATCCGCCGCCATCGGGCAGAAACTGGAAAAATGCGACCGCGACATCGTCGTCGTCAACACCTGCGCCGTGACGGGCGAAGCCGAACGCCAATGCCGGCAGGCGATTCGCAAAGCCCGACGCGAACACCCGAACGCCTTTCTGGTCGTCACGGGGTGCGCCGCGCAGATTCGCCCCGAAGCGTACGCCCGAATGCCCGAAGTCGACCGCGTCCTCGGCAACCGTGAAAAGCTCGCCCCCGAAAGCTTTCTGCCGCGAGCCCCCGACCTTGCCGTTTCCGACATCAATGTTCCCGCCGATTTCGAAAGCGTCGAACCCGTTTCCTTTGACGGACGGTGCCGCGCGTTCATTCAAATTCAACAAGGGTGCGACAACCATTGCACTTTTTGCATCATTCCGCAGGCGCGCGGCAAAAGCGTCTATCTGGGCGCGGACAAGATTCTGCACTACGCGCGCGTTCTGGTCGACAAGGGATTCTGCGAAATCGGGCTGACGGGCGTCGACATTACCGATTATCCGGATTTCGCAAAATTGGTCGCCGATTTAACGAAAATCGACGGCATGAAACGGTTGCGGCTGGGG
>OQVS01000529.1_pt1 | contig 26088 bp, 18 predicted proteins | sample 1691601 | NCBI WGS metagenome assembly OQVS01 (sample SAMN03418268, study PRJEB22391) | human gut metagenome | biome: human-gut; feature: organic feature; material: feces | host: Homo sapiens | place: Tanzania | collected 2013-01 | reverse complement strand
AGAACACGATCGAGGTTCTGCAGAAATACAATTTCAATTTTCAAAAGAAATTCGGACAGAACTTCCTTATTGATACAGGCATTCTGGAGGAAATCATAGACTCGGCCGGCATCACAAAGGACGATATGATACTAGAGATAGGCCCGGGAATAGGCACGATGACACAGTATCTGTGCGAGTCGGCACGTCAGGTAATCGCAGTCGAGATAGACAACAATCTGATACCCATACTGAAGGACACATTAAGCGGATATGATAACGTAAAGGTCATAAACGATGATATACTGAAGGTAGACATAAATGCTCTGGCAGAGGAATATAATAATGGTAAGCCGATAAAGGTTGTTGCAAACCTGCCATATTACATCACTACACCTATCATTATGGGGCTGTTCGAGAGTCATGTGCCGATAGACAGCATTACAATCATGGTGCAGAAGGAGGTCGCAGACCGTATGCAGGCAGGCCCGGGCAAGAAGGATTACGGAGCCCTGTCACTTGCGGTGCAGTATTATTCGCACCCTGAGATAGTGGTCAATGTGCCGCCGAGCTGTTTCATGCCACAGCCAAAGGTAGGAAGCTCGGTTATATCGCTCAAGCGGTACGAAAAGCCGGTGGTTGACGTGGCTGATGAAAAGCTCATGTTCAAAATCATCAGGGCATCTTTCAACCAGCGCAGGAAAACTCTTGCCAACGGACTCAACAATTTCGGTGGTATGGGACTGACCAAGGAGCAGATACAGCAGAGCATCGAGGCTCTCGGAGTTCCTGTAAATGTGCGTGGTGAGGCTCTAAGCCTTTCACAGTTTGCACAATTATCAAATATAATTGGTGCCGCAAAATAGAAAAGCATGAATAAATCCGTGTGAGAGGGACATACTATCATCAGAACAATTCAGATGATGGAGGTAATGTCCTATGAAAAAACAACAAATTGCAGCAGCGGCATGTCTCGTGGCCGGAGCCATAGGATTTGCAGCGGTATATTCAACACAGAATCACGGAAAAGAGGAGCTGCCCACAGAAATTTCACAGACTTCGTCTATAGTAGAGCCTACAGAGAAGAAGACACCACAGAAACAGACACAAAAAGAAGACACGGAGACTAAGACAGGGCAGGACGAAAACGTAAATCAGAGCAATAATCAGCAGCCTGCGGAAAAACAGCTGCATTTTGTCCCTGAAAATGTGACCTGCTGGCCTGTTAAGGGAGATGTACTATTGCCGTTTTCCATGGACAAGACGGTGTATTTCCCGACACTCGATCAGTATCAGTATAATCGAGGCATGGTAATACGTGCAAACGAGGGTGATGCGGTATGCTCGGTTACCGAGGGCAGGATTATAGACATATATGACAGCGCAGAGACGGGATGTACGGTAGTGCAGGATTTAGGAGACGGCTATACGGCTACTTACGGACAGCTTGCAAATCTGACCTGCAGTGAGGGTGATGTGCTTGAGGCAGGAGAAACACTTGGAGAAGTTGGAAAGGTGACCAGATACTATACTGTAGAGGGCACCAATGTGTATTTTGCTATGGAACAGGATGGAAAACCGGTCAATCCGATGGATTATTTCGGAGATAAATAGAGGTGAAATAGTGGAGTTTAATGAATACAATGAGAGTGTGAAAAACTGGACAAAGGGCATTCTTGACAACTACAGAAAGGATGCCGAGATGACCATCAGATATTGTCATGAGCTGATAGAGTACGGAGAAAAGACCTCAGATTCAAAGCTTTTAGGCTTCGGCTACTATCATCTTGCCATGACACTTTATTGCCTGAATGACTACGATAACATCTTTGATATCGTGGTCAGGGCGATAGAGCATCTGGAGAAGGCACAGAGCTGGAGCATGCTGGCGCGCGCATGCAATATACTTGGTATCATCACATCAAGCAGAGGCAATCTGCCGGTAGCTTATGATTATTATCTGGATGGGCTGATGTACTGCAAGAAGTATGGACTTTTAGAGGAGCAGGGTATCATAAATGTCAACTGCGGAGCCTTGAATATCGAGGTGGGCAGATATGAGGAGGCCATGGAATACTTTAAAAAAGCCATGGAATACATAGCATCCGCACCGGAAGAAACTTCATATCACACCAGGATGATATCTCTTTATGAGAACATGATAAACTGCAAGGTACTGGAGAATGACTTTACCGGAATAGATGAGATGCTTGAGATTGTGGATAGGGAGCATCTGCCTTATGCAGATGCAATAGACAGGCTTGGAATGCTCATCAGCAAAACCTTTTACATGCATAAAAGCGGTCAGACAGAAAAACGTGACGAGTGTATCAGGCGCATTGACAGTGTAATCACGCAGGATATGCTTTTTATGGATCTGATAGAGGATTTCTTTGTATACCTTGAGGTGCTTTTTGAGAGTGAAAAGAGTGATGAGTTCTGGCATCTGATGGATCTGATGGAGCCGATGATAAGCAATCTTAAGGTTACAAGCATGCAGATGAGACTTTTAGGCCTTAAAATCAGATTTTACAGAACGCACCACATGAGTGCAGAGTATCTGCAGGCTGCGGGACTGTACTATGAGCTTTCTGAGCGCAAGGAGCTTGAGTCCAGGGCTATGATTAAAGAAGTCATAGAGCTTAGGGCGAATTTCGAGAAGGTAAATCGTGCCAAGAAAAGAATGGAGAAGGAGAATAAGCGTCTTGCGGCGCAGTCTGAGACAGATCCGCTTACAGGCATGGCAAACAGGCGAAAGCTCAATATACAGGCGGATGAGATGTTTCTGCATGCTCTTAAATGCGGGCACAGCTTTGCTCTGGAGATACTGGATGTGGATTATTTCAAGGAGTACAATGATAATTACGGGCATCAGGAGGGTGACAAATGCCTGATTGCCATTGCAGACTGTATCAGCGAGGTTGCAGAAGCACATGGAGGCTTTTGTGCCAGATATGGCGGGGATGAGTTTGTAGTCATGTACGAGAATATCTCAAAGGAAGAGGCCAAGGAGTATGTGGAGGAGCTTCGCTGCAAGGTTATGGAGCTGGCTGTGCCACACCGGTATTCAAAGATGCTGCCTATTGTCACAATCACACAGGGTATGTATTGTGATGTACCTAAGGAAGAAAACAGAGTGTGGGATTTCTTACATGTGGCAGATGAGATACTGTACAGCGTAAAGACAGACAGCCGTGGCAGCTGCAGGGTGGTCGACAGAGCTGAGTTTATGCTTATGTCTGGTCATGGCGCGGCTATTCAGGAACAGGCCTGATACCACATGGTCGTGCTATAAGCTGCAGCATTGATTACTGAGATGGATAAAACAGACATGGATGAAAACTATACATATATCGTAAGGTGTGCTGACGGCACACTTTACACCGGCTGGACAAATGACCTCAAAAAGCGCATAAAAGCGCATAATGCCGGAAAAGGCGCCAAATATACAAAGACACGCAGACCTGTGGAGCTGGTCTACTTTGAGCATTTTGCCACGAAAGAGGAGGCAATGAGCCGGGAGTATCATATAAAACAGCTCAAGCGTTCACAGAAGCAGGCGCTGATAGATGAAATGGATAAAAAAGACAAAAGTATTTTTACACAAAACGGATAGTCGAAAAATAACTAAAACGACCAAACGCCAGTGTGAGAATACTTATTTTTTTGCAATCTTTTTGTGAAAAATTGCCAAAAAAGCCACGACGTTTTTATTGATATGTACAGAAAAGACAAAAGCCACTTGCGAAACTGTACGAAACTGTACTATAATACTTCTTGTGAAAACGTTACCGCAAACATTACCGAAAATGTTTGCACAAACAATTTTAATATTAAATCTTTTAGGAGGGTTTAAAATGAAAAAGAAATTAGTGACAGTATTACTCGCTTCTTCAATGGTAGCAACAATGCTTGCCGGATGTGGATCAGGAAGCGGAGACGGAACAGAGAAAGGCTCATCTGCAAAGAGCGGCGATGGCTCAGTTTACATGTTAAACTTCAAGCCGGAGACAGATCAGGCATGGCAGGATCTTGCAGAGAAGTACACAGATGAGACAGGCGTACAGGTTACAGTAGTAACAGCAGCCGACGGACAGTACAAGACAACACTTAAGTCTGAGCTTGCAAAGAAGGAGGCTCCAACAATCTTCAATATCGGAAGCACATCTGACTGCGCAGAGTATGACAAATACATATATGATTTAAAGGACAGCGAGATTTACAAGCACCTTACAGATAAGTCACTTGCACTTGAGTACAATGGCAAGATTGCATCAGTAGCTAACTGCTATGAGTGCTACGGAATCATCTACAACAAGGCAATTCTTGAGAGCTATTGCAAGAACTACTCAGGAGCTGTTATCAAGTCAGTAGACGATATCAAGGATCTTGATACATTAGAGAAGGTTGCAACTGATATCAACGAGCACATTGATGATATCAACAAGGCTTGCGACAAACATCTTACAGAGGCATTTGCTTCAGCAGGACTTGACAGCGGATCTAACTGGAGATTCTCAGGACATCTCGCAGGTATCGAGCTCTACTATGAGTTCAAGGATGCAGGATGTGACCTCACAGCAGGACAGAAGGAAGTTACAGGTAAGTACATGGACAACTTCAAGAGAGTTTGGGATATGTACACAAATACATCAGCTGCAGACAAGGCTACACTTGATTCAGGAAGCTTAAATGCTGAGTCAGAGCTTGGTATGGAAGAGGCTGTATTCTACCAGAATGGTGACTGGGAGTACGCTAAGTTCGCAGATGACAACGAGGACGGATACACAGTTAAGCAGTCTGACCTTTCAATGATGCCTATCTACTTCGGTGTAGATGATGAGAACGAGGGACTTGCAGTTGGTACAGAGAACCACTGGACAGTAAACGCTCAGGCAGATCAGAAGGATATCGATGCAACACTTGAGTTCCTCAACTGGGTAATCACAAGTGATGACGGACGTGATGCAATCGTTAATGCAATGGGTCTTTCAGCTCCATTCGATACATTCACAGGCGACTATGAGTCAAAGAACGGCTTCGCTCAGGTTGCTTCAGAGCTTGCAAAGGAAGGCAAGACATCAGTAGCATGGTCATTCAACGCAACTCCTTCAGTAGATGACTGGAGAGCAGATTTCGTTGCTCCACTCACAGAGTACACAGAGCGTAATGGTTCATGGGATGACGTTACAAAGGCATTCACAGAGAAATGGGCTTATTACTGGGATCTTCAGAACGAGCAGTAAAATTCTCTAAAAGTTAGTAAAAAGTAGTAAAATTGGGGTGAGTGGCAGTCACTCACCCCATATTTTTTAAAGAAAGGTATATTTGTTATGGAAAAGTCGATTAGAAAAAAATTTTGGATCTTCGCTTTACCGACAATGGCAGCATTTACAATAGGATTTATTGTACCATTCGTATATGGTATCTTCCTTTCATTTTGTAAATTCTCCACAGTTACAGACTGGAAGTGGGTGGGATTTAAAAATTACACAAGGATTTTTGTTGTAAACGGCACTGTGGATACAACCTTTATTCATTCAATCTGGTACACAGCACTATTTACAGTAGTATCGGTACTGATTATCAATATCGTATCATTTGCAATAGCAATGGCGCTTACAAAAGGAATCAGAGGAACAAATCTTTTCCGTACAGTATTCTTCCTTCCAAACCTTATCGGTGGAATCGTACTTTCATATGTATGGTTGATGATTTTTAACTCTATCCTGCAGAACTACTCAAAGACAATCGTAAGCTCAGAGTGGTCAGCATTCTGGGGACTTATCGCAGTAGTATGCTGGCAGCAGATTGGATATATGATGATTATCTACATCGCAGGTATTCAGAATATACCGGGTGAGCTTATTGAGGCAGCAAAGATTGATGGAGCCAACAGATGGCAGCTCTTAAAGAGCGTTATCCTTCCAATGCTTATGCCTACAATCACAATCTGTACATTCCTGACACTGACAAACGGCTTCAAGCTGTTCGACCAGAACTTAGCTCTTACAGGCGGTAATCCGGGAAAGATGTCAGAGCTGCTTGCCTTAAATATCTACAACACCATGTATGGAACAACAGGATGGCAGGGCGTAGGTCAGGCAAAGGCTGTTATATTCTTTATACTTGTTGCAATTATCGCACTTGCACAGAATAAGATCACTACAAGCAAGGAGGTACAGGACTAATGGCAAAACAGAAAAAAGCGCAGGAGGTCAGTGCCGTAAGACAGGCCAAGCACGGCTGGATAATCACAGTATTATTCGCTGTTTTATCAGTACTTTGGATTTCACCAATCTTTATGGTGTTACTCAATTCATTTAAGAGAAAAGCCTACATTTTCAAGCATCCGTTTGGAATCAGCACAGTATCTATCTCTGAGGGCTTTGATGCCTTCAAGAATGGTATGTCGAGACTTTTCTGTGGCACATTAAACTACAAGAATGGTCTTAGAATGACACATTTCTGGGACTGCTTTGGAACATCACTTTTCATCACAGTCGGCTCTGTAGTACTTATCGTACTCTGCTGCTCAATGTGTGCATGGTACATAGTTCGTGTAAAGACTAAGGGAACAAAGCTTATGTATACACTTTGCCTTTTCTCAATGATTGTACCATTCCAGATGGTAATGTTCACATTATCAAAATTTGCAAATATGCTTCATTTATCAAATCCACTCGGTATCATCATCGTATACCTCGGCTTTGGAGCAGGACTTGCGGTGTTTATGTTTACAGGATTTGTAAAGAGCATTTCATTAGAGATCGAAGAGGCAGCCATGATTGATGGCTGTACACCATTACAGATGTATTTCAGGGTTGTATTTCCAATACTTCGTCCTACAGCTGTAACAGTTGCTATACTTGAGGCAATGTGGGTATGGAATGACTACCTTCTTCCATCACTGGTTTTAAACATCAACCAGTACAAGACAATACCAATTGCCATCCAGTACTTAAAGCAGAGTCACGGTATGATTGACTGGGGTGCAATGATGGCCATGCTCGTGCTTGCAATTCTGCCAATTGTTATTTTCTATATTGCATGTCAGAAGTACATTATAGAGGGTGTGCTCGCAGGAGCTGTAAAGGGTTAATATAGCTTACAAGAGGATATAGTTTATGTTATTTAAGCCCCACACTTATTGAGAAAGTATGTGGGGCTTAAGCTAAATAAGCAGGTTGTATAGTTGTGGATATATGATATAATGAGTGAAATAAATTGTATCACATGGATATAATGTAAAAGGACGTATCGCTGTCCGGACGGGGAAAACAATGACAATTGTAGATATAGCAAAAGAATCGGGATACTCAGTAACAACTGTATCCCGAGTTTTAAATAACAGGCAGGATGTTTCTCCTGCAGCAAAAGAAACCATAATGAAAATAGTTGAGGCACACAACTTTGTGCCAAATACCAATGCAAAGAGGCTCAAGCAGACCATTTCCAGAAATATTTATCTGTTAGTAAAGGGTACCTCGAATATGCTGTTTGCAAACATAGTCGAGGAAATCCAGTCGATAATAGACAGAACAGACTACTCTTTGAGCATCACATATCTGGATGAGGACAGTAATCTAAGCAGTGTGACAGACCGCATATGCAGGGAGCGAAAGCCGCTTGGCATCATATTCCTCGGAGGTAGCAGGGAGGATTTCTCGGAGGATACATCTTCATTTAAGGTACCGTGTGTTATCGTGACCACATCGGCAGAAAACTGGAGCATGGAGGAGCTGTCATCTGTTTCCATTGATGATGAGAAAGCAGGGGAAACAATCGTCGACTATCTTATCGAGTATGGACATACAAAGATAGCGGAGATTGGAGCCAATCTGGAGCTTTCACAGACAGCTATTCTGCGACATAACGGATATCTGAACAGCTTAAAAAAGCATGGCATCACACCTGATGAGCGTTACTATGAGAGAGCGCGATTCTCATATGACAGCGCATATCGTGCGATGAAAAAGCTTTTGGAAAAGGATATAGAAATCACCGCAGTCTATGCGATTTCCGATGTCATGGCAATCGGTGCCATAAGGGCAATACTTGACAAGGGACTCAGGGTGCCGGAAGATATATCTATCACAGGCTTTGATGGTTCGACACTTGCAGAGTACTACAATCCCAAGATTGTATCTATCAGACAGCCGCACAAGGATATGGCGGCACGCAGCGTGGAGCTTCTTTTTAACATGATAGATTTGCATAAAGGCTCATGTCATGAGATAATACCATTTGAGCTGACAGAGGGCAAGAGTGTTGCTAGAATTGATTAAAGACTATATAATGTTTGTTGTAATCTCACAATAGTTACCAACGAAGAAAGAAATTATTTGGGAGCGGTAATCAGCTTGTTACATTGCGGACATACAATAAACGAGGAGGAATCGCGCATGGAAGTGAATAATAAGATGAAGCACACCATAAAGGCCGCATGGGCCAAAGGGTTTTCACAGTTTTTAGCACTAGCAGGAGCAATCCTGCTAGTGTTTGTGCTATTTAAATTTGATGCAATAATGGCACAGATTATGCGTATAATAAATATACTCATGCCGATTATCATGGGCATTGTGCTGGCGTATCTCATAAATCCGATGGTAGAGTTTTATGACAGAAAGCTAAGCAATTCGCTTGGCAAAGCCATAGAAAAGAAGTGTGGAAAGAGACCTTCTATGAGAGGGTTGTCAATACTTATAAGTCTGGCCATAATAATAGCCATTATTGTAGTGCTCATCATGATGGTGGTGCCACAGCTTGTAAGCAACATCACAAATGCGGTTAGTCTTTTACCGGATCAGATACAGGAGCTTGTGAAAAAAATCACGGAGCTTGTCAAAAACAATGACAGGGCAAAGGAGATAATCACTGAGCTATACAATAACGGCATAAGCTATTTTACTGAATGGGTGAAGGACAATATGCTCGGACAGGTTACCTTTGTGATAAACGGTATTATGGGAATCTTTGGCACAGCGGTAAACTGCCTCGTTGCATTCATCGTGGCCATCTATGTCCTGCTAAGCAAGGATACCTTCAAGCGCCAGATTAAAAAGCTCGTGAGCGCATTTCTACCGGAGCGCCATATACAGGTGCTTTCAAGCATCTTAAAGGAGAGCGACAAGATATTCGGTGGCTTTATCAGTGGCAAAATCATTGATTCACTTATCATCGGAGCTATCTGCTTTGTGTGCTGCCTGATACTGCGCATGCCGTATGTGGCACTTGTGAGCGTGATAGTCGGAGTGACCAATGTCATACCATTCTTCGGACCGTACATCGGAGCCATACCGAGCACGATACTTATCATGCTCGACAGCCCGTCAAAGGGTGTGATATTTTTGCTGTTTATCATTATCTTACAGCAGGTGGATGGAAATATCATCGGACCAAAGATACTCGGTGAGTCCACAGGACTCTCGCCTTTCTGGGTGGTGTTTGCAATCTTCCTCGGAAACGGATTGTTTGGAGTAGTGGGGCTGTTTATCGGAGTACCGCTGTGGGGTGTCGTGTACTACCTGATAAAGAGATATGTGAATTATCGAGTGAGGAAAAAGAATAAATTATAAATTTTGAAAATAGTACTTGAATACTGGAAAACATGTGTATATAATGTGTGAACGAGGCTTTGAAAAAGAGCTTGTTCACACATTTTTTTTATGTATTATGAATTGAATTTTGGGGAGGATATTTACACATGAAGACTGACATGACCAAAGGCAATCCAATGAAAATCATACTGCTGTTCTCGATTCCTGTTCTGATGGGAAATCTGTTTCAGCAGTTCTATAATATGGTGGATACTATTATTGTGGGACAGTACCTTGGCTCGAAGGCGCTTGCGGCGGTTGGCTCGACAGGCTGTATCATGTTTCTGGTGCTGGGCTTTGCAAACGGAATAGCACAGGGCTTCGGAGTTATGGCAAGCCATGCGTTTGGTGCGAAAAACGAGAAGCTTTTGAAGCATTATGTGGCACTGGCTATAATTCTTACAGTTATTGTCTCAGTGGTGCTTACGGTTCCGACAGTGCTTGCGTCGAGACAGCTTCTTATCTGGCTCAATACGCCTGATGATATACTTGCCATGGCTGATGCGTACATAAAGGTCATTTTTGCGGGAATTTTCTGTACCATGTCCTACAATGTGGCTTCAGGTCTTTTGCGAAGCATCGGAGACAGCAAGACTCCGCTGTACTTTCTGATTTTTTCATCGGTATTGAATATCGTGCTGGACATATTCTTTATCGTGGTGGTGAAGGCAGGCACAGCAGGAGCAGCTTATGCGACGGTCATTTCACAGGGACTTGCGGCAGTTTTGTCATTTATCGTGATGTTTAAGAAGTATGATTTGCTGCGCACGAGCCGCGAGGATTATTACATGGACTGGAACGGAATCTGGCACATGCTCTCAATCGGTCTGCAGATGGCACTCAACTATTCTATCACTGCTATCGGAACGATGATTTTCCAGGCTGCGGTCAATGTGTTCGGTTCGCAGGTGGTGGCTGCGTTTACCGCCGCATCCAAGGTCAACAATATCGCGACACAGACCATGCCTACACTTGGAACGGCCGCTGCGACTTACTGCGGACAAAATCTCGGTGCAGGCAGATACGACAGGATATTTAAGGGCATGAAGTCATGCTTTTTCATCTGCATAGGCTGCGCAGTTTTAGCTGCAGCGATTAACTGCTTTGTCGGACCGCACATGATAGGCTGGTTTATCACATCGCCTACGGCAACTGACATTGACTATGCTATGAAATATCTGAAAATCGCGAGCGTATTCATGCTTCCGCTGGCATGGATCTTTGCATACAGAAACGGCCTGCAGGGGCTTAACAAGGGTCTTGTGCCTATGCTTAGCGGTGTGATGGAGCTTGTGTCGAGATGGATTGCAATACTTGCTCTGTCAAAGCCATTTGGTTACGGCGGTGTGTGCTTTGCAGATCCGGCAGCCTGGCTTACAACAGGAATACTGCTTATTGTGACCTACTATGTGTGGGAGATGCGCATGAGGAAGAAGGTACAGTAAAACCACAAATGAGGTTTTCTCAGCAGATAGAAACTCATGGGGTGGTGTGAGCAGCAGGGAATATCAGGACGCAACAGGAGAAAATCAGGCTGGTACATGTCGCATAAACGATGTACTAGCTGGTTGTCTCCCTGCGGATCAGCACAGGCGTTATCTTTTTGTGCGTTGGCGCCAAATCGGGCTCAGGCTTTCTTTGCTTGCGGTTTTCCATCTGCTTGACGAGCAAATCCATGGCGGTTTTTGCGATTACATCTATCTGCTGGCCGATGGTGGTGATTGGAATTATGGCTTCGTTGGCAATTGGTGAATTGTCGAAGCCGACTATCTCATAGCTGTCCGGAAAGCAGCCGTATTTTTGTATGACAAGATTCAAAAACATGTTGGCATATGTGTCGTTTGCCAGGAATACCCCTTTCTTTTTATCAGGATATTTCTCATCTATATTGTTAAAAATCACCTTCATCTGAGAAAATAAATCGTTGTACGAATCACCGGATACGTTCAGGCTGAGCTCATAGGGAATATTGTGCTCGATACAGGTGTCCTCAAATGCACGGATTCTGTCGTATGCCGGGACATACTTTGGCACATCAACATTGATATGGATGAGGATATCACATTTGTCACGTATTAAAAGAGATGTGGCCTGAAGCGCACCCATATAGTTGTCGGAGGTGACACTGCTTATATGCATGGATTCTCGCTCGATTGCTACAATTGGAATGTGGTATGAAGCAAGCTTTTCAGATGAGAGAGTGTGACTTAGCACGATAAGACCCTCTATCTGATAAGCTAAAAGTTCATCAATGTAGTTTTCTTCCTCCGCCGCCCCCTTGTCACTCATAAAGATGAGAAACTTATAGTGATAGTCAGTGTAGGTGGCTAAAAGCTGAGTGAGCATCTCAGAGTAGTAGTGCAGGTAAAGGTTTGGCACTATTATTCCAACAAACTCGCTCTTACCGTTTGCGAGAACCTTTGCGAGCTTATTCTTTTTATAGCCGAGCTCATCAAGCGCACGGGAAATCTTTTCCTGATTTTCCAGTGTCAGAGAGTCCGGATGATTGAAATATCTTGAAATCGTTGTTTTTGAAAAGTGTGTATATTCCGCAATATCTGCAAATGTAACCTGTTTTTTTCCCATGGGATGTCTCCTTATAAAAATTACTTATATTACAAATGTTTATAAACAGTATACAGCGCAATTTCCAAAATATCAACAAAAAAGTAACCGGTTACTTTTTTTGAGAAAAGTATTGACACAGCACAAATGATATTGTATTATCAAATTACAAAGTAACCGGTTACTTTACCGGTTACACAAGAGCGTAAATTAAGTAAAAAAGACAAAATGTGAAAAAGAGTGGAGGTCACAGCAAATGAAAGAAAAAAAGCAGTCATTGAAAAGCAAAGTGACATATGTGAAGAAAAACTGGATGTTGTACATATTTTTCCTTATGCCGGCACTTTTACTGACAATTATATTCAAGTATGTTCCGATGGGCGGACTGCTCATAGCATTCAAGGATTACAATGTCATAAAGGGTGTGCTGGGGAGTCCATGGGTCGGGCTTGAATATTTCAAGAGATTTTTATCATCACCTGATTTTATGAACTACCTTATGAATACGTTAAAGGTAAGTATTTACGGATTGTTATGGGGATTTCCGGTACCGATTATACTTGCACTGCTTCTGAATCGTATTCGCAAAGAGGGCATCAAGAAAAAGATACAGCTTTTGATTTACGCACCGAATTTTATCTCAGTTATTGTACTTTGTGGTATGGTTCGTATGTTTTTATCACCAATCGGACCAATGAATAAGATACTCGGCATCAGCACAAACTGGATGACAATGCCGGCTGCATTCAGGACAATCTACATAGCGAGCGGCATCTGGCAGGGAGCCGGCTGGGCTTCAATCATGTACACAGCGGCATTATCCAATGCGAGCAAGGAGCTTGAGGAGGCAGCGAGAATGGATGGCGCAAACATCTTCCAGCAGATGTGGTATGTTGAGCTTCCGGCTATTAAGAATATTATAGTGATACAGTTCATCCTGCAGGCAGGAAATATTATGAGTATCGGTTTCGAGAAAGCCTATGCGTTACAGACAGATATGAACTTACCGGCATCGGAAATTCTTTCTACATATGTATACAGAATCGGACTTTTAAATGGAGACTATGGTTATTCAACAGCGGTTGGTCTTTTCAACTCGGTAATCAACGTAATATTGCTGATTATAGTCAATGCGGTTGTAAAGAAGCTAAACGATGGTGAAGGAATCTAGGAGGAAAGTGCAATGAAAAAAGATATAAAGACAAAAATCAAATATTCACGGACTGATAAAATTGTTCTTGGAATTGGATATACACTTCTTGGGTTGTTTGTGCTTGCAATAATTGTTCCGTTAGTATATGTAGTGCTTGCGTCTTTCATGGATCCGACAGTGCTTAACAACCAAGGACTGAGCTTCAACATAAAGGACTGGACTATTGATGCATACAGACGAGTTCTGGAAAATGACATGATATGGCGCGGATTTTTCAATTCGTTTTTTTACTCAATAGCGTTTGCGGCAATCTCAGTATTTGTCACAATCCTGGCAGCATATCCTATGTCTAAAAAGGAATTTGTCGGAAGGAAATTTTTCAATGTGATTTTTATTATCACAATGTTTTTTGGAGGAGGAATGATTCCTACATTCATCCTTATAAATCAGCTCCATATGGTAAACACCGTCTGGGCAATCCTCATTCCAGGCGCTTTCAATGTGTGGAATATGATTTTGGCGAGAACCTATTATCAGTCAGTGCCAAATGAGCTTCGTGAGGCATCAGCCATCGACGGAGCAAATGAAATACAGCATTTCTTTAAGATTATGCTTCCGGTTTGTAAGCCGATTATTGCGGTGCTTATGCTTTGGTCATTTGTAGGAATGTGGAACAGCTACTTTGATGCAATGATTTACCTGAATGACGCAAATCTCCAGCCATTACAGCTTGTACTGCGTTCAATTCTCGTACAGAATACACCTCAGCCGGGCATGATTGCAGATATCCAGAGTACAGCTGAGATGGCAAAGGTTGCAGAGCAGCTCAAGTATGCTACAATTGTTGTATCAAGTTTACCACTTTTGATTATGTATCCATTTTTCCAGAAATATTTTGATAAAGGAATCATGGTTGGATCTGTTAAGGGCTAACAGAAAGGATGAGTATGGATATGAAAAAAAGAAGCTTCAAAAAATTAATTACACTTTCGCTTACACTTGCAATGCTGACAGGTGTGGCAGGCTGTGGAAAGCAGCAGAGCTTAAATGCTGAGACAAATCCGGACACACCGGTATCAGATGTGCAGTTCCCTCTGAAGGAGAAGGCTGAGCTGTCATTTATCACAAGTGCACCGGCCACATCCACACAGGATCCTAATGAGAGGACTATCTTCAAGAGAATGGAGGAGCAGACCAACGTGCATATCGACTGGACATGCTTCGTTTCAGACCAGTTCTCTGACAAGAAGAATCTGGCATTGGCGCAGTTTGGTAATCTGCCGGATGGACTGTTTAATGCAGGTATGAGTGATTACGACCTGCTCAGATATGCAAAGCAGGGTATCATTATTCCGGTAGAGAATCTGATCGATAAATATATGCCTAATCTTCAGGCAGTTTTTGAAAAATATCCAGAGTACAGAACCATGTGTACTGCACCGGACGGACATATCTATTCATTTCCTTGGATAGAGCAGCTTGGTTCAGGAAAAGAAGCTATCCAGGCAATAGGCGATATTCCTTATATCAACAAGAAGTGGCTTGACTATCTGGGACTTGATGTACCGACTACCACAGACGAGCTCGAGCAGGTGCTTATTGCATTCAAAGATCATGCCGATGAGCTGGAGCAGGAATTTGATATCGAGGGCGGGGTTATTCCTATGTCATTTATCATAAACAACGGTGACCAGGATCCAGCCATCCTCATGAACGGCTTTGGTGAGGGTTATGGTGATACAGGTGACCACTTTGCGGTAACAGATGAGGGAAAAGTCATCTATACTCCGACACAGGAGGGCTACAAGGAGGGTATCGAGTGGCTTCACAAGCTTGTCACAGAGGATTTGATTGACCCTGAGGCATTTACACAGGAGTGGTCAACCTACGTAGCAAAGGGTAAAAACCACAGATACGGGCTCTGCTTTACATGGGACATTGCAAACATTGACAATAACACAGATTACGTCATGCTTCCTGCTCTCACAGGACCTGACGGAGTCAGAAATATCACCAGACAGAACAACAGTGAGACGAGTGGTTTCGACAGAGGACGATGCGTACTGACATCAAGCTGCAGGGATACGGCTTTGGCAGCCGCGTGGATTGATCAGATGTATGCTCCAATCCAGTCTCCACAGAATAACTGGGGAACATACGGTGAGAAAGATTCGTTCAATATATTTGAGATGAGTACAAACGCAGACGGCGGACAGATGTTAAAGCATATGGATCTGGGCGATCAGTCACCGGTTGAAGTGCGTGAGGCACAGTCAGTAAACGGACCGCTTGCTGTTTTAAACGATTACTATGATGTTTATGTGACAGAGCCTGCAGATGCCAAGTGGCGTCTTGACAACATGCATGAGGCTTATCTTAAGGACATGAACAGTAAGTATGTCTATCCAAACGTGTTCATGAGCATAGATGACACCAACAAGGTGTCACAGTACGACACAGACATCAAGAAATATGCTGAGCAGAAAAAGGCTGATTGGATATTAAACGGCGGCATTGATAAGGAATGGGATTCATACCTTAAGAAACTTAATAAATATGGTTTACAGGATTATCTGAAGATAAAGCAGAAATATTTTGACAGCTATCAGAAATCCCTTGAGAGTACGTCAGAGGGCAAATAGGTTACTGTTCATAATTCTGTATTACCGGCAAAACAAACAGAATGGGAGGATTTGAATGAGCGAATTATTGGAAAAAGCAAGAAGCTACGAGGCAAAAAAAATAGCTGCTACAGATAAAGAGAGTAAACCTTTGTTTCATATCAGTGCACCGGCAGGATGGATTAATGATCCGAATGGATTTTCTGTCTATAACGGAAAAATTCATCTGTTTTATCAGTACTATCCATATCTGCGTGAGTGGGGACCTATGCATTGGGGGCATAGTACGACAAGCGATATGATTAAATGGGAGCAGCTTCCGTGTGTGCTGGCACCTGACGAGGAATATGATAAAAAAGGATGTTTCTCAGGAAGTGCCATTGAGGCAGATGGTAAGCATGTGCTTGTATACACAGGTGTCACAAGGATTAAACTTCCTGACGGCAGTGAGCAGGAGAGACAGAACCAGTGCATCGCATTTGGAGACGGACTTAATTATGTGAAGCATGAGAATAATCCTGTTGTGACAGGCGATATGCTTCCTGAAAACTGCAGCAGAATCGATTTCCGTGACCCGAAAATATGGAAAGAGGATGACACATATTATCTTATAGTTGGAAGCAAGGACTTAAACGATGTGGGACAGGTAGTGCTCTGCTCTTCAAAAAACCTGACCGATTGGCAGTTTGAGACAATCCTTGCGGCAAACAGCACCGGCAAAATAGGTACCATGTGGGAGTGCCCGGACTTCTTTGGGCTGGAGGATAAGCATGTGCTCATCTGTTCACCGCAGAGTATGAAGGCAGACAAATATGAGTTTCATAACGGACACAACTCTGTATATTTTCTGGGGGATTATGATAAAGAAAATCATGTATTTATCAAGGAAGAGCCGCACACACTTGACTATGGTATGGACTTTTATGCGCCACAGACTACACTGCTTCCGGACGGACGCCGCGTGATGATTGCCTGGATGAAGTCATGGGATGCATGTGTCGTTCCTGATTCGCAGGATTGGCAGGGCATGATGACACTGCCTCGTGAGCTTGAAATAAAGGACGGCCGTATCTGGCAGAAGCCGGTTAAGGAGATAGAAAATTATCGCGCAAACAAGTGTCATTATACAGATAAAAAAATAGACTGCTACACGACCTTTGAGGGCATAAAGGGTCGCACTCTCGACATGACAGTGGAGCTTTCAGGCGAGAAGTACAATAACTTCACTGTTGAAGTGGCATGCGATGATGAGTATAGCACAGCGTTTACCTACAACAGAGTCGCAGGCATGTTCGAGATTGACCGTACCTGCTGTGGCGTCACAAAGGATGTCGTCTGTGTCAGAAAAATTAAAATCGCAGATACAGACAGAAAGCTAAAGCTTCGTTTCATCATGGACAGACAGTCTATAGAGCTCTTTATCAATGACGGACAGCAGGTCGCAACCACAGCTATCTGTACACCTCTTCAGGCAGACGGAATCTGCTTTAATTGTGACGGAAGTGCGGTTGTGGATATTGAAAAATATGATATAATTTTGTAATATGACAGCATATCAGTAGAGCGTACAGATAATAACCGGACAAATTATTGGTCCGGTTATTTGCAGAATGATATACAGGATATTTTGACAGGAAAGAAAGAGGTACAATATGGATGTAGTTGCATTAGGTGAATTACTTATAGATTTTACAGAAAACGGTACAAGTGCGCAGGACAATAAGCTTTTTGAGGCTAATCCGGGTGGAGCTCCGTGTAACGTGCTTGCCATGCTTCAAAAGCTTGGTCATCAGACAGCTTTTATCGGAAAAGTGGGACAGGATGCGTTCGGAAGGCTGCTCGTTGATGCCGTAAAGGAGCAGGGCATCGACACAACAGGCGTACGCTATGATGACAATGTACATACCACTCTTGCATTTGTCCAGACCGCAGCAGACGGAGACAGAGATTTCTCATTTTACCGTAATCCGGGCGCAGATATGATGCTGACAGAGGACGAGGTGGATTTATCACTTGTGAGAAACGCAAGAATTTTCCACTTCGGAAGTCTTTCAATGACAGATAAGACCTGTGAGAAAGCGACAAAGCATGCTATCGCTGCCGCAAAAGAGGCAGGCGCACTGATTTCCTTTGACCCTAATCTGCGCAAACCGCTCTGGAAGAGCATGGACGATGCAAAAGAGAAGATAAGCTGGGGCCTAAGTCAGTGTGACATCTTAAAAATATCTGATGATGAGATTGAATTCATGACAGGCGAAAAGGACATAAAGACAGGTGTGAAGAAGCTCATAGATGAGTATCACATTCCGTTTATCTGTGCCACAATGGGCAAAAACGGAAGTATGGCATTTTTTGACGGACATATCGTGGAGGCAGCTCCGTTCCTGCGAGATGACACTGTCGAGACTACAGGTGCAGGAGATACCTTCTGTGCATGCCTGCTTCACGATGTGTTAGAGCATGGCATCTCTGACCGGAAGGATGACGATGTGAAAAAGATGCTCACATTCGCAAATGCAGCAGCTTCGCTTATTACCACGAGAAAGGGCGCACTTCGCGTGATGCCTGAGAAGGGTGAGGTTGAGGCATTGATTAAGTAGTTATAATTTAATACGATAAAAGAGACTATACTCTTCTTAATCTATATTTAAAAACGAGATTAAGAAGAGTATATTTGTTTCTTGCAGTGCATAATTGTATTGGCTATAATATCATATATGAAACAATGATTTGAGACTATACAGGGAGTCAGATATGGTAAAAACGATTGGTATTGGGAAACAGGATTTTGCTTCTGTTATAGAAGATAACTGCTTTTTTGTGGACAAAACGAGCTTTATAAAGGAATGGTGGGATTCAAAGGACGAAGTTACTCTCATCACGCGTCCGAGGCGTTTTGGAAAAACACTTAATATGAGCATGCTAAACTGCTTTTTTTCAAATCAGTATAAGGACAGGAGCGATTTGTTTGATTCATTGTCCATATGGGAGGATGAGGACTATCGAAAAATACAAGGTACTTATCCGGTAATTTTTATGAGTCTTGCTTCGGTTAAGGCTGACAATCTGGCAGATGCAAAAATCCAGATAAAAGCACAGATAGAGGCTGTTTACAAAAGACACAGATATCTGCTTGAGGGGGATACTCTGACAGCAGACGAAATAGCTGATTTTGAAGGAACAAATACCCGGATGGGGGATGCTGAGAGTGGCTTAAAATTAAATATTTTGTGTGAGTATTTTTATCGTTACTGGGGAAAGAAGACGATAATTATCCTTGATGAGTATGATACTCCTATGCAGGAAGCATATCTTCATGGGTATTGGAATGAGTTTACCGCATATATAAGAAGCCTGTTTAATGCAACCTTCAAGACAAATCCGTATATGGAGCGTGCCATTATGACAGGAATCACGCGTGTGTCAAAGGAATCAATTTTTTCAGACCTCAATAATCTGAATGTAATAACCACGACCTCAAGCAGTTATGCAACGAGCTTTGGATTTACAGAGAATGAAGTTTTTGATGCAATGGAAGAATATGGTTTGTCCGGTGAAAAGGATACCGTAAAAAAATGGTATGATGGTTTTAAATTTGGAAATCACAGTGATATTTATAATCCATGGTCTATAACAAATTTTCTGAAGGAAAAACAGATAAGTCCATACTGGGCATCTACCAGCTCAAACGGTCTGGTAAATCGTTTGATCAGAACGGCATCTGTAGAAATAAAATCTATGATGGAAACACTTCTCGAAGGCGGTTCTGTGGAGGTTAGCATTGACGAACAACTGGTGTTTGAACAGCTTGATAACGATGAGAATGCCATTTGGAGCCTTTTGCTTGCCAGTGGTTATTTAAAGGTTGATTCCTTAGAAAAAAGAGGCCTTACACTAGAACCGTGGTATCATCTGAGCATTACAAACCTTGAAACAGTAAGTATGTTTTCAAATATGTTCAGAGGCTGGTTTAACGCTTCTGTTTCGAATTATAATGGATTCATAAGGGCATTGCTTAGAGGCAATGTAAAGGAAATGAACATATACATGAATGAGGTCGCTTTATCTACCTTCAGCAGCTTTGACAGCGGAAAGCATCCTTCGGGAAAATCAGAACCGGAGAGATTTTACCATGGTTTTGTTTTAGGCCTGCTGGTTGAGCTAAGAGATAAATATGAAGTGCAGTCAAACCGTGAAAGCGGCTATGGCAGATATGATGTGATGATCATTCCGCGTGATAAAAATTCGCAGGCTGTAATTATAGAATTTAAGGTTATTGATCCGCAAGAGGAGGCATCACTGGATATGACTGCGGATAGTGCTTTGAAGCAGATTGAAGAGAAAAATTATGATGCAAAGCTTTTGGAACGAGGATATAAAAGAGAAGCAATTCAACATTATGGTTTCGCATTTGAAGGAAAGCAAGTATTGATAAAGAAGGCACAAATCTAAATGAAACAAAAATTATCAGTTGCACCAACACTCAAAAACTATGACAAGAAAAATCTCCCAAAGGACATTCTTGCGGGAATCATCATCATGGCGGTTTCGATTCCTATATCGATGGGCTATGCGCAGATATCCGGGCTCCCGGCGGTATATGGCTTGTATGGCTCGGTATTCCCAATCATATTGTTTGCTTTGTTTTCCACATCACCGCAGTTTATATTCGGTGTGGATGCGGCTCCGGCGGCGCTTGTCGGAGCAGCAGTGCTTGGCATGGGAATAGAGGCAGGAAGCAAAGAGGCCATGACGGTTGTACCGGTGTTTACATTTTTGGTGGCACTGTGGCTTTTGGCATTTTACTTCATGAATGCCGGAAAGCTGGTTAACTATATATCTGCGCCGGTTATGGGCGGATTTATCACAGGCATATGTACTACAATCATACTGATGCAGGTGCCAAAGCTCATGGGCTCTGCGGCAGGAACCGGAGAGCTTTTTGAACTGTCTGAGCATATATGGGAGGCCTTACATCACATAAATGCAGCCGCACTTGTCATGGGGATTGTAGCGCTTGCCATTTTGGTTGTGAGTAAGAGGCTTGTTCCAAAGTTTCCTATGGCGGTTGTGCTCATGGTAACAGGCGCGCTTTTTACATATTTTGGACCGGTAAAGGAGTGGGGAGTGCCGACTCTTTCAGCAGTTGAGCCCGGCATGCCGCGGTGGTATATACCGGATTTCGAGGCAGTTTTTTCAGTTCAAAAGGCCTCAGAGGTAATAGTTTTAAGTCTTTCGGTTGCTGTTGTCATCATGGCAGAGACACTTCTGGCAGAAAACAATTTCGCACAGAAAAACGGATACAGAATAGATGATAACACGGAGCTTTTGGCATTTTCCATAGGAAATATGGCAGCGGCTTTTACGGGCTGCTGTCCGATAAACGGTTCAGTGTCACGAACTGCGATGAGCGAGCAGTACGAGGGTAAGACACAGCTCACAGGGCTTGTTGCAGGCGTTTCCATGATAGCAGTGCTTCTTTTTTGCACAGGCTTTATAGGATATCTGCCGGTTCCGGTGCTCACGGCGATTGTCATATCAGCGCTCATGGGTGCCACGGAGTTTCATCTGGCAAAGAGACTGTGGAAGGTCAGCAGGACAGAATTTTTCATATTTGTTGGTGCTTTTTTCGGAGTACTTATTCTGGGTACGATAAACGGAGTTTTGATAGGAATCATTTTGTCTTTTGCCGAGATGATAATCAGAAGCGCAAAGCCGGCCACCTGCTTTCTCGGTGTGCAGCCGGGACACAGTCATTTCCGCGATATCAGGGAGAGCACAAACATCCACGAGATTGACGGTGTGATTATTTACAGATTTTCGAGCAGCCTGTTTTTTGCAAATGCAAAGGTACTTGTGCGCGATATTGAGGACCACCTAAAGCCTGATACAAAAGCTGTCATAATCGATGCCGGAGCTATCGGAAGTATTGATATCACAGGAGCTGACAGCATAGAGTCACTTTACCGCTCACTGAAACAAAAAGGTGTAAAGCTATACATAACAGAGCACATTGCAGAGCTCAACGAGCAGCTCAGGAAGCTGGGCTTAGGCTATTTAATTGAGCAGGGCTGTGTCAGAAGAACAATACATATTGCGCTAAAGGATATGGGAATAAACAGACCTTATCCGCTTGAGGGTGGCGTGGATAACGAGGAGCGCAGTGCCTCAAGAAAGCGTGCTGACAATAGAGTGCAGGAGTTTGTCTGGGCGTTTGGCACCGAGAGTGAGGAACAGATTGAAAAGCAGATAAAGCTTCAGATAGAACAGCTCAAAAAGACAAAGGATATAGAGGAAATCATGCATGGCCGCTGGGCGCATATGGATGAGTTTGACCAGGATGAGTGGCTGGAGCATCTGGAGGAGCATCTGAAAGAAATCGTCAACATCTCGGGAAAGGATGTGCACACGCTTGCGGCAGATATCGAGATGCACCGTCGCGAGGTGCATGAGCGCATAGCAAGAGAGCATCCGGAGCTTGCAGAGCGGTTTGCACAGAGGAGACACCTGCTTGATAAGCATCTGAAGGAGAGAAGGCCTGAGGTCTACAGGATTATCGTGCAGCTAAGGGAGGACAACAAGCATAAATGAACATAAATCAGACACTCAAACAATACTTTGGCTACGACAGTCTTCGAACAGGGCAAAGGGAGCTCATAAACGGCATACTTGAAGGGCGTGATGTGCTCGGAATCATGCCGACAGGCGCAGGAAAATCGCTGTGCTACCAGCTTCCGGCGCTTATGCTTAAAGGGATTACGCTTGTCATTTCACCACTTATCTCACTTATGTCAGATCAGGTCAAGGCTTTAAACCAGGCTGGAGTGCATGCCGCATATATCAACAGCTCACTGACTGAAAACCAGATAAGGATGGCACTTTCGTATGCCTCACAGGGGCGCTACAAGATAATCTATGTCGCTCCGGAGCGCCTGAACACACCGCGTTTTCTGGATTTTGCCTGCAACGCGGACATCTCGATGCTGACGGTCGATGAGGCGCACTGTATATCACAGTGGGGACAGGATTTCAGGCCGAGCTATCTGGAAATAGCCGGATTTTTGACGAGGCTTCCCAGACGACCGATAGTGAGTGCATTTACTGCGACCGCCACGGAGCGTGTAAAAAATGATATAGTGGCTTCGCTGGGACTTAACAATCCTGTGATGATGGTAACCGGGTTTGACAGACCTAACCTGTTTTTCAGGGTTGTCACAAGAAAGGGTGGCAGACAGAAGGACAACAGCATCATTAATTATGTGAAAAAGCATGAGGATGAAAGTGGAATAATATACTGCGCAACAAAAAAGAATGTGGATAACCTATATGCGCTTTTGAATGAGCATGGCATTCTCGCAGGACGTTACCACGCAGGACTTTCCAACGAGGAGCGCAAGCAGAATCAGGAGGATTTTACATACGACAGAATCCGTGTGATGGTTGCCACAAACGCATTTGGAATGGGAATTGACAAGTCAAATGTGAGATATGTGCTGCATTACAACATGCCGCAGAGCCTTGAGTATTATTATCAGGAGGCCGGAAGAGCGGGCCGAGACGGTGAGGAAGCGGAATGTGTGCTGTTTTTCTCAAAGCAGGATATCATGATAAACAAGTTTCTTTTGCAGAATAAGGCTTCAGCAGGAGATGTGGCATCCGACATGCAAAAGACAGCCAATGACCAGAGAAAGCTGCAGCAGATGATAAATTACTGTGAGACGGACAAATGCCTGAGGGAGTTTATACTTTCATATTTCGGAGACACAACACCCTGCATCTGTAACAAATGCAGCAACTGTGTGGTTGTGGAGGATGAAGAGGAAGAGACATACGTTGAAACCGGCAAAAAGCGCAAAAAGGCAGCACAGCTTGCAGGGCTTAACGAGCTTGGTGTTGCGCTGTTTGAAAAGCTGCGCAGCGTGCGTACAGAGCTTGCTGCAGAAAAGTCGGTTCCGCCGTATATCATATGCTCCGATAAGACCTTAAAGGATATGTGCGCGAAGCTGCCGCGGGATAAGGAGCAGCTTGCCGATGTGTACGGAATGGGAGAGCAGAAGATACAAAACTACGGTGAAGCATTTGTGACGGCGGTAAATTTATTTGTTGCGGAAAACCCAAACCCATCGGGCAACACGTCCGGCGAAAAGCCACAGACTGTTTTAAGCGATGCGGAGGCTGCTGAAACCGGCAGCACGAGAAAAAAGAAGCTTCCGTTTTATATCGAGCCTCAAAAGCTTGACGAGGTAGAGCTCACCGACAAATGCAGGCTTACAGAGCTTACGAACAAAATAAATGAGCTGTGCCCTGCTGATAAGGAGCACAAAAAGCTTGCAGCCTCGTTTATAAACGAGCTTCTCATTGCAGATGGCTATCTGGAGGAAATTACAGAAGGCGAAAACAAGATAAAGCGTGTCACTGAAAAGGGACAAAGCGTAGGAATAGAGGAGGAAGAGCGCAAGGCAAAATTCGGTGGAAGCTATTACGCTATCACCCACTCCAAGCAGAGCCAGCAGGTGATAATAGAAATGCTGAAAAAATACTATAGTAGTGTTAAACCGCAGGAATAAATGGACTTTAGATAAACTGGATATATAAATTTATATAAAATTGGATATATACTTGATGCCACATAAGAGTATTATATACTTTAATCAAAGGTAATACTTAGGAGGCATTTTATGAGAAACGAAAAAGTTCAAAAACTCACACTTACAGCACTTATGGCAGCTTTATCATATGTCATATTCACATTTTTACAGATTAAGGTCACATTACCGGGCGGCAGCGCCACATCCTTTCACCTGGGCAACGCGGTCGTAGTACTTGCAGCTTTGCTCTTAGGCGGAGTATACGGAGGAATCGGTGGAGCAATCGGAATGACAATCGGCGATTTACTTGACCCGATATATATCACCGGAGCGCCAAAGACATTTTTCCTCAAGCTTATGATTGGTATTATCACAGGTCTTGTAGCACACAAGATTGGAAAGATTACATATTCAACCGACAGAAAGCATGTATTTAAATGGACAGTCCTTGCAGCATGTGCAGGAATGCTCTTCAACTTTATTTTTGATCCGATAATAAGCTATTTCTACGATATGCTTATCCTCGGAAAGCCAATGGCACAGCTCAAAATCGCATGGAGTGTGACTACAACAGGCGTCAATGCAGTGATATCAGTGATTGCCGCAACAATCGTGTATATGGCACTTCGCCCGGTGCTCATCAAGGCAAATCTGTTTTTCAAGATTGGCAAAGAAAAATAATATATACATAATTTCATAAAAATAAAATCCACATACATCATGTTGAAAGAGATGCATGTGGATTTTTTATGATTTAACTGCCGCAACAAAATCATGTATCTTTTCCGGATTCTTGCCCGCTCCGTCATCATTTTCCACACCTGAGGACACATCGACTCCGTCAGGATGTACGGCTTCAATTGCCATGCGCACATTGTCCGGATTTAAGCCACCTGCAAGCAACAGCAGCTTTTCATCGCGGGGAATATTGTCAACCAGCCTCCAGTCAAAGGTTTCTCCACTGCCGGGCTCGATGGCATCAAACACATAGCCTGCGATACGCGAATCATTGTGATACTTCTCATAGCTGTTCATATCAGAGACATTGAAGGCTTTGAGAATAGGGATAGCTATCGCTGCCTCTGCCTCCGGAATTTCCCCATGTATCTGGATATAGTCAAAGCCTGCAGCCTCAATCTGCCTTATCTGCTCTATAGATGGTGAAACGACAACCGCAACCCTCTTGATGGAAGCATCAAGGGCCGCCATAATCTCCATTGCCTGTTCAATGGATATATTTCTCTTACTTTTTGGAAAAAATAATACCATTCCGGCAAAATCAACGTGATTTTCGTTGAGATACCGGGCTTCAGCAGGTGAAGTCAGACCGCAGATTTTTACTTTGGTGTTGAAATTTGTATTTAAATTTATATTTTTATCTCTATTATTATTATATATATTCTGTGTATTCATATCCTAAGAATAGCATTGTTGCAGGTTAATCGCAAGTGGATATAAGTTAAAAAAGACTTTGGGCACAATTCGTACAGCCTCTTAGCTGCGTAGCGTAGCGAACGTGGGATAGTGTGTGCACCATGGTCCCCGCGGCTTGCGAACAGGGGTACTACTACAAACAACCACCA
>OQVS01000527.1_pt1 | contig 26104 bp, 28 predicted proteins | sample 1691601 | NCBI WGS metagenome assembly OQVS01 (sample SAMN03418268, study PRJEB22391) | human gut metagenome | biome: human-gut; feature: organic feature; material: feces | host: Homo sapiens | place: Tanzania | collected 2013-01 | reverse complement strand
AGGTCAGCAGAAGAGTACTGATATGCGCTCCATCTACATCGGCATCGGTCATCAGGATGATCTTGTTGTAACGAAGCTTTGTAATATCAAAATCTTCATGAATACCTGTACCAAACGCTGTGATCATTGCTTTGATCTCGGCGTTGGCATAGATTTTATCCAGTCTCGCTTTTTCTACATTCAGGATCTTACCACGTAAGGGCAGGATTGCCTGGGTGGCACGGGAACGAGCCGTTTTTGCACTTCCTCCTGCGGAGTCTCCCTCTACGATGTAGATTTCACAATTTTTCGGATCCTTATCGGAACAGTCTGCCAGCTTACCGGGCAGAGCCATGGTATCCAAAGCGGTCTTTCTTCTGGTGAGGTCTCTTGCCTTTCTGGCTGCCTCTCTGGCACGCTGTGCCAGAATGGATTTTTCACAGATAGTTTTTGCAATCTGAGGATTCTGCTCTAAGAAATAAGTCAGCTGCTCACTGACAATATTGTCAACTGCACCTCTTGCCTCACTGTTACCCAGTTTCTGCTTGGTCTGTCCCTCGAACTGAGGATCCTCGATCTTAACACTGACAATAGCGGTCAGGCCTTCACGAATATCTTCACCGGACAGATTCGGCTCGCTGTCTTTTAACAGTTTTGCACCTCTGGCGTAATCGTTAAATGTCTTCGTAATAGCATTACGGAAACCCTGTAAATGCGTACCTCCCTCGGGAGTATTGATGTTATTTACAAAGCTGAATACGCTCTCGTTATAAGAATCATTGTGCTGGAAGGATACCTCCACGTACACATTGTTCTTCTCGCCTTCAAAATACATGATATTTTCGTATAAAGGCTCTTTACTCTTGTTCAGATAAGCAACAAATTCCTTGATACCACCTTCGTAGTAAAACTCAACAACCTTTTGCTTCTTACCATTTTCCAGAGTAATGGTATGTATCTTACCGATCTTGCCGCCGGTACGGGCTTTGGTGGATTCCTCTGAAGTAGCAAACGCATCAGCAAATGCCTCTGAGTCATTTGCTGAATCAGCAGAAGCTGAATTTTCTTCAGAAGATGGTGCTTCTGTGGAAACTCCTGCTTCCATGGCATCTTCCTGTGCCCGCTGTAACAGCTCACTGATCTGATTTTTTTCGTGCTCTGTAGACATAGCTTCTACAGCTGCACTGTCAATGACAGAACCACCTTCCAGAGAAGCTTCCTCTTCGGTACGATTATCTCTTAAAATGATACGCAGTCCCTTGGTCAGGAATGCCATCTCTCTGAGTCGTCTCTTCAATACCTCAAAATCATATACTGTTGTCTCAGTAAAAATCGTATCATCCGGCAGGAAAGTAACTTTCGTTCCGGTCTTTTCCATAGAACAGGTGCCTATTTCTTTCAGAGGATAGCATACATGACCTCTCTCGTAACGCTGCTTATATACCTTGCCACCCTGGCAGATTTCTACTTCCAGCCAGTTGGAGAGGGCATTTACAACAGATGCACCTACACCGTGCAGACCACCGGATACTTTGTATCCCCCACCGCCGAATTTGCCGCCGGCATGCAGAATTGTAAATACAACTTCTACTGCGGGGATGCCTGCTTTATGGTTGATACCTACCGGAATTCCTCGTCCGTTATCGATAACGGTGATGGAATTGTCTTCATTAATGGTTACGTCAATGGTATCACAGAATCCTGCCAGTGCTTCATCTACCGCATTGTCTACGATCTCATATACCAGATGATGCAGTCCTCTGCTGGATGTGGTACCAATGTACATTCCCGGACGCTTTCTTACAGCTTCCAGACCTTCCAATATCTGAATCTGATCCGCACCGTATTCATGTTCTACTGCGGTATTATTCATATTTTCTTCGCTCATGATTCCTCACATTCTGCCCTACAGGCTGCCAAAATTATACGCATCTTCCGGAGTTTTTTCCGGTTCCGATTTCAGTCCCATATTTTCATTTACACAGGTGACAGTTCCGGCGGATACTTTGAATACCCGGTTGATTTCAAACCGGTTATTTACAAATTCCTCCAGACCGGTACAGGTAATGATGGTCTGAATATCCCCGATACTGTTCAACAGATAGTTTTGCCGGTTACTGTCCAGTTCAGACAATACATCATCAAGTAATAATACCGGCGTATCTTTCGTAATCCTTTTTACCAGCTCGATCTCGGATAATTTCAAGGAAAGAGCAGCAGTACGCTGTTGCCCCTGGGATCCGAACTTTCGTATATCCACGTCACCTACCAGGAAGGAAAAATCATCTCTGTGGGGTCCCACAGATGTCATTTTTGCCCGCATATCCCGGTCCTGACTGTTTCTCAGCTTACTTTCAAATTCATCCAGTTCCACATCCGGCTCATACTGGATACGGATTTCTTCCCGTCCACCGGATAATTTTTTATGAATCTCATAAATGATCTCATTGAGCTGTTCCACGAACAGCTTTCTTCTCTCTATGATCTTACTTCCGTAAGATACCAGCTGCATATCCCAGATAGTCAGAGTTTCCTTTAGATCCGGATTCATATACATATCTTTGAGAAGCTTGTTACGCTGATTGACAATTTTGTTATAATGATTGAGATTGTAGAGATAGAAATTGTCTAACTGGCACAGTTCCATATCTACAAATCTTCTCCGCTCAGAGGGACCGTTTTTAATGATTCCCAAGTCTTCCGGAGAGAAAAACACAACATTACAAAGCCCCAGAAGATCCGCTGCTTTCTTGATCTTCTGGCCATCTATGGCAATTCCTTTGGATTTGGACTTTCTCAGATGCATATCCACGCGGATTTCTTTGCCATCTTTCTCCAGATAAGTTCTGATATGTGCCTCTTCCTTGTCGAAATTAACGATTTCTCTGTCCTTGCTTCCCTTATGCGATTTTGTGGTGGCAGCTACATAGATTGCTTCCAGGATATTGGTCTTGCCCTGTGCGTTGTCTCCGTAGAGGATATTTGTCCCCCGGTCAAACTGCAGCACAAGAGAATCATAATTCCTGTAATCTGCCAATTCGATTGATTTGATGATCATAGTAACCTGCTTATTCTATTACGATGGTCTCACCATCATATTCCACTTTATCTCCGGATACCAGCTTTTTGCCACGCTGGGTTTCTGTCTGTCCGTTCACCTTTACCAGGCCATCCTGTACAGCGAACTTGGCATCCACGCCGGATTCTACCACACCGGCTGCCTTTAATGCCTGACCAAGCTTAATATAATCATCTTTTAAACGGATCGTATGCATTGATTTATCCTCTGTTCTTAATTTTTAAGCCACTGTTGTAAAGTTCACGGGAAGGATCAGGTAAATATAGCTTTCCTCTGCATTCTTGATAAAGCAGGGAGCCTTGGGATTTACCATATACAGATCTACTTCCTCATCATCAATGACACGGAGTGCATCGATCAGGAACTTCGGGTTGAATCCGATCATCAGATCCTTACCCTGCTTCTGAATATCGATTTCTTCGTTCATGCTTCCCAGAGCGGAATTGATTTTCAGTTCCATTCCGCTATCCGTAATATTTACGATAATAGGCTTCTTATCGCCTTCTTTTACCAGAAGGGTAGCACGATCGATACAGTTTAAGAACTCTTTTTTATTGACTCTTACCTTTGTCTCATAATCACTGGAGAGCATCTGGTCGATCTTGAAGTATTCTCCCTCAATCAGACGGGATACCACAACAGTTTTATCAAATTCGAATACAATGTGCTTTTCGGTAAAGGAGATCGTTACATCACTGTCTGCATCTCCGGGTAAAATCTTGCTTACTTCGTTCAGAGTCTTACCGGGAACAACGACCTTTTTCGGAGAATAGCTGTTCTTCAGCTGGATCTTCCGGATAGAGATACGATGTCCGTCCAGGGATACGATCTTGAATTCTTCTCCGTTGATGTCAAAAAGCTCACCTGTCATCAGTTTATTATTATCATTGTCAGAAATAGAGAAGATGGTCTGTCTTACGACTTCCTTCAGTGTAAACTGGCTCATTACAATACTGTCATCTTTTTCTACGACAGGGAGATAAGAGAAATCTTCACCGGATTTACCTATAATAGTAAATTTTGCTTTTTCACAAGTGATGACTACTTTGTAAGAAGCATCAGTCTCAATGGTAATATCACTGTCAGGAAGCTTACGTACGATTTCCAAAAACATTTTGGCATCCAGGGCAATGATACCTTTTTCTACGATCTGTCCTTCTATGGTAGTCTCAATGCCGAGCTCCATATCATTGGCAGTAAGTTTGATCTCTCCATTGGCAGCATCTACTAAAATACATTCCAGAATAGACATGGTAGTCTTACTGGGAACAGCTTTTGATACAGTTTGTACGCCGTTTAAAAGATTGGCTTTCGAACAGACTAATTTCATGTGTGTATAACTTCCTTTCTGGTTGATTTGCGTATGCGCAGAGGCGCGTTATATAAAAATATTAAAAGAATTTCGTAGTCTTCTTAATAAAGGCTGTTGATATGTGCATAACCAGTCTTATTATACTATTTTTCAAGGAAAAATGGAATGGAAATCTTCGTGGATTTGGCAGAATAACCTAAGAATAACTCTCAGTTTATTCACACACTCCGGATTCCGTTTCAGAGCCTTCAAACAAGTTATCAACAGGCTGATATCATTTATTCCTGAGATATACACAGCTTGTCCTCAAAATAATAAAAATTATGAACAGATATCCCCTAAGAAGGATTAATCTTTTAAGAAGGGTTTATCTTCTTTGTTATAATATCTATCTTATTACGAAGTTCTTCATTGCTCTGGATCTCTGCAGCGACCTTATTAACACCGTGAATAATAGTGGTATGGTCTTTTTTGCCCAATAACTTACCTATATTAGTATAAGAGGTATCTGTCAGTTCTCTGCACAGATACATAACGACCTGACGGGGCTGTACGAACTCGGAATTTCGCTTCTTGGAAGTAATATCTTCCGGTTTTACGCCAAAATGCTCTGCAACTACATTAATAATGAGAGTGGGCGTTACCTCCTTTGGCTTGTTAGGGTAGATGACATCCTTCAGAGCTTCCTCTGCCAGGGAGAGTGTCAGATCTACTTTATTTAATTTTGCAAAAGCAATGATCTTGTTAAATGCGCCTTCCAGCTCACGAATATTGGATTTGATATTCGTAGCAATATATTTAATGATCTCTTCATCGATCTGGCGGTCGTAGGTCTCTGCATTTTTCCGTAAAATAGCCATTCTGGTCTCATAATCGGGCGGCTGGATATCAGCGATCAGACCCCATTCGAAACGGGAACGGAATCGTTCATCCAAAGTCTCCATTTCCTTGGGAGGCTTATCGGAGGACAGAATGATCTGTTTGTGAGCAGCGTGCAGGGCATTGAAGGTATGGAAGAATTCCTCCTGGGTACTTTCCTTACCGATAATGAATTGTACGTCATCGACCATGAGCACATCGACATTACGGTATTTTTCACGCAGCTTGGTCATGGAAGCCGCATTACCACTACGGATAGATTCGATCACTTCATTGGTAAATTCCTCACTGGTAACATAGAGTACCTTTTTGTCCGGATCCTGTTCTAAAATAAAATGTCCGATGGAATGCATCAGGTGCGTCTTGCCCAGACCGGGTCCTCCATATAAATAGAGAGGATTGTAGACTTCTCCGGGAGACTCCGCTACCGCAAGAGATGCGGAATGCGCAAATTTATTGTTGCTGCCTACGACAAAAGTATCAAATTTGTACTTAGGGTTCAGATGAGCATCTTCATAATTAATGCCATAGATCTGATTAGGAGCAGACAGTTCATTTTCTACAGGTTCTTCCGCCTGGACATCTTTTTCCAAAATAAAGCTGATGTCATAAGGATGATCAAACATTTCGGTGATCGTTACCTGAAAAAAGCTCTTATATTTAGAAGAAATGTAATTCAGGGCATGGGCCTGGTCAGAGGGAATGATGATACTTACGACATCATTTACCACATTATGAAATTCCAAAGGCTCCACCCATGTATGATAAGAAATGTCAGAGAGACTGTATTCTCTTCTGACAGCTTCCTTAATAGTAGTCCAGTTTTCTTTGATTGCGTCCATTGATTTCCTCCCGCTAAGAGTCCCATTATGCGAAACTCCATTTCATTGTATAATAGAATTTAAAATAATTCAAATGTAAGTTATGAACAGGACATGGATAAAGTTATCCACAATATGTTGATAAAGATGTTTATAACTTGGTATATAAACAGACATTGTGGATAGCTATGTGTATATGTGGATAAATAAGTGAAATTTGAAGATATCCACATTTACGGGATAATTGTCCACTTTTACACGTGATTTGCACAGAATATCCCTATGAAAAAAATAATTATCCACAAATAATCAACAGGCTGTGGATAACTCATTTGTGGGTAAATATGGTGTATATCTATGTGGATAACTCATTTTAAAAAATTTTCAGAATTTCAGAAAGCTGATTTTCTCTTGATTTTTCAGCATTTTTATGGATTTTTGCTTGACATTGATTGGCTTTTACATTACAATCAATATGCTATTTTCCGAAAGGAAGGCGCATTTTTTATGTGCCTAAATGTTGAAAAATATGTTTACCTTTTTATATAAGAAGGTTTAGAGAAGGAGGTGCCTTTCCATGAAGATGACATTTCAGCCTAAAAAGCGTTCCCATTCCAAGGTTCACGGTTTCAGAGCCAGAATGAGTACTCCCGGTGGAAGAAAAGTTTTAGCAGCAAGACGTGCAAAAGGAAGAAAGAAATTATCCGCATAGGTCACAGCAATGTGACCTTTTTTTCTCTTAACTTTCACGGTTGGAGGAGTGCATGCAGTTTTCGGAATCATTAAAGAAAAATGAACAGTTCCGTTTTGTGTACAAGAATGGCAGATCTTATGCCAATAAGTACTTTATCATGTATGTGAAGGAAAATGGCCTTGATAAGAACAGAATCGGAATCAGTGTAAGTAAAAAAGTCGGTAACAGTGTGATAAGACATCGGATTACACGACTGGTCAGAGAAAGTTACAGATTACATGAAAGTGTATTCAATAGTGGTTTGGATATGGTAATCATTGCAAGACCGGCAGCGGCTTCCATAGGATATGAAGAAGCGGAGAGCGCATTGTTACATCTTGCAAAACTTCATCATATTATAAAAATTTATTTTTATAATGATTAAATGTGAATCGTATATGAAAAAAATATTGATAGCCATGATCAGATTTTATCAGAAATATATTTCGCCTTATAAGGGAACTAAATGTCCTTATGTTCCCAGTTGTTCTCAATATGGTCTGGAAGCCATTGAAAAATATGGTGTGATCAAAGGAGGACTTCTGGCAGCCTGGAGAATTTTGAGATGTAATCCTTTTTCCAAGGGCGGATATGATCCTGTACCGTAAAATTTTAGATAATGGCACTTATTAGGAGGATAAATGAACGGTATTCTTTTAACACAGAATTCCACATTCATTATCGGACAGGTAGCATGGCTGCTTGGTAAGATAATGGAGGGAATCTTTGAAGTTCTGAACATGATCGGTATACCTAATATCGGTCTCGCAATCATCCTTTTTACAATTGTTGTGAACCTGTTGATGATGCCTCTTACCATCAAACAGCAGAAATTCTCCAAGCTTTCTGCGAAGATGAATCCTGAGATTCAGGCAATTCAGGCAAAATACAAGAATCGTAAGGATCAGGATGCCCAGCTGGCACAGAATCAGGAAATTCAGGCAGTATATGCTAAATACGGAGTATCTCCTACCGGCAGCTGTCTGTATATGCTGATCCAGATGCCAATCCTGTTTGCTTTGTATCGTGTAATTTATGCAATTCCGGCTTATGTAGGCAGAGTTAAGGAAGCCTTCTTCCCTCTGGTAGACAATATTATTGATACAGCCGGTGCAACGGAGCTGGTTCAGAATCTGAGCAATTCTGCTATGTACAGTAAGCAGTTCACGAATGCAGGCTTTGTAGCCGGAACACATAGTGAATATGTACAGAATACGATCATTGACTGTCTGAACAAGGCATCTACCGCTGATTTTGCCAGTATTAGTGAGAAGTTCCCCTCTCTTGCAGCAGATGTGACCAATACGGTAAGCAAGCTGGAAGAGTATAACAATTTTCTGGGACTGAACATTGGTAACTCTCCTTCTTATCTGTTGAAGGAAGCATGGGCAAGCGGAGCATGGCTTTTAGTAATAGGAGCAATCGCTATTCCTGTTTTGTCTGCATTGACACAGTGGATCAACGTAAAGCTGATGCCTCAGCAGGATACTTCTAACAATGGTAATGATCAGGCTGCAGCAATGGCTTCTTCCATGAAGACCATGAATATGATAATGCCTTTGATGTCTGCATGGTTCTGCTTCACATTACCATCCGGTCTGGGTCTTTACTGGGTAGCAGGTAGTGTTGTCAGAAGTATCCAGCAGATTGTGATCAATAAGCACATTGATAAGATGGATTTTGATGATATTATCAAGAAAAATTCAGTAAAGAGTGCGAAAAAGCTGGAGAAGATGAAAGAACAGCAGGATAAGCTGAATGCTTACGCTTCTATGAGTACCAAGAACATTCAGAAGAAAGCAAATATTTCTTCTAAGGTTGATAACAGTGAAGTATCTGCTGACAGCTATTCCGAAGTAAAAGAAGCTAAGCCCGGAAGTATGATGGCTAAAGCAAATATGGTCAGAGATTATAACGAGAAGAACAGTCGCAAATAGGAAGTTTGCAGGTTGTAGAAAGGCAGGGTGTTATATATGGACATGATCGAAGTATCTGCAAAGACAGTCAGTGATGCCATTACAGAAGCTTGTCAGAAGCTGGGTGTTACCAGTGATAAGTTGGATTATCAGGTAGTAGAAGAAGGTTCTTCCGGATTCCTCGGAATCGGAGCAAAGCCTGCTGTAATCAAGGCATCTGTAAAGAAGAGTTCCGTAGAGGAAGTTGCCAGAGTATTTTTAAATGATGTATTCCAGGCAATGAATATGGAAGTAGCAGTTGATATCAAATATAATGAAGAAGAAAAGAACATGGACATCGATTTAAGCGGTAATGAGATGGGTGTTCTGATCGGTAAGAGAGGACAGACACTGGATTCCTTACAGTATCTGGTATCTCTGGTAGTCAATAAAGAGTCTGAAGAGTATATTCATGTAAAGGTTGACACTGAGAATTATCGTCAGCGCAGAAAAGAAACTCTTGAGAATCTTGCCAAGAACATAGCTTACAAGGTTAAGAGAACCAAGAGAAGCGTATCTCTGGAGCCTATGAATCCTTATGAAAGAAGAATTATTCATTCCGCATTGCAGAATGATAAATATGTTACCACTCACAGTGAAGGAGAGGAACCTTTCCGAAGAGTTGTAGTTACTCTTAAGAGATAATCTAAGTAAAGAGTGAGAAAAGCCGGTATTAGAATTCATTCTAGTTACCGGCTTTTATTTACAACTCCCCTTTTTTTGGAGTATAATTTGTCTATGTTTTCGAATAGTATCTTTTAGTATTTTTTGTTTATAAAATAGAAAGTTTATGAATATGCAAAATTATGAAAATGAAACAATAGCAGCCATTGCCACGGCTCTATCAGATTCCGGAATTGGAATTGTAAGAATCAGTGGTGAAAATGCCATATATATAGTAGATAATATTTTTCGTTCTGCATCCGGAAAAAAGATTATCAGGAATGTGCAGACTCATACCATTCATTATGGTTACATTGTAGATCAGAAAGAAAATGTTATTGATGAAGTAATGGTATCTGTCATGAAAGCGCCCAAAAGCTACACCACGGAGGATACGGTGGAAATTAACTGTCACGGCGGTGTTCTGGTCATGCAGAAAGTATTGGAAGAGGTTCTAAAGGCTGGTGCCAGATTGGCAGAGCCCGGAGAATTCACCAAGAGAGCTTTTTTGAACGGCAGAATTGATCTGTCCCGGGCAGAAGCTGTCATTGATGTGATTCATTCACAGAATGAATATGCGCTTTCTTCTTCTGTAAGTCAGTTAAAAGGACAGCTTTCCGATAAAGTTCGTATTCTGCGGGAAGAAATCTTGTACCAGATTGCTTTTATTGAATCGGCTTTGGATGATCCGGAGCATATTAGTCTGGAGGGATATCCGGAGCAGTTATCCGGGAAAGTGACCGGTTTTGAAAAAGAAATCAGGAAGCTTCTTGCAACGGCGGATAACGGAAGATTGATGAAAGAGGGAATTTCCACAGTGATCGTGGGAAAACCCAATGCCGGTAAGTCTTCTTTGCTGAATATGTTGTTGGGAGAGGAAAGAGCGATTGTAACAGAAATCGCCGGAACTACCAGAGATGCACTGCATGAGACTATCAATCTGCATGGTATCAGTCTGAATATGATTGATACTGCGGGAATTCATGAGACACAGGATGTGGTCGAAAAAATCGGTGTGGAACGTGCGAAGAAATATGCGGTTGAAGCAGATATGATTCTGTATGTGGTGGATGCTTCCGGAACGCTGGATGAAGATGATGAAAATATTATTCCTTTACTGGAAGGGAAAAAAGCTATTATCCTGTTAAATAAATCGGATCTGAAAAATCAGATTACAGAAGAGATATTGAAGGATAAATTGATGCAGGTATTGAAAGAAACGAAGAATATTCGAATTCTGCGGACCTCTACTATTGATCCTTCTTCCAAAGATTCCGGCATGGATGCATTGGAAGAAACTATCCGGAATATGTTTTTTGAGGGAGAATTGAAGCATAACAATGAATTGGTTGTTACCAATCTGAGACATAAGGAGGCACTTCAAGATGCTTTACACAGTTTACAGCTCGTGGAGAGAAGTATTGAAGATGGTATGCCGGAAGATTTTTATTCCATTGACCTGACCAGTGCTTATGCTTCTCTCGGTAAGATCATCGGCGAAGAAGTAGATGAAGATGTGGTCAATGAGATTTTCTCCAAATTTTGTATGGGAAAGTAATAACAAGAAGGAAAAATACTATGGAACTAAAGAAGCAAGTAGATGTATGTGTGGTGGGTGCAGGTCATGCCGGATGTGAAGCGGCATTAGCCTGTGCCAGACTGGGTCTGAAGACTGTGATCTTTACAGTAAGTGTAGATAGTATCGCATTGATGCCCTGTAATCCAAATGTAGGAGGATCCTCCAAAGGACATCTGGTCAGAGAACTGGATGCCCTGGGCGGAGAGATGGGTAAAAATATTGATAAAACCTTTATTCAGTCGAAAATGCTGAATGTGTCCAAAGGGCCTGCTGTACATTCTCTGCGGGCGCAGGCAGATAAAGCGGAATATTCCAGAGCAATGCGTAAGGTATTGGAAAATCAGGAAAATCTTCTGATCAAACAGGCAGAGGTCTGTGAACTGCTCTGGGAAGAGACCGAAGATCAGAAAAAGAAAATCATCGGTCTTAAAACATTTACCGGTGCTATTTATGAATGCAAAGCAGTGGTGCTCTGTACCGGAACATATCTGCGTGCCAGATGTCTGTGCGGTGAATCGATTACTCATACCGGTCCCAATGGACTGCAGGCAGCCAATCATCTGACAGATTCCCTGAAAGCCATGGGGATTGAGATGCGTCGTTTCAAGACAGGAACTCCGGCCAGAATGGACAAGCGTTCCCTTGATTTTTCCAAGATGGAAGAGCAGTTTGGAGATGAGAGGATCGTTCCTTTTTCTTTCTCTACAGACCCTGATTCCATTCAAAAGGAACAGGCATCCTGCTGGTTGACTTATACCAATGAGAATACCCATGAAATCATCCGGAATAATTTGGATCGTTCTCCTATTTATGCAGGTATCATTAAAGGAACAGGCCCCAGATATTGTCCTTCCATTGAAGATAAGGTCGTTAAATTTGCAGAGAAAGAGAGACATCAGGTATTTATCGAGCCGGAAGGTCTGCACACGAATGAAATGTACGTCGGCGGCATGTCTTCTTCTCTGCCGGAGGATGTACAGTTAGCTATGTATCGTACGGTTCCCGGACTGGAACATTGTGAGATCGTAAGAAATGCCTATGCCATTGAATATGACTGTATCAATGCAAAACAGCTGAATCCTTCTCTGGAATTCAAGAATATCAGTGGTCTGTTCAGTGGTGGACAGTTTAACGGAAGCAGCGGATATGAAGAAGCTGCGTCCCAGGGATTGATAGCCGGAATCAATGCAGCAATGTCAATTCTGCACAGAGAGCCTTTGATCCTGGATCGTTCTGAGAGTTATATCGGTGTATTGATCGATGATCTGGTGACCAAGGATAACAGAGAACCTTACCGTATGATGACTTCCAGAGCGGAGTATCGTCTGTTATTGCGCCAGGATAATGCAGATCTGCGCCTTCGTAAGAAGGGGTATGAAATCGGGTTGATCTCACAGCAGGAATATGATGCTTTAGTGGAAAAGGAAGCATTGATTGATCTGGAGATTCAGCGACTGAAAAATACTTCCGTAGGTGCTAATAAAGAAATGCAGCATTTTCTGGAAGAGAGCGGCAGTTCTACTCTGAAAACCGCAGCAACCCTGGCTGAACTGATCTGCAGACCGGAGCTGGGATATGAAGCATTGGCTCCGATCGATAAAGAGAGACAGCCTTTACCCCCTGCGGTTGTGGAACAGGTTGAGATAGAAATCAAATATGAGGGATATATCATACGACAGAAACGTCAGGTAGAACAGTATCGTAAGATGGAGAAAAAACTGATTCCGGAAACGCTGGATTATGATGAAGTTCCTTCCCTTAGATTAGAAGCAAGACAGAAACTAAAAGAGTTTCGTCCGATTTCTGTGGGACAGGCTTCCCGTATTTCAGGAGTGTCTCCTGCGGATATTTCCGTGTTATTGGTATATCTGGAACATTATAAGGTGACGAAATAGAATACTGCGGAGGAATACATGGCAGATTACAATACAGAACAATTCGAAAAAGATTGTAAAGCTCTTGGTGTGACTTTGAGCGCTGGACAGATTGAACAATTTTTGAAATATTACGAAATGCTGGTGGAATGGAACGAAGTTATGAACCTTACAGCAATTACGGAATATGACGAAGTCATGAAGAAGCATTTTGTGGATAGCATTTCTCTCTGTAAAGCTTATGATGTTATGCAGAAGAAGACAGTGATAGATGTAGGAACAGGTGCCGGTTTTCCCGGACTTGCCCTGAAGATTGCTTTTCCGAATCTACAAGTGACTTTATTGGATTCACTGAATAAGAGAATCAATTTTCTGAATGAAGTGATCGCCGCTTTGGGACTTACCGGTGTAGAGACAATCCACGGTCGTGCGGAAGATTTTGCCAAGCCTGGAAAATGCAGAGAAAAATATGATCTCTGTGTGTCCAGAGCAGTAGCTAATCTGACTACGTTATCGGAGTATTGTCTTCCTTTTGTAAAAGTAGGTGGAAAGTTCATTTCTTATAAATCAGAGAAGATTGTAGATGAAATGAATGCGGCACAGCATGCCGTAAAAATACTTGGTGGAAAAATGGACGGACAGATCGAGTTTACACTTCCGGATTCTGATATCTACCGTAATCTGTTTATAATTACGAAAGAAAAGACAACCCCTGCCAAGTATCCCAGAAAAGCAGGTTTACCATCTAAAGAACCTTTGTAAAATATTTATTAAGATTTTTGTAGTGCTCAAAAAATGTTTTACATGATAACAAAATTCCTTTATTATATGAAATAATGGAATATCTACAAATAGAACGTATGTTCTATGAGGTATTATATGAATATGGATGAAATTTGCAAACCGGATATCAGGACTTGTAATACAGAAAATGGCAAAAAGATGATTGAAATGTTGGAGTCAGAGAGAAAGAGAATTGTTTCGGAACTCCATGATACTTCTCTTCAGAATATAGCTCATTTTGTTCACAAGATTGAATTGGCATCTTTATACATTGATAAAGATCCAGTCAGAGCCAAGATGGAATTGAGTATTGTAAGTAAAGGGTTACATAATGTCATTGAAGATATTCGAAGTACTATTTTTAATCTTCGTCCTATGACATTTGAAGATCTTGGTTTGAAAGCATCTTTTGAAAGATTGTTAGACCTGATAAATGCGGATAGACAATATTCCATGGATATTGCTATTGATGATATTTCATGTGAAACAGATGATTATTTTTGTGTGACACTCTATCGTGTTATTCAGGAATGTCTTATGAATATCCAAAAGCATGCGGAAGCTACACAAATTTTGTTTCATTGCAAAAAAAACGAGGATAGATATTCTATTACGATACAGGATAACGGTAAAGGATTTAACTTGGAAGAAGCAGAAGATAAGGCTAATAAGCATTTCGGATTGGCATTGATCCATGAAGGTATTGTCCTTTTGGATGGTACGATTCATGTAAATTCTGCTATGGGAAAAGGTACCAGGATCGAGATAGATATTCCATTGGATATAAATCAGAAATCCATTGGATAAATTGACAGACTGATAAATGCAGATATAAGTGAGGATATCTAATGAGTATTAAAGTAATGTTGGCAGATGATCATGTTCTTATGAGAGAAGGAATTCGTCAGTTATTGGAATTTGACGGTTCTATTTCTGTAGTTGCTGAGGCTAATAATGGTGTGGAATGTATGGAGCAGCTATTGGCGATTCATCCGGATATTTTGCTGCTGGATATTAACATGCCTGTTATGAATGGAATAGAAGTACTTCAGGAAATTAAAAAGAAAAATATTTCCGTCAAAGTGTTGGTACTTACAGTACATAATGAAGTGGAATATCTTTTGAAAGCTGTTGATATCGGTGTTGATGGTTATATTATGAAAGATGCGGAATCTGCTGAATTAAAGAATGCTATTTATTCTATTATGAATGGAGATACCTATATTCAGCCCAGTCTTGTTCCGGCATTGAATAGCCGGCTGGTATCCAGAGATGTGGATAAAGAGAAAATCAACAGCCTCACAAAGAGAGAGTTGGAAGTCCTGATTGAAGTGGCAAATGGAATGTTCAATAAGGAAATCGCAACTTCTCTGAATATCAGTGAGAGAACTGTTAAAAATCATATTTCTAATATTTTTAAAAAGATAGATGTATCTGATCGTACACAGGCAGCTGTGTTCGCTATAAAAAATAATCTTATCAAATTATATTAGACAACAGAGTCCTGCCACCCCTTACAAACATCTACCCACTGCAGGAAGTTGGAGTATTTTTCTAATTCGGAGATTGTCAATTCAATCGCACTGTTAGAACTTCCTGCGGCGGGAAATACAGTTTCAAATCTTTTCAAAGATTCATCTAAATATACTTTAACATTTTTATTCACTGCAAAAGGACATACGCCACCGATGGCATGACCAATCATCTTCTCAACATCTTCTCCCGGTATCATTTTTACTTTTGTTCCAAAATAGTGTTTGTATTTTGCATTGTCAATTTTAGTATCACCGGCTGTTACAATTAGAATTGGTTGATCTCCGACTAAGAAGGACATTGTCTTTGCAATTCTTTCCCCTTCACAGTGTAAAGCTTCTGCAGCTAATTCTACCGTTGCACTGGATACATTAAATTCCAAAATGTGATCATCCATCTGATAATGTTTAAAATATTCTCTTACTTTATTAATAGCCATATTGCTTACCTCACTTATTATGATATTGGGGTCAAAAGGTCTAAGCCTATTAATCCTAACATAGGTATTGTAACAAAACAAGATAAACAAATATCCTTTTTGCATCACTATGATGTCGGGGTCAAAAGCCCCCGACTTTGATACCTGCGGATTGTTCCGTGCTACGCACTCCCACTTCTTCGCTCCGCTTCGGTCCGTGCTAAACATGTGCCACTGGCACATAGCACCCTACCCTCTATTCGCATATCGTGGTATTATCATTCCACTTTTATGCTCATATCAGGGCGGGTCATAAGGTCTTTCACCCACTTATGAGCAAGCTCATGTGTGCTTAGACCTTTTGACCCTGGTATCATCACTATATATAGATAATCATAGATAAAATGTTTCACGTGAAACATTTTATGGATAGAGTAGAAAATTACACAAGATAATGTTTCACGTGAAACATTATAGCCCAAGATATAGTAGATAAAAATGTGAAACATTTTGCATATCCAGCGTGAAACATGATATTTACTCGAAAAACAGAAAAACACATCCACAACATCTAGTAAAGAGAAGAATAAATAAGTATAAAGTATCAACTTTTTGTAGCATTTTTACCTTGTAACATAGAAATGCTCATGATATTATTATAGAGTGACTTGCATCATAGAATGGAGGAACTTATAATGTTAGAATTTAAATATGATACACAGTTATTAATTGAAGGAACAGATCTGGATGAAGATGAAATTAACGATTATATTACAGAACATTTCAAGGGAGATTGTCTGTTAGCAGTAGGAGATGAGGAGTTGATCAAGATTCATTTCCATACCAATGAGCCCTGGAAGGTTTTGGAGTATTGTGCTTCCCTCGGTGAAATCTATGACATCGTTGTAGAAGATATGGACAGACAGTCCAGAGGTTTGCACGGCTAAATTAACAAGAAAGACATGGTGAAAAAATAAGTATGGGTAGAATTATTGCAATAGCAAACCAGAAAGGCGGCGTAGGTAAGACAACTACGTCCATTAATTTATCTGCATCTCTGGCTGCAAAAGGAAAAAGGGTATTAGTAATCGACACAGATCCGCAGGGAAACACGACCAGTGGATTCGGAATTGAGAAGAATGAACTGGAAGATACTATTTATGAATTAATTTTGGGAGAGTGTTCTATTAAAGACTGTATTATCCCAGATGTAATCAAAAATGTATCCGTAGTTCCCTCAAATGTGAATCTGGCAGCTGCGGAAATCGAACTGATCGGAGTAGATAAGAAGGAATTTATTTTAAAGAATGAAGTAGATTATGTAAAGGATGATTATGATTTTATTATTATTGATTGTCCTCCTTCTCTGAATATGCTGACTATTAATTCCATGACAACAGCGGACAGTGTGTTGGTTCCTATTCAATGTGAGTATTATGCATTGGAAGGATTAAGCCAGTTGATCCATACCATTAATCTGGTAAAAGAAAGATTGAACCCGAATCTTAATATTGATGGTGTCGTTTTCACTATGTATGATTCCCGTACCAATCTGTCTATGCAGGTGGTAGAAAATGTCAAACAAAATCTGAATCAAAAGGTGTATAATACATTGATTCCCAGAAATATCAGACTGGCAGAAGCACCCAGTTATGGTATGCCTATCAATATGTATGATCCTAAATCTGCCGGTGCGGAAGCTTACATGCAGCTGGCGGAAGAAGTAATAAAGAACAAATAAAGATAGGAAAGAAGAGTATAGGAGAAAACGATATGGCAGCAAGAGGATTGGGAAAAGGTCTGGACTCCTTGATACCTAATGCGTTAGGGGAAACGAAGACAAAAAAAGAAATAACAACCAAAACAAAGACAGCCACAGAAGAAAAGGAACCGCAGACTCTTGTAAAGATTACAAAGGTAGAGCCGAACAGAGAACAGCCCCGTAAGAATTTTGATGAGGACGCTCTGCAGGAACTGGCAGATTCCATCAAACAGTTTGGTCTGCTGCAGCCGATTCTGGTACAGGATCGTAAGGATTATTATGAAATCATCGCCGGAGAGAGAAGATGGCGTGCGGCCAAACTGGCAGGTTTGAAAGAAGTTCCCGTTATCATTCGTAATTATACAGAGCAGGAAATCGTGGAGATTTCCCTGATTGAGAATATTCAGCGTGAAGATCTGAATCCCATTGAAGAAGCACAGGCATACAAGAGATTACTGACAGAGTTTCACTTGAAACAGGATGAGGTAGCAGAGAGAGTATCCAAGAGCCGTGCTGCTGTTACAAACTCTATTCGTCTGTTGAAATTGAATGATGAAGTACAGCGTATGGTAGTGGATGAAATGATCAGCACCGGACATGCGAGAGCTTTGCTGGCAGTAGAAAATCCGGAAGAACAGTACAATCTGGCACAACGTATTTTTGATGAAAAGCTGAGTGTCCGTGACGTAGAAAAGCTTGTAAAGAATCTACATAAACCTGCAAAACCGAAAAAAACGGATGACAAGACCATGCAGGTGATCTATCAGGATATTGAAGAAAAACTGAAGCAGAAGCTTGGCAGAAAAGTTACCGTCACATCCAAGGGAGAAGGATCCGGTAAGATCGAAATTGAATTCTACAATCATGAAGATCTGGATAGATTGTTGGATGTACTGAATAAATAAGAGAAAAAGAGAGATGTACGAAGGAAGGGCATGGTTAGTGATATGAGTAGTACTTTTTTAAATCAGATTGGTCTGGATGGATTTGACCTGGGATACCTTCTGATCGGAATGGGTGCAGTGATGTTACTGATGCTTATCTTTTTGATTCTGTTGATCGTTCAGATCAGAAAGACAAGCAAATTGAAAAAGAGACTGGACAAATTCTTGATCGGTAAGGATGGCATAAGTCTGGAGCAGGATATCGCCGGTCTGTATGAAGACAATAAGTTTCTGAAAGCAAATACAGAGAAAAATAAAAAAGATATCCGTACTTTATATAAGAATCTGGAATCTGCATATCAGAAAATGGGTCTGGTAAAATACGATGCATTCAATCAGATGGGAGGCCAGTTAAGTTTTTCCCTGGCTCTGTTGGATGAGAACAATAATGGTTTCATTATAAACTCTGTACATAGTTCAGAGGGATGTTATTCTTATACAAAGGAAATCAAGCTTGGAAAATGTGCGATTGATCTGGGGGCAGAGGAAGCAGAGGCACTTTCCATGGCAATGGGAGAATAAATAAAGAGGTTTTAAATATGAAGAGAATGAAACTGAGCGAGCTGACCGGGAACGAAATTCTTGCACAGTCATTGATGACTTGGGATTATCAGATCATTCTTCCGGAAGGCGCAGTATTAAAAAAAGAGTATATCGATAAAATAGAGGAAATGGGTATCCTGGAGGTCTACGTAAAAGAAGACGAGGCCAATGAAATAGTAATACTTAAAAACGATATAGAAAAAACGATAAAAAATAAAGTAAAAAGTATTCTGGAAAGACATACCTATCAGAATAATAAGGAACTGCAGGGACTGACCCAGACGGCAGACGAAATCATTACAAATATTCTGGATGAAAAAGAAGTCATAGAAAAAGTATTTGATATTAAGGAGCGTAGTGCTGATATCTATGAACATTCCATCAGTCTGAGTTCCTTTGCTATTCTGACAGCGTTGCGTCTGAATGTAGAAAAGCAGGTAATTCATGATATCGGTGTGGGATGTCTGCTGCATGATATCGGACTTCGATACACCACCTTGGATTATGAAGGGAAATCTATAGAGGATATGAATCCGGAGGCACTGGCTGAATATAAGAAACATCCGGTCTACGGATATACTTCCGTAAAGGATGAGGAGTGGCTCTCTGATGAAGTCAAAAAAATCATCCTGTATCACCATGAGAGACTGGACGGGTCAGGATTCCCTCTTCGCCTGAAAGAAGCGGAAATTCCGCTTTCCTGTCAGATTGTGTCTGTGTGTGATGCTTTTGATGAAATGATCTGCGGTATAGCTCAGAAAAGAACAAGAGTATATGAAGCAGTAGAATATTTAAAAGGCTTTAAAAATGTGAAATATGATGGTAAAATAGTAGACGCATTTTTAAGTTTTACTGCGGTCTATCCCGCCGGAAGTCATGTACTGACCAATGACGGAGAAGAAGCAATCGTTGTATCACAGAATAAAGATTTTCAGGATCGACCTGTAATCCGGATTATCCGTGATAAGAATGGACAGAAATTACAGGGAGAAAAAATCGTAGATCTTGTAAAGGTTCTGAATGTGTATATTGAAAAAGGATTAGAATAATGCTGCATAACTATATGTCAGCAGAATGGAGGAAGTCATGATAGACATTAAATTTTTAAGAGAAAATCCCGAGGTAGTCAAGGAGAACATCCGTAAGAAATATCAGGATGAAAAACTCCCTCTGGTAGATGAGGTGATCGCACTGGATGCCGAGAGCAGAAAGGCAAAGCAGGAAGCAGATGATCTGCGTGCCTCCAGAAACCGTATCTCCAAAGAAATAGGTGCACTGATGGGTCAGGGCAAAAAGGAAGAGGCAGAGGCTAAGAAGGCAGAAGTAGCTGCCGGTGCAAAGCGTCTGGCCGAATTGGAAGCTTCCGAGACCGAACTGCAGGAGAAGATCACCAAGATCATGATGGTCATCCCCAACATTATTGATGATTCTGTTCCTATCGGTAAAGATGACAGTCAGAACGTAGAAATCGAGAAATTCGGTGAGCCCGTAGTTCCTGATTTTGAAGTTCCTTATCATGCGGATATTCTGGATCGTCTGAACGGTCTGGACAAGGAAAGCGCAGGACGTACCAGCGGTAACGGTTTCTATTATCTGATGGGCGATGCTGCCAGAATCCATTCCGCAATGATCAGCTATGCAAGAGACTTCATGATCGACAAGGGATTCACTTATTGCATTCCTCCTTTCATGATCCGTAGCAGTGTCGTAAATGGCGTTATGAGCTTCGCAGAAATGGAAGCTATGATGTATAAGATCGAAGGAGAGGATCTGTACCTGATCGGTACTTCCGAGCATTCCATGATCGGTAAGTTCAAGGGCCAGATCGTAGAAGAGAAGAGCCTGCCTATTACCATGACTTCCTATTCCCCTTGCTTCCGTAAGGAAGTAGGTTCTCACGGAATCGAGGAGAGAGGTGTGTACCGTGTACACCAGTTCGAAAAACAGGAGATGGTAGTACTGTGTAAGCCCGAAGATTCCATGGACTGGTACAACAAGATGTGGTCCTATACTGTAGAGTTTTTCCGTAGCCTGGATGTACCTGTTCGTACGTTGGAGTGCTGTAGTGGTGATCTGGCAGATCTGAAGGTAAAATCCTGTGATGTAGAGGCATGGAGCCCCAGACAGAAGAAATACTTTGAGGTTGGATCCTGTTCTACCCTGGGTGATGCACAGGCAAGACGACTGGGTATCCGAACCAAGGGTGAAAACGGAACTTATCTGGTACACACACTGAACAATACTGTACTGGCTTCTCCCAGAGGACTGATCGCATTCCTGGAGAACAACGTAAATGAGGATGGCAGCGTGAACATTCCCGTAGCTCTGCGTCCTTACATGGGTGGCAAGGAGAAAGTCCTGCCTAAGAAATGATAGAATAGCTCATCCATGCGAAACATAGAAAATTCATTTATAATGAAGATACAGACGGAAAGAGGGTGATTTTTTGCATAAATATATGAGATCTATCGGGTTCAGTGAGTACACGGACCGCAAGAAATTAAAAGAATTACTGACAGACGTGATCATGAATTCCGATCATCGTGCATATACCATGAATCAGGAGAGTGTTCTCCTCGGAGAATTCAGCAAAAATCACACCGCCACCAAAGGAGCTGTGGAATCCGGTGCCTTTGGTGTGGCTGTCTGTGGAGAATTCGACGATAACGATAAGTTTATCTATGAATATTATTTTCCGTATCTGACAGGAAGCGGGGTTACATCATATGAAGATGTATCCGTGGAACGCCATGCGGATAAAGAGTCCTATGCCGGTGTCTGTGATGATATTAAGGTGGGAATTTCCATTATTTTTTACCTGAGAAACAGAATTCCCTATATCAAAGCCCAGAGTACCGGAAAATTACCGGTTCGTGGTACGACACTGACTTTATCCGGATTGGCATTGAAAGGAAGTATCCTGTTTCCTATCCAAAAGGATGAAGAAGATATTATGCGGGTAAAAAAGGACACAGCTATTCGGAATAAACTGTTGGCAGCTGCCAGACAGGGAGATGAAGACGCTATCGAGACCCTGACACTGGAAGATATGGATATCTATACCACCGTTTCCCGCAGAATCCAAAAAGAAGATATTTTTACCCTGGTAGATACTTATTTCATGCCCTATGGCGTGGAGTGTGACCAGTACTCCGTACTGGGAGAAATCACGGAACTTCGTCTGGTGACCAATGATATCACCGGAGAAAAGGTATATATTCTCACAATTTTATGCAATGAGCTATCCTTTGATGTGTGCATTAATGAAAAGGATCTCTATGGAGAACCTCAGGTGGGACGTCGTTTTAAGGGTTCAATCTGGCTGCAGGGATATATCAATTTTCCTGAGGAATAAGGTTGCAAAATAGTGATATTTTCGGTATACTAACAGTTGTGCATATGTTCCTATAGTTAAATGGATATAACAAGCGCCTCCTAAGCACTAGTTGTGGGTTCGATTCCCGCTGGGAACATTGACAGAAGCAGTAATGATTGAGAAAGTCATTGCTGCTTTTTAGCTAAAATTGTAAATTCAGTGAAAAGATAAAAATGGAAATAAAATTTTTGAGATAAAAAATTACGTCCATTTATGTATAATGTTATAGTTTTACAAATTTATTCTGCACTCTGCAATTCCGCCAAAATGAGAAAAGAAAGAGTTAATTTTTGTTGGTACTAATTCACAATGAACGCAGTCATTACATTCATGCCAACTATAATGATATTGTTTACGATAGTATTCAACTTCTTTGTTTGTCCAATCTTGTTTGTTTAAAAAATTTGTATTATTCCACAAATCAGCACATAAAATATCACAGATTTTAAAATTTTTATAACGAATTATATACATTTTAGGGAGACGAACTGTCGCAATACTGCAGGGATTTAAATTAATAATACCCTTTTGATATTTGATCCCATATAAATTATGTTGATTCAATATTTTTATAATTTCATCTTGATTATTAGTTGGTATATATATTGAATTACCTCGTTTGCCAGTCCAGTGTCCTCGTGATGGATTATTTTTAGGTGTTTGTTTAATACGAATATCTTCACGTGAAGATGAGTTTAATGTTTTTTGTCTATTCATTGGTAACCTCCTAAATGCTTATTCTCTTTTTGAAAATTGAAAAATTGATAAAAAAAGAACGTGGGTTAACACGTTCTTTCAAGTGAAGTATGAGAATACAAATTGGTATAGTAGAAAAATAAAAAAAGAAAATCGAGTATAAACAATCCATTAGAAAATCTGAGGTTCCACAGCGAACTAGTATAAAAGAGATGATTGAAGAGTATATTTAGATATATGAATGCAACAGTTCTAAAAGCAAAGAATCAGGAGAATGTATCGAAACAGGTAATGAAAGAGTTAAATTCCAAGGATATAATAGAGGAGCTGTAAATGTCGGATAGAGTGAATGCAGAGTTATTTATAAAAGTACTTGGTAATCCAAAGATGGCAACATTATTGAACTCTCTGGCAAGACAATACACATGAGACTAATAAAAATTGCGATATTGTATGGATAAATTATCTATACAGTATCGCTGTTTTTATGTTAATATATATGAAAATAGAAGGATATTGGGGGAGAATTTTGTAAGATATATAGTACATACATGGAAGGGGAAAGTAATGTTAACAATAAACCAGTTAATGAAATATTTGAGGACAAAACATCATATTGCTGTTAAAAGTAATCAAGCACAGGATTTACGAAACATTGGATATTATCACGGCTTTAAAGGATATCGTTTTATTCGTATACCAAGTCAGAGAATTCCGTTTACGTCTTTAGATGAAATTATTGCGTTGAATAAATTTGATATGCATCTAAAAGCACTTTTTTACCCTAAAGTAATGTTTATTGAAAATGCTCTAAAAAGTTATGTTATTGAATCAACTTTGAAAAACGCAAAATCGGAGAATTTGGATGTTATTTTTAACAAATCAATTACTGATTATCGATCATATACTCCAGGAAGTGATATGTATCATAAGCAATACGCTAAGAGAATGATGCTCAAAGGTAAGATAAATAGTGCATTGATTCGAGATTATGGAAATAATAAAAAAACAGTGAATCATTTTTTTGATGCAGATAAATCAATACCGATATGGGCAATATTTGAATCTCTTACGCTTGGAGAATTTGGTACATTTTTTGCATGTGCAAATTCTGATGTTAAGTTATATACATCAGCAACATTACACCTTCCTAACAATCTTGATTCAGATGGAAAAATAACAGAGTATATTATATACTCGTTAAAGGATCTTAGAAATGCGGTTGCACATAATAACATTATTTTTGATACAAGATTCAGAACGGGTAAGATAAATCAAAGATTAGTGGCTCTGTTAGAAGCAGAAGTTGGAATTGTAAATCTTGATTTTAAATATATTTATGCGTACATTATTCTTTTGACATATGTTTTGAGAAAAATGGGAGAATCCAAGACAACATGTAAACAATTTTTGAATGCGTTTATTTCATCGACTGATGAATTGCGTAATCAGCTTCCAGCAAACGTATGTAATCAAATTTTGGGAACCCAACAACGTTCTCATCTTAAGCAATTACAAAATTTTATTAGTAATTCCTGATAGAACTTGCATAAATTTTGACCATATGGTATATTATATCTATGAATTGCGGTGGGCGTCTTCGGACAACACCTTGAAAGAGCTTGATGCGTCGGGCTCTTTTTTTATTGTAATATGTGCATGGTTATAACCTTGTTCCGACAGTTTTCAAATTGATAACAGGTGAGCTTACGATTGAGCGGTGGGTTTTGAAAATGCTGGTCTACAACTTTCTTATGTTTGTGCCATTTGGCTTTTTCCTGCCTTTCGTTTCTGAAAAAAACAATAATCGGAGTATCTGGAAAGTCGCTGTTATCGTTCCGATAATCGTAGAAGTGATCCAGCCCGTTGTCGGGCGCAGCTTTGATGTGGACGATTTGATTTTGAACTTTGAGGGGATTATCGTTGGGTATTTCATCGCTCTCGGAGTAAAAAGTACCCCACAGAGGAAAGAGGACAAGAAATGAAAGCTGGATTGAAAAAGGTAACATGGCTGATAAGTGTCATATATGGGCTGTGTCTGCTTTATATACTGTTTTTCGCAGTATAGGTACAACCTATCCGTGGACATATACCAAATACCTGAGTACCATGTCTTTATTAATAAACAGGTGGAGCGTGTATCAAAGGAAGCTGTTGAGGAACTGGATTCAAAAGAAGTCATTTTGATCTTCCCATCCCAAAGGAAGAATAATAAGACAGTCAGGGTGCTGAAAACGCCAAAGACCGATACCGGTGAGCGCAAAGTTTATATACCGGGATTTGTGGCACAGTGCCTTATTGATATAAAGAAGGAACAGGATGAGGTAAAGGAGTCGCTTGGTAGTGAGTATACCGATTACAACCTGATAATGGCGACCACTTTTGGAATGCCAATCAATGGCAGTGTTGCTTACTTCATTGGCGAAAATAGTGAAAGTATAATAAGTTGATTTTGTGACACCACTGGTGACACAAATATGTAGCTAATTTTGCAACAACTTGTTGCAGATTCTAAAATTATCATGCATAATTAAGAAAGATTTATATAAGGTCGAAGCAGAGACCTTAAACCTGTTCCAGTGGTCGGGATGGAGACCGAAAACCCATTCCAATTGCAAAATAATGGTATATGATAAATGACATTGGCATATACTATAGAGAGCTGTAGAAATTGCTTGACAAGCTGTATAAAGTTAAGTAAGATAAAATACAGTGATCGCGTTGCAGAAACCTGTGAGGCCTGCGACCGGGGGAGAACCTGCGGGGTCTCCTCTTTTTTTATATTAGGGGGATGGTGCATATGCAAAAGATTTTTTTGAATTACGATCAGCAGATAGAAAAACTGAAAAGTGAAAAGAATCTGCTGATTGATAATGAGGCATATGCAAAGGAGATTTTAAAACAGACAAGTTATTATTCCCTGATTGGTGGATATAAGGATATCTTTAAGAACCCAACCACGAAAAAATATAAGGATGGGACAAGGTTTGAAGATATTGTGGAATTGTATTATTTTGACGAACTATTAAGACAGCTATTTTTACGGTATCTTATTAAGGTAGAAAATGGAATAAAATCCCAAGTATCCTATTATTTTACAGAAAAGAACGGAGAAAATCAAAAAGAATACCTCGATACGTCAAATTACAATTATTCAGGAAAGAAGAATCAAAGA
>OQVS01000524.1_pt1 | contig 26187 bp, 23 predicted proteins | sample 1691601 | NCBI WGS metagenome assembly OQVS01 (sample SAMN03418268, study PRJEB22391) | human gut metagenome | biome: human-gut; feature: organic feature; material: feces | host: Homo sapiens | place: Tanzania | collected 2013-01 | reverse complement strand
TTCCACCGGTACCGGAAGTAACAACATCCTGCATGGCACTGGTCAGCAGGAAAGCAGTAGTTTCCTTGATTACCTGTCTGGTGGGAGGATTCGTATTGTCCAGGATTACATTGCCGTCGGAATCAGTTACTCTGGTGTACAGCTTCGGCGTTACATAAGTACCGCCGTTTGCAATGGCTGCGTAAGCAGCTGTCAGCTCATAAGGAGTCACACCGTAGGTCAGACCACCCAGAGCCAGAGACTGGTTCACATCGGATTTGATCTCGTTGCCCACCTGAACACCATCGGTCAGTGTGGTAAAGCCGAAGTTCAGCAGATAATCATAACCAAGTCTCGGTGTGATCACAGTGATATTCTTGACGGCAATGATATTCAGGGAGTCACGGATCGCACTGCGGATATTCTGGATGCCGCGGTAACCGGATTTGTACCAGTTACGTACGGGAGTTCCGTCTGCGTAGTTAAACGGTGCATCATTATAAACAGTTGCCAGAGTCTTGCCGGCACTGTCCAGGGCGGGAGCGTAGGAAGCAACTACTTTAAAAGTAGATCCTGGCAGACGCTTTGCGCTGGTAGCACGATTCAGGGTCCGGCGGCCTTCTTTGGCACCACGGCCACCGATCATGGCCACAATGTGTCCGGTATTCTGTTCTTCGATGACCATAGCGGACTGCGGCTGAGGTGTCATGGTAATGCTTTCCTCGTAATTGTCAGCATTGTCCTCCACACCTAATTGTGCCAACATGGCGGAACGGTAAGTTTCGACGGCTGCATAGGCATCATCCTGGGAAGAGAAGATCAGATTGAACTTTTTATTCTGATTTTCCTTGAACCAGGTCATCATATTTTCTTTACTGAAATTGTTCTTGGTGCCATCGGGCGAGATAATGGTGAGTGCGTAATTCAGATACCATTTTACATTCTCCGGATAGTTGGCTGGATCTGCATATTCTTCATTCAGGATCGCCTGGATCTTGGGATCCAGGGTAGATTCCACACGCAGACCGCCGGAGGTCAGAAGAGTCTCTGCCATGGCCTCATTATAACCGCTCAGGATCAGATCCTGTTTTACCTGCTCGTATACTGCATCGGAGAAATAGGAGCCGGTAGTTGCATTCGCTTCCTGATAATCAATATCATACAGACCGATCCGCTCATATACTGCATCGGTATCTGCCACGGCTTCATCGTATTGTGCCTGACTGATAAATTCAAGCTCCAGCATTTTATTCAGACAGGTCTCACGACGTTTTGCATTTTCTTCCGGATGCCGGATCGGATTGTATTTGGAAGGGTTCTGCGTAATACTAGCGATCACAGCACACTCGGAAATCGTCAGGTCACTGCAGTGCTTACCGAAGTAACGCAGGGAAGCGGATTCCACACCCAGAGTATTTTGTCCTAAGTTGATGGCGTTCATGTAACGCAGCAGAATCTCATCCTTTGAATAATACTTGGTGATTTCCAGTGCCAGATACTGCTCCTGGATCTTACGCTTGATCTTTTTGATCTTGTTGTCACCTTCGGAGGTCCAGTCGGTGAAAACAGTGTTCTTCAACAGCTGTTGGGTAATAGTGCTGGCACCCTGGGCCTCTTCACCGCCGGTCTTTAAAAACTGGTAACCGGCACGGATAATGCTCTTGAAGTCGATACCGTTGTGCTGATAGAAACGTTCATCCTCGATCGCTACAAAAGCTTTGCCCATGTAATCCGGAATCTCGTCCATACCGACGGAGAGACGGTTGGAGTTGGTGCTGACATACTGGTCGATCTCATTGCCTTCCTTATCGTATACAATGGTGGCTTCACCAACGGCTACGACATCGGACAGGCGGATCGTCGGAGTGGAAGAGAGAATTCCGCGGAAAACGCCGATACCGGCAGCTGCACCGCAGATGCCGATGCCTACGATGGCGATCAGGAGCACCTTAACACAGGTCAGTGCGATCTTTCTTCCCCATTTTTGTGATTTAGAGTTGAGTGCCTTCTGCTTCGCTCGGACACCTTTTTTACCATAATCCATAAAACAAGTCCTTTCTGTCTGAGATACAGACGAAGACATTATACCAAATAATGCTATGTAAATAAAGGTTTTCTTTCCAGTCTTTAGAATTGTTTCACATTTTCCGCCAGTTATGCTACACTGGAAAAGAAAGCAAAAGAAAATAAGAATTCCTGAGATTAAGAGAGGTCATACATGGGTGATACAATAACGGCTGACAGCTACAGAGTCCTTTTATCCGGCGGCGAAGGTGAGATCGTGGAGAAAAAATCCCGGTTTATCGCCACGGTCCGGAAATGCGGGACGGAAGAAGAGGCGGAGGCATTTATAGAAGAAATGAAGAAAAAATACTGGGATGCCAGACATAACTGTTCGGCATTTGTCATTGGAAGCAGAGGAGAACTCACCCGGTGCAGCGATGACGGGGAACCCTCAGGAACTGCCGGAAGGCCGATGCTGGAAGTGCTGACGGGTTCTGGGATCCGCAACATAGCGGTAGTGGTGACGAGATATTTTGGTGGCACATTGCTGGGTACCGGCGGCCTGGTACGGGCTTATACCCAGGCGGTAAAGGAAGGACTTGCCAACTGCCGGACCGGTGTCATGCGGAACGGCTGCGAGCTGGAAGTGACGGTCGATTATAATGATGTGGGAAAGCTGCAATACTATTTCGGACAGCAGAGCATTGTTCCTGCGGACAGCATCTATGCGGAGAACGTAAAATTTATTTTACTTATTCCGGTGGAAAAGGAAGAAAACCTCAGGAAAAACCTGATAGAGATCACTTCCGGGAAGGTAAAAATTGAGAAATTGAAAGAGACGTATTTCATTGACAAAGAATAGTCAAAAAGATAAAATATTATTAACAATTCAGAACCATTAAATATTGACGAATATTCGTCGAATGTTTACATTCGTAAGAATATATGTCAATATTTATTTGGCGAAGCAAAATGAATGAGCAAAAGGAAAGCCTCGTAGAGGCGATTTTGCGAATGGGGTTCTGGATGGATCCTACAGAAAGGTGGTGGTTTTTATGAAGTGTACACAGAAGAGCTCTGACAACCCACTTCCGGGGCGAAGCTGCCAGTTAAGTTACACACATAGAAAACATCATAAGGAGGATCATCATGGAACAGATCAAAGAACTGGAAGAGGTCTTAGAGCTTCTTAACACCAAGCAGTATACCAAGCTGCGCCAGTATCTGGCTGAACTCAACGATGCCGATATTGCAGGACTTCTGGAAGAACTGGAAGAGGAGGATATGCTAAAGGTCTTCCGCATTCTTCCCAAGGACCTGGCGGCAGACGTTTTTTCCTATTTAGATATGGACAATCAGCAGAAGATCATCACCTCCCTGTCAGATAAGGAAGCAACGAACATCATCAACAACCTGATGGCGGACGATGCGGCCGACCTGCTGGAAGAGATGCCTGCCAATATTGTCAAAAAGCTTCTGACCAACGCAAGCCCTGATGTGCGCAGAGATATCAATCATCTACTGCGCTATCCGGAAGATTCCGCCGGAAGTATCATGACGGTCGAGTATGTAGACCTGAAGGAGAACCTGACGGTGAATCAGGCAATCGAACGGATCCGCAAGGTGGGTCTCGACAGTGAGACCATCAACATCTGCTATGTACTGGATGCCCAGAGAAGACTGGTGGGAACCGTAGCTCTGCGTTATCTGCTGCTGATGGACGGCGATGAGATCATCGGTGACATCATGCATGAGAATGTCATCTCTATCAACACCCTGATGGATCAGGAGGAAGTAGCCAGACAGTTCAAAAAATATGACTTTACTGCCATGCCGGTAGTGGACAATGAAAACCGCCTGGTAGGTATTATCACCGTGGACGATATCGTGGATATCATCGAAGAAGAGACCACGGAGGATATGGAAAAGATGGCGGCTATCGTACCCAGCGATAAGCCTTATATGAAGACAGGGGTATTTGAGACTTTTAAAAAGCGTATCCCCTGGCTGCTGTTGTTGATGGTGTCCGCAACCTTTACCGGTGCCATTATTTCCTCTTTTGAGGACGCCCTGAGCGTCTGTGCGGTACTGGTAGCTTATATTCCTATGTTAATGGATACCGGCGGTAATGCCGGAAGCCAGGCCAGTGTTACGGTCATCCGCGGACTGTCCCTGAATGAGATTGAATACCGGGATGTACCGAAAGTAGTTTTCAAAGAGATCCGTGTGGCACTGATCTGCGGTGTCACACTTTCTGCAGCGAACTTTGTCAAATTACTACTGTTGGATAAAGTAGGCGTGCTGGTAGCAGCGTCCGTATGCCTGACACTGGTGGCAGCGGTGGTGATCGCCATGATCATCGGCTGCTTACTGCCGATTCTGGCAAAGCGTCTCGGTTTTGACCCTGCGGTCATGGCGAGCCCCTTTATTACCACCATTGTGGATGCCATGTCTCTGTTGGTATACTTCCGTGTGGCATCTGCCATTCTGGGGCTTTAAGATCGGTTATGCACTGTTATTATGACAAAATTTTGACAGGATGTTTTTTTTTCAGTACTTTCCCGCAAGCCCTTTGCAAGAATGTAAATTTTTGCTAGAATCAAGATAAATAGCAAATGTAACCGCTTTCGTAAATATTTTTCTTAAGAGAATACTTAAGAGACAGCAAAAGCAACGGAGGAATAAATCATGAGATATTTTTTTGAGTCTAAAGTAGAGAAAAAGGATGCAGGATATACCATTCAGATCCCTTTTAATGTATGGGAAGTATGTCATCAGAGAGAAGTCATCAAGGGAGATATTGTACTGGACAACAATATTATTGAGTGTGAGCTTCATCCCAAGGAGAAAGGTAATTACGAAATCGTTATAACAGGGGAAGACGCAGTGAAAGTAGAACTTGGCGTTCCCCATAAGATTCTGCTGCATGTCAATGGTTCCCTGATCCGCATGGATCAGAACAGCCCTTACAGCTTTGAAAATCCTATCCGCAGGATCGACAGCATGAACGTGATCATCCAGCCGGAAGACGGTCTGTGTGGTCAGGCATGCGTGGCAATGCTGGCCGGTGTTACCATTGCCGAGGTGATCAGCGTTATGGACTGCAGAGAGTGGCAGGCTACCATGGGACGTGTGATTTCCGCACTGAACTATTACGGTATCGATCACACAGATATTATCGTATATACCGAGGGTAAGCCCGCTGTACTGCCGAAATGCTGTATCATGATGGAAAAAATGGGACGTTTCTGTCACTATCTGGTACACTATGATGGAAAATTCTATGATTCCAATCTGGGTGTGCTGGAAGAGTATGATATGAGCAAGCTGTTAGGTTACCTTGAGATCAAATGCTGATGGAATGCAAATCTGTATTTGCGTGATTTCGATTACCTTGTTCTATTTATAAGGAAGTTCAAAAACTGTAGGTTACACAGATGTGCCTACAGTTTTTTTATAGTAAATAGGTTAATCGGCTAAAAACCCCCTAATAGGGTTGCATGTTAACACGGTAAAGTGTAAAATAGAAAAGTGTGATTTTCGTAACGCTTTAGAGCGATTACTAATTTTTTATTACAAAGGATTGGGAGAAAAATGAATCAGAAAAAGAAGATTGAAAATTATCAGCAGATTGCCATGGGAACCGGATTGCGTTATGATGAAACCAATGACTTGTTTCATGGGGAACGGGATGGGTTTGACTTTATCGTCTATGCACCCGATGCAAGATATCCGTATATGATGGCACTGCATACGGCGGCAAAAAGCGCTGACGGGTCGACATTTGACAAGCAGGCAGTGAAAGGGTTTCGGAAAAGCAGCAAGAAGATCGCAAGTTTTGGTCAGAAGAATCTGGATATCAGAGTATCACTGAAGGCACAGTCCAATGCGGAAAAATGTAAGGATACATTGAACGAAGCACTTGCAGCTACAACGACATTCCTGCGTACAAACAGTTACAGCCCCTGCTGTGATCTGTGCGGTCAGAATGTAGAGACCGGAGCGTTCAGAATGGGCGGTGAATATTATCATTTATGTCCGGACTGCGAGACGAAGATGCGCAGTGACATCGCAATGAAGGCACAGCAGACGGCGCAGAAGAAAGAAAACATTGTAGGAGGTATTGTAGGTGCCCTGTTAGGATCCCTGTTGGGAATGATCAGTGTTCTGATCTTAAGCCAACTGGGATATGTAGCAGCATTATCCGGTGTTATTATGGCGGTGTGTGTGTTGAAGGGATATGAGATGCTGGGCGGAAAACTGACCAAAAAGGCAGTGGCCATCAGCGTTGCGATCATGATCCTTATGACCTATTTTGCAGACCGTGTGGACTGGGCGATTATTTTGTTCAATCAGGGCGGCGGTGCGGAAGCAGGTTATAGTCTGTTCGAGTGTTATCGTCTGATCCCTGCGCTGCTTTCCGAAGAAGTGATTGATATGGGAAGTTACATAGGCAATCTGATTTTACAGTATCTGTTTGTGGCACTCGGAGCAATCCCTACCGTTATCGGAAAAATGAAAGAGAAAAAAGAAGAAGGCATCATTTCAAGACTAAATTAGTCTGAGAGATGAAATTAATCTCTTTGTTTTCAGATGGTTGTGTGGTAAAATAGTACCAGATAGATACAAGTACATAAATTGTACGGTACAAGTGACAGAAATGAATTGGAATTGGGGGACAACAAAATATGAGAAAGTGGAAAGCTTTACTGCTATCATTAGCTATTCTCATAAGCATGGGAGTTATGGGAACAGCTTCCGTACAGGCAGAGGCACAGGAAAGCGGGCAGGGAAAAAGAATACTGTTTATCAGCTCTTATTCCTATGGCTGGGATACAGTACAGACGCAGATTGAAGGCATTAAAGCAGGGGTGGATGAAAATACCACCCTTGATTATGAATTCATGGACACGAAGCGGTTCCGGACAGATGAGTGGCTGAATATGTTCCATGATATGCTGCAATATCATCTGGAGAATACAGCCCCCTATGATGTTGTGATCGTGGGAGATGATGCGGCACTTCAGTTTGCGATGGAATACAGGGAAGAACTGTTTGATGATATCCCCATTGTGTTTGAAGGTGTGAATGATGTAGAATATGCCATGAAAGCGGCAGAAAATCCTCTTGTGACCGGAATCCTGGAAACACTGTCCGTGGAAAAAAACATTGATATGGCATTACAGGTGAATCCCGAAGCTACCAAGGTGGTGGCCATCCTGGATGATTCGGTGACGGGCCAAGCGGAGAGGAAGAACTTCTATAGCACAGCAAAAGAATATCCCGATCTGGAATTCTCCGAGATCAATTCCTCGGAGCTTACAACAGCCAGACTGCAGCAGGCCATCAGTAAAGTGGATGATCAGACGATATTGATTTATATCACAATGTCGAAGGATGGCAGTGAGAAACAATATAACAGTGCGCAGGCAGTGCGTACGATCGTAAGGTATGCCAAGGTGCCGGTCTACCGCATGGTGGAAGCAGGCATCGGCGATGGATTGTTGGGCGGCAACGTGGTTTCCATGTTTAAATCAGGAGAAATCGCAGCGCATATGGCTATGGACATTGCGAACGGGACGGACAGTGGAGAGATCAGTGTAGTGCAGGACAGCCCTAACATCTATTGCGTAGATGAAAAAGTGATGAAGAAATTCGACCTGGATGCGGAACAGTTTCCGGAAGACACAGAGTTTGTGAATCATGAAGAGAATTTCTTTATCAGAAATAAGGAAGCATTAATTCCTGCATTGATTCTGATCATTGCACTGACTGTGATCATCCTATGGGTATGCTTTGATAATTTCCGCAGAAGAAAATTACTGGAGGAACTGGAAGAAGCCAGGAACGTGATGGAGTCGGCTGCACAGCATGACTTCCTGACCGGACTTCCGAACCGGAGTAAATTCATGAAGGATCTGAAATGCCTGATCGATGCAGAGATACCCTGTACCGTCATGATGCTGGATATTGACAATTTTAAGAAAATCAACGATACTTATGGACATACCGCAGGAGATGAGGCACTGCAGCAGGTGGCCAGCCGTCTGAGGGATATGCAGTCCCAGATCCTGACTTCCTACCGCTTCGCAGGAGATGAATTCATTCTGATCCTGCGCAGCAGCCAGAATATGTTGGTAGAGAAGACGGCGTACGAGTGCAGACAGGTATTTACCAGGGATGTGGTACTCTGCGGAACGAAACGCAGGATCGGAGGCAGTATCGGTATCGCAAGCTATCCAAAGGATACAGATAATCTGGAACAGTTGATCGTGTGTGCGGATGATGCTATGTATCAGGTGAAGAAAAACGGCAAAAATGATTTTGCTTTTTATAAGAAGCCGGAAGAAGAGAAACCGGAATAAAGAGAAATTAGGAGAAAAAGAAGAGAAAGAAATAAGAGAAACATAAGTGCGAAACGGGAGGCAGAAACTCACTGTTATCATAACAGGGGTTTCTGCCTGCTTGTAGGCATGGAAATCGAGGTAGAAGAATGAAAGTATTATTATTAAACGGAAGCGGACATGCAAAGGGATGTACTTACACCGCACTGGAAGAAGCAGCGGGAGCACTTGAGAAAAACGGCATTGAGACAGAGATCATACAGGTGGGCACACAGCCCATTGCCGGATGCATCGGATGCGGTGCCTGCCTGAAGACAGGAAAATGTTTCAGGGAAGATGGCGTGAACGAATTTGTGGAAAAGGCAAAAACTGCGGACGGCTTTATTTTTGGATCTCCGGTGCATTATGCATCGGCCTCCGGAATGATCACTTCTTTCCTTGACAGGGCTTTTTATGGCAAGAGTGCACTTTTTCAGGGTAAGCCGGGAGCCTGTATTGTAAGCTGCAGACGAGGCGGAGCCTCTGCAGCATTCGACCAGCTGAACAAATATTTTACCATCAACTGTATGCCGGTGGTATCCAGCCAGTACTGGAATCAGGTACACGGCAATACCCCGGAAGAAGTAAAGCAGGATCTGGAAGGAATGCAGACCATGCGCACCCTTGGCAACAACATGGCATGGTTGCTGAAATGTATCGAGGCAGGAAAGGCTGCCGGAGTGAACTTCCCGGAAAGAGAGCCTGCACAAAAGACCAATTTTATCCGCTAAGATGCTTCGATATATGGTTTCTGAATCGAAAAAAGGAGACAGACATAAACTATGGCAGAATGGAATGGCCTGGGAAGATATCCCGAAAATGCAGACAATGCGGAATGTCCTAAGGAGGGCAGCCTGCTTGCATATGTGGACGGCAGTTATCAGGATAGTCTGAAAAAATACGGATTTGGCTGTGTATTTATTCTTCCGGATGGAAGAATATACACGGAATACGGCAATGGGGACAATCCTGCCTCCCTGAAACAACGGAATGTCTCCGGTGAGATGCTGGGAGCCATGTATGCGGTCCGATTTGCCTTAAACAGCGGCTTTTCTGCGATTGAGATCCGCTATGATTACGAGGGGATTGAGAAATGGGTCACAGGCGCCTGGAAAAGCAAGAATGAACTGACACAGAAATACGCCCAGACCATGCGGGGCTGGGGACAGAAAATACAGATCCGCTTTACCAAAGTCCCTGCCCACTCCAAGGTCAAATATAACGAGCTGGCAGACCAGACGGCCAAGCTGGGCGTAGAGAACGGTAACGGCATTCCAAAGGTAAAAAGCCTCAGTGATTTTGAAGCGGCAGAATAAATCTGATAAAACCGGTAAGAATTCCGGAAGGAGAAGTGTGTGGTACGATTAAATAAATATCTGGCACAATGCGGCGTGTGTTCGAGACGCGACGCAGACAAACTGATCGAACAGGGAAAAGTACTGGTGAATGGGCAGATCGCCGGAATGGGACAACAGATAGAAGAAACGGATACCGTACAGGTGGGCAAAAAGATATTACAGGGGAAAAAAGCCTGTAAGGTACTGGCATTCTACAAGCCGGTAGGCGTGACCTGTACAGAGAGGGATCCTCACGCAGAGAAAAAGATCATGGATATGATTCATTATCCGGAACGGGTGACTTATGCCGGGAGACTGGACAAGGATTCCGAGGGACTGATCCTTCTGACCAATGACGGAGACCTCATCAATGCCATGATGCGGGGAGCTAACCGTCATGAAAAAGAGTATATCGTAAAGACAGATAAAGAAATAACACCTGATTTTTTGGAAAAAATGCGACAGGGAATTTTTCTGAAAGATCTGGATATCACTACCAGACAGTGCGAGGTGGAACAGATTGGAAAATTTACGTTCCGTATCGTTTTGACCCAGGGAGTCAACAGACAGATACGACGTATGTGTGAAGCCTGCGGAACGAAAGTAAAAGCACTGAAAAGAGTCCGGGTCATGAACGTTCTGCTGGGGGATCTGAAGCCGGGAAGGTGGCGTGAGGTCACCGGAGAAGAACTGAAACAGCTTCAAAAAGATGCAGGAATGTTAAATCGTGATTAAAAAGAGTAAAGGTAGGAACACAAGATGCAGTCTTCCAAAATAGAGCGGATCAAAGATCTGGTAGAACAACTGAATGCAGCGTCGGAGAGCTATTATGCCAAGGATCAGGAGATCATGAGCAATTATGAATACGATAAGCTCTATGATGAACTGGTGGAACTGGAAAAAGAGACAGGTGTTACGCTGGCCAACAGCCCCACGGTAACTGTAGGCTATGAAGCCGTGGATGAGCTGCCGAAAGAGCGTCACGAAAGTCCCATGCTGTCTTTGGGCAAGACGAAAAGCCGCGAAGAACTGCGGGACTGGCTGCAAGGGAATCCTGCAATTTTAAGCTGGAAATTGGACGGTCTGACCATCGTATTGACGTATCGTGAAGGAAAACTTGCAAAAGCGGTAACCAGAGGAAACGGTGAAATCGGAGAGGTGATCACCAATAACGCCCGTACGTTTAAGAATCTTCCGCTCAATATTTCTTATACCGGAGAACTGATCCTGCGGGGAGAAGCGGTGATCACCTACAGTGATTTTGAGAAGATCAACGGGGAGATCACAGATGCTGAGGCAAAATATAAGAATCCCCGTAATCTATGCAGCGGTTCCGTGCGTCAGCTGAACAACGAGATCACGGCGAAGCGAAATGTCAGATTTTATGCGTTTACCTTAGTGAAAGCAGATGGCGTGGATTTCCATGACTCCAAAGAAGCGCAGTTCGCCTTTTTACAGGAGCAGGGATTTGCTGTGGTGGAACATGTGGCAGTGACAGAAGAAAACATCCTGTCGGCCATCGATGATTTTGAACATAAGATCGAACATTACGATATTCCTTCCGATGGACTGGTACTGACTTATGAAAGCATCAGCTACGGACAGTCTCTGGGCAGAACGGCGAAATTCCCCAGAGATTCCATTGCGTTTAAATGGGCGGATGAATTACGGGAGACCACTTTAAAAGAGATCGAGTGGAGCGCCAGCCGTACCGGCCTGATCAATCCGGTGGCTATTTTCGAACCGGTGGAGCTGGAGGGCACTACGGTCAGCCGTGCTTCTGTGCATAATATCAGCATTATGCGGGCGCTGCGCCTGGGCATCGGAGATCATATCACGGTCTACAAAGCCAATATGATCATTCCGCAGATCGCCGAGAATCTGACCGGCAGTGATAACGTGGAGATCCCTAAGATGTGCCCGGTATGCGGTCAGCCTACGGAAATCCGACAGATGAATGAAGTGCAGTCTCTGTACTGTACCAACGAAAAATGCCCGGCCAAGGAGATCAAGTCCTACACCCTGTTTGTCAGCAGAGATGCCCTGAATATCGATGGTCTCTCTGAGGCGACGTTAGAGAAGCTGATCGACCAGGGCTTTATCCATGAATATGCGGATCTGTTCCGCCTGGATCGTTACAAAGATGTCATTACGGAAATGGAAGGGTTCGGAGAAAAGTCCTATCAGAATATGATGGACAGCATCGAAGCTGCCCGCCATACCACATTGCCCCGCCTGATCTACGGACTGGGAATCGCAGGGATCGGTGTGGCCAATGCCAAGATGCTGTGCCGGTATTTTGACTATGATCTGGAACGGATGCAGAAGGCGGATGTGGAGACTTTAAGTGCCATATCCGGTGTGGGGGAAGTGCTGGCATCGGCCTTTGCAGACTATATGCGGGATGAAGAAAATCTGGAAAAAATCGCCCATCTGAAGAAATTCCTGACCATAGAGGTGCCACAGATCGACGAGAACGAACAGATGTTTGTGGGAATGTCCTTTGTAGTGACGGGAAGCCTGAACCATTATGCCAGCCGGAATGACCTGAAGGAAGTCATCGAGGAGAAGGGCGGTAAGGTCACCGGCAGCGTGACGGGTAAGACCACCTGCCTGATCAACAATGACATTACATCCACATCTTCCAAAAATAAGAAAGCCAAAGAATTACAGGTTCCGATCCTGACAGAAGAGGAATTCCTGAAAAGATATCACATCCCTTACGAGGAGTAAGCAAGAAAGACCCGGAGGAAACAAAAATGCCTATTAAAACTCAAAATGATCTGCCTGCGAAAGAGATACTGGAAAATGAGAACATATTCGTCATGGATGAATTCCGAGCCATCCATCAGGATATGCGTCCGCTGCAGGTATTGATCCTGAACAATATGCCGGTAAAGCAGGATACGGAATTGCAGCTGCTGCGTGCTCTGTCTAACACACCGCTGCAGGTGGACGTGACATTCATGAACACCAAGAGCCATGTGTCTTTAAACACTCCTGCCAGTCATTTGAATAAATTTTATACGACTTTTGATGAGATCAAGGATCGTACCTTTGACGGCATGATCGTCACCGGTGCCCCGGTGGAGGACATTACCTTTGAGGAAGTGGACTATTGGGATGAGACCTGCCGGATCCTGGACTGGGCGGAGACCCATGTGACCTCCACCTTACATATCTGTTGGGCGGCACAGGCAGGATTCTATCATTATTATGGAATCAATAAGAGACAGCTGCCCCATAAGCTGTTCGGCGTCTATGAGCACAAGGTTTCCAACCGGAAAATACCGCTGGTGCGTGGCTTTGATGATATTTTCCTGGCACCACACAGCAGACATACCGAGACACCGGCGGATGCGATCCATGCCTGCAAAGACCTGACGATCCTGGCAGAATCCGAAAAAGCCGGAGTATTCCTGGCCATCGCCGAGGAAGGGAAAAAGATCTTCGTGGCAGGACACCCGGAGTACGACCGTTACACCCTGAACAACGAATATCACCGTGATCTGGATAAAGGTTTACCTATCCAGATTCCTTATAATTACTATCCGGGCGATGATCCGGAGCAGAGGCCGTTGCTGCAATGGAGATCCCATTGCAACAACCTGTACAGTAACTGGCTGAATTATTATGTATATCAGGCAACACCATATGATCTGGCGGAAATCCGCTAAAATATGATGAATTAAATAATTTCAGATAAAAGAGGAGTTGAAAAGTAAAGTTCAACTTCTTTTTTATAATTGTATAGATAGTAAAAAGGGGGATGTGTTACAAGTAATCCGTATAAAATTATTTTGAAAGGTTTATATTTATAATAAAAAACGCAAAATAAATAGTTCTTTTCGTTATTCCAAAAGTATGATACTATGAACTTGAGTAACAAGTATTGATATTTATCATATACAAAAGGGGAAAACGGGAGATGCAATTAGATAAACGTTTGTGTGAAAAGTTTCCGGTGATATTGAAAAATAAGTTATTGAATAAAGAAATTGAATTGCCTGATAGTACAAAAGTTGAATATACTAATATTTTAACATATAGAGCAGTTGAAAGAAAAAGTGATGATAATCATGAAATTACCAGAGAAGATTTTAAATCATATTTTGAACTGGGGAAAAAACCCAGAGGATTTTCAGGCAATTTGATGAAGAAGCCAGAGTACTACGGTGTGTCCAGTTTTTTGAAAAAAGAAATAGTAGAGCAAACAATGAAATTTCCCAACCCAAATAAAAAAATGGCGTGTGGGTTTGTTTATAGTGAAGGTGGTCCTCAGGACACGAATGAAGAAACACAGCATGTATGCTGGTGGCTGTATGAGGATGTTGATTTAAGTGGATTTAAACTGATTTGAAATGAAAGGGGATAATTGCTGCATGAATAAAGAATTATGTTTTATTATTGAGGGGAAGGAACTATATTTAGAAAAAGTATTGGTTAGTTTTCAAGAGGTGCCTATTTTCTTTTTATGCAAAGATAATAAAGACTATTATATTGCGTTATGTGCCGATGTAGATAAGCTAAATTACGTAGTGACCGAGCTGTCTATAAAAGATGTGTTTGACTTACTGCATGGGATCATTCCTATGCGAAATGCGATAACTCAGAAAGAGACCTATTGGTATATAGAATCACAAGAAGATATAAAATCGGATACGGTAGAAAAACGTCAAATGTATACTTTGGACATTACAATATTGCCACAGGTGAATGCGTACTTTGAGATATTGACTCCAGATATGGAAAAATACGTACAACAATTTGATGACCTGTTTTCAAGTGAAAAGTATACATTGATAGAGGACAGCGCAGTTATTGTAGAAAAAATCAGTTATAGAAGTATTGTGGAGGAAATCTTACAAAAATATTATTCTGCCATAAACTTGAATAATTCTGCAGAAACAACTATATATGATACGGATGATTCTGGAAACTCAAAATATATTAGTGTAGAGCTGTCGGATAATACTATTATAGCTGCATAGATAGGAGATTTATGAATAAGAGTATAGAAAGCGTATTAAAATTAGAAAAATTGGTGTTTGATAGAATCAATTTCACAAGAACTGGATTCAAAACAGAAAATGAACTTGAAATGAAAATACAATCTAATATCAGTAAACTGGAAGATATTGAATTTTATAAATCTACATTGATACTGAATGGTATAAAACCGGGAGAATATAAATTTGAAATTATGTTGTCAGGTTATTTTTCTTTTACTACAAATGAAAATATTTCGGATAAGACGAAATATGATTTGCTAAATAAAAACAGCATAGCAATTTTAATGCCTTATTTGAGAAGTGAAGTATCAGTATTGACGGCACAACCTGAAACGGATGTGGTTGTATTACCTGTATTCAATATAAATAATATGTTGAAGGAGAGCAAGAATTCATGATGGCAGGAAAAGTATTAATGGTAATCGACACACAGAATGATTTTATCACAGGATCTTTGGGGAACGGAGAATGTCAGGCAGCTGTGCCCAAGATCATAGATTTGATCAAAAACGGCAATTATGACGAAGTGATCTTCACGATGGATACCCATGCGGAAAACTATATGGATACCCAGGAAGGTAAAAAGCTGCCGGTACCGCATTGCATCGAAGGAACCGAAGGCTGGAAGATTCAGGCGGATATCGCAAAGGCAGCGGATGAAACTTTTACAAAAGAGCAGCAGACCGTGATCAAAAAGCCTACTTTCGGTGCGATTTCCCTGATCCCGAAGTATCAGCAGCTGTGGGAAAAAGCACAGGGAGATCTGGAACTGGATTTCGTGGGATTTTGTACCGGCATCTGTGTACTTAGTAATGTGTCCATTGCCAAAGCGACCCTGACGGAAGCAAAAGTCTGCGTGATAGAAGAGGCCTGCGCCTGCGTGACACCAGAGACCCACAAGACTGCGATCGAGGCAATGAAACTGATCCAGGTGGATGTGATATAGATGATAATCCCACGATATGCGAATATTGGGGAGGATTGTGGGAGTGCGTAGCACGGAGCAATCCGTAGGCATCAAAGTCGGGGGCTTTTGCCCCCGACATCATAAATGATTTGCATAATGAATGGAATTTTCAGCTATCGTGCGTAAATTGCAATGTTAAGCACAGAAAAGTGGGAAAATAATTCTGTAATATTTAAACTTTCTATGCTATGATACATACAGTACGAAACCAATTCATACAATACAAAAGCGAAAAGAGAGGGAGTACGTATGGAAATTAACATTGGTATTATCGCAATCGTTGTACTTGCCATTGCCATTCTGGCGATCCTGGCATCCGGTTATGTAAAGGCATCACCGAACAAAGCCTACATCATCTCCGGTATCAAGAGAGAACCCAAGGTCCTGATCGGACGTGCCGGTATCAAGATTCCTTTTTTGGAGAAAAAGGATGAACTGATCCTGAAGCAGATCAGTATCGACATCAAGACCAACGGCTATATCCCTACCAAGGATTTCATCGGTGTAGATATTGACGCTGTTGCAAAGGTCAGAGTCCTGACCCAGAGAGATGTCACTGTGAATGCCAAAGGGGAAGTAGTGGCAGGTGCGGATGCGAACAAGAGGATCACCACAGAGATGGCAAACGCAGCTATGAAGAACTTCCTGAACATGAATGAGGATCAGATCCGTGACGCACTGACTGATTCCTTACAGGGTAACATGCGTGAGATCATCGGTACCCAGTGCCTGAAGGAACTGTGTAACGACCGTAAGACCTTCGGTGACGAGGTACAGGCGAAGGCACAGAAGGATATGAATGCGTTAGGTATCTGGATCGAGTCCTGCAACATTCAGAAGATCGAAGATGAGAACAACCTGATCACTGCTTTGGGACAGGATAACATGTCCCAGATCCAGAAGGACGCTTCCGTAGCAAAGGCACAGGCAGACAGAGATGTAGCCATCGCAAGGGCACAGGCACAGAAGGATGCTAATGATGCACAGGTCATCGCAGAGACTGAGATCGCACAGAAACAGACCGAACTGGCCATCAAGAAAGCAGAACTGAAGAAAGAGTCTGATATCAAGAAGGCAGAAGCTGATGCAGCATATAAGATCCAGGAAGAGGAACAGCGTAAGACTGTGGAGATCACCACAGCGAATGCGAACCTGGCCCGTCAGGAGAAGGAACTGGAATTAAAGGAAAGAGAAGTATCCATCAAGGAGAAAGCTCTGGAAGCTGAGGTCAAGAAGACCGCAGAAGCGAATAAATACGCAGCACAGCAGAAGGCAGATGCCGAGCAGTACGAGAGGCAGAAGAGAGCGGAGGCCGAACTCTTCGAGATCCAGAGACAGGCAGAGGCAGAAAAGGCTAAGTCTGAGGCAGAGAGATTCGCCAAGGAGCAGGCGGCAGAGGCAGTCAAGGCGGCCGGTCTGGCAGAGGCAGCCGCTGTAGCAGCCAAAGGTAAAGCAGAAGCAGAAGCCATTCAGGCGAAGGCAGAAGCTGAGGCAGCCGGTATCCTGAAAAAAGCAGAAGCTATGAAACAGTACGGCGACGCTGCAAGACAGCAGATGGAGCTGGATACCTTGAAGGTATACTTCGAGCAGCTGCCCAAGATCGCCGAGGCTGTGGCCAAGGGCTACATGAACGTAGATTCCATCAAGATGTTCGGCGGCGATTCCAGCAAGCTGGCCGGTGATATCATGACCACCGTGACCCAGGTCACCGATGGTATCAAGGAATCCACCGGACTGGATATCAATGAGATGCTGGCAAAGGGCTTCGCCAAGGAAAAGGCAGAAGATGCAAAGCCTGTAGAGAAGAACGACACCGGTAACGATTATCAGGAAGTATAAAGCCGGAATAGAGCTTGCGATTCGTTCCGGATTGCATTAAACTGAGGGCACAGAGAGGGAAATATTGTCTCTGTACCCTCGATTTTTTTGTGGTGGCGGGTATGGAGAGAAAAAACAAGCTTGTATACCCGGGGAAGTCGTAAGTACGGGTATGGAGGAGAAAGAGGTGTATATATGGACGAGAAAAATATTACAACAGCGGATTCAGAGGCAACAAAGGAAGCGCAGGAGCTGCTGCGGGAGCTTTATTGCATCGCAGGAAAAAAGATCATCACCGGTCAGCATACCCAGACCATCCCCTGTGAGGAGATTGCCTATATCCGGCAGACCACCGGAAAAGAGCCAAAGCTGCGTGGCTTTGAACTACTGGCGTATTCTCCGAATATCAATTATGCAGATGCTTCTCCGGAATGCCTGACGGAAATAGAAGAAAATAAAGGCACCGCAGAGATGGCACTGCAGTGGGCGGTGGAACAACGCAAAAATGGTAACGGTGGCATCCTGACCTTCACCTTCCACTGGTTCTCGCCCTTAGGCGGCAGAGACAAAAGCTTCTATACCGAGCATACCGATTTCGATGCGGCTAAAATACTGCAGGAAGGAACTCCGGAGAGAACCGCCTTCTATCATGACATGGATGCGATTGCCGGGATCTTACAGCAGTTTCAGCAGGAACACATCCCCATCCTCTGGCGCCCCTTCCACGAGTCCTACGGCACCTGGTTCTGGTGGGGAGCGAAAGGACCGGAAGTGGCGAGAGAATTGTACCGCCTGATGTTCGATTACTACACAAAAGAAAAAGACCTACACAATCTCCTCTGGGTATGGAACAGCGATATAGAGGAAGCCTACCCCGGAGATGAATACGTGGATGTAGTATCCATAGATATCTACCTCCCGGAGTATCAGGCCACAGACTATGCGGATGCCTATGATAAGCTGGTGGCTGCCACCTCCCGTGACAAAGTGGCTGCCCTGGCAGAAGTGGGATACCTTCCCGATGTGGATCTCCTGCAAAAAAGCAGAATCCCCTGGGCCTATTACATGACCTGGTCCAAAGAATTCTGCATTGGTGAAAAATATAACAGCGTAGAAAATCTGAAGAAAATGTATGACAGCGAATATGCGGTGATACTGTTGTAAGATTACATTTGTACTTGCTGCAATTTAGCAATTAAGGCGTCTTTGAGAACTTTAGAATAATTGATGCCGTAGTTTTCACAGGCAGTATTTAACCATGCCGGAATAGTTAAGGTCTTTTTAACAGCCCTATCATCATAGGCACGGGCATAATTATCTAAATTTACACAGATAAGATTTATGAATGCAGTGGGATCATCCGATTTCACTGCATTAATTGTTGTAGGGTTAGGAAGTGCTTCACCGTCTTTTAGAGAGGTGAATAAGTATTGACCACAGGCTTCCTGTGCCATGACAAATGCATCGGCAAGATTGTTGCCGTAAGTAGCAAGATCATTAAGATCCGGAAAAATAACGGAGTATTTGCCGTCGGTTTCCGGATAAAATATAGCAGGATATACATAATTCATAAACATTCTCCTTTCAAGGGTTACCTTTTACTATTTTAACCCTGCTTGCTTTAAAATAGAATTCACAACTCGCAGAGGAATATCACCTCTGTGATTGGGAATCGTTACTTTTCCTGATTTTAGGGGATGCTTATACTGGTGATGAGATCCTCTGACATCATTCAGAAACCATCCATCGTCAAGAATGATTCGCTCTAATTCGCGAAAACGCATAGATTACTTCTCCTTTCTAAAATAACACGTATAGTACGTAATGTCAATAAATGATGGGAATTTTGCCTTAGAATCGGCATGTGAAAAAACTATAAATAAGACAAATCTATTGTACGATGAAATATGGAAGAAAACAATAGAAAAATTATTTTACTGAAATTGCTTCATAAATTAAAAACAGATTGTATTTTTCTCAGAAAATGTATATACTAAATAATGAGAACAGAGATGTTCTTCTTCATCTATCTAATGAGTCCTGTGACGGTTCTGACAGGACAGTAAAATAAAAATTGACCGAGCGATGAGTCCTGTGACGGTTCCGACAGGACGGTAAAATAAAAATTGACCGAGTGATGAAGGATTTGGCGAGAGGCTATTCAGCCTCTCTTTTTTTATTTCCCGCAGAAATTGCTACAAAAGTACTAAAAACAATTTACATAAATCTAAAATATGCTATAATATTTTAGTATTGAGCCAAAAAAATTGTAAGTTGTAACGAAAAAAGCTACAATTATGCAGATACTCCCAAAATGTAAAAATAACAGGTGAATGATCATGGAATTAGGCAGAAAAAAAGTCCGTTTAGGTGAATTACTGGTAAACAGCGGTGTCCTCACGAATGAACAGCTGCAGCAGGCGTTGGACAACCCCAATCGTCAGGGCAGGAAGCTGGGAGAATTCCTCGTAGATGAGGGAGTCGTATCGGAGGATGATCTGGCGAAGGCACTGAGCCGCCAGCTGGATCTGGATATGATCGACCTCCAGAGCGTCAATGTGGACAAGGAAGTACTGAATCTGGTACCGGTCAACGTCCTAAAGAAGAATAAGATCTTCCCCTTCGCCTACAAAGAGAATAACTTCAATGTTCTCATGGTCGCCATGGCGGATCCCCTGGATTACAACGCCATCGATGACATCAATATCATCACCAACTTCCAGGTAGAGCCCGTAGTAGCCACCACCCGCAGTATCATGCTGGCAATCGATAAATATTTCGGTCAGGAGGAAGTGACCGAGGCACTGGCTGCCTACGCCAAAGAGAAAAAGCTGGATGTGGTGGAAGATATCGCCACGGAGGAGAATATCAACAGCTCCCCCATCGTAATGCTGGTCAAGGACATGATCGAAAAAGCCGTCCGCCAGCGTGCATCCGATATCCATATCGAACCTATGGAAAACATCATCCGTGTCCGTTACCGTATCGACGGTGCCCTCTATGAGAGAGCGAGATACGGTGTCAACGTACTGTCCGCCATCATCGCCCGTATCAAGATCATCGGCGGCATGGACATCTCCGAGAAGCGAAAACCACAGGACGGACGTATCACCCAGATCGTAGACCGTGTGGAATACGATATCCGTGTATCCATCCTGCCTACTGTATACGGGGAAAAAGTCGTAATGCGTCTTGCGGCGAAGAGCGCACTGAACCGTGACAAGAGCCAGCTGGGCTTAAAGCCCTACGAATTAAAACAGTTTGACTATATCCTGAAAAATCCTCACGGTATCATCCTGGTAACCGGACCTACCGGAAGTGGTAAGTCCACCACCCTGTATACCGCACTGAGCGAATTGAATAAAGAGGACGTGAACATCATCACCGTCGAAGATCCTGTCGAGGCGAATATCGACGGTATCAACCAGGTACAGGTCAACACCAAGGCAGACCTCACCTTCGCAACGGCGCTGCGTTCCATCCTGCGACAGGATCCGGATATCATAATGATTGGTGAGATCCGTGACCAGGAGACCGCCAGCATCGCCGTACAGGCATCCATCACCGGACACCTGGTGGTAAGTACCTTGCATACCAACTCCTCCGCCAGCACCATCACCCGACTGGAGGATATGGGGATCGAATCCTACCTGATCGCAGATTCCGTCATCGGCGTTATTGCACAGCGACTGGTCCGCAGACTCTGTCCCGTCTGTAAAAAGCCAAAGCAGGCTACTAAGGATGAAAAAGAGTTCATGGGCATAAAAGAAGAGGAAGATGTAACCATCTACGAGCCCTGCGGCTGCAGCAAATGCGACAATACCGGCTTCAAGGGTCGTATCGGTGTCTACGAGATCATGCAGATCACACCGAAGCTGAAGACGATCATCAGCAAGCGGGAAGGTGCCGATATCTTAAAGGAAGAAGCATTAAAAGAAGGAATGCATACCCTGCGTATGAGTGCCACGGACTACGTACTGGATGGCACGACATCCTTCTCCGAGATGGTAAAGGTATCATTTGACGTATAATTCTATAAAAACAGCAAGATTTTATAGAAATTTATCAAAATTTATAAAAATTTTTCAAAAACCTGGACCTTTTTAGGACAGAGGCCCGTCTTACATAGTTGGGGAGAAGTTAAAGATAGAGACGCATTGGAGGGAAGGCACATGGCGACCTATGGCTACAGAGCCATCACAAAGGCTGGAAAAGAAGTAAAGGGAAGTTTGGAAGCGGATAACAAAGATCTGGCAATGGCAGAACTGAGAAGGCAGGAACTGACCGTTATCGATCTGGGAGAACAGAGCTTCCTGACGAAAGACATCGATATCCAGATCGGCGGATGGCCCAAGGCCAGGGATCTAAGCGTCATGTGCCGCCAGTTCGTCAGCATGACCAAAGCGGGCGTCAGCATCCTCGAATCCCTGAAAATGCTCTGTGAACAGACAGAGAACAAGAGATTACAGGATGCACTGAAGGAAGTTCGCATCAGCGTAGAAAAGGGTGAGACTCTGGCAGACTCCATGGCAGAGCACCCAAAAGTATTCCCGGGGATCATGGTGAATATGGTGGCTGCCGGTGAAGCATCCGGTAGTCTGGAGATAGCACTGGATAGAGTAGCAACCCAGTTGGAAAAATCCCATAAGACACAGGCAATGGTAAAAAAAGCAATGATTTACCCAATAGCAGTGTGTGTGGTTGCAATTATTGTTACGATTGTAATGTTGGTTAAAGTAATTCCTTCTTATGAGGACATGTTCAGTCAGATTGGTGGAGATCTTCCTTGGATTACACGGTTTTATGTGAATTTGAGCCATGGTATTATTAATTACTGGTTTATTATTATTCCGGTGCTTATTGCAATTGTGTTCGTTATAAGAGCATTTGCAAAAACGGATCTGGGAAAACATTTTTTTGGAAAAATAGCATTGAAGATACCACTTTTTGGAAAGTTGACTGTTAAATCGGCATCTTCTATGATGGCAAGAACATTAAGCACCTTGATGGGGGCAGGGGTACCTTTGATTGAAGCGGTTGAGATTGTGTCTGGCGTTATGAGCAATGTATACTTTAAAGAAGCACTGTTGGATGCAAAAGAGGAAATTACCATTGGTATGCCACTGTCGAGACCATTACAGGAGAGCGGATTATTTCCTCCCATGGTATATCAGATGATCCGTATAGGTGAGGAATCCGGTAATACGGAAGAAATGTTGGATAAATTGGCAGATTATTATGAGGAAGAGGTAGAGATGTCTGTTCAGGCTGTTATGGCTGCACTGGAACCAATGATTATTGTTGTCTTAGCGATTGTTGTTGGCGGATTGGTTGCAGCATGTATGATGCCAATGATGTCTATGTACGAAGCACTGGATGCTATGTAAAACAAACTGGATTATCCGTCCTGTGTAGGGACAGGACGATAATTAATAAATGGGGCGGAAAACTTACTACCCTGAAATTAAAAAACACATAAAAAAGGAGAATGTAATTATGAACAAGAAACAGAAGAGCTTAACAAACAAAGGTTTCTCCCTGGTAGAGCTGATCATCGTTATTGCTATCATGGCGGTACTGGTTGGCGTACTGGCACCTCAGTATTTGAAATACGTAAACAATTCTAAGGTTTCAACTGACACTCAGAATGCACAGGAAATTGCTACTGCAATTAATGTCGCAATTTCAAATCAGGATATTACTCCTGGTACAGGAGATACATCTGTTGCCAATGGACCGACTGGTACTGATACATTAACAGCAGTAATGACCTCCGCAGGAACCTCTGTTCCTGCTTCTAAGCTTGGTGGTTATTGGACGGTTACCTATAATGGAACTGATGGAGTAAAAACAGTTAAATTAACTACAAGCGATGGTACGTATGATTGCTATCCTAATCCTGATGTCGCTTCAACTGGTATTTCTACACTGAAGAAATAATAATTTTGAAAGGCACCTGACATGCTCCCAACAATTCTTCTCTACATAGTGATTTTCCTTTATGGAATCGTGATCGGTAGCTTCCTCAATGTGTTGATCTACCGTATTCCGAAAAAAGAGAATATTGTAACGACCAGGTCTCACTGCATGAACTGCGGTTACCAGCTGAAATGGTACGACCTCGTACCTCTGTTCAGCTACCTGGCCCTGGGAGGCAGATGTCGGAAATGCAAGGCACATATCTCCGCTCAGTACCCCGTCATCGAGGCACTGAACGGAGTGCTGTACCTGCTCGTATTCTGGAAATATGGGATGAGCGTGGATTCCCTAGTCTACTGCTTGTTGTTTAGTGCACTTCTTGCTTTAAGTGTGATTGATTTCAGAACATATGAGATCCCTGTGGGATTTAACTTATTTATACTGGCACTGGGGCTGATCCATGGAGTCTTCCACTATACACAGTGGCTGGATTTCCTGATCGGCTTCCTGTGTGTCAGTGTATTTTTGCTTATTCTGTACTACGCTACCGGTGGCAGAGCCATTGGCGGCGGTGATGTGAAGCTGATGGCGGTCTGTGGGCTGTTACTCGGCTGGAAATTGATTATTTTCGCATTTTTACTGGGATGTATCATTGGTTCCGTGATCCATCTGATCCGTATGAAGGTAAGCGGCGAAGGACATGTCCTCGCCATGGGGCCGTATCTCTCCGCAGGGGTGGTAATCGCTGTCCTGTGGGGCAATGAATTCTTACAGTGGTATCTGAATTTTTATGTATAAGAAGATACCAGCATTTCGAGCATGATTTCAGAAATTTCTTCAAAAGCTCCGCATCAGCGGAATGCTTTCGAAATACGATAAATACCGGGAAGAGGAAGGGTAGAAATATGGCAATGAACAATCGCGTATTGAGTATTGAGATCGGAAACTCTTTTACGAAGATCTGCGAGATGGACTATAAGGTGAAGAAGCCGAAGGTCTACAAGGTATTGACGGTGGAGACACCGGAAGGCGTCGTGGTGGATGGTATGCTGCAGCCGACACAGGAGTACGCAGAGCATCTGGTGAATGCACTGGCGACGAACGGCATCCGCACGAAGAAAGTGATCTTTACCATTTCTTCTACCAGAGTGGCGAGCCGTGAGGTACAGATCCCGAACGTCAAGGCGAGCAAGATCGAGGCATTGGTGAAGACCAATGCGAACGATTATTTCCCAGTGGATCTGACCCAGTATGAGATCGGATATTATCTGGCAGGCGGACTGGCTGAGAACGGGAAGCTCCGTGTCATGGCACTGGCTTGTCCCAAGGCTCTGCTGAACAGCTATGATCAGCTGGCACAGATGTGCGGCTGGGAGATCGAGTGCTTCGATTACAGCAGCAACAGCTTATACCAGATTCTTCGTGACGAGAAGACCGAGACTGTTACCATGATGATCAAGATCGATGAGAACAGCACTATCGTGACCGTGCTTTCCGCAGGCAAGGTGCTGTTACAGAGAACCGTGGCTTACGGCGTGCAGGATGCTATCGATACTATGATCGCTTCCGGAGCCTATGCCGTGAACGATCCCATGAGTGCGGTAGAGCGTTTCCAGAAGAAGACCTGCCTGAACAGGGTGCTGCATCCGGGAGATAAGCTCTGGGAAGAAAATGCCGGACGCTGGGAAGACGAGGATGCCGGAAATGTGGAAGTCACGGAAGCGAGACAGAAGATCACGGCTTCTCTGGAACCTTTGATCATAGGTGTCAGCCGTGTCATTGACTTCTATGATTCCAGGAACAGTGACAATCCCATTGAAAAGTCCTATGTTACCGGTCTGGGCGGCAGCTTCAGCGGCATGAGCAAGCTGTTCACCAACTGCCTGGAACGTAAGGTACATACCCTGTCCGAGATGGATGACAAGATCGGCATGAGCAAGGCCATCCGTTCCACCAGACCGGCTGCTTATATTTCCTGTCTGGGTGCGGTTCTCGCCCCCGTGGGACTGATCGACAAGAGCCAGCAGAAGGCGAAGGGACTGACTGTAGTCAGTGGTACGAACTATACCTTTGTCAGCGTGGCGGTACTGGTGCTGGGCGTGGTCGTATCTATTGCACTTTGCGCCATGGCAATTCCCAGGTACATGGTGGATAAGGCGGCTAATGTCTATTTACAGAACCGGATCGTGGAGCTGCAGCCGGCAGAAGCTATTTATAATGAGTATCTGACTACGGCGGGACAGTATGATAAGTATACTTACTTTTATGCATATACCCAGACACCTAATGAGAATCTGGTAGAATTTATGAATGAGCTGGAACAGATTCTTCCATCCTCTTTCTACACCAACAGCTTCACTTCGGATGAAACGGGTGTGAGCATGAGTATTACGGTAGAGGGAAAAGCAGCGGCCGCCAGAACGATATTGAATATCCGGAACATGAAGAGCATTGAATCCGTTTCCGTGAGTGGTATTACGGATGCACTGGACGAAGCCGGTAATTCTACGGTTACCTTTTCTTTGAGCGGTACTTATAAGGCACTGGGCGCTGAGGAAGAGGAGACTTCCGACAGCACAGCAGTGGCAGCGCAGTAAGGGGGAACGGACATGAAAGTAAAGAAAAGTGATATTCAGCTTTTGATCGGAGCGATCGGTGTACTGCTGGTAGTATGCACCTATTTCTTCGTTTATACAAAATTCAATGAGAAATCCGAGACTTTGGAAACAGAGAACGCCTCTTTACAGAGCAGGGTATCCACTTTGGAG
>OQVS01000522.1_pt1 | contig 26219 bp, 23 predicted proteins | sample 1691601 | NCBI WGS metagenome assembly OQVS01 (sample SAMN03418268, study PRJEB22391) | human gut metagenome | biome: human-gut; feature: organic feature; material: feces | host: Homo sapiens | place: Tanzania | collected 2013-01 | reverse complement strand
AAATTTAGTATCTCACAACACGTTTTTTCTGCATAGACCCAAAACGCAGAGCTGAAGCGGAAGAAGGGTACAGAAGGAGTTCATCTAGTCGTTGGCAACCCTACGTTAACAAAGCAAGTATATTACTGCCTGTGAAGTGATTTTAGAAATCCAAGTGGTATTTTGATCGAAGAATCCATGAAAACGTTCTAAAAATTACTGCTTCGGCATAGGATGCTTCTGCTCCGTCAGTAAATATCAGTCACTGTAAAAGAAAAACACTTTAAATTTTCTGCTTATACAGCGCAAAATGGATTTTAGGCGGTAAAGATCGGAACATTAAAACCAAAATACCACTCGGGAAGACACCAAAGTCATCCGGGTGGTATTCAACTAACTCTCAATTTACCATACTTTTAGTACACACGGATAATGCCAGAAATTTCCCTCACGACGGACATTCCCTCCATGATACGGATGGCGTCATTAAAATGTCTCTCCTTTACGAGATCGGTGATGACCACGATTTCGGCAATGCCGTCGTGGCTGCGCTTCTGTACCATCTGGGCGATGCTGACATCGTTGTTGCCCAGGACACCTGCAATATTGGCCAGTGCTCCGGCGCGGTTCTCCACCTGAAGCCGCAGGAAGAATCTGCTCTTCGTCTCTTCCACATCCAGCACCGGAAGCTTCTTATGGCTGTCACTGCCAATTTTGCCGCAGCTTCCGTGGATAATATTGCGCATCACATCAATGACATCTCCCAGCACCGCACTGGCGGTTGGCATCTGTCCGGCGCCCCGTCCCATGAACATGGCATCATCACAAGCCTGACCATGAACAAATACGGCATTGAAGGAATCTCTGACTGTGGCAAGGGGGTGGCTGTCCGGAATCAGGGTCGGATGTACCTTAACTTCAATCCCTTTGTCTGTCAGCTTCGTAATGCCTAATAGCTTGATCACGTAGCCGAATTCTTTTGCATACTGAATGTCCTCGGCGGTAATCTTCGTGATGCCTTCCGTATAAACCTGAGGGAACGTCACGCGGGAGCTGAAAGCGATGGATGCCATAATAGCGATCTTGCGTCCCGCATCATAGCCTTCCACGTCCGCTGTGGGATCTGCCTCCGCATACCCAAGTCTCGTAGCCATATCCAGAGCTTCCTGATAGCCCATACCTTCCTCGGACATTTTGGTCAAAATATAGTTGGTGGTGCCGTTGACGATCCCCATGATCTCCGTCAACTGACTTCCAGCCAGGCTCTGCCGCAAAGGGCGGATGATGGGAATTGCGCCTGCTACTGCCGCTTCAAACTGTAAATCGCATTTATTCTCCGTGGCAATCTCGAACAGCGGATCCCCGTACTCCGCCAGCAGATCCTTGTTGGCGGTGACCACCTGCTTTCCGGCCTTCATGGCTTCTTCCACATAAGTTCTGGCCGGTTCTATACCACCCATGACTTCAATAACAATCTGGATTTCGGGGTCTTCCAGAATTTCCTGCCAGCTGTCTGTGAACAGCTCCTGTGGGATTCCTTCTCTTACCTTGCCCGGATTCCGCACCAGGATCTTTTTGATCTCCAGCTGGGCTCCTGTCTTCAGGCAGATATCCTCTTCCTGCATCCCTGCCAGCTTGTACACACCGCTTCCCACGGTTCCTGCTCCCAATAAAGCTGCATATATCTTACGGTTCTCGCCCATGATTTCTCCTCTCATTCTGCCGTAATACCTGACGATTTCTTCTGTTTCCAAATATCTTCCTGTATCTTTGCAGTTTTCAAAAATAACTATGTCTCATTATAACAAAAAACATTGATAACGCAACAAAAACCGTCCTTATCAGACGGTTTTGTCACATATTTTTCATATTGATACAGCTATTCTTATTCCAGTGCGCTTACCCCAGTGCCTTTTCCAGTTCCTCTATCACAATCTTCAATGCTTTGATTCTGGCATATTTTTTATCTACGGATTCCAGAATGTGCCAGGGAGCATATTCCGTGCTGGTCTTCTGGAGCATTTCGTTCACAGCTTCTTCGTACTGATCCCATTTATCCCGGTTGCGCCAGTCTTCGTCCGTGATCTTCCACTGCTTCTCCGGAGTATTCTGCCGCTCTGTGAAGCGTTCCAGCTGGGTATCCTTGTCGATCTGCACCCAGAACTTGATGATCACTGCACCCCACTGGGACAATTCCTTCTCGAACTCATTGATCTCGTTATAAGCCCGCTGCCAATCGTTGGTACTACAGAAGCCTTCCAGCCGTTCTACCATGACGCGTCCGTACCAGGTACGGTCGAAAATGGCAATATGTCCGGTCTTAGGAAGTCTCGTCCAGAATCGCCAGAGATAATGCCTCGCTTTCTCGTGTGGTTCCGGGCTGGCGATGGGGTGTACCTCGTAGCCTCTGGGATCCAGCGCTCCTGCGATCCGCTTGATATTTCCGCCCTTGCCTGCGGCGTCCCAGCCTTCGTAGGCGATGACTACCGGAATCTTTTTCCGATACAGGCGGTAATGCAGGGCATTCAGCTTCTTCTGCAGATGACGCAGTTCTTTCTTGTATTCTTCCTCGGAGATTTCCTTGTCCAATTCCACCTCGGACAGCTTCGGCATCTTCACCAGTGGGAATACATTCTGCAAAATAGGCACAGCAAGGCTCTCATTCTGCATGGCCACATGAATACCGCTGCATAATGTCTCCAGCACCTGCAATTCCGCCCACTTTTTGTCCCCGGAGTCGATAATGTACCATGGAGCTACGGAAGCGTTAGTATCTGTGAGGTATTTGTCGTAGACTTCCTCACATTTGTCATAATGCTTGTTCTGCCACCAGTCGTTCTCGCCCACACGCCATGCGGTATCCTTGTTCCCTTCCAGTTCCTCCAGCCGCTTTTTCTGTTCCTTTTTCCCAATCTGGAAAAAGAGCTTCAGCACCAGATAACCGTTGTCCGTCAGCTGTCTTTCAAAACGTTTGATGCTCTCAATGCGCTCCGCATACTGCTTATCCGACAGTTCGCCCCGAAGTCTTCCCTTGGTCACCTCATCCATCCAGCCGGAATCCAGGAATTCAAACTTCCCAGCTTCCGGAATTTTTACAAAGTACCGATACAGGAAAGGCTTCCGCTTCTCTTCCTCCGTCGGCGCAGACATGGAAGCTACCTTGAAAAATCTGGGATCGATATTTTTAATAATTCCGCCGATAGTGCTGCCCTTACCGGCCGCACCCCAGCCCTCAATCAGCACCAGCACCGGGAGCTTATGCTCCTTGATCTGCATCTGGAGTCTCCCAAGCTCCTCCTGCGCTGCATCCAGTCGTTTGTCCAGTTCCTCTTTGTCCGGCTTTGCCGCCGGGATCCACTGTTTCAGCATACTGTAACCACCCTTTCGCATAAATTATATGTTATTATCTGCATGTACCTGCCACTATATACATAAATCACTTTCCATGGTATCCGGCATTTTTCTCAGCATATTCCTGTTTCAGTTCCTACTTCTTAATTTTCCAATTTGGTTTTCTCTTTGTTCCATTTTGTATCAATATTCCTTTTTCCTGTAAAGAAACGAACATTCGAGAAACCGTCCTTTTTGACACACCAATCTGTTTCGCATAATATGCTTGTGTTGCAAATGGATTTTTCTCTATGATCTGCAACAATTTTCCTATCTGAACCTGTTCCCTATTAAGCGGCACTTCAACGTCATTAACGCCATTTTTAGTGCCATTGGCGTTAATTATGGCGTTGTTTGTATCAACTTGTCTTCGATAGATATTAATACGCAGATCAACTTCTCCACCAATAAATTCCGGTTCCCGTAATCCGGCGGCTTTTACTTTCTCAATAATTCTCGGAATTCCGCTTCCCCAATGCTCAATCAGATTCATATAAGCAAACGCATGTGCAAGAGCTTCATTTCTGATTTTGGAATACCCCTCTTTCATGCGCTCCATCGTTTGTCCCATTGGCAGTTTTCCCGGAGAAGTGATTTCCAATCGGTTGTCATATACCGCTACCTGTATCGTGCCATGATCCAGATAACTCCGATGTACCATCGCATTGATAATCAACTCACGAATAGCGTCCGGCGGAATTTCATAGACATCCTGCCTGTAAATTCCCACTATCGTAGCACCCAGGTGAATATTGCGTAAAACAAATTGAAATGCTTCGTCTATCTGCTCCCAAAGCGGACCGGCATATTCCCTACGGTCAACAAATACTGCTTTCGTTGTACCTTTAAACACGCCACATTGCGTTGCAACATGAAGCCCTCCGTTGCCGGTCAAAATAGCAAAAGCATTGGACGGATAATCTTTTCCATCACGTTCAATCAAAATGCCCCAGGATCGCAGTTGCTGTCTACCAATATCTTTAATGGATGTCTTCTGCTCCTCATTATGGGCATTTCTGACTGCCTGCTCCTTCATAGCATTGCAAAGAGCATCAATATCTTCATCCGTGATATTCAGCCCATGGCACAAAGCCTGATCGTAGTAACGATTACTGCCCTCAAACAACAATTCTTTTATCATGTATTCATCTGCAAGGCGGGTGGTTCCAGCAACACGTACGTATACACCACCTTCTCTGCCAAGCGCCTTAATATAATATGGGCGCTGCCTGCCTTCCGAAACTTCTACGACAATAACGGTCTTGCCATCCACTGTCTGTAAAGTAATATCTGGGATAATTGCCGGTTCACAATTATCCGACACGGCATTTGCAATGGCATCCATTATCTTGAATACCTCTTCCTTGTCAAATCCAACTACCTCTCTGGTTTTATCAGCAATTCCGAAAATGATCTTTCCTCCGGTCCCATTTGCAAAGGCAACCACAGATTTCATATATTTGATAGTTTTCTCAGGCAGGTTCTCTTTGAACTCCACATTCTTCGATTCTCCTGCAAGAATTTCTTCTATGGTCATCATAACACCTCGCCCTCTTTTACAGCTTTAGCCGTTGTTAAGTATTGGTCCAACAAATTGAATCAGAGCTGCAACTGCCGATCCAAATTCGACAGTTCCTTTTATAGCTTGTAACGAAGCTATTGCTGTCTTTATCATAGATTTCTTTGGCTTTTCAGATATAACTTCTGCCTCTATAACTTCCAGGCTTTCAGATGCTGCTTCTTTATCTTCATCTGATGTAAGCGTATCCATCTTCGTCCTAACTGCGGTAATCAACCGTTCTATATCATTTGCTGTTGCCCCAATATTTGTAGTTGCCGTAACGGATGAATTATCATTTGCAATAATAGCTTGACCATTTTGCACCGTCACATTATAAATATTCTTTTCATCTATTCCCATATCAATACCTACTTTCGTTAGATAGCTTTCTACATGGCGAATTAATACCATAACAAATCGTTCATTAAAACCTTTGATTTTATCTTGCCATTTAGATGAAGAAGAATACCCCATGGCAACACCACGATATACAGAACTGTTATTTTCTACTAAATATCTTAAAACGGCGTACACATTTCGTATTTCTTCGCCATCAGTTTCACCCAACGAAAAAATCAGTCTTCCATAGGATCCTTCTACTTCTTTAATTTCATTTTCTAAATCCCAATCACAGTTGCCGCAATCATGGATATAATCGCTTATAATCGGAGTGTTATCTATGTATTTCACAAATTTTGTAAGCACATCAGTATAATCTTCATAATCTGCCTGAAGTAGTCGATTAGAGCAACTGTTAAAATCATATTGAATTTTTCGCAATTCTTTTCTATTCAATTTCATAGTTTTTCACCCCACAAAACGGGCAATATGCACCCGTCATTTTTAATAATGGTTTGATTTTCGCAGTACGTTTACAACACGGAAAATTACAAATTTCCATTGCTTCGATTCCTGAATGAATAGGATCTTCATTTTCATGCTTCGGACGTTTTCCAGCCTTAAATGTAATGATTCCTTTTTTGCTATGCCGTTCCATTTTTTTGAATTCATTATAAATCATATCATTGACGGCATTCGTCACCATTTTCACGGCAAGTTCAAGTACATCCTCAGTAATATAATTTACGCTTATTAAACCGCAGCTTGGGCAAAATATATGAAGCACCCCGTCATCCTTTAAATCTGAAGGAGTTGCCTTAAAATATGTGCCGCAATGCTCGCATTGCAAAAGAACATAGCCATCATCATCCGTGGGGATAGAAATCGTCATATTGATTTCATCACTCATACTGTTCCCTCTTACTTACTTTATTTTAGCCAAAATCCTAGAAAATTGCATAATTCCTCACACCATCGTCCAGGTCAATGGAAATCATCTGATTGGCAAGGTGATGAATCTTTTCCTCACAGAGTCTGATTTCGGTACCCTATGCCTGTAAAGTGATCAGTTTTTTGTTCAGATTCATACACTCGCCAGCGAAATCACTCTGAACAGTATCCGGCTCTTTAACGGCACTTATCCGGCATTTTTCTCAGCATATTCCTGTTTCAGTTCCTCTGCCAGATACGCATCGCTCATACAATGCATATCAGAAACACCATCACGGATCAGCTGATAGACCTGGGAATGATAAAAGAATTCCAAAGCCGCATCCAGAGAAAGTCCCTGCTGTTTAGCAAAGCATTCAATAACACGGCTATATTTTTTCTGAAGCAAAATCGGGTTTGCTGTCATAGCGTTTCACTCCCTTCAAAGTGCAACAGGGTCAGTGCTTTCTCTGTGCGAAAACAAATTTGCAGGTTCGGTTTTTCATACCGCAGGCGGTTGATAGCTTCCGTTTTATCAATCAGCCCGTCAAAGAACAACTCCACGGTATTAAACACCTTATCATTGGCAACACCACCCACAACAAGGTCATAATCTGTTGAATCTTTTCCGCTTCGGCAACTCAGAATGAAATCCAACCATTCTTCGGAATAGGAATCAAATTTCAGTGTTTTCAGTTCGTTTTCCCGGCTTTCATCATATCCATACCGGGAGATAACGCCGACTTTCCCCCGACGTTTGAACTTTCCGCACCACTTCGCCGCCTGTTCATATAGCGGTGTGACATAGAAGCCACGCCCAAAGTCTACATTGGGGCGGGAATGAACCAGATCCGGTCTGGCAATCTCTAAAAAGGAACCGTGATAAAGGATCATACTTCCACCCCCCTTTCTTTCATCACATCAAGAAGGTCATCAACGATATATTCCCGGCTCTGGGTATGCAGCACTTCATATTCCGGCACGATATAACCGTTCAGAATGTCACTCTGTTCAGTAAATGCCTGATAGACACGTTCTGCATCCACGCCCAGCTTTGCCGCTACATTTTCAATGCAGAATACAGCAAACTCCAGTTCACTGGAATTTTTGATTTTTTCATCCATCATCGCACGCTGGCTCTCCTTCCCTTATTTTACCCCTGCCTTATCTCATTCAAAATAATTATTAACATACGAATAGCTTACCATGAAATTATACTTTAAACAACCAAATACACCACAAATAAAACTGCATTTCTGTAATATCGTATTATGATATAAATGAAATATTATCTCATGTATAAGTATTATTTCCCCATCTTGTCCATGATATTATTGTAGATCTCCCGGGTCTGCGCATCATCTGCACTGTTTAGAATAACGGTGCTCCCATTCACTTCCATGACTACATAAGTATCACAGTCGTTATGGGTATAGCGGATGTAATCTCCGTGAATGTCATCACGAAAATGTCCCATGGAGTATTTCAGGTTGCCAAATCCGTTCGTCCGGATTGTATTCGTATCCCGAAACATATTCTCTTCGCAAACAATGCTATCGATAGCGTCATATTTCACCGTGTAATCCTTCCAGCCCTCCGCCTGAACAGTAAATTCATTTTCCCCGTAACAGATCTCGATTTTTCCCGTATATAGCGTCCATACCGTAAATAGCACACACACGAGCATTATGAACACATAGGCTGCAACTACTTTATGATTGTAGTGTACTTCCAGCCCTTTTCCGGTGTGCAGCTTCTTTTTATAATAGAGATAAGAATACACGATGCTGCCAAAAGCTGCTGCCGCAATTGACACAATAAACAGAATCAGTGCTGCCATGCTGTCGCTGAACAGTCCGCAGATCATACTCAACAGTCCTGCTGCCACCCATATTTTCCCGCTGAAGCGGTGTGTGGCAATCCAGTTCTCCTCATCCTGTAATGCCCATACGACGCGGATGCCGATGGTGCGGTTCGGTTTCACCTTGGGCAGATAATTACCCACAATAACAAATAGCAATCCCGTTCCGACATACAAAATTACCACGAGCAGATTCTCTTTCGTTACACCCATATCAATCCATCTGGCGATGCCGTTATAGAGCAATGTCATTCCCGGCACGATCCACGTAACCATTCTTATTACCTTGTCACTCTGCTGCCTATTTCTGTTGTCGTAAAAAGTTACTGCTATTGCTACCACATAAGTCACTGCAAACGTGCCGTTTATCCACAGACTGTTCTCGCAGGTATATCCCAATATAATGCCCACGCACATAACAAATGCCGAGCAGATCAGCCTGCCTTTATTTTTCTGTATCATTTCCTTCATTATCTGATGCTCCTTTCAAATCTGTGATCCATAACATGATCTCTTCCAGCACGGAAGTATTCAGTTCATAATAAATAAACTTTCCCTCCCGTTTGTCCCTGATCAGGTCGGCCTCCTTTAACACCGACAAATGCCTTGATATGGAAGCCCCCGTCACCGAAAAATGTTCGCAGATCTCTCCCGCCGACAATCGACCGTTTTTCAGAAGATTTAGTATTTCACGCCTTATAGGATCCGCCAGCGCTTTCAATGTATCTTGTATGCCCAAAAATAAATCACATCCTTTCATTCAATCATTTAACATTTAACCTATTTGTTAAATATATTATATTATTCACCTCATATATTGTCAACGGTTTTACAGATCAAGCTAGATGTAGTCTTCCGGCAATCCTTTTAAAAACGCCACTGCCACCGGCAATGACAAAACCGCAGACAAAATATCAGACACCGGCTGTGACCACTGGATGCCCCGAATTCCCCAGAACGCCGTCAGGATCAGCAGCGCCGGAATGTAGATGGTGCCACTTCGGAAGGAGGCTAAGATCGTCGCCCTGCCGCCCTTTCCGATGGACTGAAACAGCATGTTGCCGCAGATACATACCGGAATAAACGGCAGCGTCAGACACTGGATCTGCAACGCATAAAATGCGATCTCATAGGCATCCATATCCGTAAGGAATTCCAGCAACAGCTCTCTGCGGAACACATACACCACCCCTGCAAACACTGCCATGGTCACCAGGCTGGCGCACAGGGTGAACCAGAACGCTTTCCTTACACGGGAATACTTCTTTGCCCCATAATTGAAGGAGGATACCGGCTGGAAACCCTGACCGATGCCCAGCGCCACACTGAATACGAAATTGAAAATACGGGATACCACGCTCATGGCAGCAATGGCAATATCTCCGTAGACTGCCGCCTGTGCATTCAGCACCATAGTGGACACGCTGGCCAGTCCCTGCCGCATCATGCTGGGGAAGCCTGCTGTAAGAATGTTCTTATGCACGGCAAACTCCCAGGTAAAATATTTCGGTGCCAGGCTGCTCTGGGTCTTTCCACGCAGGAAAAAGAATAACAGGATTCCGAAGGATATGTACTGGGAGATCATAGTGGAAAGTGCCGCTCCCCGGATACCAAGATTTAAGCCCCACATAAAGATGGCATCTCCCGCCATATTTAAGATACCGCCGGACACTAATCCCACCATCGCCAGATTGGCATAGCCTTCATACCGGAGCACATTGTTCATCACACAACTGGATGCCATTGCCGGTGCCGACACCAGAATATAGAAAGCATAGATTCTCGCATAGGGAAGGATGGTCTCCGTACTTCCAAGTAATCTGCACAAGCCGTTGAGATCTATAATACCGATAATTGCGATCAGCACTCCGGCTCCCACCGCCAGATAAAATCCCGTTGCGGAAAAAGCTTTCGCCCGCTCCTTTTCATGAGCTCCTAACAACCGGCTGATATTGCTCCCGGCGCCATGACCGAACATAAAACCAAACGCCTGAATAATAGCCATCAGCCCAAACACCACGCCTACCGCTCCGGTGGCACTGGTGCCTAACTGGCTTACGAACCAGGTATCCACCATATTATACAGATTCGTGATCAGCATACTGATGGTAGTCGGCAGTCCCAGCTCCAGGATCAGCTGCGCCACCGGTTCCTCAGTCAGCCGTTTATACTGTTTTTCCTCTTTTGTCAAAGTTGTATCATTCATGTTCACTGACTCCTATAAATATCATCGCACATTTTTCCATGTGATTCTCTATCTGCTTATTTATACTATTATATGATGCCAGGGTCAAAAGGTCTAAGCCCATATGAGCTTGCTCATAAGTGGGTGAAAGGAAAGACCTTGCGACCCGCCCCGATATGAGCATAAAAGTGGGATAATAATCCCACGATATGCGATTACTGTACGTCAAACCAGAGATTTGTCGGGTGCACCACAGTGAAAAATAGCGTCTGCCCTTCCGGACACGACGCTATTATAGATGATTCTCTTTGAAAATGTAAGCCCTTTCAGCTGTTTTTTACTTAAATTTTATGTTCAGCATCACAGCTTCTCACTGAAATAGCTCTTATAGCCCTCTCCGAAGATCTCCGTGGCACTGGTGACGATCATAAATGCCAGGGGATCCTCTTCCTTTACAATCTCTTCCGCCTTGGGAGAAATGTTTTTCTTCATGGCGCACATGATGACACTCTTCTCCTTGCCGCTGTAGGCACCACTGCCCTGTACATAAGTCACACCAATGTCCAGTTCCTCCAAAAGTCTCCCTGCGATTTTTTCCGCATGGTCGCTGATAATATAAATCAGCTTCGCCTCATCACGGCCGTACAATACCACATCCAGCACCACGGATGTGATAATGACCACGATACCAGCATACAGAGCCTTGTCAATGTTCCGGAATACAAATGCCGATGCTATGACGATAACCACATCTGTCAGGAAAAACAATGCTCCCGTCTTGAGGTACGGAAATTTCAATCGAAGCAGCTTGATAATAATATCTGTTCCTCCCGTAGTGGATCCGGCCTTGAACACCCAGCCCATGGATACTGCCATCAGGGCACTTCCGGTCAGAGAGGCAAGCAAAGGATCTGTGGTCACTGCTCCTACCGGTGTCAGCAGGTTCGTAAACAGAGAGGTCATTGCCGTACAATAGATTGTAGACAGAATAAACCGCAGTCCGAATTTCCAGATACCGATCAAAAGGATCGGTATATTGATGAGCAGCATCCAGGTACCGGTCTCAATCCCGAACAGACGGTTTAAAATAATAGCGACACCGGTGATCCCCCCGGGTGCCAGGGAGTTCGGATCCAAAAACATGCTGACGGATACTGCATAGACAAAGGATGCTACCGTGATCATTACATAATCCCGGAGCATCTGCAGGGGTGTCTTTTTATCCAGTCTCTGTATTTCCAGTTCTTTTTCAGTCTTTTTCGCCATATTTTCTCTCCATTCCGCATAAAAGCCGCATATCTATAATATGCGGCTTTTATCGGTGATACATTCACTTCTTTTCTAAGAAACTATGCAGCGACATCCATATGACCCTGCATAGTTATATATTTGTTCTGACCACCTTGGGCTGATAGCCTTCTTTTTCCAGGGCAGCAATGATCTCTTTCTTATGCTCGGTACCGAAAGCTTCCAGTGTGATACGCAGTTCCACGGCAGCACTACGGTTGATGGATACAAACTGGTTGTGCTCCAGCTTGATGACATTACCGTTAACGCCGGCAATGATACCGGATACTCTACACAGCTCACCGGGCTTGTCGGGAAGCAGTACGGATACGGTGAAGATACGGTCTCTTAAGATCAGACCCTGCTGTACCACAGAGGACATGGTGATGACATCCATATTACCGCCGCTCAGGATAGATACAATACGCTTATCCTTCACATTCAACTGCTTTAAAGCTGCCACGGTCAGCAGTCCGGAATTCTCCACGATCATCTTGTGGTTCTCCACCATATCAAGGAAGGCTACTACCAGATCCTCATCCTCCACGGTGATCACGTCGTCCAGATTCTTCTGTAAGTACGGGAAAATCTTACTTCCGGGAGTCTTAACCGCAGTACCGTCTGCAATGGTGTTGACCTTTGGCAGGGTGGTTACCTTGCCGTTCTTTAAGGATACCTGCATGCAGTTAGCTCCCGCAGGTTCCACGCCAATGACCTTGATCTTCGGGTTCAACAGTTTTGCCAGTGTGGAGACACCTGTTGCCAGGCCGCCGCCACCGATAGGAACTAAAATGTAGTCTACCAGAGGAAGCTCCTTGAAGATCTCCATGGCAATGGTACCCTGACCGGTTGCCACAGTCAGATCATCAAACGGATGAATGAAAGTATAACCGTGCTCTTCTGCCAGTTCATATGCTTTTGCGCATGCCTCATCATAGACATCACCGTGCAGTACTACCTCTGCACCATATCCTCTGGTACGGTTTACCTTGATCAGAGGTGTGGTGGTAGGCATTACGATGGTTGCCTTGCTTCCGTAGCATTTCGCTGCATAAGCCACGCCCTGTGCATGGTTGCCTGCTGATGCGGTGATCAGTCCCTTGGCACGCTCTTCATCCGTCAGTGTGCTCATTTTGTAATAAGCACCTCTTAACTTGTAGGCTCCGGTAAACTGTAAGTTCTCGGGTTTTAAGTATACACGGTTGCCGGTCTGGGCACTGAAATAATCACTGTATACCAGTTTGGTCTCTAAAGTAACTTTTTTAACGATCTCACTTGCTTCTTCGAATTTCTCTAAAGTCAACATTTCTTCCTGCATTTTTCTTCCCATGCCTTTCTGTCACACTTTCTTCTGTTTGGTCTATTCCTCTTCTGTATCCGTCGTTTCCGTTTCTTCCGGCAGATGCAGTTCCCCGAGGTCTTCCTTATTCACATCAAACAACGCATTTACGAATTCATCGGAATTGAATTTCTGTAGATCTTCGATGGTCTCTCCCACGCCGATATATTTTACCGGCACCTTCAGTTCAGACTGGATTGCCACCGCAATACCGCCCTTCGCAGTTCCGTCCATCTTCGTCAGAATGATGCCCGTGAGGTCTGCCACCTCACCGAATTCTCTCGCCTGTACCAACGCATTCTGTCCGGTGGTACCATCCAGTACGATCAGATTCTCTCTGTGGGCATTCGGGAACTCCTTGTCAATGATACGGTTCATTTTGCGAAGTTCTTCCATCAGGTTCTTCTTATTATGCAGTCTTCCGGCGGTATCGATCAGAAGCACATCCACCCCTCTTGCTTTCGCTGCATTCACGGCATCAAACACCACACTGGCGGGATCTGCGCCCTCTTTTCCGCCGATCATGGGCACATCCGCTCTGGATGCCCATTCTGCCAGCTGGTCTCCCGCTGCGGCACGAAAGGTATCCGCTGCAGCAATAAGGACTTTCCTGCCATCATCCTTTAATTTACCTGCCAGCTTGCCCACGGAAGTGGTCTTACCCACACCATTGACACCAATGACCATGATGACGGATTGTTCCTTCTCGAAATCATAGGCAGTCTCATCCACCTGCATCTGCTCCTTAATACTTTCGATCAGAAGCTGTTTGCATTCGGAAGGCTCCTTGATATGCTTTTCTTTTACCTGCTGTTTTAATCTCTCCACAATGGCAGTGGTGGCATTGACACCGATATCTCCCATAATGAGGATTTCTTCCAGTTCTTCATAGAAATCATCATCAATGGCAGAGAACCCGCTGAAGACCGAATCGATCCCCCGGACAATGTTGTCACGGGTCTTGGTCAGTCCTTCTTTCAGCCTCGCAAAAAAGCCTTTCTTTTCCTCACTCATCCCTTTTCCTCCAATCAGCATTCTATCCAGAAAAACTTTTCATACTCTAATCGTCCAGGTCCTTGTCAATGAGGTTGACGCTGACTAAGGTAGATATGCCCTTCTCCTGCATGGTGATACCATACAGTCTGTCCACCTGTTCCATAGTGCCTCGTCTGTGGGTAATGACAATGAACTGGGTGTTCTTGGTCAGCTTATGTAAATATTTTGCAAAACGTCCCACATTGGAGTCATCCAGTGCAGCCTCGATCTCGTCTAACAGACAGAACGGGGACGGCTTCAGGTTCTGAATTGCGAACAGTAGGGAAATGGCGGATAACGCCTTCTCTCCACCGGAGAGCTGCATCATGTTCTGAAGCTTTTTTCCGGGGGGCTGTGCAATGATGCGGATGCCTGCTTCCAGAATATCCTCATCCTCCATCAGTTCCAGTGTTCCCTTACCACCACCGAAGAGTTCCTTGAATACCTTATCGAACTCTCTGCTGATCTCTGCGAATTTCTCCGTGAACTGTCTGCGCATGGCGGTATCCAGTTCCTCTATAATGCCTTCCAGCGTCTTCTCCGCTTCGACCAGATCGTCATGCTGGGTCTTCATGAAAGTATAGCGCTCCATCAGGTTCTTATAATCCTCAATGGCGTTGACATTGACATTGCCAAGCTTACGGATCTCATCTTTCAGACCGCTGATCTCTCGTTTCATAGCGGGCAGATCATTCATCTCTTCGTTGCGGAGTCCTGCCGCATCGCTTAAGGTGATCTCATACTCATCCCACATGTAATTGATCTGACCTTCGATGCCGTCCTCCAGCTTTTTCTTCTGTTCGCCCAGACGATAAACCTCCTTATCCAGGGCATTCATACGTTCGGACATTTCTTCTCTGCTGCGGAAGAAATCTTTCTGTTTTGCAGACAGTTCTTCCTTTTTCGCAATGTCTTCGTCCAGCTTCTTCCTGGAAGCATCCTGATTCTCGTGGGAAGCTGCGATAGTCTTCTCTATCTCCAGGATGTTGTTCTTCTTGCGTTCCACTTCCTGTGCATTTTCCGTCAGAGCCTCTAAGATCTCATTAAGCTCTGCCTGTGCACGTTCCAGTTCACCACCTATACGATCTACATTTGCCTGCTTGTAATCCAGCGCCTGACGCATCTTCTCGACTTTTACTTCCCATTCTCCTGCGTGGGCGGAAGCTTCGCTCTCTTCCAGTCTGCAACTCTCCAATTCTTTCTGGAAGCCCAGGATCTGTTCCTGCGTCGTCTTCTCCAGTTCTTCGCTGGCCGCCAGTTCCTGTACGATGGTTTCCTTGCCTGAACGGATCTCGAAGATCCTTGTCTCGATCTCCTGTTCCTCCAGCTTCAGAGACTGTGCACTCTCTGCCTCTTCTTCCATACGCTCTCTCGCCTGGGAAATATTCAATCTTGCGGTATTCTGCTCAATGGACTTGCGCTGCATTTCAGTCTTCAGTGCTTCCAGATCCATACGAAGCTTATTTCTCTTTGCCTTGGTGTCTTCGATCTTCTGATTGTAAGTTGCAATATCCTCGGAGAGCTTTTTCACCTTTTTCTCCAGTTCATCCATCTCACGACGTCTTCCCAGGAGATTGCTGTTGTTTTTAAAAGCACCACCACTGATGGCACCACCGGGAACTAAGAGTTCGCCTTCCAGCGTGACCATGCGGATGCCGTAATCGAATTTTCTTGCGATTTTCACAGCATTGTCCACATTGTCTACCACAACAATACGTCCCAGCATAGCCTTCGCCACATTGCGGTATTCCTTCGCCGTGCCTACCAGTTCGTCTGCCATGCCGATGACACCTTTTTCCTTAAGTGCCTCCGGATTTTTGAATTCCTGGGGCTTGGTAATACTGGTCAGAGGCAGGAACGTGGCTCTTCCGAGACGGTTCTGCTTTAAGAAGCCGATCATATGCTTGGCGGTCTCTTCGTTATCCGTTACGATATTCTGGATATTGCCGCCCAGCGCAGTCTCGATGGCGGTCTCGTATTTTGCCTCCACTTGAATGATATCCGCTACGACACCAATAATACCTTTTTCCTTTTCCTTCTGCTCCATGACCTTTTTGACGCTGCCGCCGTAACCGTCATAGCGTTCGGTAATATTGGTCAGGGCTTCTAACTTGGACTGCTCCTGATGGAAGCGGTTCTGTGTCTCCCGCAGCTTCGCATCCAGTCCGGTGAGATTCTCACGGATATTGCCAAGTTCCAGTTCGGATGCCGCTTCCTGTTCCGTCATCTGACGCAGTTCCTCAGTCACGGTCTCAAAAGTCTCTTCCAGCTTCTTCACCGTTTCTTCTCTGGCCGCCTCATCGGATTTGGCACGTAACAGTCTGGAATTTAACTCTGCCTTCCGGATATTGATCTGCTCCATCATGGTATCGAAGCGACCCATCTTGGATTTGATGGTAGCTCTCTGGTTCAGTTCGCCAATAATGGTGTTTTTCCCGGCTTCGATATTATTGTTGAGCCCGGTGATCTTATTCTGGATTGCTTCCAGATCAGCCTTCGCTTTCGCAGCAGCTTCTGCGATCTCCTGCACCTGGGTATCCGTATCCTTTTTATCGGTTAAAATATCCTGTTTTTCTTTTTCCTTGCCGGTGATTTCTTCTTCCAGCGCTGCCTTACGGTTGTTCAGATGGTTCTCACTGCCGTGGGCGGAATTGATCTGCTCCTTTAAGACATTGATCTCGCCTTCTAACTTACCACGCATCAGACCGGTATCCGTCAGTTGTTCCCTGGCAGCTTCGATAGCGGCATCCAGACTCTCGATCTCCTGTTGGACCCGCTCGTATTCTTCCTTGATACCTTCGTATTTTTCACTGGTCTCATTCAGCTCGCTACTGGCCAGACTGTATTTCTCTTCCATGGAAGAAAGCTGTTCTCTGAGTCTCTTATTCTCTAATAAGAAAACATTGATGTCCAGTGTCTTTAATTCTTCCTTTTTCCTCAGGTAGACCTTTGCCACCTCGGACTGTTTTTCCAGAGGGCCGACCTGTTTTTCCAGCTCCGATAAAATATCGTTGACACGCACCAGGTTCTGTTTTTCGTTCTCCAGCTTTGTCTGGGCTGCGGCTTTTCTACGCTTGAATTTTACGATTCCAGCAGCCTCGTCGAACAGTTCACGACGCTCCTCGGGCTTACCGCTTAAGATCTTGTCGATCTGGCCCTGTCCGATGATGGAATAACCTTCCTTACCGATACCGGTATCATAGAACAGTTCGTTGACATCTTTTAATCTGCAGGGTGTACCGTTGATCAGATATTCACTTTCTCCGGAACGGTAGATCCGTCTCGCCACTGTGACTTCATCGTAGTCGATCGCCAGCTGATGGTCGCTGTTGTCCAAAGTAATGGCAACATAAGCGTAGCTCAACGGCTTTCTGGTCTCTGTTCCCGAGAAAATAACATCCTGCATACTGGCACCACGCAGCTGTTTGATGCGCTGTTCACCCAGTACCCATCGTACCGCATCCGCAACGTTACTTTTACCGCTGCCGTTAGGTCCTACGATACCGGTAATTCCGTTGTGGAACTGAAATACAATCTTATTGGCAAATGATTTGAACCCGTGTATCTCAATACTTTTTAAATACATATCCTCTATCCCTCAATAGCAGAAGCGCCTCGTAAGCCGCCTGCTGTTCTGCCGCTTTTTTTGTTCTTCCCTGCCCACGGCCAAGGCATTCTCCCTCCATGTCGATCTCTACCACAAAGGTCTTGTCGTGTTCCGGTCCGCTCTCTTCCAGCAGCCGGTACTCAAACTCTTTTTTCAGTTTTCCCTGGATCAGTTCCTGGAGATTACTCTTGCTGTCGTAAAACAGACGCTTGTCCTCCAGATCCGACAAAATGAAGCGGTCGATAAAAGCTTTGGCTGGCTGCATACCGCCATCCAGATAAATAGCACCGATCATGGCTTCCATACCGTCAGAGGTGATGCTGTCCCTGCGTCTGCCGCCGGTATTCTCTTCGCCTTTTCCCAAAAGCATAAACTGTCCAAGCTCCAGGTCTCTGGCACAGAATGCCAGAGAAGGCTCACACACCATAGAAGCACGCATTTTGGTCAGTTCGCCCTCCGGTACATCCGGATGTTCTCTGAACAGGAAGTCGCTGGATACCAGCTCCAGTACAGCATCTCCTAAGAATTCGATACGCTCATAGTTCTCTGTCTTGTTGATCTTTTGTTCATTGGTATAGGAGCTGTGGGTCAGCGCCTGCTTCAGCAATGCTTTGTTGTGAAAGCAATAGCCGATGCGCTGCTCCAGCACGTCCATTGTATAACCATCCAACATTTTCTTGTCCTCACAAATATACTGCCGTAGCCCCAATCAGAGTAAGAAATGCGACACTCTCGTACTTTAGTATGCTATGGTACCGACGTCTGTTTACGGTCTGCTTATTCTTACGCTGTGCCTACCGGACTACATAATTACCCTCACCATGCCTATTATAAATGGCTGTCAAGTGTGTCCCGTTTTACGGAACACACCGTATAAAAATAGAGGGGAATGACCTCTTGTGCGAGCAAGCTCTCACCGGAGTCATTCCCTCTATTTTTGCATGGCTCGTAGCTTTACTAGTTCACTGCGTTCTTGATCATCTCTACAGCGTCTTCTACTGTAGTAACCTGCTCTGCAGATTCTGCAGGGATCTCGATATCGAACTCTTCCTCGATACCCATGATGATCTGGTATACATCCAGGGAATCAGCACCCAGGTCATCCTGGAATGTGGTCTCCATGGTGATCTCATCGGGATCTACGTTTAATACCTCAGCAATGATTTTCTTTAACTTTTCGAATTCCATAACAGTTCCTTCTTTCCATTTTTGTAATTTAATTATTTTCTGCAGCCTTGTCTTCCAGGCTGATCTGTTCTTTGATCTTCTCGTTGATCTTCTCTTCCTTAAAAGCAATGCACTGCAGAATGGAGTTTTTCACTTCCACCGCCTTGCTGCTTCCGTGGGTCTTCACTACCAGACCGTTCAGTCCGAGTAACGGAGCACCACCGTACTGGGAAGTATCAAAGCTTTTCAAAGTAGTCTTGAGTGCCGGCTTCACAAGAAGTGCACCCATTTTACTGCGAAGCGTGGACATCATCCCCTGCTTCACCTGATGTAGAAGTGCAGAACTTACGCCTTCATACATCTTCAAGATCACATTGCCCACAAACGCTTCACAGACAATGACATCTGCTGCACCTGCCGGAATATCTCTCGCTTCCACACTCCCGATGAAATTGATCTCGGGACAATTCTTTAACAGAGGGAAAGTCTCCTTGACCAGAGCATTACCCTTCTCTTCCTCGGCACCGATATTCACAATACCAACTTTCGGATTCTTCACACCCATAACACTTTCCATATAGACACTGCCCATTTTGGCAAACTGGACTAACATGGAAGGTCTCGCATCTACGTTGGCTCCACAGTCTAACAGAAGGCTTACGCCCTTCTCTGTAGGGATCAGGGGGGCTAATGGCGGTCTCTCGACACCACGGATACGTCCAACGATCACCTGTCCGCCTACCAGCACTGCGCCGGTGCTTCCGGCAGACACGAATGCATCACATTCTCCGTTCTTCACCATATACATGGCTTTGACAATGGAGGAATCCTTCTTCCGACGGATCGCCATGACCGGAGGTTCTGCCGTTTCAATGACTTCTTCAGCATGTACGACTTCCAGCTGCTCTGCATCATAGGTATATGCCTTTAATTCCTCACGGATCACAGGCTCCTTACCTACCAGGAATACTTTAACACGTTTGTCCGCATTGACAGCTTCTACGGCGCCCTTTACGATCTCGGCGGGAGCATTATCGCCACCCATTGCGTCTACAGCAACATTTACATATTCTGCCATTTCGTCGTTCCTTTACCTGTTTGTGTTTATCCGCCCATCATCAAACCGCTCCGTGGATCGCACCAAACAGTTTGATGATGGCAGATTCATTCTTACTATACTAAAGGCGTATATAAAAAGCAAGTGATTTTTTTATGAAAGCAAAAGGAGATTCCATCCGGAATCTCCTCTTTTCTTTTCACTTAATTTCGCTTCATTGATTTATCAATTAATCAACGCTTACGACCTGCTTCTTATTGTAAGAACCGCAAGCCTTGCAAACTCTGTGAGGCATCATCAGTGCACCACATTTGCTGCACTTTACCAATGTAGGAGCGCTCATTTTCCAGTTTGCTCTTCTCTTATCTCTTCTACCTTTGGAAGATTTATTCTTAGGACAAATAGACATCGTTACACCTCCTTATTCGCGTTGAAGATATCTTGGATTGCTGCCATACGAGGATCCGGTACGAAAGTATCGCAACCACATTCCTTCAGATTCCTGTTCTGACCACATACAGGGCAGATACCCTTGCAGTCTTCCTTACACAGGATCTTTGCCGGCCAATTCACCAGAATTTCATCGTACACAAAAGCCTCTACATCCAGCTGCCATCCATCCATAAAGCTCTGCTCGGTATCTTCTTCCTCACTTACTTCCGCTTCCGGAGAATAAACGATTCTGTCAAACTTAAGCTTCATTGCTGTAGGTACTTCAGTAAGGCACCTGTCACATTTCGTGTCAAAGGTAAGCTCTGCAGTGCCGGTTACTTTTGCCTTGTTCACACCGATGTTGGTAAAAGTAAGATTAATGGGTGTCTTCTCCATAATAGAGAAATCTCCCTGGCGGCTCTTAAAGCTTGTCATCTCAAGCGGAATGGCAACAGTCTCTACCTTGCCTTCGGATGTTAATACATCAGATAAACTTACTAACATAGCGACTCCTATGCAATATGTTGCGTAGAAAACACAAGTCTCCTACGATGTGTTGATTCACACACTGACTTATTATACATATGGTATGTGCTTTTGTCAACAAAATTTTGTAGGATTTTTAATCATTTTCCTCTATTCTCATATACTTTAAATCTTGGTTAAATTTCAACTCTTTCTAATTTTAATTATACTGATTACCCTCTGTATCCAAGATAGTTCCATTAGCGACATAATAATGTTCATTTCCATTTGAAATATAAATATCATTTAGACTCAAGCAATTATCAAATGCACCACTTCCAATTGATGAAACTTTCGCAGGAATAAAAATGTATTCCAGATAAACACAATTTTTAAATGCAGCGTTTTCAATACTTATTAACGTATCTGGAAGAATAATGCTTGTCACATTTGTTCCAATTCCTCTAATCGATGTCACCTTCAAGCCGTCAATTTCTTCTGGAACAACAACATCAGTCAAGGAAGAATCTGCACCTGTTATAGTTATTTCTCCATTATCTTCTACATATTCTAAAAGCGATGTGTCGGTATACGATAATTTGTTGTTAATAATATAATTTGATGCAGAATCTTCTTGAATTTCAAGAGAAGAAGTTTCTTTTACCACTTCATCCTTTTTTATTGTTTCTTCATCAACTGTTTGATTAATCTGCTGAACTTCGCTCGATATAGAAGTATTATCAGACTTTTCTGTTCCATTCATTTGAATCGTTCTTATACCATTCATAATTAGCATAATTATGAAAACAGATATAATCGATATCCCAGCAACAACTATCTTTCTCCAAGGTATAATTCTCCTCCCATTATATAAATGATCGTATAATTCCTTCATATCTTGAAAACGATATTTTATATTAACATTTAATCCCTGAAATATGGCTTCTTCGATATTTTTAGGGATAGTAGGATCATATGTACGTAAAGAATCTACTTTTGTATTCTTGTCATATATCGACATTGCTGATGGTAGTGTCTTACCTGAAATCAGATAATACAAGGTTGCGCAAAGAGCATAAACATCCGTCCATGATCCCTGATTACCATCTGATTGATACTGTTCCGGTGGTGCATAACCATGCTTTAATTCTATCGTTTTGCTCTTTTCTCCATTGTCCAACTCTCTGGCTGCACCAAAATCGATAAGTGTGATCCGTCCAGCTGAATCCAACATAATATTATCCGGGCTGATATCCCTATGTATAATTCCATTATCATGCAAAATCCCTAGTGATTTTACTACCGGCTCTGTTATATCAACTGCTTCTTTCCATGATATTCTCTTTTTTTCTTGAATATAATCTTTTAAGCTGATGCCTTGAATGTAGTCCATGACCATATAAGCTGTGTTATTTTCATAAAAGAAATTCAACACTCTTACAATACCTGGTAATTCTTCTAATTTTACAAGTCTCTTAGCCTCTTTTTCATATTTTTCAAAGCCCTTTTGAAAACTAACTTCCGATTTTCCCCTAATAACTATTACATCATTTGAGTTGCTTTCAAACGCATTACGTGATGCAAATTGAATAGGAAAGTACTCTTTGATTGCAACTTTAAGCTGAAGGTTAAGATCAAGTCCAAGATATGTAATTCCAAATCCACCCTCTCCAAGTACTCTACCAATCAAGTACTTTCCATCTAATATTGTCATAGGGAGAAGCGCTCTTTGATTGACATTATATTCTCCTACCTTTTTCCCGCAATGAGGACAAATCTCCTCATTATGTTCTACCTCATTCATACAGTTTATACAGTACCTGTTTCTCTTATTCATCTAGAAAATATCCACCTTAATCTTATAACCCCAGTTGTAAGCAAACAGTACACGTCTCCGTTTATTGCATCAATCGTCCATTGTATCATCCCCCGAGTAAATGTATTCACTATTTTTGTTCTAAACATATTTACATTTATTCTAATTCACCTATCACCTCATCAATTTCAACAATTATCCCACCAGTAGCTGCCTCTAAGAATCTATTGACTTTACAGCTAATATGTTTTCCATTATACTGATCCCATCCACCGTTGATTGAATTATCAGAAATCACAAAAATGTTTTCTGAAAAGTTCTCCCATATGTTTTCATTTCCTTCCATATCCAAATAACATAAATCAACCGGATGATCAAGTTGAAGAATTATCGCTCTTCCCTCTCCATAACTGAACTCATAATTATTATCAACAATAACATACACTGTTATTGTATCACCCTCTCCCTTTAAGCCTATAGATTTTTGCTCATTATTGTCCCCCTTCATAGCATCCTGCGGCATATCATTCATAGAAATTTCGCCATTATATATACTAATACCATTATCCATCCAACCAGGCATAAGACACTCTAGATAAAGTGTATTTTCATTTATCGAAAAAACTGTCGTTAACTCAAATTCTTGTTTGTTTGATGGATCCTTCGATGGATAGTTCCACATTTCATCTTCTTCCTCAGTTACATCAGGTTGAGTAAACAGCGAATAATTTATATAAACCATATCATTGTCAGACAAATATGCTTTCTCTCTTCGTACATCATAAGGGCTATTCCACCAAAGACTAAAATCTACTTCCGCATATGTCGAACATCGCATCGCATTCTCTATATTTTGTGTAATTTCAGAAAAATTTTCATAACCGCTTAGGTCTGAATCAGTTAGCTCTTTAACATCATATATATAGTACTTTTCGTCCAGTTCATAGATATAGTAATTGGTATATAGATAATATAACCATTGTTTCCAATTTTTCCCCTTATAGTCGCTTCTAAAAGCTTCATCAAATGAATGAAAATCCATACTCAATGGGCTTGTATCAAAATCATACACTAAAGGCTTGTCTTCATTATCTCTGCCTAGAGCTATTGGTTGAAATTTTATAATGGGAGTTATCATATCATTTTCAATATGATAAGTTTGACATAAAAGTTGCGTCTCCTGATATCTCTCATCTGCATATACCTCACATACATCCTGCATTCTCCCAAATCTTAGAAGATTAAGTCCAACAGGAACAATCATCCGTTCCGAGCCAGAAAATAAATCTTCTTGATTTAAAACATATTCATATGCAGAAGGAGTAATCTGATAGGTGTTATTTCCATCTGAATACCACAGTCTGGTATTACTAATTGCATATGGATAACTGTCATTATATGAGTTTTCAAGCTCTTCTAAACAAACATATGCGAATAATTCTTTATATCCATCACCATCAAAATCTTCATACAATCGATATTTATAATCTAATTGGAATTGCATATAATCATTTAATCTATAAGAAGAGTCCTCTTCCGGAACAACAGAATATCCACTGTTTTTTTCTATTAATGCAATTAACTCCTCTTCCGTTTTTTCTTCACTTTGAGGTGTAGCAACTATTTCTGTACTTTGGTCTGAGCTATAAACATCTAGTAATTTTTCATCTACTATAGTTTCTTTGATTATTTTCTGTTCGTCTGAATCTATTATGTCTTTATTATTTATTTTTTTGTAAAACAATCCCACAGTACCAACCACACAAAGACCAATTATACCAACAGATAAACCAATATATAACTTTCTCTTTTTTCTTCCGTTTTTACTGTTACTATCTAATTCTGCAATAAAATCACTTATGTTCTTCGTCCTGTTTATACTCTTAACCATCAATCCATGCATTATTGCATTCGATATCAATTTCGGGACCTCTGGATTTATCTTCCTAACCGCTTCAACTTTATCACCACTCAATATTCTATCCGTTGATTCCTGGGGCACAACACCGGTAATCATTCTGTACATTGTCGCTGAAAGGGCATAAATATCTGTCCATGGTCCCTGTTTTCCATCCGGTTGATACTGTTCTTCCGGTGCATAACCATGTTTGAGTATTACCGTCAGACTCTTTGCATCATCATTTCCCACTGTTCTTGCTGCACCGAAATCTATCAATTTCATACTCCCGTTTGTGGAAATCATGATATTATCAGGACTGATATCCCTGTGGACAATGCCTGCTTCGTGTACCTTCTCAAGAGAATTCATTATCGGCATCATAAGTTCCAGGACTCTTGTATACGACAGTTTTCCCCCATTATCATCCATGTATTTAGACAGAGTTATTCCATCGATATACTCCATTACCATATAAGCAGTATTATTCTCATAAAAGAATTCTTTTACCGATACAATTCCCGGTAGATTATTAAATTTTGCAAGGTTTGCAGCCTCTTTTACGAATCGGTCCATTCCCTTTTGATACTGTTCTTCCTTACTTCCGGTCAAAACAGTCAGCGAAGTCTGCGTACCTGTCGAAGTATCTCTTGTGACTAATTCGCTGGGAAAATATTCCTTGATTGCCACGCAATTGTTAAGCATAAGATCATAAGCTATATATGTAATTCCAAATCCGCCTTCTCCGATGACCTTGCCAACGATATATTTACCATTCAAAATAGTCTGCGGCTGAAGCCCTCGCGAGGAATTCAAAGAGCCGACCTTGTATCCGCAATGAGGGCAAATGGTCCCATCTCCTCCATCAAGTTCTCTCATACATCCCATGCATAGCTTATTTACATCCATTTTCTTTTCCTCACTCTACACTTCTTTTCTAATTTTTATTGTCTGTGATGTTTTCTTCGTTTGGGAAAGATTCTTCCCTTATAATCTCCGTTGCTGCATAGTTCCTTTTCTCAATAATTTCTGTATGAGTGAATTTTCCACGACTACCTTGTGCGAAAGAAATATAATTTATCTCATTAATGTTTTCGCCTATATATGAACGTGCCCCTGTTTTTCCCGTGCAATAAGGACAGCATGTAAACTTGTCCCCATCATAATAATGTTTCTTATTACACTGCATCAGCTTCATTTTATTCTCACTCCTATCGCTGTAACATTATCCATATTGTTTCCTTTCCCTCGGCTTACAACAATCGCTCCCATTTCTTTGACCCAATCTTTTGCATTGCTTGTCCTTCGCAGACACCCTATCATCTCTTTCTCATCAATTAATTCCCAAAACCCATCCGTACATAACAAAAATGCTGTTTTAGATGATAACTTATATTTTCTTGATATCGTCGGTTCCAAATTGGGATCTCCATTTCCTATAGCCTTAAGTAATCTATTTCTATCTTTGTGAAATCTAATATCTTTTTCTTTTATTTCTTTCATATTTACCAGCATTTGGGGAACACTATGGTCCAGTGTCCTCTCTTTAATCCTGTTTTGACGAAAGTAATATAGTCTGGAATCTCCAATATGCGCCCATTGTGCATAATTATTATTAATACCCAAAACAACAGATGTGGTTTTCATTGAGTTCAAAGAAATATTTTCCTTTTGTTTCTCTTCCAGTTGATGTTCCGCCAAGCAAAAGGATGATTTAAAAAAATCATCCTCTATGCCATCCATAAAATGACTTTCTATTGCTTTTGCAACTAATTCAGATGCAATTTCACCATTTCCACACCCACCCAATCCATCATTGACAATAAAACATGAGTTTTCCCCACAAATCCGTACCAAAGAATAATCTTCATT
>OQVS01000521.1_pt1 | contig 26226 bp, 23 predicted proteins | sample 1691601 | NCBI WGS metagenome assembly OQVS01 (sample SAMN03418268, study PRJEB22391) | human gut metagenome | biome: human-gut; feature: organic feature; material: feces | host: Homo sapiens | place: Tanzania | collected 2013-01 | reverse complement strand
TTCGACATAGTGCTTGAAAGGGGCGAGAGCGTTTATTTGTTTGATGATAAGGGCAAGGCGTATTTGGACTTTGCCAGCGGCATAGGCGTTTGCGCTCTTGGATACGCTCACAAAACCTACAACACCGCCTTAAAAGCGCAAATTGACAAGCTTATCCACACGAGCAACCTTTTTTACCACGAGCAAATCGCAACCGCAGCGGCAAATTTAGCAAAGGCTTGTGGCTTAAACCGCGTTTTTTTCACAAATTCAGGCGCAGAAGCCGCTGAGGGCGCGATGAAAGTAGCGCGCAAATACGCCTTTAACAAGGGCATAAAGGGCGGATATTTTATCGCTATGAAACACTCTTTTCACGGGCGAACGCTTGGAGCGTTGAGCCTAACGGCAAATGAAAAGTATCAAAAGCCCTTTAAACCGCTCATTAGCGGGGTAAAATTTGCTAAATTTAACGATTTTGCCAGCGTTGAAAGGCTAGCAAATGAAAAAACCTGCGCCATTTTTTTAGAAAGCGTTCAAGGCGAGGGCGGCATAAACCCAGCCACGCGTGAATTTTACGCAAATTTACGCAAACTTTGCGATGAAAGGGACATTTTGCTTGTGGCTGATGAAATTCAGTGCGGTATGGGGCGAAGTGGAAAATTCTTTGCGTATCAACATTTTGGCGTTTTGCCCGATGTGGTGATGAGCGCAAAGGCACTTGGGTGCGGCGTTAGCGTGGGGGCTTTTGCGTTGAGCGAAAAGGTAGCGGGCAAATCGCTTGATTTTGGCGAACACGGCACGACTTATGGGGGAAATCCGCTCGCTTGTGCGGCTGTAAATGCGGTATTTAGCATTTTTGAGCAAGAAAAAGTGGTGCAAAGTGTCGCAAAACTTACGCCGTATTTAGAAAAAGCCCTTGATGAGCTTGTTAAAGAGTTTAAATTCATCAAAAAACGCAGTGGTTTAGGCTTTATGCAGGGTTTAAGCGTAGATGAGAGTGTAAAAACGGGCGATATTATCAAAGAAGCTCAAAAAAACGCCCTTATTATCATAAGTTGCGGCACAAATGACTTGCGCTTTTTGCCCCCGCTCATCATCACGCAAAAACATATCGATGAAATGCAAGAAAAACTCCGCCAAAGCCTTAAAAAATTTGCTTAAATTCAGCAAAATGCCCGCGAATTTAAATTTTGCTTTTGCAGAATTTATCAGCCTTTTAAAGGCGCACTTGCTGCAAAGCCACGAAAAAAGGCTTTTGGTGCTGAATTTGAATTACCATTTTACACGCCTTTGCAAAATAAAGCAAAAAATTTAAATTTTCTCATCACATTAAACCAAAAAATGCTATACTAACTCCCAAAATCAACCGAAAGGACACGCTATGAAACGCGAATTCTCATCAAACACCCCATTTACAAGCCCTGTGCTTGTCGTGTCTGCTCTCATTTTGCTGTAACAAATTCGAGTAATTTTTGCTTAAATTCTTGCGTTTTTAGCATTTGTAAAAAGGATATTTGATGATTTTAAATGGTTCTCAAATCGTTATGGAGGTTCTTTTAGAACACAAAGTAGAAGTAGTTTTTGGCTACCCGGGCGGTGCTGTGCTTAACATTTATGACGCTCTTTATGAGTATAAGGACAAAATTCGCCACATAATGCCCGTTGATGAGTGTGGGGCGTGCCACGCGGCTGATGGCTATGCGCGCGCGAGTGGAAAAACGGGCGTTGTGATAGCTACGAGCGGTCCGGGTGCTACGAATTTGGTTACGCCTTTGGCGACAGCTTATATGGACTCTGTGCCGCTTGTGGCGATTACGGGCAATGTTCCCACAGGCATTATGGGCAAGGATAGTTTCCAAGAAGTCTATATAGCAGGCATTACAATGCCTATCACTAAGCACAATTTCATCGTGCGCGATATAAAGGATTTAGCACGCATCTTGCGAGAAGCCTTTATCATCGCAAATTCAGGGCGCAAGGGTCCCGTGCTTGTCGATATTCCCAAAGACATAAGCGTGGCAAAGTGCGAATACACCAAGCACTTTCCAAAAAAGCCTAGTCAAAAGAGTGCTGAATTTAAAGACGAGCTGGCTCAAATCCTAACCCTCATCAAGCAAAGCCGCAAACCGCTTGTTTATTTTGGCGGCGGGGCAAAGGACGCGAGCGAAAATTTGCTTGCCTTTATGAAAAAGGCGCAAATTCCTTGCGTGCATACGACAATGTCAGCTGGCACAATCTCTCACAAAGAGCCTTTAAACGCTGGACTTTTAGGAATGCACGGCAGGGTTACTTGCAATGAAATAATGTCTGAGGCGGATTTGATTTTAGCCATAGGCACGAGATTTAGCGATAGGGTGGCTTTAAATCCGCGTGAATTTGCTAAAAACGCTAAAAAAGTGCATATTGACATAGACATAAGCGAAGTGGATAAAAATGTGAGCGTGGATTGCAGTGTAGTGGGCGATTTAAACGAAGTTTTAAGCGCACTTTGCGAGCAAGTAAGCCCTGCAAACAGCGATGAGTGGATACAAAGCATACAAAAAAGGCTTGAAAAAGAAAGGGCGCAAAAGGGCGACAAAAACGCCTTTGAACCGCGAAATATCTTTGAATACGCCGTTTCAAAAACCAAAGAAAACGCCATTTATGCCACTGATGTCGGACAGCACCAAATGTGGGCGGTGCAGTTTATTAGGCACGCAAAGCCGCGAAGTTTTCTCACAAGCGGCGGGCTTGGCACTATGGGCTTTGGCTATGGTGCGGCTATCGGAGCGAAGGTAGCCTGCCCCAAACGCCCTGTTTTGCACATAACAGGAGACGGGTCTTTTTTGATGAATTTAAACGAAGTGGCAACGGCTGTGGAGTATAAACTGCCCATCATAACGATAATCCTAAACAACCACACGCTAGGAATGGTGCGCCAGTGGCAAAGCACCTTTTATGGCAAAAGGTATTCGAGCACGGACATAAACAAAAAAGTCGATTTCATCGCTGTGGCAAAGGGCTTTGGCGCAAGGGGCTACTCGTGCAAGAATTTAAGCGAATTTGAAAAAGCCTTTGACGAAGCCTTAAATTTAGGCATTCCTGTGTGGATAGAATGCCTTATAGATAAGGATTTAAAGGTGTTGCCGATGATACCATCAGGCGGCACGGTCAAAGATATCATCATCGAGTAAAGGAAAAGGCTATGAAAAGACGAATTTTAGTGCTTTTAGTGGAAAACAATCCGGGCGTTTTGACGCGCATAACCTTGCTTTTTGGGCAAAGGGGCTTTAACATAGCAAGCCTAACGGTGTCGCCAACTTGCCTTAAAGAAACTTCGCGCATCACTATCGTAACTTACGCGGACAAAGAACTCATCACGCAGGTGATAAAGCAAACTTCAAAGCTCGTGGAGGTGCAAAGCGTGGAGCTTTTGGACGAGGACAATGCCATAGAAAAGGACTTGCTCTTGCTTAAAATCTCAACGCAAAAGTATGATGAGCGCAAATTTTGCGACATAAGCAACATTTACAACGCCAAAATTTTAGACATTTCGCCAAAGAGTCTTATAGTAGAGCTTTGCGCTGCCCCGCAAGTCATAGAAAGCTATCTTGCGGAGCTTAAAGGCTTTGAGCTTTTGGAGCTTTCACGCACGGGCATCACGGCTATGCAAAGGGGTTGATTGTCTTTAAGGCGTTTTATCGCCCACTATGCTAAAAAAGCTAGTATAGAGCATTTTGCGCCCATTAAATGCCAAAAAAAGCTAATGTATAGCGTTTTGTGCCGCAAAATATGCGAACAAATGCTTGTGCAAGGTAAATTCAAAAAATTAGGCTTTGCCAAATTTCTTAAAAATGTGAAATTTATGAAAATTGCAAAAATGCTAGAATTTGCCTTGCAAATCATCACAAGCTCACTGCTTACTTTTTGAAAAAGTAAATTTTGCACTCACGCAAAAGATGATACACTTAACTTTTGCAAAGGCTTGAAAGGACAAAGAAAAAGTTGTTTGATATGACAAACCAAGCTTGTCGTAACGCTTTGTCTTGTCATACTAACTTATTTTGTCATATTGAAATGCTATTTTCTCTTGTCATACTGAGCGTTAGCGAAGTATCCATATAGATTACGGAGAACGGACTACTGAATACGGAATTTGGTGTGGATTTTTCGCTGCGCTCAGTATGACAAGGGATTTGTAGTTTAGTTGTCATATTGAGCCTTTGCAAAAGGCGAAATATCCATACAAAAATAAGCTAGTATAACAAAAAACTTCTCACTTTAAGTGATAATAAAATGATAAATTCATCAATATAACAAAAATAAGTCAGCACGACAAAAAGAATTTAATATGACAAAATTCAAGACTTTGCACTTCGTTTTGTCATAAAAATTTGCTTGAATTTTCAGCGACTTTCCACGCTGATTTTTTTAAGCACCTAAATTCCTCTCAAATCCGCCCTTAAAGCCCCATCAAATCCCTCAAAATTTTAGTGCAAATTTAGCTATCGTGGCTAAATCCGCGATGAGCTTAAAGACTTCGTCCCACGAAATGCCACTCTCATCGTTTGTGCGTTGCGAAACGCCGTTTTGCCTGCTAAATTCATCGCGCCCCAAATTTACGCCTGTTCGCCCAGAGTCCAAAGCCCTAGAATTTGCACCATTTCGTCCAGCACTCAAAGCCCACAAATTCGCATTGCTGCTAAATTCTCGTCTTTCTTTTTCAATCCTTTGCCTATCCTTGCTTATGTCGCTTGTGTAAGCTAGCACGACTTTGGCGGGGATTACGCTGCGGGCGTATTTTAGGTAGTCTCTGTGTCCGTCCTTTTGCGACATTTGCGGGGCAAATTCCTTGTAGTAAGTGTCGCAAGCCCCGCTTATAGCATTTTGCGCTCGCTCACGCTCGTTCGCATAGCGAAAAAAGACATCGCTAAGCACCACGCTTGTTTGCTCTTGCGTTAGCCCGCTTATGCGCAGCTCGCTGATAGCGGTGTCAAGCCGAGTTAGCACGCCCGCCATCTCCGCACCGCTGAGACTTTCTACCATCGCATCTAGCTTTGCCTTGCGCTCTTTTGGGACGCCCAAATCCTCATCGCTGAGCTTTTTGAGCCTTGCTTGCGCCTCGTGATAATCATCTATACCCGCAGGCTTGTTGTAGATTTGCGCTATGAGCTTGGGAATTTCGTTTATCATATACGCGTGCGTTGTGCCAGCGGGCGAAACTTCTGAGCGTTTGCCTTTTTTTACAGCCTGCGCGAACTCGTTTTTGTATGTCTCGCAGTAGAGCGAAAAATCATTCGCATAAGAAACCTTGCCATACAAAACCAGCTCACAAGTGTCCGCATAATAATAAAACGCCCCACGATACGCCCCTGTAATCTGCGCTTGATTATACCCAGCCTCACGCAAGGCGGCGATGATTTCATCTTTGTGCGTAAGCATCAGCTCCCACGCTTGCATTTTGGCGCTATCTACGCCGCCCCCGCTCACTCCATTTGACTGCCCAAATGTCATTGTTGTCGGCACGCGATACATATCATCTTCGCTTATCTCATAGATTTGCTTGTGCTTTTCGAGCATTCGCAAGTGCGCCACTATGTCATTAGCGGGGTTTTTGTCAAACAAACTTTTCGTAAAAGCTGTGTTTGTCGGTGAATTTGCGCTCGCAAAATCCCCACAAGCACTGAAATTTAGCCCCACGCTCAAAGCCACGCACACAAGCCAAACATTTTTCACACTAAAATTTTTTGTCAAATCTACGCCTCCATTTCTCATCATCGCAGGCTAGGCTAAAATTCAAGCGAAGCCCTAAATTTTGTTATACTGAGCTTTTGGTGAAGTATCCATAAATTTAAAGTGCAAATTTGCACCTTAAAGTATGGATTTTTCGTTACGCTCAAAATGACAAAATCCGCCGTTTTTACGAAAACGGCTATCAATGACAAGCGCAAAAAGCTCAAAAACAAAGCGTTTAAAAATTTCACAAAAACACAATGTCCTAAAAAATGTCTTTTGTAAGCAAAAAGATGAGAGAAAACTACAATAAAATAAGTAGAAAAGCCCTTTAAATTTAGCCCAAAGGCGTGCCAAAAGTGCGAGCAACGAGAGAGAGAGAGAGAGAGAGAAGTCCCCCGCCCAAACACTGCTCCATTTTCGCTTTGCCCACAAGCACCGCCCATTTCGCCACACTTGCCAAGCCAAATTTGTCGTGTAGCCGTGCGTTGTTTTGCCCACAAACACTTGCCACACTGAATTCGCTGTGCTTGCTTTGTCGAATTTACAACGCTTTGCCACGCAACACCGCACGCCAAATTTTCGCCCCACGCACAAGGCGCAAGCACCGCCACGCTCAAAGGCGTTGCGTTAAGATGACACAAAGCATTAGCGTAATTCGCTTGCAAAATTTACCCTTTTTGAATTTAAAAAATAGATTTTTGAATTCTAGCCTTATTTAACTTAAAATCATCTTAAAATTCAGCAATGAAAATTTAATTTTCATCATATTTAAAATTTTCCTAAATCTTTTCACAAAGGGCAAAAAATTTGAATTCTCTAAAACTGATTTGTAGTTTATAGCCTTTTCAAACTTAAATTTGGATAAATTTAAAAAAAATTTTTTTATGTCTCGCTTGACATTTTAAAGCACAAAAGCACAAGCAAATTTTTAATAAATTTGTAAATTTACTCTTAAAAAAGGGCTTAATAAAAAATAAATTTACCCTTTAAAAAAGGCTGAGTAAAATCAAATTTTACTCTTTTTTGTCCCAGCAAAGAACGGTTTTGCCCTCATCATCTGTGGTTACATCGCCCATAGCCATTATGTTAAAGCCCGCATCGACATAGTGAATTTCGCCTGTTACGCCGTTTGCAAGCTCACTTAACAGATACATAGCCGAATTTCCCACATCATCAATGCTGACATTTCGTTTGAGTGGCGAATTCAGCTCGTTGTAGCGCAAAATCATCTTAAAATCCCCTATCCCGCTCGCCGCAAGAGTTTTGATAGGTCCTGCTGATATAGCATTTATGCGAATTCCACGCAAGCCCAAATCCCGCGCAAGATAGCGCACACTGCTTTCAAGCGCAGCCTTTGCCACGCCCATTACATTGTAATGTGGCACGAATTTCACGCCGCCAAGATAGCTTAAAGTAAGGATTGAACCGCCCTCTTTCATCACAGGCAGCACAGCGCGCGTAAGCGCAAGCAGTGAATACACCGAAGTTTGCATAGCGACATTAAAGGCGTCTTTGCTTGTTTCAACGAATTCGCCATCAAGTGCTTCTTTTGGCGCGTAAGCCACAGCGTGCAACACAAAGTCAAGCTCGCCAAAGTCCGCTTTGAGCTTGTCTGTGAGCGCATTTAAATGCGCCTCGTTATTGACATCAAGCTCATAAACAAACTTTGAGTCAAATTCCTGCGCGATAGGCTCAACGCGCTTTTGTAAAGCCTCGTTTAAGTAGGTAAAAGCGAGCTTTGCGCCCTGTGCGTGGCAGGCTTTTGCTATGCCATACGCGATTGATTTGTTGTTTGCGACCCCTACGATGAGTCCTTTTTTGCCTTGCATTAACATTTTTTATCCTTTGATGAGTTTGATGAAATTACTTGCTTTAAGTGCGGCTGAGCCGATGAGAACGCCACCACAATGCTGTAAAGCTAAAATTTCTTTGATACTGCTTTCATTTACGCTGCCGCCATAAAGCAATTTTGCGCTTGTTTTTTCGCGCAAAAAGGCTAGAATTTCGCCTATGTCTTTTAAATTTGCGCTCACTCCCGTGCCGATAGAGTAAATAGGCTCGTAAGCGATGATGAGCTTATCATACTCTAAATCCACGCCTTCAAGCTGTGCGCTTAAAAATGCCTTTGTCTTGCCCTCGCTTTTGATTTTCACATCCTCGCCCACGCAAAAGATGATTTGATAGCCTTGCGCTTTGGCGAAGTCAAATTTAGCCTTGATGAGCTTTTCGCTTTCAGCCAGCAAAACTCGCCGCTCTGAATGTCCGATTAAAACGCACTCAATACCAAATTCGTCTAAATGCTCTTTGCCGATTTCGCCCGTAAATGCGCCGTTTATGCAAGGGTAGAAATTCTGCGCACCTTGTGTGAAATTTAACGCCTTTGAAACAAAGGCGACACTTGGGGGGAAAACGATGATTTCATCGCCATTTGCGTGCGTTTTTAAAAAGGCATTTAGCTCATCAGCATAGCTTGCAAAACTTGCTTTGTTGTGGTTGCACTTTAAATTTGCCGCGTAAATCATTCATTGTCCTTTACTCGCAAGGGTTTTACGCCGGGCAGTTCTTTGCCCTCGATAAGCTCCAAGCTCGCCCCGCCACCCGTTGAGATAAAAGTCATTTCATCAGCATCATCAGCACGCGCGACAACATCGGCTGTGTCGCCTCCGCCGATAACCGTAGTAGCGTGGCTTTCGCTGATATAATGGCTCATTTTTAGGCTACCCTTGCTGAATTTGTCGATTTCAAACACGCCCATAGGTCCGTTCCACCAAATCGTTTGCGCATCAGCAATAGCTTCTTTAAAAAGCCTTGTTGTCGCAGGTCCTATGTCAAGCCCCATCCAGCCGCTTGGGATTTCTTGACAAGGCACGAATTTCATCTCCGCATCTTGTGAGCAAGCTTGGGCGGCTACGACATCGACAGGCAGGTAAATTTTCACGCCTAAATTCTTGCCCTTGATGAGAATTTTGCTCGCCTCTTCGATAAGCTCGTCCTCTAAAAGAGAGTTGCCTATGTCAAAGCCTAGTGCTTTGAGAAAGGTAAAAGCCATACCGCCGCCGATGATGAGTTTATCGACTTTTGGGAGCAAATTCGTAAGGGCTTGCAGCTTGCCGCTTACCTTTGAGCCGCCGACAACAGCGACAAAAGGACGAGCGGGCTTTTTGATGAGATTTTCAGCAAAGGCGATTTCTTTTAAGAGCAAAAAGCCAGCCCCGCGGTGATTTTCATCAAAAAATTTAGTGATAGCCTCCACACTTGAATGCGCCCTGTGGCACACGCCAAAGGCATCGTTGATATAAATTTGAGCCATATTTGCTAAATTTTGGGCTAAATTCTCATCATTTTTCGTTTCGCCCTTTTCAAAGCGTAAATTTTCAAGCATTAAAATCTCGCCAGCCTTTAAATTTGCGGCTTTTTTTTGAGCGTCCTCGCCGACAATGTCTTTGGATAGGGTGATTTCTTTGTGAAGTAAGCGCGAAAGCCTTTTAGCTACGGGTTCGAGTGAGTATTTAGCGTTGATTTCTTTTGGGCGTCCCAAATGAGAAGCCAAAATCACGCTGCAACCATTGTCTAAACAATACCTTATCGTAGGGATAGCCGAGCGAATGCGCCTGTCATCGGTTATGTTTAAAAACTCATCTTGCGGGACATTGAAATCACAGCGGATAAACACCTTTTTGTCTGCTAAATTTAAATCCTTTATCGAAATAATATCACTCATCGCATCACCCACACAGCCATATCTACAAGGCGAGACGAGTAGCCCCACTCATTGTCATACCAAGCGATAACTTTAACAAAATCATCGCAAATCACTTGTGTCAAATCACTTGCCACAACCGCTCCATAAGAAGAGCCGATGAAATCAGAACTCACGCGCTCATCATCATCGACCATTAAAAGCCCTTTTAAATTTGAATTTGCAGCTTTTCTAAACGCTTCATTTAGCTCATCTTTGCTTGTTTTTTTGCCAAGCTGTGCCGTTAAATCCACGCTTGATACATCAATCACAGGCACGCGCATACTCTGCCCGTGCAGCTTGCCGTCAAGCTCTGGCATAACAAGCTTCATCGCCTTTGCCGCACCTGTTGAGGTGGGGATTATGTTTTGTGCGGCTGCGCGTGAGCGCCTTTTGTCGCGCGCTTTTGCATCGATGAGACTTTGCCCGTTTGTGTAGGCGTGAATGGTGCTCATCAAGCCCTTTTGTATGCCAAAATTATCCTGCAACACGCGACAAACAGGACCCAAGCAATTTGTCGTGCAGCTTGCATTTGAGATGATAGGCTCGCCATTATATAAATGCGCATTGACGCCCAGCACAAAAGTAGGCGTGCTATCCTTTGCGGGAGCGGACATAATGACTTTTTTAATGCCTTTGTCGATGAATTTTTGGCACTTTTCCATAGTTAAATGTGCGCCCGTGCATTCTAGCACCACATCAGCCCCGCACCCAGCAAAGTCTAAATCGCTGATTTCACGGCTTTTGAAAACCTTGATTTTCTTGCCGTTAATGAGTAAATCATCACCCGCAACGCTTACTTGTCCCGCAAAAGCCCTATGCACGCTATCATACTCAAACAAATAGCGCGTAAGCTCTATGTCTGTGGTGTCATTTATCGCCACTAGCTCGACATCACTTCGAACTAAAATGATACGAGCCACGCACCTACCGATACGCCCAAAGCCATTTATCGCAATTTTTGTCATTGATTTAACTTCCTTTAAATTTTAATGCTAGAATTTTACAAAAAAAAGGTTAAATTTTTGATGAAAATCGCACTTTTTGGCGGAAGTTTTGACCCGCCGCATTTAGGACACGCTAGCGTTGTAGAAAATGCCCTGAAAAGCCTAGATATAGACAAACTCATCATTATGCCTACCTTTATAAACCCCTTTAAATCGGGCTTTTTCGCTGATGAAAAACGCCGATTTGCGTGGGCGCAAAGGGTTTGGGGAGATTTAAAGCGGGTAGAAATTTGTGATTTTGAGATAAGGCAAAACCGCCCTGTGCCGAGCATTGAAAGCGTTTTATACCTGCAAAAGCTCTATAATCCAAGCAAATTTTATCTCATCATCGGGGCTGACCACTTGCAAAGCCTTGAAAAATGGCACGAATTTGATAGGCTCAACACCCTTGTGGAATTCATCATCGCTAAACGGGGCAAGATAGCCGTGCCACCAAATTTCAAGCAACTCAACACGCAAATTGACATTTCATCGTCATTGATAAGGGCGAATTTAAGCGTGAGCGACATTTGCCCGCAGATTGCTGACGAGGCAAGGCGGTATTATGCGAATTTAAGCAAGGAGACAAGGTGAAAGAACGAGTAGAGGCGATAAGGCGGATTTTGGACGAGAAAAAGGCTGAATTTATCGAGCTTTTTGATATGAGAGGCGGGGATTATTTCGTGGATTTCGTCATCATCGCTACAACGATGAGCCAGAAGCACGCATTGAGCTTAATCGATGAGCTAAAAACATCCTTAAAGCCCTTAAACGAGGACTTTTTAAACATACAAAGCTCAGAAGAATGGAGCGTTATTGATTTAGGCGACATTATCATACACCTTTTAAGCGAAACCTACCGCGCCAAATACCGCATAGAAGAGCTTTTAAGCGAGCTTAAAAGGCTACAATGACACTTGCGATGGCACTGCGTGGCGTTAAAATTTACTCATTTGCCTTAAAACAAAGCTGAATTTGAATTTTTTTGAATTTTTGTTATAATTTGCGCTTTTTGAGTGTCTTTTTGAGCTAAATTCTAAATTTAAGCGAATTTTGGGTAAATTTTAAGCAGAAAAAAGCACAAATTCAAGCATAAAATTCATATTTTTAAGCTTTATTTAAGGAAAACAATGAGAGTTTTTATCATTTTAGTCGGTATCCCCGGTTCTGGCAAAAGCACGCAGATAAAGCGTTTGGGCTTGGAGCATTTGACATTAAGCCCTGATGAGCTTCGCATAAGAAACGGCGCACTTTGCGGCAAGAGCATTACTCCGCTTGCTGATGCTATGGTGTGGGCGCAGCTTAGAAAAATGCTTTATAACCGCTTTAAATTTGGGCTTACGACTATCTTTGACTCCACAGGGCTTTCAAGCTCTGTAAATGAATTTGCCGAGCTTGCTAAGGCTTTTCGCTACCGCGTTTTGTATGTGAAATTTGACAAATTCAGCCTTGAAGAATGCGTGCGAAATGTCCGTTCGCGTGAATTTAACAGCGACTTGCCTGAAAGCGTGATTTTTAACTTTTACACAAGAATGCAAAATTTCACCCGTCAAAGCAATGTTTGCGACAGCATTGAAAGCGCGCTAAAATGGGAAAATTTTTACAAAATCAGCCTTGATTATGATAAGATAAAGGTTTTGCCCGATTTGCACGGGTGTTATGATACCTTGGCGCAGTTTGCAAGGGCTGAAAATTGGTTTAAAGATGAAAGCATAGGCTATGTGTTTTTGGGGGATTATATTGATAGAGGAAATCAAAACTACGAAATGGTAAATTTTCTCTGTGAATTTGCGACAAAAGAAAATGTGTATTTTCTCTGTGGCAATCACGACACAAGGCTCTTTGAGTGGGCGTTTGACATAAATCACACTCCGCCAAATTCGTTTAAAGAAAGCATAGCTGAGATAGAGACAAAATGCAAAAAAATAAATGAACTCAAAAAGCGACTCCGCAGTGTGTCAAACAAATTTCGCTCTTATATTTGGGCTGAATTTAAGGGGGAGGAGTATTTTTTCAACCACGCTGGCGTGGAAAAAATGGATACAAGTTTGCCCGATGCTTATTTGCTGGGCGTTTTGACACAGGGAGAAAGCGAAAATGCTTATTTAGACTATGTAAAAATCGGCAACCGCTGGGCGAAAAATCACCCAAATATCACGCAGATTTTCGGACACCGCAATGTCTTTGCTTTAAGCGACTTTAAAATCAACGAGCGTTGCTACTGCTTGGAGTGCGACATAGAAAGTGGCGGCAAGCTCGCTGTTTTGAGCCTGCCAGAGCGCAAACTTGAATTTTATGACAATCTCCAAAGCCAACTTTGCGAGCAAACAAGCCGAAAAAGCGCGAATTTACTCAACGAAAAACGCTTTGAAAAACAAGGCATTTACTCTGTAAATTTCAGCGAGGCAGTGTTTTTTAACCGCCTTTGGACTTCTCAAACCATCAAGGCGCGCGGGCTTTTTCGCTACATAAATGACGATGAAATCGCAGGGCGCAGTTATGATAAATTTTTTAATTACGAAGAATTTGAAGGCGTGCCGAATTTAGAGGATTTTAAGTATCCTGTCAAGGTGTGGCGCAAGGAAAATGGGCATTTGCTGCTGACTTTTTTTAACAAATTCACAAAAGAGCTTGAATTTGCAACCAAATCAAGCGTAGGCAAGCCGATGAACGACAACGCCAAAGCCCTTTTTAGCGCAGAACAAATCGCTATCATCAGCGAATTTTGCAAGGGGCAAAACGCCACTTGTTTGTGGGAGGTTATCAGCAAAAAAGACGACAAACACCCCATAGTTTATGATGATGAGGCGGTTTTTTTACTCAATGTCGTGGAAAATGTGGAGCAAGAGCGGCTTTTGGATTACAAACTTGCTGACATTTTGGGTGGTGCTGCTAGGGGAGTTTTAAAGGACAAAGCACTTTTGGGCGAAATTTCAAATTTAGATGAGTTAAAATCCTATGTAAAGGACTTTTTCGCAAGCTGGGAGATAGAGTATGAGGGCGTGGTTTTAGAGGGCGCAAATGGCGTTAAACTCAAACTCAAAGGCAATTTTTATCAGCTTAAAAAAATGCTTCGGGCTTGTTCGGGCGGCGGGTTTCCTAAATTTAGCCACAGCAAAGAGTTAGAAAAACTTGCCCTTAAAGCCATATCTTTGGGGCTTTTACCCAAATGGCGCGAGCTGAGCGTGGAGCAGGTGGCAAATTTACGCGAGTAGGGTTTGCAAAAAGTGCAAACGGCGATAAATTTACGCCTTAAAAGTGTGAGTAAAAGCAAATTTAAGTGCATAAAAGCGTGTGAGCGTTTTTAGGGCTTATTTTTTTCAAGCAGCTTTTTTAAGATGAGTTTTCCTACCTCAACGCCGGGCTGGTCGTAGGTGTTGATACCAAGCATTATGCCACAAGCTGAGGTGAAAAGCTCATAATGATACATTAAATACCCTGCGTGCCACGCATCAAGCCTTTCAAGCTCTATCAAATCCACGCTTAAATTCTCGGCTCTTAAAGCCTGCAAAGTCGCATCGCACTGCGCGTTTAAAAGGCTGTGTAAATTCACGCCATTTGCAAAATCGCAACCCTGCAAAAACGGCAAGCTAAAATCAGGCACGGCTGGGGATTTGTCAGCATTTAGCACCTTTAAAAAGGTGATAGTTTTGTCCTTTGGTCCTTCCATTATGAGCTGCAAAAAGCTGTGCTGGTCGCGCGCACCGATGAGAGCGATGGGCGTAAGCCCTACTCGCTTGTAGCCTTGCTTTTTGCCAAGACTCTCAGCGATGAGCTGGACAAACCATTCATTAAAGCCCTTAAAAGCGTCTCCATAACTGAAAAGCACATTGATATGGGCGTTTTTGTGCGTGCAGTAATGATAGGCTTTTTGCAAAATTTCATCTTTTTTGTGCGTGAAAAAGTCCTCATAGCAAGCCTTTGCGCCCTCTAAAAGCCCTTTTGCGTTGTAGCCACAAATGACAAGCGGCACTATGCCTATGGCTGAAAGCACGCTGAAACGCCCGCCCACATTTTGCGGGACAAAAAAGCTGTAAATTCCAAGCTTGTCGCCTAGCTGATGAAGTTTTGAATTTTCATCGGTGATAAAGACAAAATGCTTTTTTAGCTCGCTGTTTTCGAGCTTAAAATGCGCTATTAAGAGCTTAAAAAGCGACACTACCTCGATAGTCGTGCCTGTTTTGCTTGAAATGATAAAAAGCGTGTCTTTTAAATTCAGCTTTTTTATGGTTTGGGTGAAAGTGTGCGATGAAGTGTTGTCGATGATGAAAAGTTCGCGTTCATTGCTCTTTTCGTCAAACAAAAAGTCTTTTAACGCCTTTACGCCGCAGCTTGAACCGCCCATTCCTATGAGCAGGACTTTTTTGATATGCTCTTTGTCTTTGATGAATTTTTCGCTTTCTTTGATGAGCGCGAGCGAAGTGTCCATAAGATGATAGTAGCCTACCTCGCCGCTTTGGCGTTCATCGTTCATTCTGCTTGCATAAGCTAAAATGCCGTTTAACTTTTCTTTTTCAAAAAATAGCGTGTGTTTTAGCATAGACTTTTCTTGTAAAAATAATTTGTCGCTTCCACAAAGCCCTCCACAGAACCACAATCAAAGCGTTTGCCTTGAAATTTATAAGCTAAAACCATTCCGTTTGTAGCCTGTGCTAAAAGCGCGTCAGTAAGCTGAATTTCACCGTTTTTGCCCGCCTTTGTGTTTTGCAAAATGCCAAAAATGTCGGGTGTTAAAATGTAACGCCCGATGATAGCAAGGTTGCTTGGGGCTTCTTTTACACTTGGCTTTTCTACCATTGAATTTACCATTATAATGTCATCTTCCACAGCATTTCCCGCGACAACGCCGTAGTTTGAAATCTGTTCTTTTGGCACTTCCATCACCGCAACAATGGTGCAGCGGTATTTTTCGTAAATTTTTACCATTTGCGCCATCACGCCAGCACCTTCTTCATTGACACACAAATCATCAGCTAAAATCACCCCAAAGGCTTCGTCCTGCACAAGCGCCTTGCCTTTAAGCACAGCATCGCCTAAACCGCGCATTTCATTTTGCCTTGTAAAGGTAAAGGTGCAGCGGTTGATGAGCGTGCGGATTTCAGCGAGCAAATACTCTTTTTTTGTGCCTGAAATTTGATGCTCTAACTCATAACTTATGTCAAAATAATCCTCCAAAGCCCGCTTGCCGCGCCCCGTTACAAAGCCCATAGTGTCCATACCAGCTTCTAAGGCTTCATCAACCCCATAATGAATCAGCGGCTTTGTGAGTATGGGAAGCATTTCTTTTGGCAGGGTTTTAGTGGCGGGCAAAAAGCGCGTGCCGTATCCTGCTGCGGGAAAGATACAAGTTTGAAGCATAGTGTGTCCTTTTTTGCTGAATTTATCAAAAATTTAGGGTTGATTATAGCAAATTTTTGGTTATTTTACAAAAAAATTTAATTTTGCCTTTTGTTTGTTGTCATTTGTTATCGTGGATAAATTTTGCAAAAATTGCACGGCAAGGGGTAGAATTTAAGTGCTTGTCCGCAGGGCTAACTCACACCCCCGCTTTCGCGGGGGAGACTTTAATAAGCCTTGACAATTATTACACAAAGTAGTATAATAATGACTATGAGTTGCAGCATACTCACTTCACCTCACTTTCTGGGGCGAGTTTTCAGCCACAGGGTTGCAGCCCTGCGGCTAACCCCACTTGCCATTATATCCATAAAGCTTAAATTTATGATGAATTTGCGTTGCTTTTTAACCCTTTGCCGTTGATGAGATAAATCGCGCAAATTGCCAACGCTGTGCCAAAAAGCGTGAGTAAGGACGGCTTTTCTCCCAGCACGAAATAACTGCAAATCAAAGCACTTGCAGGCACGAGCAGCATAAAGGAATTCGCCTTTGCCGAGCCAAGCTCTTTGATACCAAGATAATAAATACTCGTCCCCACAAGTGTCGATAAAATCGCTACGCAAAAAAGATGAAACCAAAAGTGCAAGGGCGCTTCAAAGAGAAAATAAGTCGCAGGCTCAAACCAAATCGGCACGAAAGCCACAAGGCTAAAAAGCGTAATGTAAAAATTCATCACCAAAGGGTTGGTGCGGATTTTTTGAGTGAAAATGCTCATCAAAGCCCAGTCAAAGGCGCACAGGACAAAAAAGGTGTTAAATTTTCCAAACAGCTCATCAACAGAGCCTAAATTCAGCAAGAAAAAGCCGCTGATTATCCCCAAGCAAAGCCCGATGATTTCGTTTTTTGGCACTTTTTGCAAGCTGCGCTTTTGCCAAAAGATGATGAAAAGCACGAGCAAATAAGTAAAAATCGGCGTGAGCGTGGTAACAAGCACGCCGCCCTTGCCCGCTTGCCCGTAATTAAGCGCGGCAAAGTAAAGCACGGAGTAGATGACATTGCAAATGCTTGCTAGCACTATCCATTTGATGAATTTACGCGGAGTTGTGAGTGGAATTTTTAGGATTAAAAGCAAAACAAACAAGCCCACAAGCACAAAGAAAAACCGCCAAAACGCTATGGTATAAGCATCACTGTAAGCTACTAGCACCTTTGAGCTAGCCCACGACAAGCCCCAAAAAAACATAGCCAACGCCATTAAGGCGTAGAAAATTTTAGGCGAATTCATAGGGTGATTGTATAATTTTTTGCTTGCAAATTCAATGCTTTTGCGCGACTTTTGTGAATTTTAACCCAAAAGCGTCAAGGATTTATCCCGCTAGCGTTGTCTTGACTTGAAGTGGTGTTGTTTGGGTCGTTAAGCGAGGTGTTGAAATTTGAATTTGCAGGATTTTGGTTCAAATCATTTGAATTCGCCTCGCTAGTAACTTCGCCTTGTGGCTTTGTCGCGTTGTTTTCCCGCACTTCTTTGATGAGCAAGGTTAGCTCGCTTGCCTTTTTTGGGTCCATTTTAGAAAGCACGCTTGAAATTTTGCGTGATTCTAGGGTAAGGATTACCTTTGTAGCCTCGCTTGCTGGCATTTCGTTCAGCACCTGCGCCACAGCAGCATCTTTCATTTGTGAGTAAATCTCTTGCACCCTGTCGCCTTTTTTCTTGTCGATTTCCTCTAAACTCTGGCGGTTCATCATCATAATGCGTTCATTTTCCGCCCTTGTCGCTTCTATCTTTGCCAAAGTCGCGTTTATGTCGCGTTCTTTTCGCACCAAATCGTCCATTTTTTGCTTTTGTAGGGCTTCAAATGAGCTTTTGTAGGCTTCTAATGCTTGTTTAGCTTCGTTTGCTTGCCTTGTTTGGATTTCAAGCTGACGGCGTTTGTTTTCAAGGTAGCGTTCCTCATCGCTCGCGCTAAATGAAAAATTTGCGCCCAAAACAAACAACAAAAAAGCGATTTTAAGCCTCTTCATTTTCTTTCCTTTCCCTAAAAAACTTGCTCGTGGCTATGTCATCAAGTGCCTTTTGCTCGGCTTTTGCAAGTTGTTTTTGATACTCTTTTAAATCCTGAGTTTCTAAATACTTGATTTTTTCGTAATTTAAATGCGCGTTTTTGTAAAGGTGCTGATAGTGGTTGCACTCGTTTTTGGAGAGATTTACGCGCTCTTGGGCGGCGTCTTTAATGTCTTTGGCTATGTTTTTAAAGCTCAAACTCTCCCTTAAAAGCTGCACTGAGCCGCTTTGTGGCAAGGATATGCTTAAATACTCGGCTTTTGCTTGCATTAAGGCTGCTTCGTTACTGCGTTGCCTTTGCTTTGCGGCTGCTAGGTTGTTCTCAGCCTTATCAAGCTCTTGCTTTTTGATTTTCACCACTTGCGAATACTTGCTTTTCATAGGACTATGGTGTCATCTCTTTCTGGGCTTGTGGATATGTATTTGACTTTCACGCCCGTTAAATCCTGCAAAGCCTCGACATAGGCTTTGGCATTTTGTGGCAAATCGCTAAATTTACGCACCTTGCTTACCTTGTCCCAGCCCGCAAATTCAGCGTAAATAGGCTTGACATTTTGCAAATCATAAGGCACGAAATCAATCTCTTTGCCCTCATACTCATAAGCTCGGCAAATTTTCACCTTTTCAAAGCCGTCTAAAACATCAAGTTTCATCAGCGCAAAGCCATCAAGCCCGTTTAGCCTTGCCGTGTAGCGCACAGCCACAGCATCAAACCAGCCACAACGCCTTTTGCGCCCTGTGCTGACGCCGATTTCTTTGCCGATTTGCGCGATTTTCTCGCCCGTTTGGCTTAAATCCTCACTTGGAAAAGCTCCATTTCCCACGCGCGTGGCGTAGGCTTTGATGATACCGATGATAGTGCCTGCATCTTTTGGATTTAGCCCTAAACCTGTCAAAGCCCCTGCTGATATGGTGTTGGAGCTTGTAACGAAAGGATAAGTGCCGTGGTCTATGTCAAGCATAGAGCCTTGTGCGCCCTCCACAAGCACTTTTTTGCCGCTGCTTAAAGCCTGCCACAGCATTTGCGTGGTGTCGGCGATGAAAGGGGCTAGGATTTCTTTATACTGCTGCAAGTCTTGCAAAAGCGAATTCGCGCTTGGAATTTCTATATTTAAGCCCTTGAAAAAGGCGGCATTGTCTTTAAAGTCGTTCATTAGGGCTTCGCAAAGTTTCTTTGGCTCTAAAAGCTCGCTCACTCGGTGTCCTGCTCGGCTTACCTTGTCCGCATAGCTCGGTCCTATGCCCCTGCCTGTCGTGCCTATGGCTTGGTTGCCCTTTTTTTGCTCTCTTGCCTTGTCGATGAGCGCGTGATGAGCTAAATTTAAATGCGCCCTATTGCTGACATAAAGGCGGTTTTTTAGCTCTTTAAACTGCGACATTTCGTCTATAAGGGCTTCTGGGGACACTACAACGCCGTTACCGATGATATTTACGCACTTTTCGTGTAAGATACCTGAGGGGATTAAGTGCAGCGCGTAACGCACGCCATTTACCCAAATCGTATGCCCAGCGTTGTGTCCGCCGCCACTTCGACATACAAAATCATACTCCGCACACAGCCTATCGACTATCTTGCCCTTGCCCTCATCGCCCCACTGCACGCCTACGACAATATCTGCTTTACTCATTTTCGCTCCATTTTTTGCTCACATTGTAGCATAAAAGGCTTATTTTGCCAAATTCTTTGGTGTAAATCATACAAATAAGCGTAAAATTTTATACTTTGAGTGCAAAATTTACACTAAAATTCAGCTTTTTGTAAATTTTTACTCTTAAATTCAAACTTAAAGCTAAATTTCGCGCCCAAAAAGGGCTTGAAAAAAGCGTTTGTCGCCTTTACACAAGCCCTATTACTCAAAATCTTTTTTAGGATGCACGAAAATGCTGTCTCTAAACACTTCTATTTTTGGCTCATCAACCGCATAAGCGCGAATTTCTATCGGCAAAATCGTGTCTTTGTCGTTAAATTCAGCTAAATTTTTGTTGGCTTGTAGCTCCACGACTTGAAATGTTTGCTTGCCAGCCCTTAATTTAAAGGGCTTTGTGGGGCGCACTATGCTTAAAGCGTCCTTTTTGCCATCAACTCTTACTTCAAAATAGTAGCTATGCTCTTTTTTGTCGGTGTTGTGAAACAAAAACCTATACGCATTTCTTACCACTGCACCATCTTCGCTTTTCTTTATGCTGTAAAGCTCGGTGTCTCGGTTAATGTCAAGCAGCATATACTCTTTTTTACTGCTCATTACGCTAAATACGATGATGACGATGAGCAAAACCACGCAGTAAGCGATAGTGCGAAAGCGTAGGTATTTCGTAGGCACGCGTTTTTGGGTAGCTTCAAAGCTCGTCCAGTTGATAAGACTTGCTCGCCCGAGCTTATCTTGCACCACAGAACAGGCGTCCGCGCACTCTAAACAATTTATACATTCTAACTGCATACCACGCCGAATGTCAATGTGCGTAGGACATATCGCCACACAGGCTTCACAGCCTATACACTCGCCTTGTGGTGGCTTTTTGTAAAGTTTTGTCGCGCCTTCAAACACCTTGCCGCCGCGGTTTTCATCATAAATAACTTGCAAGGTATTTGTGTCAAACATAACGCTTTGCACCCTTGCATAAGGGCAAATATACACGCAAAAATTCTCTTGCAAAAAGCAAATATCAAGCGTGAAAAGCAAGCTTGCGATGATGAGAATGCCTAGCAAAAGCCTATGTTCTGCGGGATTTTGAATGTAAGCAAAAAAGTCCTCAGGCGGCACAAAATACCAAAGCAAGTTGCTTACAGCCACGAGCGCGATAGCGTAAAAAAGGCACACGGCGATGAATTTTTTAAAGCCGTTTGCACTGCTTAATTTTTGTTTGTTTTTGATGGAGCTGTGAATTTTAAGCAATTTGGTTTGAATCAAATCCCTAAAAATCACGCGAAAAATGCTCTGCGGACAAGCCCAAGCACACCAAATGCGCCCTGCTAGCGTGGTAACGAAAAATATCGTCAAAAAAAGCCCGATAAGCACAAAGGGCATCAAATAAAGCTCTTGCGTGTCAAAGCTTATGAAAAACAAGTCAAGTCGCTTGTGGTCAAAGCTGAGCAAAAAGAAGTGGTTGCCGTTGATACGCACGAAAGGCAGTGTGAGCGCTACTAAGGCGATGAGCGCATAGGCGAAATAACGCTTTTTAGCGTAGTTTGTGATATGCGGGCGCATACTCGCACACGAAGAGCTGGAATTTGCGCCTTGTGAGCTACTTGCGTTTAAATTCTCGCTTGCTGCGGGATTTGGCTCAGCACTTTGGCTTAAATCCTGCGCGCTTGCGCTTTGAGTGTTGTTTGGTTCTTGCATTTTTGTCCTTTTGGCTTAAATCAAAACTTTAAGGCTTGATTTAAGGTTTTAAATTTAAAATTTTAAGCAAATTTAAGTCAAATTTTGCTTTTTGATTTAAAATCGCTTAAACTTTCGTAAATTCTAACTCAATTTTCGTTTAATTTTGCTATCATTTTGTCAAATTTATGAAAATCCTTGTGTAACTTTGTCGCATTGTAACAAAAATTCAAACTTTTTCCTTGACAAAGACTTAAATTTAGCTATAATATGCTTTTAACGAACTTGAAATTTAAGGATAAAAATGAAAGCAATCATCACAGCACTAGGCTTTGCCCTGCTTGTAAGCGGGTGTGCGGGAAGCTTTGAGAAGTATTTTGACCAACAGCAACAAAGCGGATACAGCGAGCAGGATTATTACGCTGATGATGGCTATGTCGTGCAAGAAGAAATCGTGCAAGAACCAGCCGTAACCTACACGCCCACAGAAGAAGAGTGGCAATGGGAGCGTGTAAATTGCGCTTATGCGCCCATCGCAGAGGACGCTAATGTCGATACGCAAGGCTGCGGCAACCCTTATGGCGTAACGATTAGGGCGCGAAATTTAAAGGTTGCTTACTATCGATATTTAGCTTATGACAGGCAAAGCGAGTATCCGCTTTATCACAGGCTTGTCAAAAAGCTGCCACAAAATGACTACACTTACAACTACAAGCCAAGCGCGCTTGATGATGACTGGTTTGGCACAAAATACGAGTATAAAGGCGCTAAACAGCTTTTTATCACCATACAAGATGAAAATTGCAGACACCAGCAAGACTACCTTAAATTCTACGATTTGGGTAATGGCAAGGTGAGAATTATCAGCGCACAAGACCCGTGCTGATTTGCTTAATGAATTTCGCGCTCAAAGCTAGGGCGCGGAATTTATCTTAAATTTATCGCTTAAATTCAGCTTTCTTTATTAAATTCAGCAATTTGCTTTTTTAAATTCGGCTTTAAATTCATCATCATTTTTTAAATTTGCTTTCAAAATTTAGATTTTTGAATTTGCCTTGAATTTAAGTTTCTATTTTTGAAATTTATCTTTAAAATTCGCCTTTGTTTTTGAATTTAAGATGAATTCGTCCTTGAATTCATCAGTTTATCATCTCCACCAAAACCATTTATGCTTGTGTCTGTGTTTGTGAGCGTGCGGGGCTTTTTTGACTATAACCGTTTTGCCGCCTGTGGTAGTGGTGCTGCTGCACGCATTTAAGGCGACACTCACGCTTGCTAAAAGCACGCAAAAGCCCAAAATCCTAGCTATCTTTTGAATTTTTTTCATCGTCTATCCTTTCTTTTGTCTTTTTTCTCTGCCGTAAGCTCGGCTAAAACCTCATCTACAAAGCCTTCAAGCTTGTTTTGCGTGGCGCGTAAATGCTCATCTTGCACGCTTAACATTTTTTCATAAAGTGCGCTGAATGCTTGCTGTGAAAGCTCACCCCTTTGCAAAGCCTCGTAAAGTGCCTTTGACTCGTCTTTCAAGCGTGGCAAAACCCAACCAAAGCTCGTTTCAAAGCTCACTTTTCTGTCGATACGCCCGTAAAGATTGCGTTGCTCGTTCAGTTCTTTAAACTGCGCTTTTATGAATTCTTTATCCATTTTGTCATAAAGTGCTTTTGAGCCTTTAAGCCCTTTGCTTTGCGCCTTTTTAAATTCCTCCAAACGCACGCTGTAAGCTGTTTGAAAGGCTTTTTGAATTTGTGCGCGTAACTTTGCTTTGTTTGCCTCGCTTTTATCCGCAAAATACGCCTTTAAAGCGGCATTTATCTGCGCGTTAAATTCCCTTTCTCTCACCCTTGCCTCAGGATTTACGGGCAAATTTTGCGCCCCTGCGTTAAGATAAGAAGCGATGATTTCAGCTAGAAATTCGCTCTCATCAGCCTTTGCGCGCTCAAATTTACCGCCTTTTTTGGGGCTTATGTCAAAGTTTTGGCTCGTAAAACGCTCCAAACTCGCCTTTATGCGCTCATCACGCAAGTCTTGCGTCTCTTTTATGTGCGCTCTTTGCTCGTCTAAAAACGCTTCATAATACGCGCTTAAAGCCTCATTAAGTGCCTTTTCGCTCTGCGGGCTAGGGCTTTGGCGATAAGTGCTTATGGCATTTGCCACGGCTTGCTTTTGGCTAGCCTTTTTGTTTGGCGTTTGCAAATCCATAAAAGGCGGATTTTTGCCAGCTTTTATGGCTTTGAGCCACGAATTTATGTTTTTGTCCCGCTCTTTTTCGCGTTTTGCCAGCTTTTCTTGCTTTTGAGCGATAACCTTGTCATAGCTTTGATTTAAGGCATCGAGCAAATTCGCCTTGTTTTTTTCGCTAGGATTTTGCTTATACGCGGCTATGGCTTTTTTGGTGTGTGGCGAAAGTGGCGGGTGTTCGCTTTCGCTAAAAAGCGCAAGGTGCAAAAGGCTTACCGCAAGCAAAGCCTTAACAAGCGTTTGAAACGCTGAGTGAAAAGATTTAAAATCTTTCATTTTTTCTCCTTTGTGTAAAATTTCGCCGACATTATAAAAAATTTTGTGTGAAGTAAGTGTGAATTTTTGATGAAATTTAAATTTTGGGGGCAAAAATTTTTGCATTTGTAATTTTGCGTTTAACTTTTTAGGTTAAATTTACGCTCAGATTTTATTTTGGAGGAAAAAATGAGTCTTTATGAAAGAGATTATGCCCGTCAGGGCGAACAAACCCGTGAAAGCTCCGCGCTTTCAGCCTTTATCAAGCAAACTTACCAGCTTTTTGCGGCTTCGCTTTTGGCTGGGGCTGCGGGAGCTTATGTAGGCGTGCTTTACGCTGTGCCTATCTTTGCTAAGCTTGGAATGGCTGCGCCTTTTATCATTTTAGGCGTGGCTTTGGTGTTGTTTTTTGCGATGAGAGTGAGCTTACACAAAAGCCCGCTCAATCTCGTGTTGCTTTTTGCCTTTACTTTCATCTTGGGGCTTGGGCTTACGCCGCTTTTGTATGCGGTTTTGGCTTCAACTAACGGCGGCGTGATAGTCGCGCAAGCCTTTGCGCTCACAGCTGTGGCTTTTGGGGCGTTAAGCATTTTTGCGATGAACACAAAGCGCGATTTTACCACTATGGGAAAAATGCTTTTCATCACGCTCATCGTGGTGATTTGCGCGATGATTATCAACATTTTCACGCAAAGCCCTGTGTTTGCACTTGTGATTTCATCTGTGGCGGCGATTTTGTTTAGCTTTTACATTTTGTATGACACGCAAAACATTATCCGTGGCAACTACGCTCACCCTATCGAAGGCGCTGCGGCTTTGTATTTGGACTTTATCAACCTTTTTACAAGCCTGCTTCAAATTTTAGGGCTTACAAACCGCGAGTAAAGTCGCTTACCCTTATCGCACGGCTTTTTGTCGTGTGATAAGGCGCATTTTGGCTTATCGTGGCAAAAAATTTCACATAAATTTAAAACTTTTTTAAAATCCGCCTTAAATTTAAGGATTTTTCGCTACAATACCTTTTTCAAAACAAAATTCAAAGGAAATTTATGACAAGCGTTTTTATCGTATTTCAAGTGCTTTTAGTGGTGTTTATCACTATCGCGGTGCTTTTGCAAAAGAGTTCAAGCATAGGGCTTGGCGCGTATAGCGGGAGCAATGAAAGCCTTTTTGGGGCAAAGGGACCTGCGGGATTTTTAGCCAAATTCACCTTTATTTTGGGCTTTTTGCTTGTGGCAAACACCATCGCGTTGAGCTATTTTTACAACACCGCGGGCAAGGACTCTGTGGCTGAGAAAATCGCCACACCAAGCGTGCCAGCCTTAGACGCAAATACTACCCCAAGCGCGCCAGTTGCGCCACAAGCTCCACAAGGCGTGAATTCAGCTCCAAATTCAGCCCCGCAAGACGAGCAAAATTTAACGCAAAAGTAAGGATAAACAATGCTTGATGAGATTTACACCAAACAAAAAGCGCAGGGCGAAAAGAGCCTTGAAGCCCTGAAAAAAGACTTTACCACGATACGCACGGGCAAGGTGAGCATAAACATACTCGACCACATTAGCGTGGATTATTATGGCACGCAAACGCCCTTAAATCAAGTAGCTACCATACTTGCAACCGATGCAAGCACCATCAGCATAAGCCCTTGGGAAAAATCAATGCTTAAAAGCATAGAAAGCGCCATAGCTGCGGCAAATATCGGTGTCAATCCAAACAATGACGGCGAGGCTGTGAAGCTCTTTTTTCCGCCGATGACAAGGGAGCAAAGAGAAGAAAACGCCAAGCACGCCAAGGCTATGGGCGAAAAGGCAAAGGTAAGCGTGCGAAATGTCCGCAAGGACGCAAATGATGGCATTAAAAAGCTTGAAAAAGACAAAGCTATAAGCGAGGACGAGGCGAAAAAGGCTTATGATGAGGTGCAAAAGCTCACGGACGGCTTTATCACCAAAATCGATGAGCTTGTCAAAAACAAAGAAAGCGAACTTTTAAAAGTATGAACATAGAAGCCATTTACAAAGAGCATAACGCCTTTTTGCAGGGGCATTTTTTGTTAAGCTCAGGCAAGCACTCAGGCTTTTACCTGCAAAGCGCAAAGGTGCTTGAAAACCCCATTTTAGCGGGCAAACTTTGCGAAAAACTCGCCAGCGTTATCAAGGGTGCGGACTTGGAATTTGATAGCATTTGCTCGCCTGCACTTGGCGGGATTTTAGCAGGCTATGAGCTAGCGCGCGCTTGTGAAAAACGCTTTATTTTCACAGAGCGCGTTGATGGCGTGATGACTTTAAGGCGTGGATTTGAGGTGAAAAAGGGCGAGAAATTCATCGTTTGCGAGGACATTATCACCACAGGTGGCTCGGCTTTGGAGAGTGCTTTGGTGTTAGAGGGTTTAGGCGGCGTTGTCGTGGGCTTTGCCGCGCTTGCAAATCGTGGCTTTTGCGGGGTGAGCAACTTAGAGACAAAAAGCAAAGAAAACGCGAAACTGCCAAGCGATTTGCCCTTTTTTGCGCTGGCTAACTTTGAATTTGAAATGTATGAACCAAATGCTTGTCCGCTTTGCAAAAACGGCTCTGTGGCGGTTAAACCGGGTAGTCG
>OQVS01000518.1_pt1 | contig 26330 bp, 26 predicted proteins | sample 1691601 | NCBI WGS metagenome assembly OQVS01 (sample SAMN03418268, study PRJEB22391) | human gut metagenome | biome: human-gut; feature: organic feature; material: feces | host: Homo sapiens | place: Tanzania | collected 2013-01 | reverse complement strand
GAGAATTGATAAGGATAAAGATTGTCCAGTTAACCTATGCATACTATCAGAACGGTAACCATAACATGGATAATGCGGAGAAGGAGCTGCTGTTCAGCCTTTCTAAGGCGTATGACCTTTACAACTGTCTCCTGTCCCTGGTAGTGGCTGTGTCGAGAGAGGCGCACCTGCATTATGACGTGGCGGTGACAAAGGCAAGGAGAGAGGGGACGGAGCTGCCGTCGGGCAAGTTCGCGAACAACCGTTTCGCCTTGCAGCTTGAGGAGAACAAGCAGCTCTGCGAATATATGGAGACGCAGAAGCAGACTTGGGAGGATAATATCGAGTTCGTCAGGAACCTGCTTTCGCAGATGGAGCAGAGCCAGATATACAAGGATTATATTGAAAGCGCAGAGGATTCGTATGAGGCTGACCGCGAAGTGTGGCGCAAGCTCTATAAGGCGCTCATCATGGACAACGACAATCTCGACTCTCTGCTTGAGGAAAGAAGCCTCTACTGGAACGACGACAAGGAGATTGTGGATACATTCGTGCTGAAGACAATCAAGAGGTTTGACCCGAAGAACAAGGCAAAGCAGGAACTGCTGCCGGAATACAAGGACTTGGAGGACAAGGATTTCGCGGTGAAGCTTTTCCGTTCCACGATTCTTAATGCCGACCAGTATCAGAGATTCATGAGCGAGACATCGCGCAACTGGGATTTCTCGCGCCTTGCGTATATGGATGTGGTTATAATGCAGATTGCAATCGCAGAGATGATGAACTTCCCGAACATCCCCGTGAGCGTGACCATCAACGAGTATGTAGACCTTGCCAAGCTCTACAGCACGCCGAAGAGCGGTTCGTATATTAACGGAATGCTCGATTCCATCGCGCACTATCTGATAGACTCGGGCAAGATGATGAAAGCAATGAACAATAACAAGTAAACAAAATACAAGGAAATTATGTACACATCAATGTTTTTGGCTGCACAGCAGCAGGGTGGCAGCTCAATGTCTTTTCTTCTGATGATGGTGGCAATCTTTGCCATCATGTGGTTCTTTATGATTCGTCCGCAGCAGAAGAAGCAGAAGGAAATCCGCAAGTTCCAGAATTCGCTCGCCGAAGGTGCAAGCGTGGTGACAGGCGGTGGGATATACGGCACAGTCAAGAGAATCGACCTCGCTACAAACAAGGTGGAGCTCGAGATTGCAAAGGGCGTGGTTATCACGGTGGACAAGGGCTATGTCTTCGCTGACATTACAGCAACTGCTGCCGCTGGACAGGCTAAATAATGAAACGCAATATTTATATTGACATTTACGATACAGTCAGAAACTCCTTCTTCCACATCGTGAACAAGGAGTTCCTGATTTTTTTGTTCTTCCTTGCCTTGAGCGGTCTGTTCTGGCTCCTGCTTGCCCTCAACGACACTTACGAGAAGGAAGTGAGGATTCCTGTGCGCATAGTGAACATGCCGAAGAACGTTGTGCTTACGAGCAATGCTGACGATACGCTCAGGGTTACGCTACGCGACAAGGGGTATACGATTTGCACGTATCTGTACGGCGACGCGATAAAAAGGGTTGACCTGCAGTTCGGGCAATACGTGAAGAAGAAGGGGTATGGCGCGGTTTCGGCGGCAGAACTGACAAAGGCGATATATCAGGAGATTTACAGTTCCACGAGAATCGTGTCGGTAAAACCCGAGAGACTGGAGTACTATTATAATTATGGTATGCATCGCAGGATGCCCGTGAAGCTTTTCGGAAATGTGGTGCCGAGCGCAAGCTACTATCTTGCAAAGGTGGAGTTCTCGCCCAAAACGGTAGATGTTTATGGAAGCCAGAAGGCACTCGACAGTATGAAGTGTGTTTATACCGAGAGGGTGAACATCAGAAATCTGAAGGACACTATCGTAAAGACGTTTGAACTGAGAAATGTGAAGGGAGTGAAATGCGTTCCGTCGCATGTTAAGATTTCTGTATATCCCGATGTGCTCACGGAGGAGAGTGTCGAGGTGCCAATCCAGGCAGTGAATATGCCGGAGGGTAAGGTGTTGCGCACTTTCCCGTCGAGGGTGAAGGTGGTGTTTACTGTGGGTGCAAGCATCTTCAGAAGCGTTTCGCCCGACAAGTTCAAGGTGGTGGTGGACTACAACGACCTGAGCGACAACCCGTCGGAGAAATGCACCTTGAAAATTGTTTCGATGCCGCATGGCATACGCAACGCACATACGGAGCAGCCGCAGGTGGACTATCTGATTGAAGAACAGTAAAGGAAATACATGTAGGATAATCTGCATAAAATTATGAAAATAGCCGTCACTGGAGGTATAGGCAGCGGTAAATCGTATGTATGTTCGCTGCTTAGGAAAAAGGGAATTGCCGTGTTCGACTGCGACAGCGAGGCAAAGAAGATAATGCGCAACTCGGAAAAAGTGCGCACCCGACTTGTTGCGGCGCTCGGGGCGGAGGCATATATCGGCACTTTGCCCAATAAACCATTCATCGCGCGCTTCATACTTGAGTCCGAAAGCAATGCGGCAATAGTGAATGGAATCATTCATCCTGCCGTTGCGGATGAGTTCAGAGCATCGGGGCTTGACTTTATGGAATGCGCCATATTGTTCACGAGCGGCTTTGATGCCCTGGTGAACAAAATTGTGTGCGTGGCGGCACCGCTGGACGTGAGGGTGCGTCGGATAATGCAGCGCGACGGAATAACGAAGGAGGCTGCAAGGAAATGGATTGGTTGCCAGATGAGCCAGGAAGAAATGACGCGACGCAGCGATTATGTCATTGACAATGGGGTGGGGGACAACCTCGACAGGCAGATTGACAGTATGCTTGAAGCCCTTCAGTGCCAGTGATGTGGAGAGAGTATCAACAAATCAAACGAATAAACAAAACAATTAAAGCAATATGGATTATACAATTTTGTCAGTTTCCGGCAAGCCCGGACTTTATAAGCTTGTTTCAAGAGCAAAGATGAACCTTATCGTGGAGGCACTTGACGAGACACATCGCCGTGTGCCGGTGTTCGCATCAGACAGGGTGACGAGCCTCTCGGATATCGCAATGTACACGAATTCAGAAGATGTGCCTTTGATGAATATACTCGATGCGGTGCTTCGCAAGGAGGACGGCAAGGTTTGTTCGCTCAACTACCGTAAGTGCTCGAAGGAAGAACTTCACGCATATTTTGCAGAGGTGCTTCCTGATTATGACCGCGACCGCGTTCACGACAGCGACATAAAGAAGCTCCTGCAGTGGTATAATATCCTTGTCAGCAACGGAGTGACGAATTTCGTTGAAGAGGAGGAGAGCAGCGAGGAAACAGCAGATGCAGAAGAGAAGACTGCAGAATAATGATTGTTAATTCATCCGTCAAACCCGTACGTATTTGTGATGCGGGACTTGACGGATGAATTCTTTTAATATCCATGTGGCTTATTGTCCCGATTGGCAAAAACAGTGATTGTATGAAACGTTCAGAAAGATACGAGAGAGTGTTGGCACATTTCCGTGAAGCGATGCCACACGTTACTACGGAACTCGAGTTCGGCAGTGTTTTCCAGCTGCTTGTTGCTACTATGCTGAGTGCTCAGTGTACCGACAAACGCGTTAATCAGGTCACACCGGCTCTGTTCTGCCGCTTTCCAGATGCAAAGACGATGGCACAAGCAGACGAGGACGATGTATACAATTTCATACAAAGCGTTTCATATCCCAATGCCAAGGCGCGCCATCTTGTGCAGATGGCACAGATGCTCATTGAAAGAAGTGGAGGCGAGGTGCCGCAGACGCTTGATGAGCTGGTCTCACTGCCGGGAGTGGGGCGTAAGACGGCGAACGTTATACTTGCTGTGGCATACGGCAAGGCGGCAATGCCGGTTGACACGCATGTGTTTAGGGTGAGTCGCCGGCTCGGTCTTGTGCCCAAAAGTGCCGATACACCGCTTGCTGTTGAAAAACAACTCGTGAAGAATATCCCTGCCGACATGCAGGCTGATGCCCACCACTGGCTTCTTCTCCACGGACGTTATGTATGCACAAGTCGTGCTCCACATTGCGCCAAGTGTCCGTTTGCCGATTTCTGTCCGGGAAGGAAAGAGTTTATGTGATTCTTTCCTTTGTCGTGTTTTACTTGGATTGTGGAGGTTCAACCGGGAAACATTTCGTGTCTGTTTTATGTATAAATCAGAGCTGTTTTCCAATATAAATTGAATAAAAAGCTTAAATGAACGCCTGAAAACTGTATTTTTGTCGTTTTTTGGTTGCTATTAGCGAATTTTTTTGTAGATTTGCAATTGGTATAATATGCATAACTCACAACTGTGCTTCAATGTGTTGGCAGAAGAGTTTGCGTTTGTGCCGCAAAAAATAAGAAAATGCTTAAACTTTATATTCTATGAGACAACTGAAAATCACAAAATCGATAACGAACCGCGAGAGTCAGTCGCTGGATAAGTACTTGCAGGAAATAGGACACGAGGAACTGCTCAGTGCCGATGAAGAAGTGGAATTGGCGCAGCGTATAAAAAAAGGTGACCGAAAGGCTCTTGAGCGCTTGACGAAGGCGAACTTGAGGTTTGTTGTTTCCGTTGCAAAGCAGTACCAGAATCAGGGGCTTTCGCTGCCCGATCTCATAAACGAAGGAAACGTTGGATTGATAAAGGCAGCCGAGAAGTTCGACGAGACGCGCGGCTTCAAGTTTATCTCATATGCTGTGTGGTGGATTCGTCAGAGTATCCTTCAGGCTATAGCCGAGCAGAGCCGTATAGTGCGCCTGCCGTTGAATCAGGTGGGCTCGGTGAATAAGATTAACAAGGCATTAAACAAGTTTGAGCAGGAGAATGAAAGGCGTGCAAGCGTTGACGAAATTGCAGAACGTGTGGATATGCCGGAGGACAAGATAGCAGATGCAATGAAGATAAACGGCAGGCACATATCTATGGATGCCCCGTTCACCGACGGAGAGGACGGCAGCCTGATAGACGTTATGCCAAATGGAGATGCTCCAGACCCCGACAACACTCTCGTGATTGAGTCGTTGCGCGATGAAATTAAGCGTGCTTTACAGGCATTGAACGAAAGGGAACGCAAGGTCGTGGAGGCATTCTTTGGCATTGACCAGCCGGAGAAGACTCTGGAGGAAATCGGAGCGGAATACGGACTGACACGTGAGCGTGTAAGACAGATAAAGGAAAAGGCTATCAGGCGCTTGCGCCACAGTACGCAGAACAAAATGCTGAAGTCGTTCCTCGGGCAATAGAGAGTAAATATAAAAGATAGAAAAGAATATGAAATTTTACAAGAGTATTGTGACTGTTATGCTGTTGTTGCTGACGATGATAGCAGTCACGGTAAATGCGAAAGACAGGAATGTCAAGAGAATGTATGTGTTTGGCGTTTCCACATCTTTCAACGATTCTACGGTCTATTTCACCACGATTCAGACACTCGATTCGGTGAATGTTGCGGGAAAGACAAGCCTTCTTTCTGACAAGCAAGAATATTCTTGGCAGCTGAAAGACTATTTCAGCAAGCATGGTATGCAGAATCGCACCTGTGTTACCGTGAACAATAAGGACCGCAAGAAGCTGGAGAAGATTTACGGAAAGCTGAAGCAAAAATACAGCAAGAAATGGAAATACACGGTGAAGAGCCTTGCCGATGATGATTTCAAGTATGAGCGTGTAGTAGAGGCGCAACTTCAGTAAGAGTCCTTTGTAGTATGGATAAAGCATCGTGTGCATTATGAAAATGTTTTTCCGTATAGCCGGGTTTGACATAGAGATTGATTTCCGGAACACGGAAACCAACGATGGCAGTCTCATACCGTCCTTTCGCCCTTTCCGCATTGGCGATGCGGAGTGCGGCAGCGATTTGTTGTTCCGCATCGATGTGTCCGATATGTTGCAGCCGCGTCGTACCGGAAGGGAGCGTATAGGCAAGTTCGACACGGGTAATGGCGAAACTGTTGTGGACCGATATGAAGACGGTTCATACCAGTTCATTATAAAGGATATATCAGGAGGGGAGTGCTGTCTGCTGCAAGCCGACAGCACTTTCCGCAATTGTAGCTGTGCGCTGAACGGAAACCGGAATATGCGTACATTCGGGTTGAACAATGCCCTTATGTTAGTATACGCTTTTGCTGGCAGCAGAAGGAATACGCTTCTTATACATGCGTCGCTTGTACGAGAACGCGGCTACGGTTATGCCTTCATTGCCAAAAGCGGAACAGGCAAGAGTACCCAGGTGGCAAACTGGTTGAAATGTATTCCGGGGTGCGACCTGATGAATGATGACAATCCGATAGTAAGGATAATTGACGGTGAGGCATTTGTCTATGGCAGTCCGTGGAGCGGAAAGACACCATGCTACCGCAACGTCAAGGCTCGGCTCGGGGCTCTTGTGCGTATAGACCGCGACAAAAGGAATTGGGTGGAGAAGATGCCGCCGGTTATGGCCTTTGCTTCTGTGCTGCCTTCTTGCTCGTCGATGAAGTGGGACAGTGGAATATTCAATGCTGTGTGCGATAGTGTCACGCGGCTTGTGGAGACAATAGGTATCTATACATTACATTGTTTGCCCGACGAAGAGTCGGCGGTAGTATGCCATAAGGCAGTCTCTCTGTCGGAGAGACTATGAGGCTTGCAATGAATGGAGAAAGTAAGGATATGAGATTAATTTGTGCTTTATATGGATGACAGCAGTTTGAGCGGTGCCGAAAGCGTCGCATCACTGAAGATAAAGGTTAAGGAGAAGCGTTTTTCCAATTCGGAGTTCATACCGGAGGTTATAAAGTTTCTGCAAGAAGGTCATACGGTCACCTTGCAGCTTCACGGGTTCAGTATGCGCCCGTTCCTTGAAGACGGGCGCGACAAGGCTTTGCTTGTAAAAGCGAGTAACCCGAAGGTTGGAGCACCTGTGCTGGCAGAAGTCGGCTCGGGGCGTTATGTGCTTCATCGCATAGTGAAGATAACGGGCGACGAGGTAGTGCTGCGCGGCGACGGCAACCTTGGTGTTGAACATTGTCGCCTTGCCGATATCAAGGGCGAAGCCCTCGGCTTTTATCGCAAGGGGCGTCAACGGCTCGACAAGACGAACGGACTGAAGTGGCGTACTTATTCATTCTTTTGGATGCTGCTGTTGCCGCTGCGCAGGTATATCCTCGCTGTTCATCGTCGTGTTTTCATCAGAAAGAAATAAAAAACAACAAGATATGAAAGCTAAGAAAGGTTTTAATTTGCGCAACGTCTGTGGCGAACATGTAGTAGTGGCAGACGGGAAAGAGAATATTGACTTCAGCAAGATAATCAATATGAACGAGAGTTCGGCTTATCTTTGGAGTAATCTTCAGGGTAAGGATTTCACCGTTGACGATATGGTGGCTTTGCTTACTCAGGAGTATGACGTAGATGATGCCACGGCGCACCGTGACTCGGAGCATCTCATGGCTCTCTGGAAAGAGGCAGGTCTATTGGATGAAAACTGAAATATGAATTAAGAGTTATTCCCAATTCATCTTTTGCAATTATAATGAATTGGGAATAACTCTTGCCGGTTTATCTTTTTCCTTTGAAATTTACTCTTCTATCAGTTTGAAATATTTCGTTCCGCCGCGTCCCTTCATTTCCGGGTGAGCAACTATTATGAAGTCTCTGAGCAGCAGGTTAGGTCGGAACGGCACGTCTTCGAAGAATGTATTAGTGGCAGTGTTGCATCCGTATACATTTTTTTCTTTGAAAGCCTTTATCAGCTTGAATCCTTTGTTTTCCGAATCAAACTCTCCGAGGGTCATCGCGTTGCCGGGTTTGTAGTAGCGCAGCAGCCATATATCAGCATTTGCACATTCAGCCAACACACTCTCCGGTGCACGTTGTATGCTTCCTGCTGATTTGTCGTTGGCGTAGATGTAGCGTGTGTTAGCATCTTTCAGCAGCTGTGCCATTGTTGACTGTCCGCCGGGCAAATACCAGATTCCGCTTTCAGGCTTGTCCATAACTACCGTAGGACAGCTCCGTGCTTTGTGTGCTGTTTCTTTCAGGGCGTTGTAGTCGTGTTCTGTTTCGGCAAACATCTTTTCGCCTCTGTCTTCCGCACCGAGCAATAGAGCATAGAATCTTACCCATTCTGCCCTTCCCAGCGCTGTAGGTTCCATATAATCGGCCAGTTCAATGATGGGCACTCCCAGTTTCTCCACTTTTCCGTATCCGCCGGTGTTCTGCAGGGGCGAGAGGAATATGGCATCGGGTGAGATGCTTATTATTTTCTCTATGTCGGGCGACATAGAGTTGCCACAGTCGGTTGTGAGCTTTCCCTTCAGTCTGTCTTTCATCCATCCGGCGTTAAGGAATGCAGCGTCGCATACCCCGGCGATGCTGTTCTCTTTGCCGAGTAGTCTTGCCAGTTCACAGTGTACGGATGTTGATATTACGCATTTTCCGAGAGGAACTCTTACTACTGTCGCTCCCTGTGTGTCGGCAGGTATTTTCGTCTGTTTTCCGGCAATCAGGTATTTGTGCAAAGCCTTTCCCTTGTGCCATGGGTCGGTGAGTTCGGCAATATAATAGCCGTCGTGTTTCACGATGGTTATGTTTTTTGCGTAGCTGAAAGACAAGGAATCCCCTTCCTTGTCGTTTCCTGCCGTCTTGTTGTTACAGGAAGAGAAAAGGAAAGGGATTGCAATCAGCAAAATCAGAAATTTGCTTTTCATCATTTTGCCATTATGTTTTAATAATCGTCGTCGGCTACGTCCTCTGCTTCGAGCGACAGTTCTGCCGGGTCTTCTTCTATTGTTGTGCGATAGCTCTCTTCGGTCATCTTGTCTTCGTCGAACTCGTCGTCGTCGTCATCGTCGCCATATCTGTCGTCGATTTCCGGCAGATCCTCGTCGTCCTCGTCGTCATCATTGCTGTTTCGCTTCGGCTTTTCGCTGTCTAAGTCGAGGTGTGGCTTTTCGTCGAGAGGCTTTACCTTGGCGAATATGGCTTCTGTCCATGCGCCTTTCGGAATCTCGAGCACATCGAATCCGTCTTCCACTTTCTTTTCGTACAGTCCGCCCTTCTTGTGCAGTCTGTCTTTCGGCAGTGTTGTTGTGCTGATGTCGAATCCGCTCTGTATGATGTCTTGTATGCTTTGCGAGAGCGAGTCCCATCCTCCGCCGAAGTTTCTTTCTATTACTTCCATGAGCTTCGCTGCCGAAATGTGGCGTATGTTCTCGTATGTGAGGTCGGTGACGCGCATGATTGTCTTTTTCTTTAGTGCAATCTTCTTGCTTGTCTTTTCGTCGAGCTTCACTTCTGTCACCTTGAAATCCCTTGCTTCGTATTTGCGTATTACTTCCGGGCGATCGATTTTTACTTCTTCAAGTTCGAAAGCGCTGCGAATCACGTCGATGTAGTGGTTGAAATTATCGCCGAGGTCGGCGTCCTTTTCGGCTGCTTCCATCATTCTGAACACGTCGTTCTCCTGCAGGTCCCAAACGTTGCTTTTGTTCAAAGTCTTCAATGTCAGTGCTTTTTTACTTTCTTCTTTCATGTTTAGCTAAAATATTCTTTTTTTGTTGTTTCGTATTTTTACAATTTCTCGATGCTGAAGCTTTCCCTGTCTTTCAGTACGGGGAAACTTCTGCGGAAACTGTTCTGTTTCTCGAAGTCTATTTCTGCCGTGGCGGCAGAAGCCGTCTGCCCGGCATCGGCTACAGTCTTGCCGTACGAATTCACGATAATGCTTCCCCCGTTGTATGGACACATAGGGTCTTTGCCCACGCGGTTCACTCCCACCACACAGCACTGGTTCTCCAGGGCCCTTGCCCTGAGCAGCGTTGTCCACACCTCCTGCCGTGGGGTAGGCCAGTTTGCTGCGAGAATGATGGCGTCGTAGTCGTCGTTGTTGCGGCTCCATACCGGGAAACGCAGGTCGTAGCATACGAGGAGCAGGAATCTGACTCCACGGAACTCTACCACTACGCGCCGCTTGCCCGGCGTGTAGAACCTGTCTTCCCCTCCGCAACCGAAGAGATGCCGCTTGTCGTAGAAGTCGAAGCTGCCGTCCGGTCTTACGAAATACATCCTGTTGGCGTATTCTCCCTCCGCCGTCCTGATGGATAGCGAACCGCAGATGGCAGCATCAGTTTCTGCCGCCATACGCTTCATCCATGCCAGGGAACCGCTTTCGCTGCACGTTTGTTCGTCTTCAGCCATTCCCTGCGGTTCTGTTGCGAATCCCGTAGCCCACATTTCGGGCAGCACGTACACATCGGAGTGTGGCGCACTTGCCATGAGCCTTTCTGCATCATTCTGATTCACAGTAGGTTCGTTCCATACTATGTCTGTCTGGACTGCGGTTATAATCATCTGATCCACTGTTGTAGCCTTTTTAGTGTGCTGCAAAAGTAATACATTATCCTTTATCCGCAAGTTTTTGGCGTATATTTTTTGTCTATGTGGCATATATTTCATAATTTTGCATATATGAGTGAACCTTTAGCAGAGAGAATGAGACCTCGTAGTCTCGACGAATATATAGGCCAGAAACATCTGGTGGGCAAGGGCGCGGTGCTTCGCAATATGATAGAGGCACGGCGCATCACCTCTTTTATATTATGGGGTCCGCCGGGAGTGGGCAAGACCACGCTGGCACAGATAGTGGCTTCGCAGCTTCGGGTGCCGTTCTTCACGCTCAGTGCTGTGACGAGCGGGGTGAAGGACGTGCGCGATGTTATCGAAAAGGCGCGTGCCGGTAGATTCTTCAATGAGAACAACCCGATACTCTTCATCGACGAGATACACCGCTTCAGCAAGAGCCAGCAGGATTCGCTGCTTGGCGCAGTGGAGAAAGGCACCGTGACGCTTATCGGCGCCACCACGGAGAATCCGTCGTTCGAGGTTATCCGTCCGCTGCTGTCGCGCTGCCAGCTGTATGTGCTCAAGCCGCTTGCCGACGACGATTTGCTGGAGCTTCTGCACCGTGCCGTCACCACCGACCAGGAACTGAAGCAGCGCGACATCGTGCTCCAGGAGACTTCGGCAATGCTGCAATACAGCGGAGGCGATGCGCGCAAGCTGCTCAATATTCTGGAGCTTGTTGCCGGGGCGAGTTCGGCAGATAAGGTAGTCATCACCGATGAGCTTGTGCGCAAGTCGTTGCAGGAGAATCCCCTTGCCTACGACAAGGGCGGCGAGATGCACTACGACATCGTGTCGGCCTTCATAAAGAGCATCCGCGGCTCCGACCCCGATGCCGCGCTCTATTGGTTGGCGCGGATGATAGAAGGCGGCGAGGACCCCTCTTTCATAGCGCGCCGGCTTGTTATCAGCGCGTCGGAGGATATAGGCCTTGCCAATCCCAACGCTCTTCTGCTTGCCAACGCTGCCTTTGATGCCGTGATGAAAATCGGCTGGCCCGAGGGACGCATACCGCTTGCCGAGGCCACGGTGTATCTTGCCGCCTCGCCGAAGAGCAATTCTGCCTACAATGGTATAAACAAGGCTCTGGAACTGGTGCGCCGTACGGGCAATCTGCCCGTGCCGCTGCATCTGCGCAATGCGCCGACGAAGATGATGGCAGACCTCGGCTATGCCGACGGCTATAAGTATTCGCATGATTATCCAGGGCATTTCGTGGAACAGCAGTATATGCCCGACCGTCTGAAGAATACGCGCCTGTGGGAGGCGCAGCATTTCCCGAATGAGGAAAAGCTCTACAGCCACATTTCCGCCTTGTGGGGCGACAGGAAGAAATAGCAACGAAAAGGAGGGGAACAGAAATGCTGCGGCAGCTTTCTTGTTCCCCTCCTGCTTATTGCATGTGTGTTATATGTCCATGTGCGGCATCTGTACCGTTATTTTGCAGGCACGTTCTTGAGAATGTCGAGCAGATGATCCCACACCATCTGTACGGTAGGAATCAGCAGTCGCTCGTCGGGAGAGTGTACTCCGCGCAGCGTCGGGCCGAACGAAACCATATCCATATCAGGATATTTCTCTGAGAAGAGTCCGCATTCCAGTCCGGCGTGGATGCCGATAACCAGCGGCTCCTTGTTGAAGAGCTTCTTGTACGAGTCAACCACCAGGGCTGTGAGCTTGCTGTCGGGGTTCATCTTCCATGCCGGGTAGCCGTCGTTCACCACCACCTCTGCACCGCCGAGCAGGAATGCAGCTTTCACGGTGTTTGTCATGTTGCACAGGTTGCTCATCACGTTTGAGCGCTGCGATGAAACCACCACAAACTCGTTGTCGGTCGTGTTCACGCTTGCCACGTTGTTTGAAGTCTCAACCATCCATTCCAGAGCCTTGTCCTGGCACATTGCCAGCACACCATTGTATACAGCCTGCATGGCGAGGATGAACTTCTCCGATTTCTCCTTCGGCAGCACTTTTTCTGCGTCGCAGCTTTCAAGGCTGAACTGCATGTCCTTTTCCGTAACGTGGAATTCTTCCTCCACGTTTGCTGCGAACACATTCCAGTCTGCCTTCACCATTTCCTTGTCGGCTGCCGGAACAGCGAATACCACCTGTCCGTCGCGCGGAATGGCGTTGTGCATTCTTCCGGCGTTGAACTGTGCCAGTCGCAGGTCTGTCTTCTCCTGCTCCATGAAGATGAATCGTGTGAGCAGCTTGATGCAGTTTGCGCGCTTCTTGTTGATGTCGTCGCCGCTGTGTCCGCCCACCAGTCCCTTTATCTGGGCGTTCATGAAGAACATACCCTCCGGAGCGTTCTCTTTCTCAAACTTGAATGTAGCCGTTGTCGTCTGTCCTCCGGCGCAGCTGATGAATATCTGTCCCTCGTCCTCGCTGTCGAGGTTGATGAGCATCTTTCCGGTCATGAATCCTGCCTCCATACCCTCGGCGCCGGTCAGTCCGGTTTCCTCGTCGCGTGTGAATACGCACTCTATCGGTCCGTGCTCCAGGTCGTTGCTGTCGAGTATAGCCATCTCGATTGCGCATCCGATACCGTCGTCGGCACCCAGAGTCGTGCCCTTGGCCTTCAGCCACTCGCCGTCAACGTATGTCTCGATGGGGTCTTTGGTGAAATCAATGTCCACGTCTACGAGCTTCTCACACACCATATCCATGTGGCTCTGCAGGATGATTGTCTCCCTGTTCTCGTATCCCTTTGTGGCGGGTTTGCGTATGATGACGTTTCCTGTCTTGTCAACTACGGTTTCAAGGTTTCTGCTCTCTCCGAATTCCTTCAGGAACTCAATCATCTTTTCCTCGTGCTTTGACGGACGTGGAATCTGGTTTACTTTGGCAAACTGCTCAAAGACGCAAGCCGGTTTTAATTCGCTGTTGTTCATAATATTTTTAAATATGATAAAATGTTTTTTGTCTTTCAACATTGCAAAGGTAGTAATAATATTGTGTAACTCCAAATAAAACGGCCTTCCATAACCTGCAAAAAACTGTTAAGATGCCAATGCCTTGTGCCAACCGTGCCGTTTGCTGGTCATAACTATGTCGTTTACGGGTCGTAACTATGTTGTTTATATGTAATAAACATGCCGTTTAAGGGTCGTAACTATGTTGTTTATGTGTCATAAACATGCCGTTTAAGGGTCGTAACTATGTTGTTTGCCGGTCGCAACCCTGCCGCTTGTGGTTACGGCTATTGCATTCCGGCGGAAAACAATTCGGATGAAGTGTCGTTTTAGTCACATATTAATTTGGCAGTATCGCGGAAAATGATTAATTTTGCATTTGGATTTTTAAATGCTAATATAAACATACAAGATATGAACAAGAAAATGTTTCGCGCGATGTCGGCACTGGCATTGGCAACACTCGCCCTCGTGTCATGCAACAACGAGGCAAAAAAAGTAGACGAAAAGGCTCAGAATCCAGCTGTACAGCAGGGAGCGATGAAGATTGCATACGTGGAGGTGGACTCCATCATGTCGCAGTATAAGTTCTGCAAGGACTATTCGCTGGTGCTTCAGAAAAAGAGCCAGAACATAGAGAATACGCTCGCCTCGAAGCAGCGTGCGCTGCAGGCGGCTGCAGCAAAGTTCCAGCAGGACGTGCAGAGCAACAAGTATACGCAGCAGCAGGCTGAGGCTGTGCAGGCAAACCTGCAGCGCCAGGGGGCTGACCTGCAGGCTCTGCAGCAGCGGTTGGGCACGGAGTTCCAGAACGAGACGAACACATTCAACAATGCCCTGCGCGACAGCATCCAGCACTATCTGGCTGCATACAACAAGGACAAGAAGTATGCCCTCATAATCAGCAAGGCTGGCGACAATATCCTCTATGCCGACAAGGCGTACGACATCACGAACGAAGTGATTGCAGGGCTGAACAAGGCATACAAACCGGCACCGGCACCTGCCGCAAAAGGCAAGTAAGACAGGTCGGCAAGTAAAATTGCAGCTGTCTCGGAATCTGAATTTTATTGAAAAAAAACTGGCAGATTCTTTCGGTTGGAGAAATGAAAGTAATATAATTGCATCCGCAATGAAAGGCAGAGGAAGATTGGCAGAGTGACCGAATGCGCTGGACTCGAAATCCGGTATACCCTTTTCCGGGTATCGGGGGTTTGAATCCCTCATCTTCCGCAAAGCGAGATGCCGAGCTTCACCGCAGCAATGCGATGGAGCTTTTTTTGTTTTTATTGTCAAGCATAGAAAATGATAAAGGAACTACAGACGAGAGTGTCGCCGCAGGTGGCGGCAACGGAGGGCCTGCTCAAGAACCACCTCGCCGACGAGTGCGCCATCGATGCGCGCACCATAAACGCGGTGAGGATTCTGAAGCGTAGTATCGATGCGCGCCAGCGCACTGTCTTCGTGAACCTGAAGGTAAGACTGTATGTGAACGAGCAGCCTGCCGACGACGAATACCGTCATACAGAATATGGAGATGTGTCGGCTGCGCCATCAGTTGTGGTGGTGGGTGCCGGACCAGGCGGACTGTTCGCGGCATTGCGCCTGATAGAGCGCGGACTGCGCCCTGTGGTGGTGGAGCGCGGAAAGAACGTGCGCGACCGCAAAAAAGACCTCTCGCTGATAACGAGGGCGCAGACCGTGGACCCCGAGAGCAACTATTGCTTCGGCGAAGGCGGTGCAGGAGCATATTCCGATGGGAAACTCTACACGCGAAGCAAGAAGCGCGGCGATATAGAGAAGATTCTGAACGTGTTTTGTCAGCACGGTGCCTCAACGGCTATCCTTGCCGACGCGCATCCGCATATCGGCACCGACAAGCTGCCGGCAGTAATCGAGGCGATGCGCAACACCATACTGAAGTGTGGCGGAGAGGTGCATTTCCAGACAAAGATGACGTCGCTTATAATTGACGGTGGCGAAGTGCGCGGCGTTGAGGCCGTTGACTTGGTGAGCGGCAGGGAACTGACCTTCAGCGGGCCGGTGATTCTTGCCACTGGCCATTCCGCACGCGACGTCTATCGCTATCTTGCGTCGGCAGGAGTAGGCATCGAGGCAAAGGGTATTGCCGTGGGCGTGCGTCTGGAGCATCCGTCGCAGCTGATAGACCAGATACAGTACCACAACAGGCAGGGCAGGGGGAAATACCTGCCGGCAGCCGAATACAGCTTCGTGACGCAGGTGGACGGGCGTGGTGTTTATTCCTTCTGCATGTGTCCCGGAGGCTTCGTTATCCCGGCGGCAACCGGCAAGCAGCAGATTGTGGTGAACGGCATGAGCCCGAGCAATCGCGGCACACAGTGGTCGAACAGCGGAATGGTGGTCGAGCTGCGCCCCGAGGACATAGAGGGCGACGACGCGCTGAAGATGATGTGCTTCCAGGAAAAGCTGGAGCGCGACTGCTGGACGAACGGAAATATGAAGCAGACGGCACCGGCGCAGAGAATGGCAGACTTCGTGAACTCGCGGCTGAGCTACGACCTGCCGAAGTCGTCGTATGCTCCGGGACTGATTTCCAGCCCGTTGCATTTCTGGTTGCCGCCGATGATAGGCAGCCGTCTGCAGCAGGGATTCAAGAAGTTCGGCAGCATGAGCCACGGTTTCCTTACGAACGAGGCTGTGCTTATCGCCGTGGAGACACGCACCTCGGCACCGGTGAGAATCCTGCGCGACCGCGCCACACTGCAGCATGTGGGCATCGGCGGTCTCTTCCCCTGCGGCGAGGGAGCCGGATATGCAGGTGGAATCGTGTCGGCAGGAGTCGACGGAGAGCGGTGTGCCGACGCAGTGGCAGAATATGTGCAGCGCGCATAATGCGGCGAGAGGGGAAACGGGGGCGATTCTCATAAAAAGCCACCGCGCATATTGGCGTATTTCCATCAGGCGACTAATAATGACGTTTTTTGTGCGCAAAGTTTGTGTAAACGGCTAAAATTTAGTATTTTTGCGCCCAACTGTAAATGAAATTGTAAAAATACATCATAATGAATATATCTTACAAATGGTTGAAGGAGTATGTTGATTTCAACCTTACTCCACAGGAGGTGTGTGATGCACTGACATCAGAGGGACTTGAAGTCGATTCTCTTAAAGAGGTACAAAGTATAAAAGGTGGGCTGAAGGGGCTTTTCGTGGGAAAGGTACTTACATGCGAGCTTCACCCGAATTCAGACCATTTACATGTCACGACCGTAGATCTCGGAAAGGAGACACCGTCGCAGATTGTGTGTGGAGCGGCTAATATCGCAGCAGGACAGAAGGTGATTGTTGCAGACTTGGGCTGTGTGCTCTACGACGGCGACAAGGAGTTCGTGATAAAGAAATCAAAACTGCGCGGAGTGGAGAGCTTCGGCATGATATGCGCAGAAGACGAAATCGGCGTGGGCACGAGCCACGACGGAATAATCGTCCTGCCGGAAGACGCACCCACAGGAATGCCGGCGGCAGAGTATTATCATCTTGAGAGCGACTGGCTCATCGAGATAGACATTACGGCAAACCGCGCCGACGCACTGTCGCACTGGGGAGTGGCACGCGACCTCTACGCATGGCTCAAGCGCAACGGCTATGAAACGTCGCTGCACCGTCCGGGATGCGAGAAGTTTGCAGTGGACGACAATTCGCTGCCGATAGGCGTGGATATACAGTGTGCTGAGGCGTGCAAGCGTTATGCCTGCGTGAGCCTTACGGGATGCGAGGTGAAGGAGAGTCCGGAGTGGCTGCAGGAGAAACTCAATGTCATTGGAGTCCGTCCGATAAACAATATCGTGGATATAACCAACTATATCATGATGGCATACGGACAACCCCTGCACTGCTTTGACGCGGATATGGTGAAAGAACACAGGATTGAGGTCAGGACAATGCCCGAGGGTACACCGTTCGTAACGCTCGACGGCGTGGAGCACAAGCTCAGCGAGCGCGACCTTGCCATCTGCAACGCGGAAGAGCCGATGTGCATCGCGGGAGTGTTCGGCGGCAAGGGCAGCGGCACGTATGATACTACGGTGAACGTGGTGCTTGAGAGTGCATACTTCCATCCCACCTGGATACGCAAAAGCGCACGCCGCCACGGTCTCAGCACCGACGCCTCGTTCCGCTTCGAGCGTGGCATTGACCCTAACGGAGTCGTTTACGCCCTGAAGCAGGCTGCCATAATGGCGAAGGAGCTTGCAGGAGCAAAGGTGTCGATGGAGATAAAGGATGTTTATCCAGAGCCGATAGAGGATGCAAAGGTGCAGCTGAAGTACGGCTACGTACACAATATCGTGGGAAAGGATATTCCTGAGGAGCTGATAAAGAGCATCGTGGAATCGCTGGAGATGAAGATTCTTGCAGAGGATGCTGAAGGACTGGAGCTGCAGGTGCCGGCATACCGTGTGGATGTGCAGCGCCCGTGCGACGTGGTGGAAGACATACTGCGCATCTACGGCTATAACAATGTGGAAATACCTACGCAGCTCAAGAGTTCACTCGTGACAAAGGGTGAGGACGACGTGAAGCATAAGTTGGAAAACCTTGTAGGAGAGCAACTTGTGGGATGCGGATTCAACGAAATATTGAATAACTCGCTTACCAAGGCTGCATACTATGAAAACCTGAACCACTACCACGCTGACAGACTCGTGCGCATAATGAATCCGTTGAGTTCCGACCTCAACGTGATGCGCGAGACGCTGCTCTTCGGCGGACTGGAGAGTCTGGAACACAATATAAAGCGCAAGAACCCGAATCTGAGATTCTTCGAATTCGGAAACGTATACGACATGAACAAGGAGAAGCACACCGACGAGAATCCGCATGCCGCATATACGGAGGAAAACCATCTGGCACTCTGGGTTACTGGCAAGCGCGTGAGCGGCAGCTGGGCACATCCCGACGAGGATTCCACGTTTTATGAACTGAAGGCATACGTGATGAACATCCTTCGCAGGATAGGATTGCCTTTCGGAGCCATCGTGTTCAAGAAGAGCGACAACGACATCTTCTCGGCAGCCATGCAGATAGAAAACCGTGGAGGAAAAGTACTCGCCGAGATGGGAATCGTATGCAAGAAGCAACTCAAGGCGTTCGGTATCGAAACTCCGGTTTATTATGCCGAGCTCAACTGGACTGCGCTGATGAAGGCTATAAAGAAAGCCAAGTTCAGCTTCAGGGAAGTGAGCAAGTTCCCACCCGTAAGCCGCGACCTGGCACTGATGCTTGATAACGGCGTGGAGTTTGCAGAGGTGGAGAGAATTGCATATCAGACAGAGAAAAAGATACTTAAGAAGGTGGAACTCTTCGATGTATACGAAGGCAAGAACCTGCCGGAGGGCAAGAAGAGCTATGCCGTGAACTTCATCCTTCAGGACGAGGAAAAGACTCTGACCGAGAAGCACATCGAGGCAGTGATGACCAAGCTCATCGCCAACCTGAAGAAGCAGCTCGGGGCTGAACTCAGATAAAAAGAAACGCGGAAGAGATTCTGCCGCACGTCACGCTGTGGCAGAATCATTCCGTATAATATAATGTAACAGTCAAATAAAAACATATAAAATCAAACAATTACTCCAATGGGAAGAGCATTTGAATATCGCAAGGCGACGAAAATGAAGAGATGGGGCCACATGGCTCGCACGTTTACCAAAATCGGAAAGCAGATTGCTATCGCTGTGAAGGCAGGAGGACCAGACCCCGAGAACAACCCTCACCTGAGAGCTATCATCCAGACAGCAAAGCGTGAGAACATGCCTAACGCTAACGTTGAGCGCGCTATAAAGAATGCGATGGGCAAGGACCAGAAAGACTTCAAGGAGGTTACATACGAGGGATACGGACCTCATGGAGTTGCTATCTTTGTTGATGCGGCAACCGACAACACTACGCGTACCGTTGCCAACGTGCGTGCAGTGTTCAACAAGTACGGCGGAAACCTCGGAACGCAGGGTTCTCTCTCGTTCCTCTTCGACCAGAAGTGTGTGTTCACATTCAAGAAGACCGATGACATCGATATGGACGACCTTATCCTTGAGTTCATCGACTACGGTGTAGAGGAAGACTACGATATGGACGAGGAAACGGCAGAGGTGACAATCTACGGCGACCCGAAGAGCTTCAGCGACCTGCAGAAGCATCTCGAAGGCAAGGGCATAGAGATTACGGGTGCTGAGTTCACGCGTATACCTACTGACTTGAAGGAGGTGTCTCAGGAGCAGCGCGAAGTAATCGACAAGATGGTTGACATCCTCGAGGACGACGACGACGTGCAGAACGTATACACTAATATGAAGCCGGCAGAAGAGGCAGAGTAACCCTCTTATTCTGAATGGCTGAAAAAACTCCAATCCTCAGATTCTTTGGCAGGGGAAAACCTGTTGTAAAGAATCCGGGAATTGGAGTTTGTTTTGTTGTTGCTACCCCATCGGAGTAAGGAGAGATACATGGTGTATTCCCCTTGTTCCGGATGGATTCGGATGTTTGGCATTGCTTTGCTTACAGCGTAGAGTTTGCCAGCGGTGCAGCCTCAGTGTAGGTTCGTGCTCCAAGCTCCTTGTCGAGCATGTAAATGCCGTAGCCGTTGTCCTTTATCATCTTCAGGTTGTCGATGATGTTGTGTGCATTCTCTTCTTCCTCCACCTGCTCGTCGATAAACCACTTCAGCATGCTCTGTGTGGCATAGTCGTTCTCTTGGGTGGTAAGGGCAAAGAGGTTGTTGATAAGGCTTGTCACCTTCTGCTCGTGTGCAAGAGTGCTTTCGAACACGTCAAGCATCGACCCCCATTCCGTAGGCACTGCATCGATGGGCTTCAGTTCAACCACGCCGTTGCGCTGAACCACATAGTTGAAGAAAATCTTGGCATGGTCCTGCTCCTCCTTGAACTGGACTTCAAACCATTTTGCCATACCCGGCTGACCGTTCTTATGACAGAAGGCAGCCATTGAAAGATAAAGATAAGCCGACCACATCTCGGCATTAATCTGCTCGTTGAGAGCAGCTTCCACTTTCTTGTTCAACATAATTGTATGTGTTAATTGATTAAACAGATTCTTTTCCGGCGTGCTGCGGTATTGATTATTTAGCGAGTTTTGCATTAGCCTTTGCCTGGAATTTCTCGGCACCGATGATGAACCGCTCGTGTGTGCCGCGTCCAATCTCGCTGCATTCGTCGTTCACGCTTACCGTGAACACAAGGCGTCTTCCGTCAACTTCGGTAAGCTCTGTCGTGCAGTTTACCTTCATACCCACTGGAGTGGGAGCGAGGTGGTCAACCTTCAGGTTTGTGCCCACTGTGGCCTGGCCCTCTTCAAGTTCTTTCTCAACACTCCTCCATGCCGTTTCCTCAATGAGTGCTATCATCGAAGGAGTGGCAAGCACATCCAGCGTGCCGCTTCCCATTTTGCGTGCCGTCATTTCGGTGGTGACGGTTCTTTCAATTGAAAATCTTATACCTTTTTCCATAATTAAAAATAATTGTCATATATGGTTCATAGTCCTTTTCTGGCTTCGTTTCTGTGGCAAAGATACATATTAAAGATAATAAAATCAAAAAAGCTGCAAGTATTTTTTGTCGTATGGAGGAAATATTTTACTTTTGTAAAAGTTTGTAGTTATCTTTGATTGAAAGAATGAGAAAAACAGTGATTACGCTGCTTTTTGCGCTCGTGTCCTGCATAGGCGCGAGTGCACAGATGAAATGGAACCAGCGTTACCAGACATATATAAACCAATATCGCGACCTCGCTATTGAGCAGATGTTGAAATACAAGATTCCGGCGAGTATCACGCTCGCGCAGGGATTGCTCGAAAGCGGTGCAGGCTACAGCGAGCTTGCAACGAAGGGTAACAACCATTTCGGGATAAAGTGCCACGGATGGACGGGGCGCAAGACGTATCACGACGATGACGAGGCGGGGGAATGCTTCAGAGCATACAACAATGTGTTCGAGAGCTACGAAGACCACAGCCTGCTGTTGACCACGCAGCCTCGCTACCGCAATCTCTTCTCGCTCTCGAAGCACGACTACAAGGGCTGGGCGCATGGGCTGAAGAAAAGCGGATATGCCACGAGTCCCGTCTATGCCCAGAAGCTTATTGGAATAATAGAACTGTATAAGCTGAACGAGTACGACCGTGCTACGAAGTTCGATCGCTTCATGGAGAAGCGTTCATACAAGGACTCTCCAGAGGCAAAGGGCGGATTGATGCACCCGATTCACGCCTACTGCAAGAACTACTATGTGGTGGCGCGCAAAGGCGATACCTTCCGCAGTATCGGCAAGGAACTCGGGCTGTCATACCGGAAGATTGCCAAATATAACGAGCGGCGCAAGAACGACAAGCTTGCCGAGGGTGATTTGGTATATCTGAAGAAAAAGCAGAGGCGTGCCGAAAAGGTATACAAGAACCGTCCGCACACGGTTAAGGCTGGCGACAGTATGTACAGTATAGCCCAGTATTACGGCATCCGTACCAAGAGTCTCTACAAGATGAACCATCTTCCGCAGTATTATGTGCCGAAGGTTGGTGACAGACTGAGAGTGAGATGACGGGTTGCTGATATTGCAAGGAGGTAATGGACAGAAGTTGCAAGAGGGATAATAAACATAATAGTTTAAACATTTAAATATAATACTATAATGCTGAATTTGGACAATTTTTACAAGGCGCGCTACGAGCTTGGCAAGATAATTCGCCAGACAGACGTAGTTCAGGCACCATTGGTTAACCCGGAGTGTGAGGTTTATTTGAAGCTCGAGTGCTTGCAGCGCACCGGCTCTTTCAAGATTCGTGGAGCCTGCTACAAGATTTCGCAGCTCAGCGACGAGGAGAAATCACACGGTGTAATCGCCTGCTCTGCCGGAAACCACGCACAGGGTGTGGCGCTCGGAGCAACATCACACGGAATCAAGTCGCTCATCTGCCTGCCTGCAGGTGCGCCGATAAGCAAGGTTGAGGCAACAAAGGGCTATGGAGCTGACGTTTGTCTCGTGCCGGGCGTTTACGACGATGCATACGCTAAAGCCATCGAACTGCGCGACGAGAAGGGCTACACCTTCGTACATCCGTTCGACGACGAGAATGTTATTGCCGGACAGGGAACCATCGGACTGGAACTCCTCGACCAGGTGAAGGATTTCGATGCAGTGGTTGTTCCTGTGGGCGGCGGAGGTCTCATCAGTGGCGTAGCTTTCGCGCTGAAGTCGCTCAACCCGAACATCAAGGTTTACGGTGTGCAGGCTGCCGGAGCGGCAAGTATGGTGCGCAGCCTTCATGAGCATGAGCGCCTGTGTCTCGACTCTGTTTCTACCATCGCCGACGGTATCTGCGTGAAGGAGCCGGGAGAACTGACTTACGATGTTTGCTCAAAGTATGTTGACGACATCGTTACCGTTTCCGAAGACGAAATCTGTGCTGCTATCCTGCAGTTGCTCGAGAAAGAGAAGGTTGTTGCCGAAGGTGCTGGAGCAACGAGCGTTGCTGCGGTAATGTTCAACAAGGTTCCGGTAAAGGGCAAGAAGGTAGTGTGCGTTGTCAGCGGCGGAAACATCGACGTGACGATTCTCAACCGTGTGGTTCGCCGTGGACTTGCAAAGAACGGGCGGATTGCCATTATCAATGTTGAGCTTGACGACAAGCCTGGAACACTGGTAGGAGTGGCATCTGTGATTTCGCGCGAGGGCGCAAACATCACGAGTGTGCATCACGACCGCAATAATTATATAGAAAAGGTAAACGCCTGTGTGCTGAGAGTTGTGTGCGAAACACGTAACGAGGAGCATGTGCAGGCTATAATGCAGGCTTTGCGCAACGAGGGATACAAACTCGTGTAGGGCTTTTCCCCGCCTTTGCCCTCGTTGGAGCGCTTGTCGGCAGTATGTCATAGACATACGTGGCTTTGAAGAGTGATGAATTTGAAAGAAACGACAAAACAATATTATTATGGCAAACAATAATCACCTTGTTATTATGGCTGGTGGAGTGGGTAGCCGTTTTTGGCCAATGAGCACCGTTGACAAACCGAAACAGTTTATCGATGTGCTTGGTGTGGGCAGAACTCTCCTGCAGCTTACTTTCGACCGTTTCGATACTGTTTGTCCGCCTGAAAACGTGTGGGTGGTTACGAACAAGAAATATGTTGACCTTGTAAGGGAACAGCTTCCGGAGATTCCCCAGCGGAACATCTTGTGTGAACCATGCCGGCGCAATACTGCACCGTGCATCGCATACGTGAGCTGGAGGATAAAGGTGTCGTGTCCGAATGCCAACATCGTAGTTACGCCGAGCGACCACATCGTGATGAATGTGCCAGAGTTCCGTCGCGTTATTTCGAACGGACTGCTCTTCACAAGCGAGACCGATGCTATCGTGACACTCGGAATGAAGGCAACGCGCCCGGAAACAGGCTATGGCTACATTCAGGCAGACCTTACGACGAGTTCTGCACGCAACAAGGAAATCTTCCGTGTTGACGCATTCAAGGAGAAACCGGATTTGGCTACGGCAAAACGCTATGTTGCAGACAAGAACTATTTTTGGAATGCAGGAATCTTCCTTTGGAGCGTGCGTACCATTGTCAACGCTTTCCGCGTGTATCAGCCGGCGCTTGCCAATGTGTTTGAAAGTCTGTCCGATGTATATGGCACAGAGCGCGAGCAGGAGGTTATAGACAGGCGATTCCCGGAGTGCGAGAATATCTCAGTGGACTATGCCATTATGGAGAAGGCCGAGGAGATATTCGTGTGTCCTGCTGATTTTGGCTGGAGCGATCTCGGCACGTGGGGTTCGCTTCTTGCGCAGACCAAGCATGATACCGATGGCAACAGTATTATTGGAGATAATGTGAAAGTGTTTGAAACGAGCAACAGTATCATCCATACTGTCGGGAGCAAGCAGGTTGTTGTGCAGGGGCTCGATGGCTATATCGTAGCCGAAACCGACGGCAGGTTGCTTGTGTGCAAGCTGTCGGAAGAGCAGCGCATAAAGCATTTTTCTGGCGAAGCTTAATAAAAAAAGAATTGGCTCCAAACGTGCGTAGAATGTGTCGCTTGGAGCCAATTCCTTTTTTTCTGCCGCGTTATAGCTTTCTTCTTCTGAGTTCAGCACGCGCCTGTTCCGTAGCCTTCATCCAGTCGGTGTCGAGTGAGAAGCTTGTGATGAAGCCTTCTGCGTGCATATATCCCTCCGCAAGCTCATGGTCCGTATCATTGAATCGTTTGTTCTGCAATGATGCATTCTTGAAAATTTCGAGCACGGCTGTCTTGTCTTTCGATTTCTTTGCCTCGTTGAGTTTCTTTGTGTATAGGTTCACAAAGTCGTAAAGGGCGTATGCCTGATTGTCAAGCACATTCATAGTGCTGTCCGGCATCATTTCCATTGTCTTCATTGCCATATATTTCAGGGCGTCAACCTTGAACGTTGCAATCTTCCGGGCTTCCAGTTCCTTCGACTTGTCGTTGGCCACAGCCTTCGACAGTTTCATTATCTCCTTGTATACTTCCTGTGCGCTGGCGCCTGCGAATGTCGTGGCAAGCAGCAGTGTGAATATCAGTTTTTTCATTTTCTTTTGTTTCCTTGTTTCTTGTTCAATATTTGTAGTAGTGGAATATCCGTTCCGGCCTTTGCCCCGGCTTTTTCTCCCACCTTGGTTCGTCTTTCCTGCCGGTCAGTTCCTTCTGCGCGTCAGCTGCGCCAGCTGGCTCGCCTGTACACGGTCTTTGTTCTTTCCGATAAAGTCTTTCCATCCTCTGTAGCTGACTCCCGTTTCCGGTCTTCCGGCCTGCATGAAATGGCAGTATGCAGCAGCCAGTGCGTCCGTGGCATCCATAAACGGCACCTTGTCTTTCTCGTTGATTTTCAGTAGCCTGGTCAGCATTCCTGCCACTTGTTCCTTCGATGCCTGTCCCTGTCCTGTTATAGCCATCTTTATCTTCAGCGGAGCATATTCGTGTATGGGTACGCCATGGTTTATTGCGGCGGCTATAGCCACACCCTGTGCCCTCCCGAGCTTCAGCATCGACTGCACGTTCTTCCCGAAGAAGGGGGCTTCGATAGCCATTTCGTCGGGCAGGAACTCATCGATGATGCCTGTCACCCGCTCGAAAATCTTTCCGAGCCTGAGATATGGGTCGCTTTCCTTGCGCATGTCGATAACCCCCATCGCCATCATCTGCGCCTTGTTCCCGACCACTTTCAGCAGTCCGTAGCCCATCACGTTGGTTCCCGGGTCAATGCCGAGTATAATTTTTTCTGCAGTCATATTTCGCGCAAAGGTAAGCATAATATCCGAGAAACCCGAGTTTTTGCAGTCATATATTTGTCGTATACACTGAAAATCATTAACTTTGCACATTATTTTGCATTTACGTTTTTTGAATAAACAAACATAAACATATAAAAATGGAATTAGCAAGCAAGTATGACCCACAGGACGTGGAGTCGAAATGGTATCAGTATTGGCTTGACAACAAGCTTTTCAGCAGCAAGCCAGACTCAAGAGAACCATACACGGTGGTGATTCCGCCGCCAAATGTTACCGGTGTGCTCCATATGGGGCACATGCTCAACAATACGATTCAGGACATCCTCGTGCGACGTGCGCGCATGGAGGGAAAGAATGCCTGCTGGGTGCCGGGCACCGACCACGCTTCGATTGCTACTGAAGCAAAGGTGGTGAACAAGCTGGCGCAGCAGGGCATAAAGAAGACTGACCTCACGCGTGAGGAATTCCTGAAGCATGCCTGGGACTGGACCCATGAGCATGGAGGCATCATCCTGAAGCAGCTGCGCAAGCTCGGTGCAAGCTGCGACTGGGACCGCACGGCTTTCACTATGGACGAAACGCGTTCAAGGGCAGTCATAAAGGTTTTCTGCGACCTGTACAACAAGGGACTCATATATCGTGGCGTGAGAATGGTGAACTGGGACCCAAAGGCTCAGACCGCTCTCTCTGACGAGGAGGTTATCTATAAGG